>JRYH01004230.1_pt1 | contig 11409 bp, 11 predicted proteins | sample 235351 | NCBI WGS metagenome assembly JRYH01 (sample SAMN03074221, study PRJNA261480) | activated sludge metagenome | biome: Wastewater Treatment Plant; feature: Wastewater; material: Activated sludge; isolation source: activated biomass of a wastewater treatment plant treating wastewater... ... | reverse complement strand
CGATCTCGTGACCCAGTGCCTCGCGTTCCGCGCGGGTGCCGTAGCCGGTCACGTCGAGCGGCGCGGTGCCGGCCTGTTTCAGGACGGCGACCGTTTCGCGCACCGCTTCGGCTTCGTCCACGCCCGAGGCATAGACCATGAGCGCGGCCCCGGTCGCTTCATCGGGCAGGCCATCGCCCGGTTTGCGCCCGAGCTGAACCAGCAGGGTAAACACCTGCTGGTGCGAGCCCGAAGCGGATGCCGTCTGTTCGGCCATGAAAGCGGCCCGCGGCGTCAGCGCGAGATGGCGCGCCAGCCCCAGATCAGCAGGCAGGCCCCGACCAGCCCGACGATCAACTGAGGAATCCAGGCGTTCGCGGCGTAGATGCCGACCATGCTGAGTATTGCGTTCAGCACCACCGCCCCGACGATGCCGAGCACGATGTTGAGCAGGATCCCGGTGTTCGCACTCATGATCATGCTGGCGATCCAGCCGGCGAGCCCGCCGACGATGATCGCTCCGATAAAGCCGATTCCCATTCTGCGTTCCTTCCCTGACTGTTTGCGGCCGCGCTGATGTTCGTGCCTCTTCCGGCTATAAGCGCGCAGCGTGCCCGAGGCAATCACGGCCGTGTCGAACAGCCCCGGCGGCCGGCGCACCGGCCGCGCAGCCCCTTGGCGCAGAACGGCGACGGGCGTTCCGTGATCGGGGGCCCTGATGGGCTCGTGATGGGGGTTGAAGGCACGCAGGCGATGGGTCAGGTAATGAACGCACCGAAATGCAAGGATTTGCGATGAAAGACGACCGCCGGAGCCGCTTCCGCGATGCCCATTCCGACCGGCAGGCCGCCGGCGGAGTGCCCGACACGCCCCAGACGCGCAGCCCGGCCTATCGGCTGGCCTTTGCCGATGACGATTTCCTCTGCCGCAAGGAACTGCGCCCGGTGCGGCTTCAGCTTGAGCTGCTCAAGCCGCAGATGGCGCTTGACGAGATGGGCATCAACAGCACCGTCGTGCTGTTCGGCGGCGCCCGCGTCCCCGCGCCCGAGCTTCGCCACGAAGCCCGCACGCCGGTGCTGGCCTCGCTCGCGGAATATTACGAGGAAGCGCGCATTTTCGCCCGCCGCATCACCCAGCGATCCCTGGCCGAGGGAGGGGCCGACAACATCATCTGCACCGGCGGCGGACCGGGCGTCATGGAGGCCGGAAACCGCGGCGCCGCCGATGCGGGCGGGATTTCCATCGGGCTCAATATCGTGCTGCCGCATGAACAGGCCCCGAACGCCTGGGTGACGCCCGATCTGGCCTTCAACTTTCACTATTTCGCCATCCGCAAGATGCACTTCCTGATGCGGGCGCGGGCGATCTGCGTGTTCCCGGGCGGCTACGGCACCCTTGACGAGATGTTCGAGAGCCTCACCCTGATCCAGACCGGCCGCATGGAACGGATTCCCTTCCTGCTGTTCGGGCGCGGATTCTGGGAACGGATCATCAACTGGGAGGCGCTGGCCGAGGCCGGCACGATCTCGGACGAGGATCTCGACCTGTTCCGCTTCGTCGAATCGGCGGAAGAGGCGATCTCCCTCATCGACAACTGGCCGGACAGCGGCGAAAGGCGGTCGAGCATCCCCGACCTGCCCCAGCCCTCGCCGACCGGAGGGGCCTGACGACGGGTCAGCCGGTGGTGGTGCCGGTCTCGGCGGCGATCTGCGCACGGCTCTTGCGGGCGCGTTCGGTCGCGGATTTGAGCTGCCCGCAGGCGGCCATGATGTCCTCGCCCCGCGGGGTGCGGATCGGGCTCGCGTAGCCGGCCTTGTAGATGATGTCGGCGAAGGCGCGGATGCGTTTTTCGGGCGAGCGGCGATAGGGCGCGCCCGGCCATTCGTTGAACGGGATGAGGTTGATCTTGGCCGGGATCCCCTCGATCAGGCGCAGGAGCCGGCGTGCGTCCTCGTCGCTGTCGTTCACCCCGTCGAGCATGACATATTCAAAGGTGATGCGTTCGGAATTGGACAGCCGCGGATAGGCGCGCAGCGCGTCGAGCAGCGCGGCGATGTTCCATTTGCGGTTGATCGGCACCAGCGTGTCGCGCACCGCGTCAGTGGTTGCGTGGAACGACACCGCCAGCAGGCAGCCGATCTCCCGCGCCGTGCGCGCGATCTCGGGCACGACCCCGCTGGTCGACAGCGTGATGCGCCGGCGCGAAAGCTGGATGCCCTCGGCATCCATGGCGATCTTCATCGCGTCGCGCACGTTCTCGAAATTGTAGAGCGGCTCCCCCATGCCCATGAGCACGATATTGGACAGGAGCCGCGTTTCGTCCTTGGGGGCGCCGGGGGTCGGCCATTCGCCCAGATCGTCGCGCGCCACCATGACCTGGCCGACGATCTCGCCCGCGGTCAGGTTGCGGACGAGCTTCTGCGTGCCGGTATGGCAGAAGGAGCAGGTGAGGGTGCAGCCGACCTGGCTGGAAATGCAGAGCGTGCCCCGGTCCGCCTCGGGGATATAGACCACTTCGACCTCGTGCCCGCCGCTGATGCGGACGAGGTACTTGCGCGTTCCGTCGCTGCTGAGCTGCCGGCTCACGACCTCGGGCAGGGCGATCGTGAACTGTTCGGCAAGCCCGGCGCGATAGGCCTTGGCAAGGTTGGTCATCTGCGCAAAGTCACGCACGCCCCACTGATAGATCCACTGCCAGATCTGGCTGACGCGCATCCTGGCCTGCCGCTCCGGCGTGCCGGCAGCGATCAGCGCCTCGCGCATTGCCTCCCGCGTCAGGCCGACAAAGTTCACGCGCCCCTCCGGCAGCTTGCGGGGGAGCGTCACGACATCCTGCGTGATCGGCGCGGTTGCGGACATGATGGCGTTACCTGGCTTTACCTGTGCGGTTCGGGGCGCGGGGCTCCCGGAGCATATGGGGCGCTCTGCCCCCTTGTCCAAGGTGGCGGTGCCCCGGTTGCCGGTGCGCCCGGCCTATTTCGAGCAGCGCGCCTGCGCGTCATCGACCGCCGCGGTGAAGCCCATGAGCGAGAACGTGTCCTTGGTCTGGGTGCCCCGGCTCGACCGCGCGGTCAGCACGGCATCGCTGCCCCGCTTCATGGCGGCAACGATCTTTGCATCGTCGTCCGGGCTTGCCGGCCAGGCCCATTCACCATCGCTGAATAGTTCGAAGGACTGGCTGCCCACCTTCAGGTCCACGGTCGACCCGCTGGCGAACGGATAGCCGCCGGTGAATGTCACCTGTCCCTTTACCCCGGCGGCCGGACGATAGAACACGAACAGCAGGATATCGCCGCGCCGGACCTCGACTGCGCGGCCGTCGCGGGTGTTTTCGGTCTTGGTAGGGGCGGAAACGCTCCAGCATTCGGTGGGATTGTCCTCGACGAAGACGCTCCAGTCCGATTTCCCGGCCACCCGGTTCGTGCTCTGCTGCTGTGCCGGCAGCGCGGTGGCGGCGACAACCAGCGCGAGGCCCGCGGCCATCCCACGGACGAGTGATGATTTCATGTATTCAGCCTCCAGACTGTCCTTGACCTCAATTCCCCCGGTAAACGCCTTGCGAGCCTTGCCGGCCGTCTGAATGGCGCTGCCGCATGGATGCCGGTAAGGCAGCCACGGGCAGCACCCTAGCGCATCTAGCATTTCCGTTGAAAGAGCGGAAGGACGCAATCTCGCCAAGTTGTGAGGCGACCCGCCCCGCGCGGATTCAACCCGGTGCCGCATCCGGCGGCGGCCCTTGCGACGGACGAAATGTGTGTCCTGGGCAACAGCCTGCCGTCATCGGGGCGGCGCAGGCGCGGTCCGGACCCGCGCCCGGTGCTTGGCGTTGCCATGGTCCAAGGTGCGCTGTAATGGCATATGGCAAGGATTCACTCGGGGTATGACATGACACGTCTGCTTTCTCTTTTCCTGGTCCTCATTCTTGGTCTTTCAGCCTGTTCCGGGCTGGAGCCGGTGCAGCTTGGGCCGGATGGAAAGCCGCTGCCGCGCCCCTATCAGATCCGGCCGGGCGACACGTCGCGGATCCAGTTCGGGCTGCTCGATTCGGTCAACTCCCTGCGGAGCGCCGCCGGCCGGCCCGAGGTGCAGCTGAACGCGCGCCTGAACGCCGCCGCCGAGACCCATTCGCGCGACATGGCGAATCAGAACCGGCCCTGGCATTTCGGGTCGGACGGATCCTCGCCCTTCGACCGCGTGCGCCGCGCCGGCTATGAGGGGCGGATGCTGGGCGAGAACATCTCTGAAAGCTACGAAACCGAGCACCAGACCCTGAGCGCCTGGATGGAAGAGCGCAGCACCCGCGACGTGATTCTTGACCGGCGCGCCCGTGACCTGGGCTTCGGCTGGTATCAGGAATCGGGCGGCAAGATCTGGTGGACGCTGCTCATGGGCGGTTGAACCCGCCCGCACCCGCGCATTTGTCTGCTCCGGCTTGCATTCGTCCCGTGCCGGCCGGATGCCGGTCGCATCGTGTGGCGCAACTCATGTCGCCGTCGGCGCAGCCGGAACGGGACATGACCGTTGGTGACGGGGCGGCCACGCGGGCCGCCCGATCCGGTGCCTGACCTTCAGGGCATCAGAAAGACCGGCGTGCCGTCGCGCACCATGGCATAAAGCTGCTCCATCTCGCGGTTCTTCACGGCGATGCAGCCCGCAGTCCAGTCGCGGCGGCTGATCGGGCCGGCGTTCGGCTCTCCGTGGATGAAGATGTCGCCGCCGGGGCTGCGGTTGAAGGCGCGCGCCGCCTCGATATCCGCCGGGCTCGGATAGGAAATCCCGAGCGACAGATGATAAAGGCTGTTCGGATTGCGCCGGTCGATGAAATACAGCCCCTCCGGGGTTCTTCCGTCCCCTTCGAACTGCTTGTGGCCGACCGGGGCAAAGCCGAGGTCGAACTCCACATCCTTGATGACCTGATTGTTGTTCAGCAGATACATCCGCCGCTCGCCCTTCTTGATGATGACCGATGTCACCTCGGGGCCGTTGTAGGTCTGGAACTTGGTCGGCTTGCGGCTGCAAGCACCAAGGGCGAGCGCCGTGGCGGCGCCCAGTGCGAAATGTCTCCGTTTCATTTTTTTTACTGTCTCTGCCTCGTTCTATCCTTGGAATACAAGGGCCCGGACAGAAATCAAAATCAAATTTGTTACGGAACGGTGAATGCCGCCGGACATCATGCCGCGCGGGTGAAGCTCGCGACCAGTTCGACATGGGTCGACCAGCGGAACTGATCGACGATCCGCACCCAGTCCAGCCCATAGCCCGCATCGCGGAGCTTGCGGGCATCGCGCGCGAAACTGACCGGGTTGCAGGAGACATAGGCGATCCGCGGAATGGCGGAGTCGCCGAGCGCCATTGCCTGCGCGATGGCGCCGGCGCGCGGCGGGTCGAGCACGGCGGCATCGAACCCGCGAAGCTCGCCGCCCGCGAGCGGTGCGCGGAACAGATCGCGCGCCTCGGTGGTGACGTGTTTCAGCCCTCCGGCGTGGCGCCAGCCCTCGTCAAGCGCGGCAAGCATCGCGGCGTTGCCCTCGACCGCATGAACCCGGGCATCCACGGCCAGCGGCAGGGAGAACGTGCCGCAGCCGGCGAAAAGATCGACGATCCGCCCGGCGCCATGGACCACCTCGCGCACCGCCGCGAGCAGCGCCGATTCGCCCTCGCGCGTTGCCTGCAGGAAGGCGCCCGGCGGCGGCGTGACCCGGGCCGGGCCAAAGACCTGTTCGGGCCGCGCGGCCAGGGCGACGGTTTCCCCCGCCCATGTGAGGCGGGCAAGGCGATGGCGCGCGGCGATGGCGCCAAGCGCGGCCCGCAGCGGTCCGTCAGCCGGCTTGCCGCCTTGCACCGCCACATCGAGCCCGTTTTCCGAGGCGGTGACGGTCACCGCAAGCGTGCCCTTGCGGCTTGCCCCGACAAGCGCAAGGTCTTCGGCGGCGCCGCGCCCGGCCAGCACTTCGGGCAGCAGCAGGTGGCAGTCGGGAATCGCGGTGATCGCATCCGAGGCCCGGCCGTGAAACCCGGCGAGCGCCCCCTTGCGTGTGCGCCGCACCGCGAATGTCGCCCGCCGGCGCGAGCGGGGCGGCGAAGTGACGGTCGGGCGCAGCACCGTCGCAAGCCCCTGTGCCGCGAGCGCCTCCTGCACAACCTCCTGTTTCCAGCGGGCGGTGAAGTCATCGCTCGCATGTTGCAACGGGCAGCCGCCGCAGGTGGCGTAATGCGGGCAAGGCGGCGTGATCCGCTGCGGCGACGGTGAGATGATCGCGATGTCGCGCAGGCGCTCGCCCTCGCGCTGCCCGCTCACGGTTTCACCCGGCAGGCAGCGCGGCGCGAATACCGGCCCCGGCGCGATCCCGTCGCCCAGGTGGCCGAGCCGCTCGATCAGCACGGTTTCGCGGGTCATTCGGCCGCTTCGGCGCGGATGAACCCGCCCGACTGCCGGTTCCAGAACCGCGCGTAAAGCCCGCCGAGTTCCAGCAGCTCGTCATGGGTGCCGCTTTCGGCGATCCGCCCGTGATCCATCACCACGATGCGATCCATTTCGGACAGCGTCGAAAGCCGGTGTGCGATGGCGAGCACCGTCTTGCCCTCCATCACCCGGTGAAGGGCGGTCTGGATGGCTGCCTCGACCTCGGAATCGAGCGCGCTCGTGGCTTCGTCCAGCACGAGAATCGGCGCATCCTTGAGGATCGTGCGGGCAAGGGCGATGCGCTGGCGCTGCCCGCCCGAAAGCTTCACGCCCCGTTCGCCCAGATGGGCCTCATAGCCGCGCCGGCCCTTGTGGTCCTGCATGAGCTCGATGAAATCATGCGCCTCGGCCTTCTGGGTGGCCTCGATCATCTCGTCATCGGCGGCGCTCGGGCGGCCATACAGGATATTGTCGCGGGCCGAGCGGTTGAACATGGCGGTTTCCTGCGTGACCACGCCGATCTGGCGGCGCAGGCTTTCCTGCGTGACCTGTTCGATATTCTGCCCGTCGATGCGGATTTCGCCCGATTCGGGATGGTAGAGCCGCAGCAGCAGCGAAACCAGCGTTGACTTCCCGGCCCCCGAGGCGCCGACAAGGCCGAGCTTTTCACCCGGCGCGATTGTCAGGTCCAGATTGTGAACGCCGCCGATGCCGCGCCCGTAGGTAAAGGACACGTTGTCGAAGGTGATCGCGCCCTGCGGCACCTCGAGCTCGGGCGCCGCCGGGACGTCACGGATGCGCCGCCTCGGCGTCAGCGTCTTCATGCCGTCCTCGATCTCGCCGATGTTGGAATAGATCGCCATCAGGGTGAAGCTGACCCAGCCGGTCATCTGGGCGATGCGGATCGCGATGGTGCCGGCGGCGACGATATCGCCGGTGCTGGCCTGCCCCCGTTGCCAGAGCCACAGCGTCGCGCCGATCAGCAGAACCGGCAGGGCGCCCGACAGGATCGTGAGGCAGAGCCGGAACAGGGCCGAGATCATGCCGAAATCGCGCGCCCGCCCGCGATAGTATTCCATCGCATCGAGCGCCTCGCGGTCCTCGTGTTCGTCATGGGCGAACAGCTTGACCGTGCGGATATTGGTGATCGTGTCCACCACATGGCCCGACACCATCGCCCGCGCCCCGGCACGCGATCCGGCGCGCTTGCGCACCCGGGGCAGGAAGAACGAAATCAAAAGCCCATAGGCGCAGAGCCAGCCGAGGAACAGCAGCATGGTGGCCGGCTGGATCGCGGCAAGAAGCAGGAGCGCCCCGGCCAGCGAGGCCAGCGAATAGGCGACCACGTTGATGACCTCGGCCGCCACGTCGGTGACGGCACGCGCGGTCTGCATCTGCTTCTGGGCGATGCGCCCGGCGAAATCGTCCTCGAAGAACGCGACCGCCTGCCCGAGCGTCCAGCGATGCAGCCGCGACAGCACGAGCGGCAGCACGTTGGGCTGGACGATGGCGGAGTTCGACGTGGCCGAAAGACCCGAAAAGATCGGGCGCAGCACCAGGAAGAACGCCGCCGCCCCGATCAGGAGAAGCAGGTTCGAGCCGTCGAAAAACCCCTCCGGGCCGCTGGCCTGCGTGGCGTCGATCACCCATCCCAGGATCAGCGCCGTGGCGGCCTCAAGCGCCCCCGCCGCGCCCGAGAACAGCGCCGCAAGCCAAAGCGCCGGCCAGCTTCCCGACAGGCACCAGCGCATGAAGGCGGACAGCGTCTGCGGCGGCGGCCCCTTGGCGGGGCGAAAGGCGTCGATCAGGTTTCCATATTTCATGATGCCGTCACTATTTCTGCCGGGCACCGCGCCCGGGGCATGTCTGTTCGCCTCCCCGCCGCCCCTTGTCCACGGTTTTGCCGGCATCAACAAGCAGGCAGTGGCCGCTGTCACGCAAGCGCAAGGAGCGCCTCGCGATCCAGCGCGAAATCCGATGCGATCCAGCGCCGCTCAAGCGTATCGAGCCGCGCGCCCAGGTCGGGCCCGGAAAGCCGCGGCATGAGATCCCTTGCCGCGAGCGGGAAGTCCTGTTCCGCGCCGCGGGCGAGGGCGGCTTCCCACCCGTGCGGCAGATCGGCGCCGCTCATTGCCGCCCGCAACAGCAGCGCATCCCGCCCTGCCGCCGCCCCGAGCCGATAGCCAAGCTCCGCCGCGCCCATGGAACCGGTGGCGGCGTCGCGCATGACGGCCATACGCCGCCGGTCGCGTCGCGCAAGCCGGAGCTCGTCGAGATCCGCCCCCCACCCGAGCGCAGCGAGGCGACGCAATGCGTCCGGCTCGGCCCCGGCCTCCTGTTCGAGATGCACAAGCGGCGCGAGCGGCGCATCATCGGCACCCGGCAGCACCGCGCGCAGCACGCCGCAGGCGCGCATGGCCGCGCAGGACGGCACCGGGTCGGGCGCCGCCAGCAGTTTCGTCAGTTCCGCGGTGATGCGTTCGCGCGACAGCCGCGCCAGACCGTCGAGATTGGCGGCAATCGCCGCCAGCGCATCCGCGTCCGGGCCCTGATCGGCGTCACCATACCAGGCATGCAGGCGGAAATAGCGCAGGCTGCGCAGATAATCCTCGCGGATGCGGGCCGTGGCATCGCCAATGAATCGCACCCGACGCGCGCGCAGATCCGCAAGGCCCCCGAGAGGGTCGATCACCTCGCCGTCCGCGCGCGCATAAAGCGCATTCATGGTGAAATCGCGCCGCGCGGCGTCCTCGGTGAGGCTGCCCGAATAGGCCACCACCGCGCGCCGCCCGTCGGTGGCAAGGTCGCGGCGGAAGGTCGTGACCTCATGCGCGTGCCCCTTTGCAACCAGCGTCACGGTTCCATGTGCAAGCCCGGTCGCCACCGCCTTGATCCCCGCCGCACGGGCCAGCCGGATCACGTCCTCGGGCGCTGCATCGGTCGCGATGTCGATATCGCTGACCGCAAGCCCGAGCAGGGCGTTGCGCACGCAGCCGCCGACGAACAGCGCCTGTGCGCCCCGGGCCGCGAGTGCCGCCATCACCGCCTGCGTGCCCGGATGCGCGAGCCATTCGCCGCTGACGCGCGTCACGGTGCCATCCTTTCGGCCAGCGCACGCAGCATCCGCGCGGTCGCGCCCCAGATGTAATAGGGCCCCCAGGGGACGATGAAATAATGCCGCCGCACCCCGCGCCAGAGCCGTGATTCGATCAGGTAGTTCGCTGGATCGAGAAGATGCGAAAGCGGCACCGAAAAGACCTCCTCGACCTCGCCGGGCTCGGGGATGATGGGAAAATCCTCGCGGATCACCGCGACCACCGGGGTCACGCGGAAACCGGTCACCGTCTCATGCGCAGGCAGGTGGCCCAGCACTTCGGCGCCCGCCTCGGGCAGGCCGATTTCCTCGCGCGCCTCGCGCAGGGCGGCGGCGGTCACGTCGGGGTCGTTTTCGTCCTGCTTGCCGCCCGGAAAGGCGATCTGGCCCGGATGGTGCCGGAGCCGCGACGAACGTTTGGTCAGGATCACACGCGGCGCGGACCCGCCCAGTTGCACCGGAACCAGCACGCCGGCAGGGCGCAGGATGCGCCCCGCCTCGAGCACGGTTTCGGGGTTCAGGTCGAAATCCGACGACGGCACGCCCGGGCGGGCCAGCGCGCGGCGCAGCGCCGATGCGGTATCGTCACTCAGCAGTGCCGTCATGGTCGAATCCGACCGTTGCCGGGTCAAGCTCGTAATGGGCGCCGCAGAACTGGCAGTCGGCGGTCACGCGCCCCGCATCGGTGGTCATGCGGCCGATGTCGCGGGCCGAATAGATCGACAGGCTCTGCCGCACGCGGGCCTCGGAACAGGTGCAGCCGAAGCGCACCGCCTGCGCGTCGAAGGCGCGCGGCTGCTCTTCGTGGAACAGGCGCACCAGATGTTCGGTCGGCGGCAGGTCGGGGCCGATCAGTTCGTCACGCTGCACCGTATCGAGCAGGATATTGGCGCGGTTCCAGTTTTCCATCGCATCCCCATCCAGCAGATCCTGCGCCGAGACGAGCCCGCCCGTGCCCTCGCGACTGGCCATGAGCGGCGAGGCCTTGGGCATGTGCTGGAGCATGACGCCCCCGGCGCGCCAGTTTCCGCCCTCGCGTCCGAAGCTCAGCGCGAAACGCGTCGGCAGCTGTTCGGACTGGGCGAAATAGGCCTCGGCCGAATCCTTGAGCGAAGGCCCGACCAGCGGCGTGATGCCCTGATAGGGGCGCATGTCCTCGCCTTGGTGGATCAGGATCGCGAAATAGCCCTCGCCAAGCTGGGCAAAGGGTTCGTTCCCGCTCAGGCGGTCGGCGTCGAAACTGGCATAGGCGCGTATATGGGCGGCCTCGCCCTCGCGTTCGGGGGCGAAGTAATCGGTCGCGATCATCCGCACCGCGCCCTTGGTCTGCACCTGAAGCGACAGCTTCCAGCGCAGCTTGACGGTCTGGCCGATCAGTGCCGTGAGCAGCGCCATCTCGGCCACCAGCGCCTCGACTGGCTCGGGATAGGCGTGCTGCGCGAGGATCCTGCCCAGCGCACCGTCCAGCCGCGCCACCCGGCCACGGATGTCGGAGGCATCAAGCTGAAAGGGCAGAACGCTGTCGTCCCATGCGAGTTTTGATCCGAAAGTCATGGAAATCCTTTTTTGCCGCCAATGGCATTTGGGTCGCTATATAGGCAGCGCGCGCGCCGTTGAAAGAGGCGCGTGAAAGAGGCGCAGGGGGTCAGCGGCCGATGCGCGGCTCGGTCCCGGCGGCGAGGCGGGCGATATTGGCGTGGTGGCGCCCGACCACGAGCGCCGCCAGTAACAGCGAGAGGATGAACATGTCACCGGGGCCGAGCAGCAGCACCCAGAGCGGCGAGGCAACCACCATCGCCAGCGCCCCGAGCGAGGAAATCCGCGCGATCAGCACCGTGACGAGCCAGGTGGCGCAGCAGACCACCCCGACCGGCCATGACAGCGCAAGCCAGACGCCGATGAAGGTCGCGACCCCCTTGCCGCCGCGGAACCG
>JRYH01000669.1_pt1 | contig 11410 bp, 15 predicted proteins | sample 235351 | NCBI WGS metagenome assembly JRYH01 (sample SAMN03074221, study PRJNA261480) | activated sludge metagenome | biome: Wastewater Treatment Plant; feature: Wastewater; material: Activated sludge; isolation source: activated biomass of a wastewater treatment plant treating wastewater... ... | reverse complement strand
ATGGCAAGTTTGCGACAAAGCCTCAACAACAGAACCCAAAACGGGAATGATCTCGCACTTATGCGCCTTTAGCTCCTGCAGGAGTTTATAAAGGGCATATTCGTTGGCTTCGAACAAAACCAGCCGTTTCGGGCTCCAGCGAACGATGAGCCGGCACAATTCGGAGCCGATCGAGCCACCGGCACCTGTGACCATGACCGACCGCCCATGAAGCACCTGACGCAGTAGATCAACGTCTGGAGGAACAAAAGAGCGCCCGAGCAACTCGTCGAGCTCGATTTCCCGGATCTGGTTCACGATGTACTTGCCATCAACCAGATCAGAAATGTCAGGGAGACTGCATACTCGAACACCCAGACCGCTTACATTTGCGATGACAGCCTGCCGCTTGCTGGTTGGGATCGCCGACATGGACAGGATGATTTCCTTGATCCCATATTGCTCGGTCAAAGTTGGCAACATTTTTGGCGAGAAGACCCTGTAGCCCGCAAAATCTCGCCCATGATGAGCAGGGTCATCATCGACAAAGCCCATTACATAGCGATTTCCGCTTCCCCGAAGGGCATGGGCCAGCTGGACGGCTGATTGGCCGGCACCATAGATAAACACTGGTTCTTCATTGCGACGCAGGCCCGTGCCACTATTAAGGATCCATTTGGCCAGGAAGCGGCTGCCTCCGATCAGGGCTGTCCCGATTGCAAAGTAGAAAAAGGGGACCGATCGAGGGACAATCCCCTGCCCTACCATTTCCAATAGGAAGATCAGCAGCACCCAGATCATGGTTGAGATGACCATGGCCTTGATGATCGTCCAGAAGGCTGCCTCCGTCAGATAGCGAATAACTGCTCGATACAGGCCCATTCGAACAAAGACGGGGATGGCTACGACAGGCGCCAGAATTGCCAGGACTACGCGATCCTCAGTGACGGCTGGAGTCCAGTCCGCCAATCTAAGTGCATAGCTTGCCCAGAGGGCTATCATCAGGGCGACGACATCAAAAGCGATCAGGAGAATACGCTTCCATAGCCGCGGTGTCCGTACGATCAGGGCCCGAAGCCTAGCAGCTATTCTGCTGCCGCCCTTCTGCCATAGCTCAAATGCCCCACCCATCCTTACCTTCCCTGCAGCCATCTCTGATACTTGCAGTTTTCCTATGCTGTCTGCATCAATCTTGTCGGCGGAAAAGATGAGCTATTTGAGGAGGTGAACAAATGGAAGGATTCAGAGTGCATTGAACGGACGAAACGAGACGGCAATGGCTCCCCGGGCCAGATTCGAACTGGCGACCTGTCGATTAACAGTCGAATGCTCTACCGCTGAGCTACCAGGGAACAAAGCGCTAGGCGCAGCGGCGGCTTTTATCGAGGCGGAGTGGGTTTGACAAGCCGTCCTTAGCTGCTCTGGGAGCTCACGCACGATCCGTTGGAACGATCGCGGTCCAGTCTATCCACTCCCTCATCCAGCACCTTCAAACCGCTCGGCAGCCTCGTCCACATCAACGAAAATGCGCATTTTCTTTCCCTAACCCAATATGACCGCTAGGCATCCGAGCGATACCGCCCCAGCGCCCGGAGCGTATTCTCGCCTATGCCTGGTTGACCAGGTGGCGCAGCGTTTCAACATCTTGATCACTGAGCAGCTCGGCGAGCTCGTCCCGCCACTCCATAGGCAGTACCGTGGCAATGGTGTCCAAAGCCATGGCCCAGGATTCCGCCGACTTGGCTGAACGATCAGACGTCATCGACCGACGATGTAAGTACTGACACTCCTTCACGACGGGCCGCCTCCGCCAGTTTCTGATCGAGCGTGGCAAGAGACATGCGGTCGAGGAGGGCCAGAGACAGATAGGCTGCATCATAGGCGCTGAGACGATACTGGCGCGAAAGCCGGACGACCTCCGTATCGTCGCCAGGGCCGAGCAGTTTCAGGGGCAATCCGCGAAACCGCGCCATGGCAGAATGAATGAAGTCATCTGAGACGCGGCCTCTGCGCCCGGCGCTCAGCAAAATGCTGCGGATCTCGTGACGCAAAAGATCAGGTGCAAAGGCGTCCTCGTCGGCCATGCGAGCCATCGCCTGTTCAGCGACTTCATTCTCCTCGTCGGGCAACAGCCAAGCGCCGGCGATGGAGGCATCAACGACGAAGGCCATTACCGGCGGCCGTCCTGCTTCCATGCCTGAATTTCTTCCTGGGTCACGGGCTTGGCTTGACTGCGCAATGCTCGTACAGCGTCGATCGCTGCTAGACGCTGGCGCCGCGTATCGATCGCAACCAATCGGGCAATGGCATCATTGCCTCGGGCGATGATAATCTCTTCGCCGGCCTCGACGCGATTGAGAAGTTCGGACAGGTGGGTCTTGGCTTCGGCGACTTTTACGGTGACGGTCATCTCGGCTCCTTCGTGAACGGCACGGCCGACGCAGCCGCCGTTACTGGGAGAAGATAGAGCTCGAAAGGTGGTTGGTCAACGACATGACCATCTTACTTACGATAAGGGATACTTATCGCACGCGAGCCGCGTGGGGCTTCTTTATATCATGTAGGGAACCGTAGTCGGAGAGTAGCTTTCGCTTAGCAAATCATTTACCATAAAAACAATGCCTTACGACGTCGCCAAATTGCCCATCTCCACCCTGCTGAAGGTAAGCGGGGCAGATCCGGTGGCAGTGCCTGGAACATGGCCGGTCGTCGCCTGCTGGTGCGGCCGTTGGCATGGTGGAGCTGATCAGGATTAGGAGAGGAGGGCGCAAGCCCATGCAGCAGATCGATATCGACAGCCTTGACGAGGCAACCCTCATCGAACTCAACGCCCGCATCGTCGAGCGCCTGCAGTATTTGCATCACCAGCGAACCACTGCGGCCCTTCAAGAAATCAGGGTTGGAAGCGGCGTGGAGTTTTAAGGCCCTGGCGGTGTTCTGGTCCGTGGTGTCGTCGTCCGCCGCAACAAGAAGACGGTGACAGTGCATGCCGATGATGAGCGACAATGGAATGTTTCGGGCTATCGTGATCGCCTGCATCCTCCAGCGGGCGCAGGACATCAAATCGGCTGGCGGATATCTCCGGGCCTTGACGGAAAAGGCGCGGGCTGGCGGGTTTTCCGTCGGGCCGATGCTCATGGCGACGTTGAAAACGAACCCTTCCCCTTCCAGGCTGGCCGGATAGTTCGGTCATATGTTCGCGACCGCTGGAATTCCGGATTCCTTTCCCGGGCGAAGAGCGCCAGGAGATGCCGGGGCCGGAAGGGGAGGGGCCTCTCCTGCCGGAAAACCGAAACCCCGGCCCCGGTCTTTGTCACAGGCCGGCCGCCTTTGTCAGATTGATGCGAAAACGGTCCCGGCGCCGCTGGTACTTGCGGGTCATTTCTGCGGAAGCATGGCCGAGCTGCTTTTGGACGTGACGTTCTTCGACATCGGCGGAAGAGGCAAGGCCCGCCCGCAGGGAATGGCCGGCAAACAGACTTGCGCGCCGTCCCTCCGGCAGATCGCCGCGGACGCCGGCGGCCAGCGCCGCCCGTTTGACCAGCCTGGCGACTTCCTGGTCGTTGAGGCGGCCGGCACCGACCTTCTTGCCCTGGCCGGTGACGCGCCGGAAAATGGGCCCATGGGCGATCCGGGCGAGGCTGAGCCAGGTTTGCAGCGCCATGACCGGGCAGGTCGCATCGGACGAGCCCCGGCCGATCTCGACCTCGCGCCACCCGGTCTTGCCCCGCAGGGTCACCAGCATCCCGCCATCCAGCACCTCGATCCAGCCAAGTCCGTCCCCGGTCTGGTCGCGGGCGCAATCGAGGCCGACGATCTCCGAGCGTCTGAGAGCGCCCGCGAAGCCGAGGAGCAGCATGGCGCGGTCGCGCAGGCCGCGCAGGGTGCCCCGATCCAGAGTCTCGAGCATGGCGATCAGCTCGTCCGGCAGGAGCGCCTCCTTCTGGCGGGGGGGCGTTGCGTGACGATTCCGGATTCCGGCCATGACGGTCGCGATGTGACGATCCTTGCGGTCCAGCGACAGGCCGCGTTGCGCATAGTTCCAGGCCAGCGCCGAAAGGCGCCGCTCGATCGTGGAGACCGCGTGCGGCTTCGTGCCGGGCGCCCGCGGGGCGGGGCGGCCGGGACCATCGTCTGCGGTGCCGGCGGCGAGCGCGGTGACGTAAAGGCCAACCACCTGCGGATCCGGGGGCAGGGGCGCCACGCTCTGGCGGCGGCACCAGCTTGTGAAATGCGCCCAGTCGGCGGCATAGGCACGGCGCGTGTTGGGCGAGGAAGCCGCTTCGACATAGGTGCGCGCGCGGGCAGCGAGGTCCTCGAGATGCTGCGGCAGGGCAGATGCCGCGTCCGGTTGTGCCGGCAACCCGGATACAGGCCCGGTTTGCGGTTCACCGCCTTCTTCACATTCGCCCCCGCGGCCATTCGCAGCCGCATGTGGGGCGCGGAGATGATCCTGGGCGGCCGATCCATGCGGCTCCTCCTGCCCGGCGGGTCCCATCGCGCGGACCAGATCGACGATGTCGGGCAAATCTTTGTCCTGCATGTTGCGTCAAGCTCCTTCGGGATCTTTATGTCCGAGCCGCGCCTTGCGGGCAATCCTGCGGCACCGGGGGACGGCAAGTCTGCTCCAGGGCATGCCGACCGGCTGCCAGGCGTCCGCCCGCCGGTTCCTCCCCGTCCTGAGCGCGGTTCTCCAACAAGGCTGTCCCGCAGCGGAGCAGACGGGTGAACGGCGGCGTTCGTCCGCTTTTGAGCGGCGTAGTGAGGCTTTCGGCAAGTGAATCAGACAACGACCGATAATGCAACATTATCAGTCGTTACTGTTACACGACAGGCGCGGCGGTTTACGCGAAATTCGATTGCTAAAAGCGCCGCCATGATTCATCGTGCTTTTAATGATTCTGCGTCCCAAACCCTCTCCGCGCCACCACGCCACGCTTGCCAGTGCCCCTTCGACCGCGCCGATGACAACGGTGCCGACCTGGCTGCGCCGCGCCGTCCCCGACGCGCAAGGCCTTGCGCGCGAAAACTTGGAGGATGTGGCGCTCGCCGCGGGCGCAACCATCGGCGCGCTCGATGCGGTTGTCCGCCGGCGGGAGCGGTGGGCCGGCGCCTGGCGGCAGCGGCTGGCGCTTTCGGCGGCCGCTGTGACGGCCAAGCAGGCGGGCCGCGTCGAAGATGAAAATGCGCTACGCGACGCCGTGCTGCTCACACCCCCGGGCGATATTTTGTCCGTCGGCCCAGCAGGATCAATGCTGCTTGCTTGGCGCCGGCTGGCCGGCACGCCTGCCGAGAAACTGCTGACCGAGGCGAGCATCGGCGCGGTGCTGGATGACCTCGGACTCCGCCGCGACGACGACACAGTCGGCGAACTCGCAGATGATGTTCGACAGCTTTCCGCGAGCATCGGAATAGTCGGCATGTTGACCGGCGCGTTCATTGCCGCTGAGCGCCATGGCTACGGGCGCGCCCTGGGAGCCTGGCTCGCCGACGCGCTGCTGGCGCAACGGCTGGGCTGGGCACACGCAATGCCGTTGCTCGGCGGCGAAGCGGCCTTTGGCACAAGCGCCCGCCCGCGTCGATCGGCAGTCAGCTCTGTGGCGACAAACATGGAGACGGATCCTGAGCGTGCCAAAAGTCTGCTTGCCGCCCAGGCGCGCGCGGCGCTGCGCGCGGTTGATCTTTCCGCCGAGCTCGAGCGCCGCGCCGACCGGCTGCTTGCAGTGGCGCCGAAACTCCGGGCCAAGGCGGCGGACGCTGTTGTCAACAAGCTCCTGTCCGAGGATGCGATCGTTGCCTCGGAAAAGATCGCAGGCATGAGTGACCGAGGCCTGCGCCGGCTGTTTGACCGGCTGGTCGAGCTCGGCGCCGTTCGTGAATTGTCGGGCCGCCCAACGTTCCGCATCTACGGGCTGTGAAGACGATGGCAGAGAATGCGCGTAGGAGAAAGGGAGGGGCGCAAGGTGCCGACAGCCGGCCAAATGACCATTTGTTTGACCGTGAGCTGGATCAACTGCCGCCGGAAGCACGCTGGCGCGAATGGATGAATCGCGTCGAGGCGACAATCTTCGCCGCCAGTGAACCGGTCGGCCGGGAAACGCTGGCGAAGATCGTCGGCAAGAATTGCAGCATCGACCTCTTGATCGACGATATCCGAGAGGAGTTGCGCGGTCGGCCCTATGATCTGGTCGCCATCGCCGGTGGCTGGAAACATTTGACCCGGCCGGCCTATGCCGACGCTATCCGGGCGGCAGTCGGCAGCAATGAGGCGAAGGGGAACCTGACGCAGTCCGAAGTGCTGGTGCTGATGTGCATCGCCTACTTCCAGCCGATCACGCGCGGAGAACTGTCGACGTTTTTTGGGAAAGAAGTGTCGCGCGATCTGATCGGCCATCTGCGCGGCGCCAAGCTGATCGCCTCCGGGCCGCGCAGCCCGACGCCCGGTGCGCCCTATACCTATGTGACGACCAAAGAATTCCTGCTGGAGTTCGGGCTCGACACGCTGCGCGACCTGCCGGATTTCGAAGCCCTCGAGGATGCCGGCCTGCTATCGAAGGAAAGGCTGCTGGCGGGCGACATTGTGCCCAGCCAGCAGAATGCCGACGTCGAGAGCGAGGATTGTCTACCCGCTGCCGACGCAATCGTAACCGGCTCACCTTGCGTGGCAAAATCCTGAAGCTGCCTCTCGCGCCAACCATGCAAATGACGGGAACGTCGCTTGCAACCTGGACAGACCCCGCGATCGGCCATGCTGGCGTAAACGATCCAACCTCCGTCGCCAGATCCCCGTCTCAGCGAATTACAGAACTCTTAGCACACTGAGATTGTGTAAGACGAATAGCCGATCTGACTATGATCTACCCGATTGCGTGGCGTCGCTAACAAGCATGGGCATAATTGCGATGCGTCAAGCTGGACCGTGGCCCGCGGGTGCGCCCAGAATCTGCGACATCCGCGCCGCTCCTTGCCGGACGCATTCCATCAGGCGGTCGCGCTCAATTCGCGCCCGCGCCGTGGGCGCCGCGATGACCAGCGCAGCAACCGGCCGATTGCGCAAGTCGTAAACCGGAGCGGCGAAGCCGGACACTCCTTGGCTGTATTCTTCGTACGTTTCCGCCACGCCCAGTGACCGGGTCTTTTCGACCTCTCGGCGGAGGGCTGCGGGATCGACGATCGTATTCGGCAGGTGCCGGATGAGTTTGGTAGTCTCGATATAGCGGTCGATCCATGCATCGCTTTGCGCGGCGAGCAGCGTCTTGCCTGGCGCCGTGCAATACAGCGGGCGTCGCGTACCAACCGTGGCCGAGAAGCGGATGGCACTTCGGCTCTCGACCATGTCGACATAGACGGATTCGTTGCCGGTGTCGGCAAGCACGGCAAGCAGGGTGGTCTCGCGACTCTCTCCCATCAGTTCGACGAGGGTGATGTGAAGGGAGCTCGGAAACGGGTTGGCGTTCGAGATAATGGTGCCCAGTCGAAGGCCGAGTTCGGCGATGCGGTAGACGCCATCGACGCTGCGGATGTAGCCGGCCGACTCGAGCACGCGAAGGAAGCTCAGCAGGGTGCTTTTCGGAGTCTTCAGCCGCTCCGAAAGCCTTCCCAGCGGAAGGCCGTTCGGCGCGGCGCCCAGTTGCTCCATGATCTGCATCACGCGGACCGGAGCTTGCGGCCCGACCTCTCTCGCGGCAGGCGCGTCCGTGTTCGCGCTGGTGGTCATCAAGATCCTTTTTGCGATCCGCCAAGCCCGTCATACCATTCGGGCGCTTCGAATATAAGCACTGTGTTCGTGTATAGGTAGGATGACGAAAGGCGACAACGCCAATAACCATGGGCCCGGCGACGCGCCGAAAGCGCCGCTTCGGGCGATGCGCGTGCTCGAGGCGCTTGCGTCGGAGCCGGGCGGCATGACGCTGTCGCGCCTCAGCGTTCGGCTCGATGCGCCGAAGACGACGCTTCTCGCCTTGCGGTCGAGGTTTTTCTCAAGCCCGTTTTGACGGAGCTTGGGGCCATATGCCCGCTGCGCGGGCTTTTCGCATTGGAAGGCACTTCCTTGGACGATGCTGAGTTCGAGGAATACATTCACAACGCCTCTCGCCTCTTACAGGCGCTGTCTGTGCACAAAAGTTAGCAGATGGCATCTGATCATCGCGGGATGACCGCACCTTTGGCGGCACGTCACCGCCCATGGTCGCCTATCGCTTCGAGGACGGCCGCGGCGGCGATTGTGTCGAGCGGCATCTGGATGGCTTTACCGGCATCGTTCAGGGGGACGGCTATGCGGCCTATCCGGGGTAGCGAGGGAATCTGTTCCACGATACACTAAGCGGCATGATCTTGCGCACCGGGCCTGAGAGCAATTTCGCGGTACAGGGTTGATCGGCCGAGCCCGACGTGACGAGCAGCCTTTGTTGGAGACATTCCGGCCTGGACCAAGGTGAGGGCAGCGTGAAGTTTTCCCTGGTCGAGCTTTGGCCGGCCGGGATGACGTCCCACTGCGCGGGCAGCGGCAACGCCGTCTCGGGACCGTTCGGCGATCAACCGTCGCTCGAACTGGGCAATCGCACCGAACACGTGGAAGATCAGCTCGCCGGCAGCTGAGGAGGTGTCGATCTTCTCCTCCAGCGAGATCAGGGCAATGCCCCGCTGCTTCAAGGTTTCCACGACATCCAGGAGTTCGCGCAGCGAACGGCCGAGACGATCAAGCCGTACCACGGTGAGCGCATCGCCGTCGCGGGCATAGTCGAGCAGAGCCTTGAGGCCGGAGCGATCGAAGGTCCGGCCCGAGATCACATCCTCATAGGTCTTGGTAGCGCCGGCAGCTTTGAGGCGCAGGATTCGACCGGTCAGATCCTGCTCACCGGTCGAGACGCGGGCGTAGCCCAGGATGTCGGACATGGCGAAGCTCTCCTGCTCTCGACCAGCGTCCCGCAATCGCTCGATTCCTGGACGGCCTGCACTCGGCCCTCAACAGCGCCAAAACGTCGTCCATAAAATATGTCTTCTGTTTCGCTCTTGTCCAAATACAGATGCCAGGATTTAGGGACGAACCTTGGAGCTCATCCATGCGCCGTGTCATCCTGTCGTCCGAAGCCCGTGCCGCCTTGTTCGATCCTCCCGACATCACGATGACGCGCAAGTCCGCTATATTCTTGCGCCGGAAGATACCACCTTGGCGAAACAGCGCCGGCGATCTCACAACCGGCTCGGTTTCGCCGTTCAGCTGGCGCTTATCCGTGATCTTGGTCGGCCTCTGCGGAGTGGCGAGACCTTGCCGAACGCGGTGATCGACATCGTTGCCGAGCAGATCAGCATCGATCCCGTCGTCTTCGAACTCTACGCCAAGCGAGAGGAAGCACGGCGAGAGCATGCGCGAGAAATCATGGCGGAGCTGCGCCTCAGACCGGTGCAGATGACGGACTATCGTCTCCTCATTGCCGCGGCCATCCGCGCCGCTGTGGGGACCGAGAAGGGAGAACCCATCGTCCGCGCTATTATTGAAATGCTCAAGAGCCGCGGCATCCTGGTTCCGGGTTCCGATCGCATCGAGCGTCTGGCCCTTGCCGGCCGTGCGGCGGCGCGCCGACGGGCGCATCGCGACCTGATCCGCGGACTCGACGTTGCGACCTGCGCCGCGCTCGAGGCCCTGCTGACCGAGACCAGACCACCGCACGACCTTCGGCTGGATCGCGGAGACGCCGGAGGGGGTGAAACTGAAGAACCTCAAGGGCATGATCGCCCGGCTTGACACGCTGCGCCGGATCACGATTCCCGACGATCGCCGCAAGCTCATTCATGCCAACCGGTACGGCATCATCGCCCGCGAAGCCAGGATCCTGCATGCGCGCGAACTTTCCCGACTGTCGGCCGAACGCCGGCGCGCCACGCTGGTCGCCTTCGTCATCGAGCGCCAGGCGGCGCTCACCGATCTGGCGGTCGAGACGTTTGGGAAGTTGATCGGCAGCGCCCGGCGCAAGGCTGAGAGCAGCCGCAAGGAGCGGCAACTCCAGCAGGTGCCGGTCCTGACCAAGATCGCGCAGTCGCATCACCGGCTCGGTCTGGCCCTTCTAAAGGCTCATCTGTGGACGCTCCCGGGAACGCAAGGAAAATCTTCAAATAGTTCGGCGGCTATAGTCGTCAGGTGCAGTCATCTGTCCGGCCTCTCCATGCGATCGAACAGACCGCGGGCCCGTATGGGATTCGCGGATCGGAGCCAAAACACAGGGGCGCGCTCGAAGCGCTCGACCTTTACCGGGCTTTCCGATCCCGTCCGTCTGACTAATTCGCCATACTATCCGTTGACCTTCTTTACGTCTTCGAAGCGGTTGTCGGCTATGCCGCTCCCGCCGAAGCTCTGTAATTGCTGCCTGTCGTCATCATCGCCCAGACGATGCGCGCCATCTTGTTAGCCAACGCGACGATCACAAGCATGCGCGGTTTGCGCGACAGCATTTGCGCCAGCCAGCTTCCACTCGTAGGGTTTCGTCGACCGAAATGTTGCACGACGGCCGTGGCGCCCATGATGAGCAGCCTGCGCAGTGTTCTTTCTCCCATCTTCGATGTAGCGCCAAATCGTTGCTTGCCGCCACTGGAATGCTCCTTTGGTGTTAATCCAAGCCAGGCTGCAAAGTCACGTCCCCGCCGAAACTGCGATACGGCGGGGGCAAGGGCGACCAGTGCAGTTGCTGTAATCGGTCCGACGCCCGGAATGGTCGTCAGCCGTCGAGCTTCTTCATCTTCCCGTGCGCGCCGAACGATCTCTTTGTCGAAAAGAGCGATCCTGTCCTCCAGCAGACGCAGCGTATCGACCATGATCGCCAACACCGCCCGTGCCGCAGCCGGCACCGCGCCATGAGGATCATCCATTTGCTCAACAAGACGTCCCACATGCGCTGGCCCCTGCGGTACGACGATCCCGAACTCGCTCAAGTGTCCGCGCAGCGCATTGATGATCTGAATTCTCTGGCGCACCAGAAGATCCCGGGCCCGAAACACCACCGCACTTGCCTGGGCTTCCTCGCTCTTGACTGCGACAAAGCGCATGGTGGGCCGTTGCACTGCTTCGCAGATTGCTTCAGCATCGGCGGCATCAGTCTTCTGGCGTTTAACGAACGGCTTCACATAGGCTGGCGGGATCAACCGCACATCATGGCCAAGCCTGCCTATTTCACGCGCCCAGTAGTGAGCGCCGCCGCACGCTTCGATAGCAACCAGGCAGGGTGGACATGTTGAGAAGAACTCAAGAACCTTGTTACGACGGAGCTGCTTGCGGAAAACAACGCCGCCTGTCACATCCGCTCCGTGGACTTGGAATACATTTTTTGCGATATCAAGACCTATCGTACGCACTGTGGGCATGCCGGACCCCTCCTGTAGTTGGTGCTGCTCAATCCCGGCATAGAAGCGCCGGTGAGAGGGAGCGTCCACCCCATCA
>JRYH01007319.1_pt1 | contig 11413 bp, 10 predicted proteins | sample 235351 | NCBI WGS metagenome assembly JRYH01 (sample SAMN03074221, study PRJNA261480) | activated sludge metagenome | biome: Wastewater Treatment Plant; feature: Wastewater; material: Activated sludge; isolation source: activated biomass of a wastewater treatment plant treating wastewater... ... | reverse complement strand
CGCTGGTCGGCCTGCATGCGCAGCACCGGGCCCAGGCTCATGCCCATGCGCTCGGCGTGGATGACGGCGCTGCAGAAGTTGGTGATGCCGGTCTCGTTCAGGCGCTCGGACATGGCGCGCAGGCTGTCGGCACGCGTCTTGCCGGCGCGGATGTCGCGCAGCACGCGCTGGAATTCGTCGCGCAGCACGCCCCTGGGACCCTTCAGCACGGCCTGGCGCATCGCGCCCTGCAGGTTCAGCCCCGCTTCCACGCACAGCGTGATGATGTCGAGGAAGAAGGGGAAGGTCTTGAGCAGTTCGCTGCGCCGCGCCGCCAGCCGGTCGCGCAGCCACAGGCCGGGATAGGCGTAGCCCAGCAACGCGCCGACCAGGCTGACCTGAAGGTAGACGGGCGCGGCGAAGCCTTCGCCCTCGGCGCGGTGCCCGTCGTAGGCGCCGACCAGCCACCAGAACGCCGCCGCGCCGAGCAGCGCGCAGACCAGGCGCGCGGCCGTGAACTGGGGCGGCAGGATGCTGTAGTCCAGCCCCGCCTTGCGCAACCGGACCAGGCTGGCCTCGTAGCGCCTGCGGCGCATGAACGGCGCGATCGCGTAGCTGATCCACTGGATCGGCCACCAGGCCAGGCGAAAGCCCAGCGGCGGCGGGTCCTTGTACTGGCGGTCCTCCTCGGGAATCTCGGCAATGCTCTTGCTGACCAGCCAGGCCACCAGCGCCACGGCCAAGCCGACGGCCAGCGAGAACAGGAGGACGATCACGGTGGTGGAGTCGGACATGACGGGATTCCTCAGACGTCGATGGCGACGATCTTGCGGATCAGGTAGATGCCGACCAGTTCGAGCGAGGCGATCACGGCCAGCGTGGCCCAGCCCATGCGCGTGTGCCAGAGCATGGCCATGGCCTCGGGCTCCATCTTGTCGAGGATCAGCATCAGCACGATCGGCAGCAGGCCGACGACCCAGGCCTGGAGCTTGCCTTGGGCGGTGAGCGCGCGGATCTTCAGCTCCATGGCGTGCTGGCTGCGCAGCGTGGTGGCGGTGCGCTCGAGCGTCTCGGCCAGCCCGCCGCCGGTCTCGGAGGCGATGCGCATGGCCGACACCATGAGCTTGACCGGCTGCACCGGCACGCGCAGGGCGAGGTTCTCGAGCGCATCGTCGAGGGTCACCCCCAGGCGCTGCTCGTGCTGCAGGAGCAGCCACTCCTGCTGCAGCGGCGGCGCGAGCTCGGTGCTGACCTGGCGGATCGCGGCCGGCAGCGAGAGCCCGGCGCGCGCAGTGCCGGCGAGCATCTGCAAGGCATCGGGCAGCTGTTGCTCGATGCGCTCGAGCCGGCGCGCGCGCAGCCAGCGGAAGATCGCGCCGGGCGAGATCGCGAGCAACAGGCCGATGATGAGCGCGAGCGCGAGGCTGCCGCTCGCCAGCCAGCCGAGGCCCGCAGCAAGCATGGTGACCGCAAGGTTCAGCGCATAGAGGCGGGCCGGATCGACGAAGAGGAAGAGTTCGCGCAGCCGAAACCCCGTTTCACGGGTGAAGCGCTGGCGCCATGCGGCAAGAAGCCGGCTGCCGAGATCGGCCAGCGACCATGCCAGCAGGGCGACGGTGAGGGCGACGGCGAGGAGGAGGGGGGCGAGGTTCACGGGTGGGGTCTCCTCCTGCAATCCGACCCCCTGTGCGGCGAGCGCAGGTGCTTGCCCGGCGTCGGTCGTGCGTGCGCGTTCATGCGTTCTCGGCCCCGGTGAACAGCGAGAGATCGAGCGCCACGCCCGCGCCGCCGAGCGTCTCGTAGAAGGCAGGCACGGCGTTGCAGGCGACGAAGCGGCCGCGCACGCGGCCGTCCGCCTCACGCCCGAGTTGCTCGTGGCGGAACAGCTCCTGGAACTGGATGCGGCCGGATTCGGTGCCGGTGATCTCGGCGATGGCAGTGACCGCGCGCCGGCCGTCGGGCAGGCGAGCCTGCTGGACGACGATGTCGATCGCGGCGGCGATCTGGTCGCGGATGGCGGTGAGTGGCAGCTCCATGCCGGCCATCAGCACCAGGGTCTCGAGGCGGGCGAGGGCATCGCGCGGGCTGTTGGCGTGCAAGGTGGTGAGCGAGCCGTCGTGGCCGGTATTCATTGCCTGCAGCATGTCGAGGGCCTCGCCGCCTCGGCACTCGCCGACCACGATGCGGTCGGGGCGCATGCGCAGCGCGTTCCTGACCAGGTCGCGGATCGCGATCTGGCCACGCCCTTCGGCGTTTGCGGGGCGCGCCTCCAGGCTGATGAGGTGGGAGTGCGCCAGTCGGAGCTCGGCGGCGTCCTCGATGGTGATGATGCGTTCGCCGTCGGGGATGAAATTCGACAGCACGTTGAGCAGCGTGGTCTTGCCCGAGCCGGTGCCGCCCGAGATCAGGATGTTCCTGCGCTGCTCGACGCAGATGCGCAGGAATTCCGCCATCGGGGCGCTCATCGTCCCGAGCGCGACCAGATCCGCGTGCGAGAACAGCCTGCGGCCGAACTTGCGGATGGTGAGCGCCGGCCCCTTGAGCGCGAGCGGCGGGATGATGGCGTTGACCCGCGAGCCATCCTTGAGGCGGGCGTCGACCATCGGCGAGGACTCGTCGATGCGCCGCCCGATCGGGGTGACGATGCGCTCGATCACGCCGAGCACCGCGCGGTCGCTGGTGAAGCTGCCGGGGTGGCGTTCGAGTCGGCCGTTGCGCTCGAGGTAGATCTCGTCATGTCGATTGACCATGATCTCGCTGATCGCGTCGTCGGCGAGCAGCTCGTCGAGCGGGCCCAGGCCCACCGCCTCGTTGAGCACGTCGCGGCGCAGGCTGTCGCGGTCGAGGCCGTCCGGGAGGGCCGATTCCTTGTCGATGACCTCGACCAGCAGCACCTCGGTCTCGGCACGCAGCTCGTCGTCGCTCATGCGCACGAGGTCGCGCCGGCGCAGGTCGATGGCGTCGAGCAGGGCCTCGTGGATGCGCTTGCGCCAGTACTGTTCGGGGGACGGCGCGAGGGTGGGCGTGCGCTTGTGTATGGACGCGCGGGCGGGATCCCCTGCTGGCAGGCCGGGTGGCGGGCTGGATGAGCCGCCCGAGGCCTGACCCGAGCTCCGGTCCGTCGCGGCGGCGTTCCTGGCAACCGTGCCGCCGTCGAGCAAGACCTCGCCCTCGGCTGCCGGCCGGGATGCCGCAGCGAGTGGCGGCAACTGGTCCTCGATGATGAGAGTGAAGGGGCCGACCACGATACGGTCGGTGGCGGCGATCGGACCGTGTTGCTGCACGCGCACGCCGTTGACGCTGGTGCCGAAGAGCTGGCCGAGGTCCTGGATGAAGAGCCCGGAGCGCGTGCGATAAAGGCGCGCGTGCTCGCGACCCACCTTCCAGCCGGGCAGGTACAGGCGGCAATCGCGTCCCTTGCCGATGATCGCCGAGGTCTCGGTGATCGTCTCGATCCGGGCGGCGCTGCCCGGATGGCGGATGGTGACCTGGAACATCTCCGGCTCGCTTCCGGCTCAGTCTTGCGACGGGCGCGCGTCGTCTGCGGCCGGGCGGGTGCCGGGAGCCGGGATGCTGCGCTCCTCCACCGGTGCCGCGGGCCAGGGCAGGGCCGCCATGTCCGGCGCCGTGGCGCGCGGGGCCTCGGCCAGGCGCTGGCGGGCGCGCAGCATGCTCTCGGCCTGGCCCAGGCTGTGCTTGTCCACCGCGTAGGGGGTGACGAAGACGACGAGTTCGGTCTCGTTGTTCTGGAAGCGGCGCGAGCGGAACAGCGCGCCCAGCACCGGGATGTCGCCGAGGAAGGGCACCTTGTCGATCGCGGCGTTGACGTCCCGGGTGAGCAGGCCGCTGAGGACGATGGTTCCGCCTTCCAGGACGTTGAACTCGGTGGCCGTCTTGCGGGTGCGCAGGGCAGGGCCGGACTCGCCCATCACGGAAAGGTCGAGGTCGCTCACCTCGCTCATGATGCGGGCCCGAATCACGCCGTTGTGGTCCACGGTGGGCGAGATCTCGAGCCGGATGCCGTAGGGCTTGAACTGGATGGTGGTGCCGTTGACGTTGCTGACGCTGTAGGGAAACTCCCCGCCGGCCAGGAAGCTCGCTTCGGCGCCGTTGCGCGCGGAGAGGATGGGCTGGGCGAGGATGCTGGCCGAGCCGTTCTGCTCCATCGCCTGCAGCTGCGCATTGAGGCCCATGTTGAGCGCCGAGAGCACGTTGAGGCTCGAGCTGAGCGGCACGGGACCGCCGCTGCCGTCGGGATTGACGATCGGCGGAGCGGTGTCTGCGCCGCCGCGGATGTCGATGTGCAGCGCCTGGTCGCCGCGCCGCCCGGGCATCCAGATACCGCCGATCGCGGCGCCTCCCGTGGCGTTCCACTTCAGCCCCACCTCGCGCAGCATGTTGATGGGGAACTCGACGATCTGGACCTCCATCACCACCATCTTTTCCCAGCCCACGGGGTTGGTGAAATTGATGATCTGCGGGTAGCGCCGCGCGAGCTCCTCGATGCGTGCCTGGTCGCGGTTGCTGAGGTGGTCGCCCTCGACCACGACCTTGTCGCCGATCACCGCGCTGCGGGCGTTGGGGATGTTGGCGAGGAAGGCGGCGATCTCGCGGTTCACGCGCGGCGTTTCGGCGGGCACCACGTTGACCTTGACGCGGCGGTTGCGGCCGTTGGCGGTCCAGATGTGCAGCGCGGACACGCCGACCTCGTTGGCGATGAGCAGGACCTCGCGTTCGTCCAGCACCGCGGCCGAGAGCACCTTGCCGTTACCCACCGCGAGGCGGCCGGCGTTGGGTTCGGCAAGCACGCGGGTTTCGCCCTGGAACATCGTGAGCTCCGGCATGCCGGCGGCGAGGGTTGCGGGCACCAGGGCAAGGGTGAGGAGGAGCGGGAGCAGGGTTCGGGTCAGGAGGCGCATCGGGGCGGTCGCGGTGGATTGAGGCTCGGGAAGGGGGAATGGGTGGTCGCGCGCGGGCGGGTTGGGTCGTCCGCGCTCGTTCCGTTGGCGCGGGCTCCGGATCAGTCCGCCGGTGCCTGGGCGCGCGCGTCGATGCGCAAGCCGCTGGTGATCGGGCCGCCGCCGTAGATCACGGGCACGGTGCTCACCGCGCCGTCGTCGCCGGCTGGCAGACCGAGCAGCTTGCGGGCGTCGGTTATGGCTCCGGAGACGGCCGCGAGATCGCCTGGTGCGCGCAACAGGGCGGTGACGCGGCCGATCTCGCGCGCGGCGATGACGCGCTTGGCGTCCTCGGGTGAGGTGTCGAGGGTGATCGTGGTGTAGCTGCGCGGCAGCCCCTGCGTCTCGGGCGCCTCGGGGTCGGCGACGCTCCCGGTGGCCAGCACCTGCACGTTCTGCAGCAGCGTGAAGGTGAAGCTGCGCGTCTCGTTGCGCGCCGAGACCACGATGTCGATGCGGTCGCCCGGCTCGACCATGCCCGACAGCGAGCTGATCTCGTCCACCGGTACCGTGACCGCGCGCTGGCCGGATTGCAGGCGGGCCGAGAAACTGGGTGCGCGCCGCCCTTCGAGCTGGGCCCAGAGGATGGGCTCGCCGGCCGCGGCGGGGTGGGCGAGGGCGGCGCCCTCGGCGCGGCCGTACTGGTCGGGGGTGATCGCGCCCGAATGCGCCCATGTGCGCGGGATCTCGCGCACGGCGACGGTGTCCGCGCCGATCGGCGCGCCGCTCGGCAGGCTGGTCTTGGCAACGACGACCTGCACGAGGTCGCCGTCCTGGCTGCGCGCCTCGATCTCGGCCATCTTCTGCGACAGGTAGTTGCTTGCACCCAGCGCGGCGAGCACGCCGAGGGCGAGGGCGACGACAAGGACGATCCAGTGCTTTCGGCTGCGGGTCTGCATGGCGGCGGGGGACGGAGTGGTCATAGCGGGAGGGACATGAAGGCGCTCTGGCGCGCGAAGGCGGTGCCGATTGCGTCGAGCAGGGCGTCGATGGCGGCGTCCTCACCGCCGAAGGCGACCCCGAGCAGCAGGGTCAGCACGAGGAGTGCGACGAGGTATTCGGCGAGTGCCTGGCCGCAGGCGTTGACGGGGTTGCGGTTCATGGGCCGGGAGAGAGCACGGTGAGCACGGCGCTGGTGGTGCCGTCGCGTCGCACGAGGACGAGTCGTGCCTCGCCGCCCGGGCCGCGAAAGGCCTGGGCGTGGGTGTCGGCGGTGTTGGCGAGCGCCGGCCCCTCGGGCTGCAGGCCGAGACGGGAGAGGCTCGCAGCGAGGTGCCTCAGGTTGCCCTCCAGACTGTGCGTGTTCGCCAGCACGAGCTGGCGCGAGGCGATGCGACCGTCGATGGATTCCATGTCCGAAAGCAGCTCGGAGCCGGCCGGTAGGGCGAAGCCGAGCCGCCGGCTGCCAGCCCCGCGCGCGGCGCGGGCGTCGGCGATCGATACCAGCGCTTCGCTCCCGCCATCGGCGAGCGACGTGAGGGTCACCGTGATGAGGAAATCGCCGCGTGCCTGCGAGAGCACCCGATGGGTTCCGGCCTGAGCCACGACCGAGCCGCCGCCGAGCGCGCGGCGATAGTGCCCGGCCACGGTGCGGGGCGGCGCGGCGACACGGACCCGTGTCAGCCGCATCGGCACCCCATTGAGGAGGATCTCGCCGTCCACGGGTTCGACGACGGCGTCCTGCGGGTGCGTGAGTTCGGGCCACGCGGTGGCGCTGGCCGCCTGCGCAGGGGCAAGGTGTGAGAGGACGAGCGCGACGAGCTGCGTTATGAAGCAGAGGGCGCGGGTAAGCAGGGGCGTGCGCCGCGCGCGCATGGCGAGCCGAGGGCGCGCGGCAGGGGCTGACCGCGTGGGGGCGGGTACGGTCGCGGGCGGGAAGGCCGTCTTCATCGCAGGCGGTCCGTGGGGATGAGGTCGGGGTCGACACGACCGATCTCGGGCAGATCGGCCCCGTCCAGCACGAGCGGGATGAGCTTCAGGGGCGCGGCGGCGACCTCGAGCAGGCCGAACGGGAAGGGGCTCGTCGGCGTCCAGCGTTCCCGGCGCAGGGCACGGCGTACCGCTTCCGGCCCGGAGGCGGACCATGGATCGACCAGCACCGTGGTCTGACGCTCGATCGACAGGCCGAGCGCGTCGAAGGGCGCGAGGCCGGGGATGTCGGCGACCCGCACGCGAACCGAGCCGGTGTGCAGATTGGCGGTGTCCAGTCCCATGGCCGACGCGAACGCCGCACCGGTCGGTGCCGTCAGCTGGCTGCGCAGGCTTGCCGCGCCGACATGGGCCGCGAAGGAGGGCAGCAGCGCGTTCCCACGATGATCGGTCCACAAGGGGTTGCGATGGGCGGCGAAGTCGCCGGCCACGTCGCCGGTCTTGAGCGGCGCAGTGCTTGCGCCGAAGAAGCGCCGCCGTACCTCGGCGGCCAGCTCGGCGTCGGACTTCCATGGCTGCAGGCTGCCCCCGTTGCGGACCGTGCCTTCGAAGGCGACGTAGCGGCTGGCGCTCGCGGCAGCGTGCGCGATGTCGAGCTGCTTGCCCAGCAGCGGCACGATCAGGAAGAGGGGCAGCAGGACGAGCGCCAGCACCAGGAACTCGGTGCTCGACTGGCCGTGCATGCACCGCATGGGCCGCCGCCCGCTATCGTCGGATCGACGCATGGCTGCCTTTCTCGCATCGGTTGACGCCGGTGCGCGTGGCTTCTTCGGCGCACCAGGCGATGATGGCGGTTCGAACCCGCGGGTCGGAGAGGCCGGCGCCGCCGGGCTGACAGGCGATGCCGCCACGGCGCTCGGTCTCGATGGCGCACCATTCCTCGATCAGCGCGTCGAAGTGGGTCGCCAGCGCATCGCCCTCCGCTTCCTGCCATTCGTCATCGGGCTCGTCGCGCTGATCGGCGTCGCCGGGTTCGAACACGTTCGCCGGAATGGCCACCGGGCCCTCGAAGCGCACCACCTTCGACCGGTTCACCACGATTCGGCGGCCGTCGACAACGCCGCCGTATTCGCCGCTCAGGCTCTCGTCGATGGGCATGCCGATGCCCTCCCGCAGCACGCAGCTGTGGCTCTCGACCGGGGAGCGGGTGTGGCGCCAGCGGCATGCCCTGCCGGCGATGCGATCGTCCTCGAGTCCCGGCGTGTCGGCCATCGTGACTTCGGTGCCGCGCATCCGCGGTGGAACCAGCTGATCGAGGGAGAACGCCTGCCGCAGCAGGCCGATCGTCTCGCCATCGAGATGAGGCTGCGTGAGCCGGCGCCAGGGTTGGGGACCGCGCGCGGGGTCGACTTCATGCGTGAACACGGTCTGCGTCCTGTCGTCGAAATGCGTGATCCGGGTGATCTCGCGATAGCGCAGTTCGACATGGCATTCCGATAGCGTCACGGGTTCGCTGTACCGCGTGTATTCCGAGGATCGGCGCAGGCCGGGATGGTGGTACTCGACGATCTCCGCGTCGGTGGCCGTGCCGATGTCGCCGACCAGCCGGAACGGAATGCCCTTCGCGATGCAGCCGGCCCGCTGCGCGTGGACCGCCTGCTGCCAGACCCCCTTCAGGTAGGGCGAGTCGCCCTCGCGACGGATCTCGTAGCCGCCCTCGACCACACCGGCGGCTGCGGCGCTGCCGGCTGCGAGCAGCAGAGCGGCAGCGAGCAGGGCGTCGAAGCGGCCGGAGCGGGACGCGCAGGAGGCAGGCCGGAAGAGATCTCGGGGAAAGTAGCCGGTCATGGGAGCTGGGCGCTGCCTTGGCGCAGCTGGGCCTGGGCACGGGCCGCGGCGGACACCGGGGCGAGGCGCGCCTGCCAGTAAGGGTTGAACAGGCTGCCGAGCTCGCTGCGCCCGGGCTCGAGCGTGTTGCCGGCGTCGGGGCGCTCGAAGAAGACTTCCACGCTCGCGATTGCGGCGCTGTATCCGCCGATCATCGCGCCGTCGAACAGGCGCAGCCGTCCGTCGGGCCTGACGCTGCTCGATCCGCCCGAGAAGCGTTGATCGGCGCTCGCCTTGGTGACGCGGATGGTGAGCCGCGTCCTGGGGTCGTCCAGGTCGAGCGCGCGTGGCGACAGCGCGCGGAAGGTGGGAATGGCGCCCCCGCCCAGGGTCGGGGGCACGAACCCCCGGGCGACCCCTGCGGGGCCGTCGGCAAGTGCGCTCGCGCGCGGATTGGTGCTGCGCGAACCGCCGTAGCCGTAGGCACGCTCGGGCAGTTCGTCGGCGGATGCGGCCGAGCCGTAACCGATTGGCCGCTCGCTGCGCCGGCAGCGCCAGCGGCGGACGCGGTGGTGATGTGCCGACAGGGTGTCCATGGATTTCCAGCCGTCGACGAGGTCGATCAGCTCGGTACTGCCGCGCTTGCGCAGCTCGATGCCGTTGCACAGCACGACGAGGCCGAAGTTCCAGTTGCGGCTGCGCAGGAAGGCCTCGCGGCTGTGATCGACCACGGCGCCCATGCGCCGGCGTTCCTCACGGGTCGAGCGGGCGGCGGTGAAGCCCGCGAGGTCGTCGTCGATCGGCACGGGGTCGACCACTGCGCGGGGATCGTTCTCCCTCGCCACGCGTTGCATCAGGGCAAGGCGGCTCGCGACCGCGGCCGCGTCGCCCGGTCCGTGCATCAGCTGCTGCGACAGCGCCAGCGCCTGGATGGCGGCGTCATGACGCGCGACCGCGCCGGCCAGCAGCGGCGTGACGCGGTCCATCTCGGTCTCGACGTGTCGCATCCCCTCGGCGAGGGTGTTGCCCACCCCCGGGATGAGATAGAGGTAAGGGCGAATCGCCGCCGCCGAGGTGCCCATGTATTTCATCCACGACGCCAGCCCGACCGCCTGACCGATGGCGATCTCGTTGGCAATGATGGCGCGGTTGGCGTAGGCGTCGTAATTGAGCATGCGGGCGGTGTGCACGCCGGCGCTGTAGGCGACCGCGTCGGCGGTGTTGGTGAGGCGCAGCTTTTCCTGTACGAGCTGGCCGCCGTTGAACATGTAGAGCAGGGTCGCCGCGACCGCGAGCAGCAGGACGAGCGTCAGGGGCAGGATCTGTCCCCGCTGCCGGCGTCGATCGAATCCGCGCATCGCCCGCGCTGGCTGCTGGAGTGGTGGATGACGGGCGTGCGCGACCGCGGCTCGCTTACTTGCCGACCTGGTTCACGTAGGCGTCGAGCGTCTGCTTCTGGTCGCCGACGGTCCTGGCCTTGTCGGAGGCGGTTTGCGCCGCGTTCTTGGCGGTGGTGCCGTCCTTGCCGGAGAGTTCCTGCGCGATCGCGGCGGTCTGGTTGCGGACCGTCTGCCCGAAATACTGGTAAACCGCGATCGCGGCGACGGCGATCATCGCGACGATGATGATGTACTCGGTCATGCCCTGACCGCGCTGGTTCTGCCGCTGGGTGCTGCGCCGTGCTGTCGACATGATCGTGCCGTCCGTTGATGAAGATGGCATGATGATGTCAAATGAAAAATGCATAGTCAATATGCAATGTGCTTTTTGCCGATGGCGTGGGGGCAGGCTTGCCCGCGAATGCCGCAGGAGCAGGCGCCCCCCCCTCGCGGGCAAGCCCGCTCCCACGGAGCTTGCGCCCACGGGCACGCGCGCTGCCAGCAACGAAAAAGCCCGCTGCAGGTTCGCTGCAGCGGGCTTCGGGGTGGGTGACGTCTCGGAAGAGGCGGTCAGCGCGCGATCGGCTTGTAGCGGATCCGTTTCGGCTTGGCGCCTTCCTCGCCAAGGCGCTTCTTCTTGTCCTCCTCGTACTCCTGGTAGTTGCCGTCGAAGAAGGTCCATTGCGAGTCGCCCTCGGCCGCCAGGATGTGGGTGCAGATGCGGTCGAGGAACCAGCGGTCGTGCGAGATCACCAGCGCGCAGCCGGCGAACTCCAGCAGCGCGTCCTCGAGCGCGCGCAGGGTCTCGACGTCGAGGTCGTTGGACGGTTCGTCCAGCAGCAGCACGTTGCCGCCCTGGATCAGGGTCTTGGCCAGGTGCAGGCGGCCGCGCTCGCCGCCGGAGAGGTTGCCGACGATCTTCTGCTGGTCGCCGCCCTTGAAGTTGAAGCGGCCGATGTAGGCGCGGCTGGGCATCTCGAAGCGGCCCACGGTGAGCACGTCGGCGCCGTCGGCGATGGCGTCGAACACCGTCTTGTCGTTGGCCAGGCCCTCGCGGGTCTGGTCGACCGCGGCGATCTTGACCGTGGAGCCGATCTCGACCGTGCCCGAATCCGGCGTGTCGCGGCCTTCGATCATCTTGAACAGCGTCGATTTACCGGCGCCGTTGGGGCCGATGATGCCGACGATGGCGCCCGGCGGGATCGCGAAGCTGACGTTGTCCATCAGCAGCTTGTCGCCGAAGGCCTTGCTGACGTTGTGGAACTCGATGACCTTGTCGCCCAGGCGCTCGCCGGGCGGGATGAAGATTTCCTGGGTCTCGTTGCGGCGCTGGTATTCGACGCTCGCCATCTCTTCGTAGCGGGCCAGCCGCGCCTTGGACTTGGCCTGGCGCGCCTTGGG
>JRYH01003333.1_pt1 | contig 11417 bp, 7 predicted proteins | sample 235351 | NCBI WGS metagenome assembly JRYH01 (sample SAMN03074221, study PRJNA261480) | activated sludge metagenome | biome: Wastewater Treatment Plant; feature: Wastewater; material: Activated sludge; isolation source: activated biomass of a wastewater treatment plant treating wastewater... ... | reverse complement strand
CAGATCGAGGCGGTCGGCGAGAAGCTTCGCGCCATGATGCCCTGGATCGCCACCAACAAGCTGGTCGACAAGTCGCGTAACTGATCGCGCGTTTCAGAATTACTTTGACGTCGAGCGGGTCGGTCGCCGAAGGGCGGTCGGCCCGCTGTCGTTACCGGCGGAGGTGAGCTTTATTGTGCGCCAACCGGGTGCCTGATCTGAGCGCAGCGCAGGCGCGTGCCACGGCGGTATTCGCCGTCTGGTGAGGCTTTCATGTCATAGCGTGCGATGTGCAACCCGGTGCATGATGCAGGTCAGGAGATGTGGCGCCCAAGCAGGAGATGGACCTGATGTTGCGTTCAATTGCTATTCTCGCGATGAGCATCGCCTTGGCGTTGTCGGCGCCCGCTGCGATGGCCAAGGATAAGGCTCAGTCCGGCGGATGGCCCGCGGCCAAGGCCGGCAAGGGCGAGAAGGTCTGCCGCTACAAATTCCCGACCGGAGAGAAGCGCGCCTGGGTCTGCAAAAAGGAGGAGCCCTGCTGCGCCTGGGACGCGATTACGTACGTAAAGTGCGGCTCGACGATAACCGGTTGCCTGTAATCGCAAGGTCCGCGAGGCCGCCAGCAACTCCAATTCGGATGGCGGTGCTGGCGCCGGGACGGCCGCTGCCGATGCGTCGGATAGTGACATGATCGGACGGTGACATGAGAAGTGTTGCCGGAAGATTCGCAAAGACGCTGGGGAGGGAGGTGTGTGGCGGTGCGCCTATGCAAACCTTCCGGCAGGTACCCGCGCCGATGGTCGAGGTGGAGGCTCGACCGTCAGCGCGAGGTATTGGCGGGCGACGAGGAAGCGGGGAACCCCGCCGCCCTTCCGTACCGCATCTGAGCGGCACAGGGCCAAAGGACGCTGGGACCACAGAAGGGCACCAGGACGCGGAAGATCCTGGCTTGGTCTTGCAGGTCCAGATGGCCTTTTCTCATAGGCGGCCCCGCCGGTCTTTGCTCCTGGTGAAAAATCGCCAGATTGCGGGACCGCCCAATTCAGGCCGACAATGCTCCCTCGCAGAACGTCATTGAAGATGACGAAGCGAAATGGGTACGGTCGTGATGTATGAAAATTTGCGCCACGTGCATCAATTCCCCCTGGCGATGCAGTCCCCCCACGTCCATGCGAGCGCTGGACGTTACGAAGCTCATCCGGAGTTCCCGTGTTTGTGCTTCGCCGATGACGTGATTTGACTGCTCGATTGAGGCGCTTCAACGGCAACTTGGCGGCGATTCAGGGAAAAACTCAAGAAATGACAGGCTTCTAGAGTTTTTTTGCTGATTTTGAAATGTGCTCTTTTTCGAAAAAAGCTTTGTCGAAAATAAAGCATAACTGGGGTCGAAACGCATTTCCTCCAGACGCAAGAAATGATGGTGCTGCAATTCATCTTCGTCAAGGCACACCGGAGCGGCAAAGGCGGCTGCCGGATTTGATGTGGGAGATCGGCAACGGCGTCGGTTGACGCAATACGTCAGCAGATCGGACGAAAGCGGAACTTAATCGCAAGCTCTTCTGAAACGTGCATTCAGAAGCGGCCGGGTTTGCTCAATTGAGGAAAAATTTAAGTCCCGCCCGCAACACCGCCTGGGAGCAACTGGCCCTGGCGGTGCTCAGACCCGCCGGGCGCAAGTATTTCTTGCCTCGAACAGTCGCCCCGGCAGTGCGTTTGCCCGGCCGGAGCGGCCGCAAGCTTTTCCAGGATGGCAGGCAGGAGCACAATCAGCAGTGCGATGAAGAGAGATCGCAAAGGCAGGTGCATCAACTCGCCCCCAACGTAGAACGCATCAACTCAAAGTGCCCCCTGCGGTGGGAGGCCGGTGCACATTGAAGGCGTGCTTTCGTTAACGGAGACTTAACATTACCGGCTCCGGTGCGGCCCGTGCGAATGGCCTGGCTATCTGCGCATGCACGATGCCGGCGGCAAATGAGTGAAGCAATGATGTGAAAAGATGATCTCTGACGACCCAATCAGAAGGGGACTGCCAATCCGAGTGCCCCGAACCGACCCCATTGCCGGCAGGTCTCCCCCGCCCTGACTGGGAGCTGATCGTGTGCGATCGCAGCTTCAGCCATTCCGGCGAGAATGTGACTCGGATTGTTCACTCAAGATGTTGGGAAGCAGACCACGCTCCACGTCCGCATTTTCTGTGCCACGTCACTATTCCCGCTTGGAGCCCAAGCGGGTTTCATGCACATTGCCGCCGCTATTCGCGATAGGGCCGGCACATGCAACTGGACTACCATATTCTCGATGTCTTCACCGATCAGCGGTTCAGCGGCAATCCGCTGGCTGTCGTGCTGGGTGGGGAAGGCCTCAGCGCGTCGGCCATGCAGGCCATCGCCCGCGAGTTCAACCTGTCTGAGACGGTGTTCGTTGCACCGCCCGAAAATCCGATGCATTCCGCGCGTATCCGGATTTTCACGCCCGAGCGCGAGTTGCCCTTCGCCGGACATCCCACCGTCGGCACTGCGGTGCTGCTGGCCGATTTGCGCTCGCCGGCTGTCAATGGCGAGCGCGATGCCATCATTGCGCTGGAGGAAACCATCGGCACCGTGCGCGTCGGCGTCAGGGCGCCGGCAGGCACGACGCCGTTTGCCGAATTCGACGCGCCCCGCCTTCCCGAGGTGCGCGACCCGGTGCCGCCGGCTGACCGGCTTGCCTCGGTCCTCGGACTGCTGCCGCGCGAGATCGGTTTCGAGAACCACAAGCCAATGCTGGTTGCAGCTGGTCCGGCCTTCCTGCACGTGCCGGTCGCCAGCCAGGAAGCCCTGGCGCGGGTCCGCATCAATACCAACGAATGGAGTCGGGTGATCTCGCCACTCGATTGCGTTGGCGTCTATCTTTATACGCGTCAATGCGTCCACACGACGAGCGCCTTTCATGCCCGCATGTTCGCGCCCGAGGCGGGCGTCAACGAGGATCCGGCGACTGGCTCGGCGGCTGTCGGGTTTGCGGCGGCCGCCTTCGCCTTCGATGAGTATCCCGACGGAACCCACAGGCGGATTGTCGAGCAGGGCTACGAGATGGGCCGCCCCAGCCACATAACATTGACACTCGTCGTCAAGGGTGGCCGGCTCAACGTCGTCCGCATCGGCGGACATGCCGTGCGCGTGGCAGAAGGTCGGATCAGCGTATAGCTCCTTGCTGGCTTTCTCTGTCTTGAACGGTGCGGGGTGCCCGTCATCGAGCCAGATGAGCTGCGTTTCCGAGCCGCCGCCCCGCGCCATCTGTCGCTTCCCTCTTGCAAGTTAACCCCCTGTTCGGCTAACTGACCGCACTATTTGTACAGTTGCAGCCTGCTGGGCGCGGCGGGGGAGTGAGCCTCGCGTGCTGGCAGCGAACCGGATCGACGATGATGAAGAGGCCTAGCGCCCTGACATCGATGATTTTTTCGGCATCCGCAGCGTGTCTGCCGGAGCTGCGACTGCGGTTGCCTCGTGCCACGGCGCGTCCGGCCCTCCTTCTCCTTATGAGCCCCTGAGCACGTCATACCGCGGCTACGGCATAGCGGGCGCTCAGGGGATTGAACGACGAAGATCGAGGGTTCAACGCCAGCGCGTGACCGCGGCTGGCAGCAAGGCAAGGAAGACCAGACCATGACCGACAAGAGCGACGTGATCGCCCCCGAAGGCAACGTACAGATCGTGCCGAGCGATGCCGACCGGGTTCTGATTTTTGATACAACACTGCGCGACGGCGAACAGTGTCCCGGCGCCACGATGACATTCGAGGAAAAGCTCGAGGTCGCCGACTGTCTCGACCAGATGGGCGTCGATATCATCGAGGCTGGCTTCCCGATTGCGTCGGAAGGCGATTTCGACGCCGTGACGGCCATTGCCAAGCGCGTTAAGCGGGCGACGGTGGCTGGTCTGTCGCGTGCTGGAGAAAAGGACATCGACCGCGCCGGCGAAGCCGTGAAACATGCTGTAAAGCCGCGTATTCACACCTTCATCTCTACCAGCCCCGTGCACATGAAGTTCAAGCTTCAGAAGTCGCCCGAGGAGGTGTTGGAACTGGTCGCGAAGCAGTGTCAGCGCGCGCGCAACTGGGTCGATGACGTGGAATGGTCCGCCGAGGACGCCACACGCACCGAGCACGACTATCTGTGCCGCTGCGTGGAGACCGCTATCAAGGCGGGCGCCACCACGATCAACATCCCCGATACGGTTGGCTATACGGTGCCGGAGGAATACTTCGCCCTCATTACCATGCTGCGCGAGCGCGTGCCCAATTCCGACAAGGCGATCTTCTCGACCCATTGCCACAACGATCTCGGCCTCGCCGTCGCCAATTCGCTGGCCGGCGTGAAGGCGGGCGCGCGCCAGATCGAATGCACCATCAACGGGATTGGCGAGCGTGCCGGCAATGCAGCGCTGGAAGAGATCGTCATGGCCATCAAGACGCGCAACGACGTTCTGCCGTATGCGACGTCGATCGACAGCAGGACGCTGGCCCGCGCATCGCGTCTCGTCTCGGCGGTGACGAACTTCCCCGTGCAATACAACAAGGCGATCGTCGGCCGGAATGCATTCGCACATGAGAGCGGCATCCATCAGGACGGCATGCTCAAGCACACGCAGACCTATGAGATCATGACGCCGGAATCTGTTGGCGTCGGCAAGACCTCGCTGGTCATGGGCAAGCATTCGGGCCGCAATGCGTTCCGCTCGAAGCTGAAGGAGTTGGGTTACGAACTGGGCGAGAACCAGTTCGAGGATGCGTTCAACCGCTTCAAGGCGCTGGCGGACCGCAAGAAGCACGTCTACGACGAGGACATCGAGGCTCTGGTCGACGAGGGCATCGCTCACATGCACGACCGCACCAAGCTGGTCGCGCTTACTGTTATCGCCGGCACCATGGGGCCGCAGGCCGCGACGCTGACGCTCGACATCGAGGGCCAGCAGCACACCGTACAGGCGACCGGGAACGGTCCGGTCGACGCAACCTTCAATGCCATCAAGGAATTGCTGCCTCACAATGGCCGCCTGGCGCTCTACCAGGTGCATGCGGTGACGGAGGGCACAGACGCCCAGGCCGAGGTTTCCGTGAGGCTCGACGAGGATGGCCGCACGGTCACGGGCCGCGGTGCGGATACCGACACGCTGGTGGCGTCCGCACGTGCCTATGTGGCAGCCGTCAATAAATTGATGGTGAAGCGCCAGAAGACGACCGCCGCTCAGTCGGCGATCTGATTGAGCCTACAGCATCCACAAAAAAGATCATGCAGGCTGCGGCACGATGTGAAGTCGGTCGCGGCCTGCTCGATCACGTCACGCCAGCCGCCGGTCGGGCCTCGCGCAGCGTCTGCAATTGTTCTCCGGTGCGGATGCAATCGCATTTTTTACGCGACGCGTATGCAGTCTTAAGAAGGCACGTTGTTGGCGCGTGGCACCCCAGCCGCTATCATCCGCCGCAGCTTCTCAATTTCCGGAGACCTGGGTTGTTTTTCGCATTTGGGGATGCACGATCACCGGCACGGATTGAAGGTGGGCATAATGGCGCTCGTGGCATTGTGTGAGGCCAATGGGTTGGTGATCTAGTCAAAGAGAACGATCGCCTGAGTGGGGGCAAAGGTATCGATGCGTTTGGGCGTCTCCAGCGTCTTTTCCGATGACATTGCAATCGACCTGGGCACCGTGAACACGCTCGTTCACGTCGCCGGCACCGGCGTCGTCATCGATGAGCCATCGGTCGTCGCGGTCCGCAACCGACATGGCGTTCGCGAGGTTCTGGCCGTCGGCACCAAAGCCCGGCAGATGTTCGGTCGTACGCCGGAAACGATCGAGATGGTACGTCCGCTGCGTGACGGTGTCATTGCGGACTTCGTCGCCACCGAGGAGATGCTGCGCCAGTTCATCAAGCGGACGAAGAGAATGCTCGGCTTCCGCCGGCCACGCATCCTGATCTGCGTACCGGCCGGAGCAACGCCGGTCGAACGCCGCGTGGTTTATGAAACGGCGGTCTCAGCGGGCGCCCGCCGCGTGTTGTTGATCGAGGAGCCGGTGGCCGCAGCGATTGGCGCCGGCATGCCCGTCGATGAGTCTGCCGCATCGATGGTGGTGGACATCGGCGGCGGCACCACCGACATCGCCGTGCTGTCGCAGGGTGGCGTCATCCAGACCCGATCGCTGCGATGTGCTGGCAACGCAATGGACGACGCGATCATCCGCTATATTCGGCGCCGTCACCAACTTCTCATTGGCGAGACCAACGCCGAGCGCATCAAGATCGAGGCAGGCAGCGCCTCGCCACTGGCCAACGGGCGCGCGGCGCAAGTCCATATTCGTGGCCGAGATTTGTGCCAGGGTGAACCGAAAAGCATAGTACTGGGTCCGACGGACATTGCCGCGGCGCTGGACGATCCCATCGATAAGCTGGCCGATTTCGTGCAGCGCACGCTGGAGGATCTGCCACCCGAAATCTCAACCGATGTCTGCGTGCGCGGTATCCGGTTGACCGGCGGAGGCGCCAGGCTCGACAAGCTCGACCGGGAGCTCGAGCGCCGCATCGGCGTCAAATTTGTCGTGCCGGACAATCCCATGCGGTGCGTGATACGCGGTTCGGCAGCGATCATTGACCGGCTAGGGGCGCGCGAGCAATTGCTCATCCGCCCCTGAGCAACGCAAGGGGCGTGGGAGAGTGGAGCGGCGCAGGACTGTCGTGTTGCAGCGCGAGTTCAGCCGCGGGGCCGCTTGGCGCGGTCATTCAGAACCCTGTGATGTCACCGAAAAATGGCTCGGTCCGGCCAAAGAATTGTGCTTTCCGCAAAGTTGTCACGGGATGGTCTGGTTCATGGAGAAACAGGCTGGACAGGGCAGGGTGTTGGTGCTATCCGAACCCCCTCGGGGCCGGTTTGGCCCCGTTGCCGTCCCGGCCGCAGTCGATGGTGCAAGGTCGCCTGCAAACTGGTCGCCAGGGAACGGCCTCCGGCAAGCCGGATATGGGTGATTAGCTCAGTTGGTAGAGCAGCTGACTCTTAATCAGCGGGTCAAAGGTTCGAATCCTTTATCACCCACCAATTAAATCAACGACATATCGCAGATGAAGTAACGCCCACCGACCGATGGGTGCGATCCGGGACTCCATTGATCGTAACTTTTGCCGACTCTTTGGAGGAGTTCAGAGAACGGCGGAATCGGAGGATTCCCACCGTTGTCATGCACCGTATGTGGCCCGACGAAGCTGCGTTCCGCTGGGGAGCCGTCGCATGATCTGATCTGAAGCCGCGGCGTTGGTCCGCCAAGTGCTTCGCACACGGTCCCATCAGGGACGGGGATGAGGCGAAGGCCGCACGAATGCCTGGCGCTGCTTTCCGCGCGCAACTACGCAAGCCCGCCGTTTAGCATGGTCCGCCTCACCTTCGACCGCCAACATGCGGCGCCCAACAGGCCGACCGCGGACAGAAGCATGACCCCATGACGGAAACCGAAGCCATTTGCACTTGACGACCACTCCCCGATTGCAGAAACAGCTCGTCGCGCAGGCGGCCATTGAAGCTCTCCACGAAGGCGTTCTGGATCGGCTTGTCGGGTGCGATGTAATGCCAGCCGACACTGCGGACGGCAATGTTACGATCACGTTGCTGGTCGCCTATACGGCCGCTACCGCCCGCCACTATGACGACATCACCCACGACCTTGTCGCTCTGGCGATCGAGGAAACCAATCATTCCTTCCGTATTAGCGGCATTGAGAACGTTAAGCTGAAGCTCGTCCACGCCTATCAGACCGACTACGTCGAGAGCGGGACGCACTTCGACCACCTGTGGCGGTTTGCCGACAAGGGCGACGGCTACATGGACGAAGTGCACGGCGAGCGTGATCGCATCGGCGCCGACGTCGCGGTCCTTTTCGTTGACAACGAAAAGGGCTGCGGTCTGTCGACTCGCGATGCCGCCGATCCCGAGGAAGGCTTCACGGTCGTCCACCACGGCTGCGCTGCCGGGATGTATTCCCTCGGCCAAGAAATCGGCCAGCTGATCGGCGCCCGCCATGATCCGGTGCTCGACACACACGACGAGCCATATGCCTACGGGCATGGTGTGCTCTCCATTGCGTCACGGCCGCTGTGTGACGGCCCCATAAGCAGGACAGAATCAATTGATCCTGCTGACTTGAACAAGGTTGTCCGAGAACGATGGGGCATGCCCCATATCAGTGAACTCGGCAGAGCTAATGGAGTTGACCGTTCCGTCGTTGAGCTGGCGCCAATAGCCGAGCGTGGCGACGACAATGCCTGGATTAACGTCGTCGGAGATGCGCGCTACGCCCTTGAAGGCTCCGCGCATGTTGGCGACCTTCACCCGGTCGCCATCAACGATGCCGCGCGCGTCAGCATCCTCCCTATGGATCAACACGAACTGCTCACCCTGGCCTTTGATCTTGTGATCCATGTTGGCGTAACAGGAGTTGAGGAAGCCGTGGCTCTTCGGCGAGACAATATTGAGCGGGAATTTCTCTGCAAGTAGGGGATTGCTGGCAAGCGATTCCCGCGGCGGTGTGTAGTCGGGCAGCGGATCGATCGGTTCGCCTGGTTGGAAACTTTCATACATTTGCCGGAATGGTCCCGCGACGAAGTTCGTCGCATTCGGCACCTCGAGCATGCACTTGCCGCTAGCAGTCGGAAAGTTGCCATCCCTGTGTGGTGCCCGGTCGTCTTTCGTTCCGACCTTCAGTCGTGCAAAGCCGTGCTCGCGCAAGTATTCCAGATCGATTCCTTCACATGCGGGCGAATCCCAATCGACGTAGTGTTCGAGGCATTCGGAGTCCGACCACTTGAAGTTCTCTTCCTCAAAACCGAGGCGGGCCGCCAGGCGCCGAAAAATCTCGTTATTAGGAATGGCTTCGCCGGGAGATTCGACACATTTGGTGTTATAGGTCAGATAGAGGTGGCCCCACGATAAGATCATGTCCTCCATCTCCGCTCCCATCGATGCGGGCAGGACGATATCGGCGTACGATGCGGTATCTGAAATAAAATGCTCGGCCGAAACGAGGAAGAGATCCTCGCGCTTCAGACCTTCCACGATCTTGTCGGTTTCGGGCGCCTGGGTCACCGGGTTGGAGTTCCAGCACATCATGGACTTGATCGGCACCTTCAAATCCAATTCGCCCAGCAGTGCCCGGCCGATTTGGAGGTTGTTGACCACCTGCGTGCCTTCCGGAATGAGATCGGGGCGGCAGATGACGTCAAACTTGTAGGGATGTTCCCAAACCGGGAACTGCGTGATGCCCCCTCCAACGTGCCGCCACGCGCCCGTCAAGGCCGGGATGCAGGTCACCGCGCGAATGGTTTGGCCTCCGCCGTGGTGACGTTCAAGTGCAACGCCGATGCGGATGGCCGCCGGCTGGGTCGTCGCGAGTTCACGCGCCAGCTTGCGGATATCTTCAGCAGGTATGCCAGTGATCTTCGCGGCCCACTCCGGGGTACGCGTTGCGGCGCGCTCCTTCAACGCCTCAAACCCCAGGATGTAGTTGTCGACATAGTCTTTGTCGACCAGTCTCTGCTCGATGATTGAATTGATTAGGGCCATGGCAAGCGCCCCGTCGGTGCCTGGCTTTGGACAAATGTGCCAATCTGCCTCCTTCGCCGTCCGCGACCTGTAGGCATCGATCACGACAACCTTGGCTCCGGCCTTTTGAGCTTCCTTGACGATCGCCCAGTGATGCAGGTTGGTGGAAACCGAATTGCACGCCCAGATAACGATGTACTTCGAATGGATATAGCTTTCCGGGTCGACTCCCGCTGTCGGGCCGAGCGTCAGCAGCCAAGCTGTGCACGATCCCTCACCACAGAAAGTCCGCTCCATCACGGTCGCGCCGAGACGGTTGAAAAAAGCATCGCCTCCGTTCAGGCCATGAACCAAACCCTGATGGCCGAGATAGCTATAGGGAGCAATGGCTTCGGGCCCGTATTCGGCGATGATCGCCGTCCAACGCGTGACAATCTCGTCGAGCGCTTCATCCCAGCTGATGCGTTGAAATTGTTTCGACCCCTTCGGTCCGGTTCGCCGCAACGGATAGAGCACACGATCAGGGTGGTAGTGGCGCGCCTCATAGTCCTTGAGCTTCACGCATAGACCACCACGCGTCATGGGATGATCGGGATTCCCCCGCACGCCTTTCAGCTTGCCCCCCTCCACATCGAAAAGCATCGAGCATGTATCGGGGCAGTCGTGCGGGCAGCCGCCAAAAAAGGTCGGTGTCGAGACACGCTCGTTCATGGGTTTCCTCTCCCTCATTCTTGTCCTTGGTTCTGCGAACAGAACGACAGTGGCCGCCACAGTAAAACCTAAGCGTGGTGATCGGGAAAGGGAAATCGGATTGTGATATGCGAGGCCGGACTTGTGTAAACGGGCCGCTTCGGGCCAGAACTCACGTACCGCTGATCGCGCAACGCAGTGGCCAGATACGGAAATTCACCACGGGCGTCCTGTGCCGCAGCGGTTTTATGCGTGACGACAACCGACGCGGTATGCACGGAAAGCGCATGGCGTCTAATCGTCGGTGTCTCAGGAGCGAAGAAATTGGCCCTCAGCGAAAACCAGAACAGAAACGGTCTGGGAGGTCTAGCGGACATAACGGCTCTGCTTAGATTCGATGGCATGATATTGCAGCGCATGGACGGTTGCGATGTCGGTCGGCATTCACTGCCACGCATCTGTTGCGCACCGGTACAATGGCTGTAGTGGGTCATGAGTGAGCGTGCGGCACATAGCACCGTCGCGGCCGCTTCACCACCTGCGGAAGCTTGTCGACTGAGGCCTCGGCCCGTGGCAGACAGCCTCGGGTAGCCGCTTATAGACGGCTTAGCGCGTGACCCCAAGCCGCTTGGCTATGTCCGTCACATTTTGAGCCCTTCGGCCTGCAGCTCCTGAAGCCGCTTGTCAGAGAATACACGCTTCTTGCCCTTGTACTTGCCTGCCGCCGCAACTTGGCGATGCCTTTGCGTTGCCGCTCCAGCATCATCTCCCGTTCAAACTGGGCACGAGCCGATGACGTTAAGCATCAGTTTGCCTGTGGCGGTCGAAGTATCGACTCCCATGCTCAAGATCCGAAGCGACGCCCCGGCCTTAGAAATTTGTTCGAGAATCTGGCCTAGGTGGACGACAGACCGGGCAAGGCGATGCAACTTGCAGACGACGAGTTGGTCGCCCTTCCGAAGCGAATGCAGCGCCGCTTCAAGGCGCGGGCGCTCGCTAATGCTTGACTCCGGCGGCCATGAGGTCGCGCACCTGAGCCGTGAACCCCCGCCTCCTGTTCGAGCGTGCTGGTACGTGCATATCCGATGATCATGAATTAGCCCCTCCGTTCTGATTCGAAGGTGGGGTCGTTCGCTAGCCCTGTCAACTTGGAGTGTTAGATATTTAAGGAACCTCTGAATAGCGG
>JRYH01005534.1_pt1 | contig 11423 bp, 8 predicted proteins | sample 235351 | NCBI WGS metagenome assembly JRYH01 (sample SAMN03074221, study PRJNA261480) | activated sludge metagenome | biome: Wastewater Treatment Plant; feature: Wastewater; material: Activated sludge; isolation source: activated biomass of a wastewater treatment plant treating wastewater... ... | reverse complement strand
CTCGAGCTCGTCGAGCGCCTGCATGACGAGCTCGGCCTGGACTGGCTGGAGACGATCACCCGTTTCCTGCAGAGCGATGCGGCCGCGGGGCCGTTCGCGCAGGAGGCGAAGGCGCTCGAGCAGGTGCTCCGCTCGGACGTGGCGCTCTACGTCATCGACGCCCGCGACCGGGTACTGGGAAAGTACCGCGACGAGCTGGAGATCCTCGGGCGCTGCGGCGTTCCCGTCGTGCCGGTGCTGAACTTCACGGCGAGCCCCGAGGCCAAGCTGGAGCTGTGGCGCGAGCAGCTGGCGCGCGCCAACATGCACGCCGTCGCCGCGTTCGACACGGTGGCGCTGGACCTGGAGGGCGAGCGCCGGCTCTACGAGGCGATCAAGGTGCTTGCCGGGCGGTTCCGGTCGACGATCGAGGCGCATATCGGGGAGCTCGCGGCGAGGCGGCGCTGGCTGCTGCGCGCCTCGGCAGAGCTTCTCGCCGACCTGCTGATCGATGCGGCGGCGCGCGTCGTCCTCGTGCGCCGGGCCGAGGAAGCCGAGGCCGGAGCGGCGGTCGAGCGGATGAAGGACGAGCTGCGCGGGCGCGAGCAGCGCTTCGTCGACCAGCTGCTGGAGCTGCACCGCTTCGGGCCGGCCGACTATGCCTATGCGCAGCTGCCGGTCAGCGGCGGCGCCTGGGGGACCGACCTGTTCAACCCGGAGGCGCTGCGCCAGTTCGGCATCCGCACCGGGTCGGCGGCGGCCGCCGGCGCGCTCGCGGGGCTCGCCGTCGACGTGATGGTGGGCGGACTCACCCTCGGCGCGGCCGCCGCCACCGGCGCGGCGATCGGCGCGATCTACAGCGCGGTGCGCGACAAGGGCGGCGATCTGATGGCGCGGCTCGGCGGCTATTCCGAGCTGCGCGCGGACGATGCGACGCTGCGTCTGCTCGCCACCCGGAACGCGGTCCTGATCGGGGCGCTGTTCCGGCGCGGCCATGCCAGCCAGACGCCGCTGCGCCTCGAGCGCAAGGCGCAGGAAGTCGGATCCTCCGACGCGGCGCCGGCGGCCGATATCGGTCCGCTCATGGAGGCGCTGTCGCCGGCGCGCGCCCATCCCGAATGGTCGCGGATCGGCGGCGGCGCGATCGCGGCCGATGACGAGGCGGCGCGCAGCGCCGCGCGCGACGCGCTCGCCCGAAGGATCGCCAGGCTTCTCTCCCCCGTTCTCGGCGAGCCCGCACCCGCCAAAGGCTGATCGGCCGCGGCGGGGAGGCCGCGGCCGATGCCCTGGCGCGAGAGCTGGATCAGGCGGCCTTCACGGCGGCGAGGAAGGTCTCCACCTTGCCGCGCAGCGTCTCCGACTGCTGCGACAGCTCCGTGGCGACGCCGAGCACCTGCTCGGCGGCCGCCCCCGTCGTCGTCGCGGCCTCGGTCACCCCGACGATGTTCGAGGACACCTCGGCCGTTCCCTGCGCCGCCTGCTGGACGTTGCGCGCGATCTCCTGGGTGGCGGCGCCCTGCTCGTCCACCGCGCTGGCGATGGTCGTGGCGATCTCGTTGATCTCCCGGATCACCTCGGCGATGCCGCCGATCGCGGTCACCGCCTCCGTCGTGGANNGCGAAGCCCTTGCCGGCCTCGCCGGCGCGGGCGGCCTCGATCGTGGCGTTGAGCGCGAGCAGGTTGGTCTGGCTGGCGATGTCGTTGATGAGGTTCACCACATCGCCGATCTTCTGCGCCGCCTCGGCCAAGGTCTGCACGCGCGCGTTGGTGATTTCCGCCTCGGCCGCGGCCTTGCCCGCGATGCCGGTCGACTGGGCCACCTGGCGGCCGATCTCCGCCACCGAGGAGCTGAGCTCCTCGGCCGCGCTGGCCACCGTCTGCACGTTGGTCGAGGCCTGCTCCGACGCCGCGGCCACCGCGGTCGACTGGCGCGAGGTCTCCTCCGCCGTCGCCGTCATGCTCTGGGCCGTCGCCTGCATCTCGGTCGCCGACGAGGCCACGGTGCGCAGCACCATGGAGACGTCCGCGTCGAAGTCGTGGGTCAGCTTCTCGATGGCGCGGGCCCGCGCCTCGCGCTGCTTCTGCGCCTCGGCCTCGCGCGCGGCGAGCTCCTTCGCCTTGATCATGTTCTCCTTGAACACGAGCACCGCCTTGGCCATGACGCCGATCTCGTCGCGCCGCTCGGTCGCCGGCACCTCGACGCCGTGATCGCCTTCGGCGAGACGGCCCATCGTGGCGGTCATGGCGTGGATCGGCGGCACGATCGCCCGCGTCGTCAGGTAGACCACCGCGCCGGCGATCGCGAGCCCGGCCAGCAACATGCCCCAGAGCAGCTTGACCAGGATCCCGCTGCTCTCCTCGACCGCGGCGGCCTCGCCGACCAGGAGCTGCGCCTGGCGATCGATCATCCCGCCGGCGCGGACGCCGTCGGTGCTCTCGCCCAGCAGGATGTCGAGCAGCCGTCCGGCACGCGGCGCGGCCTCCGTCACCAGCAGCTGCTGGGCGACGTTCCAGCCGTCGGAGCCGCGGATCTCGAACACCTGCGCCGGAAGCGGCGCGAGCTTGCCGCGGGCGTCGGCCACAGTCTGGAAGGCGGCCCTCTGCGCCGGGGTGAACAGATGCTGCATGTCGGAGAGATCGCCGAAGCGCTTTTCGTTGACGCCCCAGAAGCGCTCGAAATCCGCCTTGAACCTGGCCTCGCCGGAGAGCAGGTAGGCGTGGATGCCGCCGAGTGCCATGCCCATGCTGCCGCGCACGTCGGCCATGGCCAGAAGCAGGTCGCGCCGCGCCTCGCCGGCCGGCTGCCTGGCTTCCTCGTCGATCATCCTGGTGATCTGCTCGACCACGGCGGCGCCGAGCGGCGCGGCTTCGCCGACGAAGATCTTCGTGGCCGGCAAGGCGTCCTCGCTGTTCGCGATCTCTTCGATGTTCGCCTGAACCGTCCGGAACTCGTCGAGGATCGACTTCGTCTCCGCCCAGGCGAGCTTGTTGGCTTCGTCCGTCCAGCCCTCGGAGAGCTCCTCGATGCGGGCGCGGTCGGCGTCGATCTCGCTCCAGAGCGCCGCCCGCTCCTCCTTGAACTTGGGATCGGCAGTCAGCATCCAGCCGCGCAGCGCCGCGAGCGAGCCATACAGCTTCGCCACGACGTCTTCGCCGCTCATGGCGGTGGGCACGCGGACCTGGACCATTTGCCGGGTCAGCGCATCGTTGGCCGTGACGCGCCAGATCGTCGTTCCGACGGCGCCGGCCAGGATCAGACAGAGAGCCGCGAAGCCGATGATCAGCCGGTCGCGTATCCGCAGGTTGGCGATGAGATCGCGCATGGTTGTTTCCTCGTTCTAGAACGACCCGGGCCTGCCGGACGGCCGGCGCTCTCGATGACGCCTGTCCGTGCGGGGCCTTGCGCGATATCAGTAGATGCCGAGGATTAATTTCAAATTACCTGAGCTTTTTCTCCTCATAAAGGAGTAGGTCGTCAGGCTTTCAATACTTGAGCTATATCTGTAAGTAAATCTTTGTTTATATCATTTGTTATGTTCAGCGCGGCGATTCACGCGCTCGCCGCGCGCTCGGCGGCCGGCATCGCCGCGCCGAAGCGACGTTCCGCGGGCAGGATCAGGCGGACCGTCGTGCCGACGCCGAGCGCGCTTTCGAGCTCGAGCCGGCCGCCATGCAGCTCCGCGATCGCCTTGGAGAGCGACAGGCCGAGGCCGGTCCCTTCGTAGCGGCGGGCGAGCCCCTGATCGACCTGCCGGAACGGCTCGAAGACGAGCGCGAGGTCGCTCTGCCGCATGCCGATCCCGGTATCCTCCACCTCGATCACCGCCTCCCCGCGCGGGGTCGTGCGCAGGCGCAGGCTTACCCGCCCGCCGGCCGGCGTGAACTTGACCGCGTTCGACAGGAGATTGGTGATGATCTGCGCGATCCGCCGCTGGTCCGCCCGCACGGGTTCGAGCCGGACGGGGTCGTATTCGAGATGCAGATCCGCAGCTCTCGCCTGGTCCTCGACGCGGCGCAGGCAGACCTCCGCGATTTCGGCAAGATCGACCTCGTCCTCGGCCAGGGCGACCTGCTTGGCCTCGATGCGGGACATGTCGAGCAGGTCGTTGACGATGGCGAGGAGATGGTAGCCGCTCTGATTCACGTCGCGGGCGTAGTCGCGGTACTTGTCCTGGCCGAGCGGCCCGAGCGCCTCGGTGGAGATGAGCTCGCTGAAGCCGATGATGGCGTTGAGCGGCGTCCTGAGCTCGTGGCTGATGTTCGCCAGGAACTGCGTCTTCGCGAGGTTGGCGGCTTCGGCGCGGTCGCGGGCCTGGCGCAGCTCCGCCTCGAGCCGTGCCCTGGCGAGAGCGTCGTTCCGGATCTCCTCCACCGCAATGGTCATTTCGGCGATCTCCGGCGTCGCGCCGCTGCCGGGGATCGCCGCCGCGAAATCGCCGCGCGCGAAGCGCCGCGCCGCGAGGGTGAGCTGCCGCAGCGGGTCGATCACCCGGCGGCGCAGCAGGAAGAGCGCGGCGGTGGCGATCGCCGCGGCGGCGACGAACAGCCCGGCGCCGAGCAGTATCGCGCTCACCGCGCGCGCGAAAGCGGCGTTCCGATACTGCGCGGCGGCCTCCGCCGCGGCGCTCTGCACGGCGAGCAGGCTGTCGATCGCCGCGGTCGATTCCCGCAGCCAGGCCTGGGCGTCCACCGGATAGCGCTTTCCGGCGCGCCCGGCGGCCATGATCGACGAGCGCAGGCGGTCGAATTCGACGAAGTACCGGCGGGCCGCCACGGCGGCCGCGCTGTGCACCTCCGGGACCCCGGCGACGAGGTCGGCGAGGAATGTCGACATCTCCCAGGCGAACTGGAGCTCGCCGCGGTTGCGATGGAGGTCCGCGAGCGCGGCCTCGCCGATCGGCTCGCCGGCGGAGATCAGCGCGCCGAGCCGCGCCCGCTCGCGCCCGGCATGCTCGGCGGCGGCCCAGGCGAAATGCTGCAGCGTCTGCAGATCCTCGAAGGTGGTCTCCGCCGCATTCGTGGTCCGCATCGCCGCGAGGCGCAGCGCCTGGCAGGCCTCGATGAGCTCGGTCGCGCCGGCGATCCAGGCCGCCCCGAAGGTCTGGTCGCGCCGGTCGTCGGGCTGCCGGAGCAGGCTGTCCGCGCCGCTCCGCAGCTCCAGGACCCGGCTGCGCGCCTGCTGAACCCGCGCGAGCTGAACCCGGAGCCCGTCGCCGAGCCGGGATAGCGAGGACAGCGCATTGCCGATCATCGCGTCGGCCTGGCGCTGGACCGCGGCGATCTCCTCGACGGTCCGGGTGGCGGCGGGATCGGCGGCGGCCAGGGCGGTGGAGATCATGCCGCGCTCCCGCGCCAGGGCGACGGTCGCGGAGCCGAGCTGGGAGTCGAGCGCCAGCATGCGGTGGGCGTGGCGGTAATCGTGCCAGAGCGGCAGGACGAGCAGGCTCGCTCCGGTGACCGCGAGCAGGAAGATGATCCCGATCGCCAGCAGGAAGATCGACTTGAGGGATGGACCCGCGCCGCGCCGACGGTCGAACATCTCGAGTGGCTGCCTTCGTCCCCTGCGTTCTCGTGGCGGATGTAAATACGTCAGTTTATATCTTTTGTTACTTGCGCAGGGTATCCAGGCTGGAAATGCTGCACGCGAGTTTTACTCGAATTCTTCTCTTATTCCAGCGGGAGTTAACAGAATGTGAACGCAAGGGCCGCGCGGCGCCCGGGCGGCAGGGGCCGGGCCGTCCGGCCGGGCGACGGGGACGAGGATCGTCGAAGCGGCGGTGGCGGCGGGACGGTCAGAGCGGCTCGTCCGGGTCGGCATCGCCGATCCCGGAGAGCTTGCTCAGCATGGGCAGGTCGTGCAGCGTCAGCCGCGCGTTGTCGATGGTCACCAGCCCGTCGTTCTTCAAATCCTTGAGCACGCGGCTCACATGAACCGGCGTCAGCCCGAGCGCGTCGGCGAGATGGTGCTGGCGCAGCGGGAAGTCGAAGGAGCCGTCGGCGGCGCGGTCGCGGCAGCGCAGCCGGCGATAGAGCAGCAGCAGGAAGCCGGCGATGCGCTCATGCGCGCTCCGGCGGCCGAGATCGACCAGCCGGTCGTCGGCTGCGGCGATTTCGCGCAGCGTGAGGCGGTCGAGCCGGTCCACGAGAAGCGGCCGCCCGGCGACATATCGACGCAGACTGTCCCGCTCGAAGATGCAGAGCGAGACCTCGGTCAGGGCCTGGACGGAGAAACGGAGCCGGTCGGCCTTCATCAGCTGATAGCTGATGCTGTCGCCGGGCAGCAGGAAGGACAGGATCTGCCGCTTGCCGTCCGGCATCACCTTGTAGCGGAACGCCCAGCCTTCGAAGAGGGTGTAGTAGTGCGAGGCGATCTCGCCCTCGCGGTAGATCGGGCTCTTGGCCGGCAGGCTGCGACAGCCCAGCCGCAACCCCATCAGATCGCTGGTCCGCGTCCGCCCGTCCGCCTCCGCATAGAACAGGAACGGCTTCAGGGCGCAATGGGCGCACTGGTCGATGTCGCTGGAGGGCGCGGCGAATGCGAGCATGGGTTTGATCCCGGGGGGCCGCGGCGGTCGGGCCGGCACAGATCCGGCCGGTCCGCCCGACGTCGCTTCCGTGCGGCGCGGGCCGTCCTGTCTCTACTGACAGTTACGTGGGGCGGGAAGGCTCATCTTCTTCCCAGATTTGGTTTTAACAAATGTAAGCGCCCTCTGAGATCGCCAACAATTCGCAAATTCTTAAACTCCTAATGTAATACTCTGGATTGATCTGTGTAAGGGGCACATTGCCGCAAGCGCTCACGGCGGGCAAGCGCGGCGTGGGGTGGGTGAGCCATCGATTTCGCCGGCAAGGGGCAGCACCTGCGGGCAGGGGGCGGAAAAGTTGACTGACGGTTTCGGGCCGGAACGCGGCCCCAGAGTGAAGCGGCGGCGCTCGGCGGAGGGCACCCCCGCTTCGTCGCGACCGAGCCGGGCGGACATGGTCGACGCCCTGATGGGCCACATGTCCGAAGCCGCTTTGGTTCTCGAGACGGACGGGACGATCCTCTATGCGAGCCCGGCGGCCGAGCGGATCTTCGGCTACGCCTCGCCGGACCTCGAGGGCGCCAACATCGCCGTGCTGATGCCGAAGACGAAGGTGAAGCGGCGACCGGCCGCGCCCCCCTTGTCGCGCTGGATGAACCTGCCGGGCGTGCACGGGCGCGGCCGCGACGTGATGGGCCTGACCAGGTCCGGAGAGATCGTGCCGCTGCGCGTGCGTGTCGCCGAGGCGACGGTCGGCGGCAGGCCGCGCCTGCTGGTGGCGATCCGCGACATCTCGGAGCGCAAGACCGCCATGGACCGCCTGCGCGCCACGCAGGCGCGGCTCGCGCATATCGTGGAGGCGGCGGAGGACGCGATCATCTCGGTCGACGGCGACCAGTGCATCGTGCTGTTCAACCAGGGCGCCGAGCGGATGCTGGGCTACAGCGCGCAGGAGGTGCTGGGCCGGCGTCTCGAGATCCTGATGCCCAAACGCTTTCGCGCCGGCCACGCCCGGCACGTCGCCGGCTTCGCCGCCAAGCCGAAGCCGCGCCGCATGGGAGAGCGCGGCGAGATCATCGCGCGGCGCAAGAACGGCGAGGAGTTCGAGGCCGAGGCGTCGATCCTGGGCTTCGAGTCCGAAGGCCAGCACTATTACACCGCGGTGCTGCGCGACGTCAGCGAGCGCAAGAAGCGCGAACGCGCCCTGGGCGAGAGCGAGCAGCTGTTCCGCGCCGTGTTCGACCAGACCTTCCAGCTCGCCGCGATCCTGCGGCCCGATGGTACGGTGATCAAGCTCAACCAGACCGCGGCCGCGGTCGGGGGCGTGCCGGCCGAGGAGATGATCGGGCGGTCCTTCGCCGAGGCGCCGTGGTGGGGCGGGCGCGCCGGCGCCCGCCGGCGGGTCGAGGACGCGCTGCGGCGCGCCGCGGCGGGCGAGACCGTTCGCTACGAGGCCGAGCTCCAGCGCGCCGACGGCGTTTCCGTCTTCGACTTCTCCCTGAAGCCCGTCTTCGGCGCCGCCGACGAGGTCGCGCTGCTGATGGCCGAAGGGCGCGACATCTCCGAGCGGATCAGGGCCGAGGCGGCGCTGCGCCACAGCGAGGCCCAGCTGCGCCGCGTGCAGCGGATCGCGCGTCTCCACCATTGGTACTGTCACGCCGGGCCCGGCGGCGATTGGCGCAAGGCGCGCAGCGACTACTCACAGGACGTCGAGGAGGTGTTCGGCGTCCACGCCTCGGAGATGCGGATCGGGCTCGAGGATTACGTCGAGCGCTTCGTGCACGAATCGGACCGCCCGCGCGTCACCGGGGTGTTCCGCGAGATCCTGCAGGGCCGGAGCGACAGCTACGTCCTCGAATACACGATCGTGCGGCCCGACGGCGCGACGCGGATCATCCACGAGATCGGCGAGGCGGAGCTCGGCCCCGACGGAGAGGTGATCTCGGTCACCGGCACCATGCAGGACGTGACCGCGCCGCGCCGGATCGAGGAAGCGCTCCGGCGCAGCGAGCAGAGCCTGGCCAACGCCCAGCGCATCGCCCAGATCGGCAGCTGGGACTTGGATCTCGTGACGGATCGTCTGGACTGGTCGCAGGAGACCTACCGCATCTTCGGGCGCCATGCGGACCTGTTCCGCCCCTCCACCGACGTGTTCTACGACATGATCCATCCGGAAGATCGCGAGATCGTGCGGGCGGCCGTCGACCGGGCGCTGCGCGGCGAGGGCTCGTACGGCGTCGATCACCGCATCGTCCGGCCGGACGGGGAGATCCGCACGGTGCACGAGCAGGCCGAGGTGATCTTCGACGGCCAGGGCAAGCCGCTGCGCATGAACGGCACCGTCCAGGACGTCACGCTGCGCAAGCAGGAGGAGGAGGCGCTCCGGCTCGCCAAGGAGCAGGCGGAGGTCGCGAGCCTCGCCAAGTCGCAGTTCCTCGCCAATATGAGCCNNAACGCCATCATCGGCTTCTCGGAGATCATGGCGAACCAGATGCTGGGGCCGATCGGCACGCCGAGATACATGAGCTACGCGACCGACATTCTGGACAGCGGCCGCCATCTGCTCGAGGTCATCAACGACATTCTCGACATGTCGCGGATCGAGGCGGGCGCCGTGCGCCTCAACGAGACCGAGGTCGATCTGGAGCAGGCCGCGGCGGGCTCTCTGCGGCTGGTGCGGCAGCGGGCGGACGATGCGGGGCTGCGGCTGTCGAACCGGATCCCGGGCGACCTGCCCACGGTCCATGCCGACGAGCGGCTGATGCGCCAGGTGCTGATCAACCTGTTGTCGAACGCGGTGAAGTTCACGCCGTCCGGCGGCACGGTGAGCGTCGGTGCAGGGGTGGCGCCGGAGGGCGGCGTGTGGCTCGCCGTCGCCGACACGGGCATCGGCATCGCGCCGCAGGACATCGCGACCGCCCTGGAGCCGTTCCGCCAGGTGGACAGCTCGGTCAGCCGCAAGTACGAAGGCACCGGGCTCGGGCTTCCCCTGGTGAAATCGATCGTCGAGCTGCATGGCGGCGCGATCGGGCTGGAGAGCACGCCGGGCGCGGGCACGACGGTGACGGTCCGGCTTCCCGCCGCCCGCACCCTGCGCGCGCGTGGCCCGGTCCCGGCCGAGGCGGCCGGCCCGGCGGAGCCGTGGGCGGAGACCCCGCCACGGCTCCTCAGCGTTTCGGGGTGAGGCATCCGATAGCCGGCGCAATTCCCGTCCGGACCGTCCAATTGACGATCGTCAATTGGACGGGCGGGGGAAGATGTGCATTCTCAGGCGCTCTGGGAGGGATCGGCGAGGCGCCATGCGTGCGACAGACGCGACCGAGATCCGTCAGCTGCGGCTGTTCCGCGGCTGTCCGGACGAAACCATCGACTCGCTGCTGGCCGCCGGCTTCCTGCAGCGCTTCCCCCGGGGCGTCGTGCTGGTCCGCGAGAACGAGCCGGCCGACTTCCTCTACGTCCTGGTCGAGGGCCTCGTCGAGCTGTACGGCAGCAACGCGGAGCGGGAGACCACGATCGCCTTCGTCCGTCCGGTGGGCACCTTCATCCTGGCAGCCGTGCTCAAGGACCAGGTCTATCTCCAGTCGGCGCGCACGCTGGAGAGCTCGCGCCTCCTGATGATTCCGGCCGCCGGCGTGCGCGAGGCGATCGCGCGCGACATCCGCTTCATGTCCGCGGTGGTGGCCGAGCTCGCCACCGGGTACCGCGACATCGTCAAGGACCTGAAGAACCACAAGCTCCGGACCGGCGCCGAACGCCTCGCCAACTGGCTGCTCCGCGCCGACCGGCGCAACGGCGGCGCGGGGCTGGTCGAGATCGAGGTCGAGAAGCGCGCCCTCGCCTCCAGGCTCGGCATGACGCCGGAAAGCCTGTCGCGCGCCTTTCAGGCTCTCGCCGCCCACGGCGTCAAGATCAGGGGCGCCACCGTGCGGCTCGACGACCCGGACGAGCTGGCCCGCTTCGCCAAGCCCAACCCGCTGATCGACGATCTGGGTGCCTGACGCGCGGAACGACGCCGTCCGGGGATGGCGGGCCGTGCGGGATAACGATGAGAATTACGTCTACTCTATAGCCCTCTCAGACGATGCCTGAAATCGGTTGCTAAGCCGCAGCAGCTATCGGGATTTGATGAAGCGTTCCAGTTTGCCCAGCGTTTGCAGACCCAGTTCCACAGCACCGAAGCCCTTCGCCTCCTGAAACTCGGCAGCCGTGCTGAATACCATGCCCAGCGTCACCTTCGTCGCCCCGTCCTGCTCCTCGAACGAGGCCCAGGCGTCGGCATGTTTCGGCCCGTTCTCGCCCCATAGCAGCGTATAGCCGATCCTCTCCTCTGGCCGGACCTCGGTATATAGGTGATGGTTCGGAAAGACCGTGCCATCAGGGGCGATCATGTCGAATACCCATTCGCCGCCCGTTCGCAGGTCGATCCTCTTCGTGCGGCAGGAAAACCCGTCCGGCCCCCACCATTGCGGCAGCGCCTCAGGGTTCATCCAAGTGTTCCAGACAGTGGTTCGCGGTGCCTGGATCACGCGCTGCAGTACCATGGTTCGCTTGGCCGCTCGGGCGAGATTGCTGAGCCCCGCATCGAAACTCTGTCGGTAGCCGGCCTCCATGTTCTTGGCCAGCGAGGAAAGCTGCACCGTCACGACGAGCCGGCTGCGCTTGTCCGTGCCGGAGAGGTCGGCGGTCACCAGCGCCGCGGATCGCGTCACGCCGCCGGACGAGACCACTTCGTAGTTCACGCTGCGCGACGCCGGCTGCAGCGCGAGCCAGCCGACCTCGCAGAGGGTATCCGGCCGGCCCTCGACCTTGCAGAGCGAGACCTCGCGTCCACCCACCTTGGTATCGGCCTCCAGAAACTCCACAACGACCGAGGGCGTGGGAGCACACCAGACCGCCCGCGCGGCAGGGGCCGTCCAGACC
>JRYH01008919.1_pt1 | contig 11428 bp, 7 predicted proteins | sample 235351 | NCBI WGS metagenome assembly JRYH01 (sample SAMN03074221, study PRJNA261480) | activated sludge metagenome | biome: Wastewater Treatment Plant; feature: Wastewater; material: Activated sludge; isolation source: activated biomass of a wastewater treatment plant treating wastewater... ... | reverse complement strand
CGCAGATCCGCTTCGGCGAGGATCTGATGAGCCGGGTCAGCTACGGCATGCTGAACAAGGGCGGCGCAGCCGAGATGACCGCCGCGCTGCGCGAGGGGCTGAACGCCCTGTTCACGGAGGTCGCGAAGGAAGGCGGCACCGAGACCGATCACATTCTCGATGCCGTCTTCGTCTGCAACCCGGTGATCCACCATCTGTTCCTCGGCATCGACCCGGTCGAGCTCGGCCAGGCGCCCTTCGCCCTTGCCTCCGCGGGGGCGATGAACCTCATGGCCCGCGACCTCGACCTGACGGTGCTGCCGCCGGCGGCGCGGGTCTATGTCCTGCCCTGCATCGCCGGGCATGTGGGGGCGGATGCGGCGGCAGTCACCCTGTCCGAGGCGCCCGACAAATCCGACGACCTGGTGCTCCTGGTCGATGTCGGCACCAATGCCGAGATCCAGCTCGGCAACCGCACCCGCGTGCTGGCCTGTTCCTCCCCGACGGGGCCGGCCTTCGAGGGGGCACAGATTTCCTCCGGCCAGCGCGCCGCGCCGGGCGCGATCGAGCGGGTCGAGATCGACCCGGCCACCAAGGAGCCCCGCTTCAAGGTGATCGGCTGCGATCTCTGGTCGGACGATCCGGATTTTGCCGCCGCGACCCGGACAAGCGGCATCACCGGGATCTGCGGCTCCGGCATCATCGAGATCATCGCCGAGATGTATCTCTCCGGCGTTATCAACCAGGACGGGCTGATCAATGGCAGCCTCGAGCAAAGCTCGCCGCGTATCCAGGCCAACGGCAGAACCTTCGCCTACACCCTCGTCTCGGCTGGGGACCGCATTCTGCAGATCACCCAGAACGACGTGCGGGCGATCCAGCTGGCCAAGGCTGCGCTGTATGCCGGGGTGCGCCTGCTCATGGACCAGCTCGGCGTGGACCGGGTCGACCGCATCACCCTCGCCGGCGCCTTCGGCAGCCATATCGACGTCAAGTATGCGATGATCCTCGGCATGATTCCCGACTGCGACCTGTCGAAGGTGACCTCGGCGGGCAACGCCGCCGGGACCGGTGCGCGCATCGCGCTCCTGAACCGCACGGCACGGGACGAGATCAGCCGCGTCGTGAAGCAGATCGAGAAGGTCGAGACCGCCGTCGAGCCGCGCTTCCAGGAGCATTTCGTCGGCGCGATGGCGATCCCGCACAAGACGGCGCCCTACGACAATCTGCGCAAGGCCGTGCCGTTGCCGGCGCCGAAGGAGGCAGCATCGCCCGCCGGCGACGACCGCGCGGCGCGCCGCCGCCGACGCGGGGTGTGAGGTTCAGATCGCGCCGCTCCGCGCCATAGGAAGATTGTCATGCGCGGACTTGATCCGCGCATCCATTGATCCGCCCGTGTGATGTCGAGATGGATCGCCGGGTCTTCGCCCGGCGATGACAGTGGATCTAGCACTTCCTCATGCACCTCATGGCGACCTGCCAGAGCTCCGGGTCACCTCACGGCCAGGGCAGCGAATAGGTCTTCACGTTGGTGAAGGAGCGCATCGCCTCGATCACCCCCTCCTTGATGCCGATGCCGGAATCCTTGATGCCGCCGAAGGGCGACATCTCGATCCGGTAGCCCGGCACCTCGCGGATGTTGACCGTGCCGACCCGGAGCTCGCTGACGAAGCGGGTGATGTAGTCGAGCCGGTTGGTGCACACGCCGGAGGACAGGCCGTAGGCGGTGGAGTTGGAGACGCGGATCGCCTCGTCGATGTCCTTCACCCGGATCACGGGCGAGACGGGACCGAAGGTCTCGTGCTTCACCACCGGCGCGTCATAGGGCACGCGGTCGATCACGGTCGGCACGTAGAGCGCACCCTGCCGCTTGTGCCCGGCGAGCAGCTTCGCCCCCTTCCCGATGGCGTCGCTCACCATGTCCTCGCAATAGCGCGCGGCCGCCTCGTCGATCACCGTGCCCATGTCGGTCGCGGGATCCATCGGGTCGCCGTACGTCACCTTGCCCGTCTTCTCGACCAGCAGCTCGACGAAGCGGTCGGCCACGGAGTCCACGACGATCATGCGCTTCACCGCGGTGCAGCGCTGGCCGGAGTTCTTGTACGACCCGGCCGCGGCGAGCGTCGCCGCCTCTTCCAGGTCCGCGTCCTCCATCACGATCAGCGGGTCGTTGCCGCCGAGCTCCAGCACGGCGCGGCGATAGCCCATGTGGTTCGCGATGTGCTTTCCGACCGCCACCCCGCCGGTGAAGGTGATGAGCTCGACATGCGGGTTGGTCAGCATCTCCGCGGCGATCTCGGCGGGATCGCCGGTCACCACCGAGAACATCTCCGGCGGCAGCCCCGCCTCGTAGAGCACGTCGGCCAGCAGCAGCGCGGTGAGCGGCGTCTTCTCCGACGGCTTCAGCACCATCTTGTTGTTGGTGGCGACGGACGGCGCCACCTTGTGCGCCACCTGGTTCAGCGGGTGGTTGAACGGGGTGATGGCGGTGATGGCGGTCAGCGGGTCGCGCTGGGTGTAGATGCGCCGCTTCTTGCCGTGGGGGGTGATGTCGCAGGAGAAGATCTGGCCGTCGTCGAGGATGCACATGTTGGCGGCCAGGTGGAACACGTCGTAGGCGCGGCCGACCTCGTAAAGTGTGTCCTTGAGGCTGAGCCCCGATTCCAGCGTGATCAGCCGGGCGATCTCGTCGCGGCGCGAGTCGAGGATCTCGGCCGTCTTGCGCAGGATCACCGACCGCTCGTGCCGGCTGAGCTTCGCGGTGAAGCCGGCGGCCTTGTCATAGGCGCGGCGGATGTCCTCGACGGTGGCCTTCGGCACCGTGCCGACCAGGGAATTGTCCCAGGGGTTGAAGACCTCGATGACGGCGTCGCGGCTCACCAGGTCGCCGGCGATGCGCATGGACTCCTTGCGGGGCTGGGCGTTCATGGCTAAGCGTTCCTCGGAATGGCGGGTCAGGCCGACAGGGCGGCGCCGGCCGGGGCCGCCGCGGCCGGGGCGGCGTGGTTCAGCGCCACGTCGAAGATCGAGAAGTTGCGCAGGCGCAGGCCCGCCGGCAGCTCGCGGGCCGGCCGGTTGATCATCAGCGGCACGCGCTGCTCGGAGACGCCGCCATGGGAGCGCAGCGGCGCGTCGAGCCCGGACAGGTCGTGCCGCGCCCGGCTGGTGCCGACCACGACATGCTTGGCGGAGACGACGACCACGTCGCCCATGCGGTCCTCCGGCAGCTCGAAGCGGCGGCAGGCCTCGGCGCGGGAGAGCGCCAGCTCGATGCCGTCGAACGCCCGCAGCCGGTCGATGACGGGGCCGTGATCGGACCCGTCCGGCAGATAGACCGTGGCGAAGGAGCCGAGCGCGCCGTGATGCACGACATAGGGATCGGTGATCGGCAGGATGACCCGCGCGGCACCCATGCCGAGCCAGCCGTCGAGCACGTCCTGGAGATAGATCACCTGCGGCGCGCCGGCCGCGTTCGTCTTGCCGTTCATCCCGTGATCGGCGGTGAGCGCGACCGCCGCGCCCATCGCGTCGAGCTCAGCAAGATAGCCGTCGATCATGGCGTAGAACGCGTTGGCCGCCTCGGTGCCCGGCGCGTGCTTGTGCTGCACGTAGTCGGTCGTCGAGAGATACATCACGTCCGGCCGCTCGGCCGCCATCAGCTTCACGCCGGCGGCGAAGACGAACTCGCTCAGATCGGCGCTGTAGACGGAGGGCAGAGGCAGGCCGACGAAGGACAGCGCGTCGTCGATGCCGTGCTCGGCCCTGGTGGTCTGGTCCGCCTTCTCCGACGAGAAGCAGATCCCCTTCAGCCCCTTGCCGAGCAGCTTCCTGAGCTTGTCCTTGGCGGTGACGACCGCCACCTTGGCGCCGGCATCGGCGAAGGCCGCGAGGATGGTGCCGGTCCGCAGGTATTTCGGATCGTTCATCATCACCTCGGCGTCGGCGTCGCGGTCGTAGAAGTAATTGCCGCAGATGCCGTGCTGCGCCGGGGGCACGCCGGTCACGATCGACAGGTTGTTCGGGTTGGTGAAGCTCGGCACCACGCAATCGGCGAGCAGGCTGGTGCCGCTCTTCAGCGCCTTGGCGAGCCAGGGCATCCGGCCCGCCTCGATGGCGCGGGTCGTGTAGTCGGGCTCGCTGCCGTCGATGCAGACGACGACGAGGGGCTCGGACGGCCAGCGATATGTGCGGCCGTTGACGGTGACCGATGCGGGACGAGGGCTCATGGGAGTTCTCCAATCTCTCAGGCGGTGGCCGCGCGCCGTGCGGCGGCGCCCGTTGCGATCGCCGGCGCGCCGCTTTTCACCCCCATCTCCGCGAGGGTCGTACGGATCGCGGCGAGCGCGCCGTTCATCTCCGCAGCCCCGAGCCGGCCGATGCAGCCGATGCGGAAGCTGTCGGCGACGGTGAGCTTGCCGGGATAGATCACGTAGCCCCGCTCCCGAAGACGGTCGTAGAAGGTCTCGAAGTGGAACTTCGGATCGGCCGGCATGTGGAAGGTGACGATGATCGGCGCCTGCAGCGCGTCCGGGAGCAGCGTCTCGAAGCCCAGCGCGCGCATGCCCTCGACCAGGATGCGGCAGTTCTCCGCATAGCGCCGGCCGCGCCCGGCGACGCCGCCTTCCGCCGCATGCTCCTCGAGCGCCTGGTGGAAGGCGACGATGACGTGGATCGGCGGAGTGAAGCGCCACTGGGCGTTCTTCTCCATCGCCACGAACTGGTCGTGAAGATCGAGGCTCAGCGAAGGCGAGTTGCCGGCGCAGCCCTCCAGCACCGATCTGCGGATGATCACGAATCCCATGCCCGGCACGCCCTCCAGGCATTTGTTGGACGAGGCGGCGACGGCGTCGAACTGCACCTCGCGCGCGTCGATTGGCAGCGCGCCGAAGGCGCTCATGGCGTCGATCAGCAGGCTGCGGCCCGCCTTCGCCACCACCGCCGCGATCCCGGCCACGGGGTTGAGCACGCCGGAGGTGGTCTCGCACTGGACGACGGCGACATGGGTGATCGCCCCGTCCGCCGCCAGCGCCGCCGAAACCTTTGCCGGGTCGATCGGCCGGTCCTCCGGCTCCTCCACCACCGCATAGGCGCGGCGATAGTAGTCGCAGATCTTCGCCATCCGCTTGCCGTAGGCGCCGTTGATCAGGATGAGCAGCTTGCCCGACGGCGGGACCAGCGTGCCGATCATGGCCTCGACCGCGAAGGTGCCGCTGCCCTGGAGCGGCACGCAGACATGGGTGCCCTCGCCCCCGGCCAGGGCGACGAGGCGGTCGCGGACCCCGCGGTTGATGGCGATGAACGCCTGATCGCGCGAGCCCCAGTCGTGCAGCATCGCCTGCTTGACCGAGGCGGAGGTGGTGAGCGGGCCGGGCGTGAGGAGCCAGGGATCGCGCGGCGGCAGTCATCGGCATGTCCTTGGGAGCGGGATGTTGCCCCATTGGTGCCCGGGCCGTATCATAAGTCAAATCACTAATTTCGATACGCGCTATAGATCATGTCTATAAATCATGCGCAGCTGCGGGCCTTCCATGCCGTGGCCGGCGAGGGCAGTTTCACCCGGGCCGCCGAGGCGCTGCGCGTCACCCAGCCGACCCTCTCCGGCCAGGTGAAGGGTCTGGAGGAGAGCTACGGCGTGCGCCTCTTCGACCGGCGCGGCCGGCGGGTCGTCCCCACCGAGCTCGGCGCGGCGCTGCTGGAGGTGACGCGCCGGCTGTTCAGCGCGGAGGACGAGGCCGAGCAGCTGCTCGCCGCCGCCCGCGGCCTCACCCGCGGCCACCTGCGGATCGGCGCCGACGCGCCCTACTCCATCGTGCCGGTCATCGGCGAGTTCAACCGGCGCTACCCCGGCCTCACCGTCTCGATCGCCATCGGCAATTCGGACCGGGTGCTCGCGGACCTGCTCGACCACGCGACGGACGTCGCCATGCTGGCCAACATCGCCGGCGATCCGCGGCTCCACATCGTGCCCTTCCACCACGACCACCTGGTGCTCTTCGCCGAGCGTCGACATCCCTGGGCGCGGCGGAAACGGGTGCGCATCGCCGAGCTCGCCGGCCAGAGGATGGTCCTGCGCGAGCGGGGTTCGACCACCCGGCGCATCTTCGAGACGGCGGTGGCCCGCGCCGGGCTTGCGCTGGGCGACGTGCTGGAGATCGGCAGCCGCGAGGGCGTGCGCGAAGCCGTGGCGGCCGGGCTCGGCGTCGGCGTCGTGGCGCGGACCGAGCTCGGNTCCCGCAGCTTCGCTGCGGGCCCCTTCCTCTCCCCGCCGGGGAGAGGAGAAGACATGTGCTTTCGCTGGGAGATCGAGGGAAGAGCTACCGCCTGCGCCAGGCCTGGAGCCGCCGGGTGATGCCCCGGGTGGCCAGGGCGTGCAGCAGCCGGACCACCGCCGAGGTATAGACGATCATCATGGCCATGGCCGCCGCCGGCGCGATGTCGCCGGCGTCGTCCATGTTCAGCACGGCGACCGAGGCCAGCGTCGTGTCGGGCGAATAGAGGAAGACGACCGCCGACACGGTCGTCATCGCGTTCACGAACAGATAGATGCTGATGTCGAGGATGGCCGGCAGGCAGACCGGCACGGTCACCTGCCAGAAGGTCTTGTAGAACGGCGCCTTGAGCGAGGCGGAGACCGCCTCGAACTCCGGGTCCATCTGCTTCAGCGCGGTGACGGCCGTCAGGTGGCTCACCGTGTAGAAATGCACGATGGTGCAGATGACGAGGATCGCCATCGTGCCGTAGAGAAAGTTGAACGGGTTGGCCGGGCTGTTGAAGAAGAAGATGTAGGCGAGGCCCAGAACCAGGCCCGGCACGGCGAGCGGCAGGATGGCGAGCAGCTGGAAGATCGTGCGGCCCGCGGCGAATCCCCGCCCCTTCTCCACCAGATAGGCGCCGACGAAGACCACGATCGTCCCGAACAGCGCCGTCCACGCCGCCATCTCGATGGAGTTGTAATAGGCGTCCCAGCCGCCGCCGTCCATCAGGTCGAAATTGTAGTTCCTGAGCGAGAGCGACAGGTTGTACGGCCAGTACTCGATCACCGAGGCATAGGCCGCCATGCCCAGTATGCCGAGGATGACGACGCCGATCACCGCGCAGAAGGCGAACATGGCGGCGTCGAACCGCGGGGCGGGCTTCGGCTCGAGCGGTACGGCGCGGGCGGACAGGAGCGCCACCTGCCGTCGCTGCACCATGCGGTCGACGACGAAGGCGATCACCGCGGGGAACAGCAGAACGACGCTGACCACCGCGCCCATCTGGAAGTTCTGCTGGCCGATCACCTGCTTGTAGACGTCGGTGGCGAGCACGTTGAACTGCCCGCCGATCACCTTCGGCACGCCGAAATCGGTGATGACCAGGGTGAAGACGACGAAGGTCGCGCTGATGAGCCCGTACTTCGCCCCCGGGATGGTGACCGTGAAGAAGGTGCGGGTCCTGCTCGCCCGGAGCGCCACCGCCGCCTCGTAGAGCCGGGCGTCGGAGAGCGAGAGCGCCGTCACCAGGATCATCAGCGCATGCGGAAAGGTGAAGAACACCGAGGCGATGACGATCCCGATCGGGCCGTAGATCGACTCGCCGAAAAGCAGCGCCTTCAGGATTCCCTGATTGCCGAACAGGTAGACGAGCGAGATCGCCGGCAGGAGCGACGGCGCGAGAATCGGGATGAGCGCGATTCCGCGGAACAGGGCGCGGCCCGGCATGCAGCTGCGGGTGAGCGCATAGGCATAGACGAAGGCCAGCGGAATGGTGATCGCCGTGCTGACGATCGCGATGAACAGGCTGTTCTGGATGGAGAGCGCCAGGGCCGGCGTGTCGAAATACCGCGCATAATTCATCAGCCCGACGAAGGCGCCGTCCTTGTCCTCGAAGCTCTTCGACAGCATGGCGTAGAGCGGCAGGACGATCGCGACCGTCAGGAACGCGCCGATCGCCAGCATGACGGCGCGCATGACGAGGTCGTCGCGGCTGAGCTTGGCGCGGATGCGCCGTTCGCCCGTTTCGGCCCGGTCGGCTGTGACGGCGGTCATCGCGGCACGGTCACGCCTGGCGGAAGACGCGCAGCCGGTCCGGCGGCAGGGCCACCGGCAAGGTCCGCCCGTCCGCCAGGACGAGGTCGTTCACCGCGTTGATCGAGAAATCCGCGGTGATGGCGACCTCCGGCGCATGGGTCGGCACCAGGGTGCTGCGATAGAACGAGCCCAGGAACTCCATGCCGACGATGGTCGCGTCGAAATGGTTGTTCGACCCGCCCTCGCCGATGTTGCGGACCACGACGTCCTCCGGGCGGACCGCCACGGTCACCTCCGTGCCCTGCGGCAGGGCGTCGGCCGCGGCCGGACAAGCGAGCTCGATCCCGCCGAACCTCACCCGCCCCGGCGCGGCGACCTTCGCCGGCACGAAGTTCATCGTGCCGATGAAGTCGGCGACGAAGGGGCTCGCCGGCTGGCGGTAGATCTCCTGCGGCGTGCCCACCTGCTCGATCACGCCGTGGTTCATCACCACGATGCTGTCGGCCATGGTGAGCGCCTCCTCCTGGTCGTGGGTCACCATGATGGTGGTGACGCCCAGCCGGCGCTGCAGCTGCTTGATCTCGTGCCGCAGCCGGACGCGCACCCGCGCGTCGAGCGCCGAGAGGGGCTCGTCCAGGAGGAGAAGCCCGGGCGAGGTCGCCAGGGCGCGGGCGAGCGCCACGCGCTGCTGCTGGCCGCCCGAGAGCTGGGTCGGGTACTTGCTGCCGGACTCCGGCAGGCCGATCATGGCCAGCAGCTCGCCGACGCGCGCCGTGATGGCGGCGCGGCTCATGCGCCGGCTCTCGAGCCCGTAGCCGATGTTCCGGGCGACGGTCAGGTTCGGGAACAGGGCATAGGACTGGAAGACGATGCCGAAATCCCGCTCGGACGGCGGCAGCGCCGAGATGTCGGACCCCGCCTGCAGGATGCGGCCGGAGGTCTGGATGTCGAGTCCCGCGATGGCGCGCAGCAAGGTCGTCTTGCCGCAGCCGGACGGCCCCAGGAAACAGACGAACTGGCCGTGCTGGATGTCGATCGAGACCTCCTTCAGCGCGGTGAAGGTCCCGAACTTCTTGCTCACGCGGTCGATGCGCAGATAGGGCGCGCCGGTCACTGCCTGCCTCTCGCTCGTTCCGAACTCGGACGTGGAATGGGTCTTGTCAAACAGCCCGGCTGCCCCGGCGAGCGGGGCAGCCGGATCGGTTCGGACGAAGCCGTCGGTCAGCTCTTGGGCTCCGACTTGCCGTCGTAGCGCTTGGTCCACTCGGCCAGGATCGCTTCGCGATTGATGGCCGCCCATTCGAAGTTGTTGTCGATCAGCTTGGATTCGAGATCCGCCGGCAGGTGCTCGACCTGCTTGGCCACCCCGGGCATCGCCACGACGGCATAGCCCTGGTTGTACATCTCCATGGCCTTGCGGCTGACCGACCAGTCGAGCAGGGTCTTCGCCGCCTCCATGTTCTTCGTGCCCTTGATGATCGCGGAGGCTTCCATGTCCCAGCCCAGCCCCTCGCAGGGCAGGATCAGGTCGACCGGCGCGCCCTTGGACTTCTCGGTGGCGACGCGGTAGTCGAAGGAGATGCCGATCGGATACTCGCCGGCCGCCGCCATCTTGGCCGGCTTGGAGCCGGAATGGGTGTAGACGCCGATGTTCTCGTGCAGGGCGTCCATGAACTTCCAGCCCTCCTCCTCACCGAAGAGCTGCAGCCAGCTCGACACGTCGAGGAAGCCGGTGCCCGACGACGCCGGGTTCGGCATGACGATGAAGCCCTTGTAGACGGGATCCGCCAGGTCCTTCCAGCAGGAGGGCTTGGGCAGGCCGTGCTTTTCCGCCTCGACCGTGTTGAAGGCGATGGTGGCCGACCAGACGTCCATGCCGACCCAGGTCGGCGGGTTCGCGCTGTCGACGAACTTCTTCGACAGCTGGTCGACGCCCTTGGGCGCATAGGCGTCCAGCATGCCCTCGGACTTCAGCAGCATCAGCGAGGTCGCGGCCAGGCCCCACACGATGTCGGCCTGCGGGTTCTCCTTCTCGGCGAGCAGCTTCGCCGTGACGACGCCCGTCGAGTCGCGCACCCAGTTGATCTCGATGTCCGGGTGATCGGCGTTGAACGCCTCCTGATACCCCTTCAGCTGGTCCGCCTCGATGGCGGTGTAGACGGTGAGCTGGGTGTCGGCGAACGCCGCGCCGCCCGAGAGCATTCCTGCGGCGATCGCCGCCGCGGTGCCCATCGCCAGGCGGCGCAGGCGGCCTTGAAACGGTTTGGTCATGGGATTCCTCTGCCTCCTCCAGATGTGACTGCCATTCCCCGTCGTCACCGCCGTGGGGCGGCCGGTGACAATCTTGTTGCCCTTTTGTGACCAGCGAGATTGGCACTCGCCGCACCCGGCGTCAACGTTGCGGGGACCGCGCGATCACGGTTGACGCCGGCCCGCCACGCGCGCGCCGGCGCGCATCTTGGTAGCGGAACGGCGTTACAGGACGATGACGGCGCGCCCTACTGCGCCGGCACGGCGAACGGCGCCAGGCCGTCCTCGACGCGCCGCGTCCGCGCCCCCTCGTGCCGGTTCTCCCGGATCAGGAAGCACAGCAGCCCGGCGAGCATGGCCAGGGCGAGCGAGGCCACCCAGGTCCAGACATATTGCTGGAAGAGATCGAAGATGCGGCCGGCCAGGAAGAAGCCGAGCGCCGCGCCGAGCGCATGGCCGGCCGAGAGGATTCCCATGGTGAGGCCCATGATCCGCAGCCCGATATGGCTCGCCACCAGGCTCGCCGTGACCGGCACGGTCGAGTAGTCGAACAGCCCGAAGGCGACGGCGAAGACGAACAGCAGCGACAGGTCGTCCGCGATGAACATCAGCACGATGAAGCTCAGGCCGCGCATGATGTAGATGCCGCCGAGCAGCAGCGGCCGGTGCATGCGGTCGGTGAGCCAGCCGGCCAGGATCATGCCGAGCAGATTGAACCCGGACAGCAGGCCGTAGGCGGTCGCGCTCTCGAGCGGCGGGTAGCCGCAGGCGATCGCATAGGGAATGAGATGGCCCTCGATCACGCCGCTCGTCGTGAAGCCGCAGATGGTGAAGCTCCAGAGCAGCAGGTGGAATACTGGGCTGCGGATCAGCAGGCCGAGCCTCGTCCAGATCGTGCCGGTCGCCGGGCTCGACGCCGCGCGGCCGCCGCCGCGGCCACCGCCGCCGCGGATCAGGAACAGGATCGGCAGGACGAGGGCGAAGCTCGCCCCGCCGATGATGAGATAGCTGCTGCGCCAGCCGATGCCGTCGAGCATTTCGGCGATCAGGGGCGCCAGCAGAAGCAGCCCCGCGGTCGAGCCCGACGTGGCGATGCCGACCGCCAGCCCCCGGTTGCGCTCGAACTGCAGGCTGACCGCGGTGGAGACCACGTGGTTCGCGGCGACGCCGAAGCCCATGCCGGCGAGCAC
>JRYH01003984.1_pt1 | contig 11468 bp, 11 predicted proteins | sample 235351 | NCBI WGS metagenome assembly JRYH01 (sample SAMN03074221, study PRJNA261480) | activated sludge metagenome | biome: Wastewater Treatment Plant; feature: Wastewater; material: Activated sludge; isolation source: activated biomass of a wastewater treatment plant treating wastewater... ... | reverse complement strand
ACCGCGTGAAGCGCACCGGCTACAAGCCGCGTCTCGCCGCCGAGAACGTGGGCACGGGCCAGGTCTCGTTCAACGAGGTTCTGAAGGGCTGGAAGGAAAGCCCCGGGCACAACAAGAACCTGCTGCTCGCGGATGCCAACGAGATGGGCCTCGCGCTCGTGCAGGATCCTAAGACGGAGTTCAAGTCGTTCTGGACGCTCGTGATCGGCGCACCGATGTAGAGAACGAGACGGCGATCCCGTACCGGGCTCACGGCCTCGACCCTCAATTCCCCCGCTTCACTTCTTCCGCTTCTCTTTCGGCGCGGCGCCCTTCGTGGCCCGCGCCGTTTTCTCGTCCGCGAGCGTGAACTGCAGCAGCACGGTCCGCTGCAGGAAGCGATTGAAGTTGTCGTCGGAGATCAGCGTGATCACCGTCTCGCCGGACGCGCTCCGGCTCACGGCCAGGCATTCGAGATTGTCGATCTCCTGAGCCGTATCGGCTTCCAGGATGACATCGCCCGTCACCGTCGCGCCCGGCACGAAGCTGCCGGCCGGCACATGGCGCAGGCGGATGCGCAGCCCTTCGAGCCAGCGGAAGCGGCGCTCCAGGAGCAGCACGCTGCCGTCGTCGAGGCTCGCGGCGTCGGTCACGCTGAAGCCGCCGATGCCCGCGACCGTGAAGCCGCGCGGCGTGCCGGCGCGCCAGATCCATCCGCGGTGACGGCTCTCGCCCTTCAGCGGATTTTCCGCGAACGCCACGAGCGCGCCCTGGCCCGGGCCGCCGGCGAGAACGGTCAGCGCCTCGATGCCATCCATGCGCATGCGCCGGGCTTCGCTCGGCATCGTGAGGTAGGAGGTCGGCGGCCCCACGCCCTCCTTGGTGAGAGGGAAAACGCCGATGCGATCGTGCTGCTCGAAGGCGATGTAGGCCGTCCCGTTCGTCGGCGTGCCACTGGCGAGCGCGAGGGCTTCCGCATCGCGATCGCGCAAGCGCGTCAGCGGGCCGCCGGCGCGGGTCCGCAAGCCGCCGATGCGGGCGGCGCGCACGGCCTCGGGGCGACCCTCGGAATCGTACGCAAGCTCGGCCCGCATCCAGAGGCCAGCATCGGAGACGGCGAGAAGGCTCCGGCCCTCTTTGCCGAGCGCGAGGCCCGACCAGCCGCCGAAATGGGCTGACGGCGAGGACAGGACCAGCCCGCCGCGCCAGGCGAGACGCTTGTTGACGAACGGCGCGCCGCTTTTCGAAAAGTCTCGGATGGGCCGGGCCCGCACCTCGATCGCCTGAGGCGCGAGCGGGGCGGCAGCGGGCTTCATCTGTGCCGCGAGCGGCCCCGGTGCGACCGCCAGCAGGGCCGCTGCCATCACAACCCTTGCCAGATTCCGCACTGTCATGAGCCTAATGCAGGCCGCGGCCGGGCGGGCGCGCAGAGCGGCCAGGGCCCTTGTGGCCGGCGCCCTTGTGGCCAGAGCCTTTCGCCTTCGGCATCTCCTCGAACAGCTCGACGAGCTTGTCCGTCATGGCGCCCGCGAGCTCGCTCGGATCGGAGATCGTCACGGCGCGCGCATAGTAGCGCGTCACGTCGTGGCCGATGCCGATGGCGATCAGNNCGATCACCTTGCGCAGATGCTGCTCCAGGTAGCTGCCCGAGTTCACCGACAGCGTCGAGTCGTCGACGGGGGCGCCGTCGGAAATCATCATCAGGATGCGGCGCTGCTCGGGGCGCGCCATCAGCCGCTGATAGGCCCAGGCCAGCGCCTCCGTCGATGTTCTCTTTCAGCAGGCCTTCGCGCATCATGAGCGCAAGGGCGCGACGCGCGCGGCGCCAGGGTGCGTCGGCCGTCTTGTAGATGATGTGGCGCAGGTCGTTGAGGCGTCCCGGCGCCGAGGGCTTGCCCGCGGCGAGCCAGTCCTCGCGCGCCTGGCCGCCCTTCCACGCGCGCGTCGTGAAGCCCAGGATCTCGACCTTGACGCCGCACCGCTCGAGCGTGCGGGCCAGGATATCGGCGCAGCAGGCCGCGACCATGATCGGGCGGCCGCGCATCGAGCCCGAATTGTCGAGCAGCAGCGTCACCACCGTGTCGCGGAAATCGGTGTCGCGCTCGCGCTTGAACGAGAGCGCGTGCATGGGATCGATGATGACGCGGGTGAGGCGGGCGGCATCGAGCGCGCCTTCCTCGAGATCGAAATCCCAGGCCCGGTTCTGCTGCGCGAGCAGGCGGCGCTGCAGGCGGTTGGCAAGGCGCGCAACGACGCTCGCGAGCGCCTTCAGCTCCTTGTCGAGGAAGGTGCGCAGCCGCTCCAGCTCCTCGGGCGAGGAGATCTGCTCGGCCATCACCTCCTCGTCGTGGGCGCGCGTGAAAACCTTGTAGCCGAAGGGCTCGGAATCCTCGAGCACGGACACGTTGGGCCGCCACGGCTCGTCCGCCTCCATCGGCTCGGGATCCTGGCCCTCGCCGTCGAGCTGGTCGTAGTCCGGGATCTCGGACGCCTGGCTGGCTTCGCCTGCGTCACCTTCGGTCTTCTCCTGCTCGCGCTCGTCCTCGCCGCCCTCGCCGCCGTCGTCGTCCTCGCTCTCGGATTCCGCCTCGCCGCCGAGCGGATCCTCCTCGGCCGTCTCCTCGGTCTCTTCGGACTGGTCCTCGCCGAGATTGTCTACAAGCTCGAGCGACTTCAGGAGGTCGCGAACCAGGCGGCCGAACGCCTCCTGATCCTCCGCCAGATCCTTCATGCGCGCGAAGGTCTGATCGGCGCATCGCTCGACGTGCGGACGCCAGAGATCGACCATGGCTTTCGCGGAGACCGGAGGGGCCTGCCCCGTCAGCCGCTCGCGCACGAGCAGGCCGAGCGCCTGGCCGAGCGGGGCATCGTTGCGGTCCGTGATGTGATCGTAGCGGCCGTGGGCGTATTCGTCCTCGCACTTGGCGGTGAGGTTGTCGGCCATGCCGCTCATGCGGTTGGCGCCCAGCGCCTCGACGCGCGCACGCTCCATGGCCTCGAACACCTCGCGCGCCGGGCCGGAGGCAGGCGCGAGCTTCCTGTGGAGCGACTCGTCGTGACAGGCCGCCGTCAGCGCGAGGCTGTCGGCCCAGCCGCGCAGCACCGCGATCTCGCCGGCCGACGGCGCGCGCGCCGGCTCGGCGAGACGCACGAGCTTGCCGTCGATCTGGGGCTTGCCGCCGCCATAGACCACCTCGACCTCGTCGTCACCGGCGATGGCACGCACGGCGAAGCCGAGCACGCGCTTCAGCGGCTCGGAGGGGGCTTCCTTGCGTTTCGGGTTCTGGCTCATCTATCTGCCAAGCTCTCGGCGCAAATGGCGCTTCCATGCGCGCTCCTCGACCGCCTCGCGCGCCTCGCGATTGCCGCGCCGGATCTTGACGAGCGCGATGGCGAGGCCCAGCACGCCGCCCGCGGCGGTGCCGAGCACGGTGGCCACCGACTCCGGCATGGCCGGGTCCAGCATCAGCAGAAGGATGGCGAACAGGACGGAGCCGGTGAGCGCGCCGACCACCACGAGGCCCGCGCAAAAGGCGAGCGCGCCGCGTGGGCCCGTGTAGCCTTCGGCGGCAAGTGCCTCGCGATCCTCGCCGGTCTCGTCCATGGCAAGCGCCACCATCAACGTCCCAAACTACTAGCTGAGCGCCACGTTGGCGGCGCTCTCGGGCAGCTCCTGGCCGAACGCGCGCTGATAGAACTCGGCCACCAGCGGGCGCTCCAGCTCGTCGCACTTGTTGAGGAAGGTGAGGCGGAAGGCGAAGCCGATGTCGTTGAAGATCTCGGCGTTCTCGGCCCAGGTGATCACCGTGCGCGGGCTCATCACCGTCGAGAGGTCGCCGTTGATGAAGGCCTGGCGCGTGAGGTCGGCCACGCGCACCATGGCCGAAACCTGCTTGCGCTTGGCATCCGTCTTGTTCCAGGACTTCACCTTCGACAGGATGATGCGCACCTCGTCGTCGTGCGGCAGGTAGTTCAGCGTCGCGACGATCGACCAGCGGTCCATCTGGCCCTGGTTGATCTGCTGGGTACCGTGATAGAGGCCCGACGTATCGCCGAGGCCGATCGTGTTCGTCGTCGCAAAGAGGCGGAAAGCCGGATGCGGGCGGATCACCTTCGACTGGTCGAGCAGCGTCAGGCGGCCCGAGACCTCGAGCACGCGCTGAATCACGAACATCACGTCGGGGCGGCCCGCATCGTACTCGTCGAAGACGAGCGCGGTATTCGACTGCAGCGCATACGGCAGGATGCCCTCGCGGAACTCCGTCACCTGCTTGCCGTCCTTCAGCACGATCGCATCCTTGCCGACGAGGTCGATGCGCGAGACGTGGCTGTCGAGGTTGACGCGGATGCACGGCCAGTTGAGGCGCGCGGCCACCTGCTCGATGTGCGTCGACTTGCCGGTGCCGTGATAGCCCTGCACCATGACGCGCCGGTTGTATTTGAAGCCGGCCAGGATCGCGAGCGTGACCTCCCGGTTGAAGAGGTAGTCCGGATCGACGTCCGGCACGTGATCGTCGGCTTGCGAGAAGGCCGGGACCTCGAGATCGGAGTCGATGCCGAACACCTGGCGAACCGAGAGCGTCATGTCGGGGAGGCCGGCCGAAGCCGGGGCAGTCGTGGTTTGCGCGCGCATTGTGACCTTAATCGGCAGATGATGCCCCGAGACAGGCTCGCGGGCGGTTCAGGCGCTCCCGATCCGCGCCGACGGACGAGAGACCTGCGTGACCCATTCCAAGGCCCGCCCGATGCCGCGCGGCCCGATCTTCAGGGCTCGCCGAGGTCACGGCTCAGACGAGACCCGCTTTCTTCAGATAGTTATAGGCTTGGATAATTTCGCGCAACGTGTCCGCGGAGCGCGTATCGCCGCCGTTCGCATCCGGGTGATGGCGCTTCACCAGCTCCTTGAAGCGGGATTTGATCTCCTCTTTCGAGGCCGTCTCGGAAAGGTGCAGCGCATCGAGCGACTTGCGCTCGATCGGTTTCAATACGCGCCGGTTCGCCACCGGCTCCTCGCGCACCTTGCGCGCGCGCTCGGCAAAGAGGCCGTGCGGATCGTTGCTGGCAAAGCCCGCATCGCCGGATCGGCCGGCGCTCGCCGCCCCCGCCCGGGTGCCGTGCGCCCAGGAGTTCGCCCCCACCTTCCAGGTCGGCCGGTGCCCGGTCAGCGCGTCCTTCTGGAAGTCGTTCACCTCGGCGTCGCTCATGCCGTCGAAATAGTTGTAGGAGGCATTGTACTCGCGCACGTGGTCGACGCAGAACGCGAAATACTCCCCGTCCCGCCCGCGGCCTTTCGGCGCGCGGTGGGGCGCGGGGCGGCCACAGCCCTTCCACTGGCAGCGTGGATGGCGCTGATCCGCCTTCTCGTCCGCCGCGCGCTTGGAGGCGACGCGGATCGAATCGAAGTATTTCGAGTTGAGCTTCATGATCTCAATTATGATGCTGCGATCTCTGGCAGACAAGACGAACCCAAGGGCTCGATTGCCACACGTCACGTTCGTCTACGTTTCAACACGGAGCCTCCCCCATGTCCGCCGAAGCGCGCCTGCGTGAAAAGCTCATGATCGCGCTCGAGCCGACCCGGCTCGACATCGTGAACGAGAGCGAATTGCACGCCGGCCACCGATCCTCGCCCGGCACCGGCGAAAGCCATTTTCGCATCCTCATCGTTTCTCCGAAGTTTACGGGCGTGGCGCGGGTCGGCCGTCATCGGATGGTCAACGAGGCCATTGCCGACGAGCTCAAGGGGCGCATCCACGCGCTCGCGCTCTCGACCTACGCCCCCGGCGAGCCCCTCGCCTGAGCCGGCGGGCCAGCTCCGGCGGCACCGCTCCCTCCTTCCAAGCCTAATGCGCGATTGTGGCGGCGCGATGCCCCCGCCGGGAGCCTCATTTCGGCGCGGCCGCGGCGACATCCGCCCGCCCTGCCACGCGGCCCTCGACCAAGTCCGCCTTGGCCAGGCGCTTGATCCGAACCGCTGCGATCTTGTTGCGGTAGCGGCGCAGGATCTCGATCCGATAGCCGTGGAAGGTGAAGACCTGGCCCGGCTCCGGAATGAGCTGCGCCTCGTGCACGACGAGCCCGGCAATCGTGGTCGCCTCGTCGTCGGGGAGGTCCCAGTCCATGGCGCGGTTCAGGTCGCGGACCGGCACCGTGCCGTCGACGTTGATGGTGCCGTCGGCTTGCGGGCGGATCTGCAGCTCGGCAGTATCGTGCTCGTCCGTGATCTGGCCGACGATCTCCTCGAGAATATCCTCGAGCGTGATCAGGCCCTGCACCTCGCCGTACTCGTCGACGACCATCGCCATCTGCGCATTGCGCTTCAGGAACTGGTTGAGCTGATCCTTGAGCGTCGTCGTGTCCGGTACGAACCAGGGCTCGGCGGCGATGCTCATGATGTCGAGCTTCGCGACGTCCCAGCTCGCGCTCTGGAGCGCACCCAGGAGATCCTTGGTGTTGAGGAGGCCGACGATGTTGTCCGGCTCGTCCTTCCAGATCGGCACGCGGGTGTATTGCGAGCGCAGCACCTGGTCCAGCACGGCCTGCGGGCTCTCGGCGACGTCGAGCGTCTCCATCTTGGTGCGATGGATCATGATGTCGGAGACCTCGAGCCGGCCGAGATCGAGCACCCCGCCCAGCATGTGCGCGTCATGGCGGGCCACGCCGCCTTCGCGGGTGGAGAGGTCGATGGCGCCGCGGATCTCCTCGTGGGCGGCGAGGATGTTCGCCTCGTCGTCCTTCGTGGAAGGCGTGAAGGAGAGGATCCAGCGCACGATCAGCTCGATCGCCCGGGTCAGGGGTCCCAGGATCACGATCAGGACGCGCATGATCGGCGCGACGAAGAGGGCGACGCGCTCCGAGTAGGCGAGCGCGTAGGTCTTGGGGAGGACGGCTGCGAAGATCACGATCAGCATCGTCACGATGGCGGTCGCGTAGATCACGCCGACCTCGCCGACGAGGCGAATGGCGAGGGTGGAGGCCAGGCCCGCGGCCAGCACGTCCACCAGCGTGTTGCCGATCAGAACGGCGCCGATCAGCTTCTCGGGCGAGGCCAGGAGCCGGTTGACGAGCTTCGCCTTGGCGTTGCCGTCGTTCTCGAGGGCGTGGATGCGGGCGCGGGAGGCGGCCGTCAGCCCCGTCTCGCTCATGTTGAAGAACGCGCTCATGGCGATCAGGACCACGATCGCGAGGATCAGGAGGGCGATATCAAGGGGCATGTCGAGTCCACGGCACGGCTGGAATCGCAGAATTTATACGGCCTTCGGGGCGGCATTCGAAGCACCCGATGACGTGGGCGGCGCAACATCCGGCGCGCACCGGGCCTGTCCTTCCGCGATGCTGTCCCTCAGCCACGGGCAGGCGGCTCCTCAAGCCGCGGCGATCTCGCGTTCGAGAAACGCGCGCACGGCCGGCTCGTCCACGTCGCGCGAGACGAACGCCTGTCCGATGTCGCGGACCAGAATGAACGTCAGGCGGTCGTCCTTCACTTTCTTGTCCTGGCCCATGAGGCGGACCAGCTCGCCCGCATCGGCCTGGCCGCCGGGAATATCGGAGATGCGCGTCGGTAATCCTACGGCGGCGATGTGACGTGAGACACGCGTGGCGGTGCCTTCGGGGCACAGCCCGAGGCTCTCGGAGAAGCGGAACGCCAGGCACATGCCGATCGCCACGCCCTCGCCGTGCAGCAGGCGATCGGAATAGCCGGTCCAGGCTTCGAGCGCATGGCCGAAGGTGTGGCCGAGATTCAAAAGCGCGCGATCGCCGGTCTCGTGCTCGTCGCGGGCGACGATGGCCGCCTTCGCCTTGACGCTCGTCTCGATGGCGGTGACGAGCGTCTCCTGGTCGAAAGCGAAGATGCCTTCCCAGGCCTGCTCGAGCCAGGCGAAGAAGCCGGCGTCGCCCAGAAGCCCGTATTTCACGACCTCGGCATAGCCGGCCCGCATCTCGCGCGGCGGCAGCGTCTTCAGGACGTCCGTATCGGCGATCACGAGCGAGGGCTGGTGGAAGACGCCGATCAGGTTCTTGCCCTGCGGCGTGTTGATGCCCGTCTTGCCGCCGACGGAGCTGTCCACCTGGGCGAGAAGGGTCGTCGGGATCTGCACGAAGCGCACGCCACGGCGCAGAACGCCGGCCGCGAAGCCTGCGAGGTCGCCGATCACGCCGCCGCCGAAGGCGACCACGAGATCGCCCCGCTCGAGGCCCATCTCGAGCAGGCGCTCGCACAGGGGGCCGAGCGCGCGGAAGCTCTTCGTCGGCTCGCCCGCCGGCAGCACGATGGAGCCTTTGTGGCGGCCCTCGGCGCGCAGGCTCGCCTCGAGCGCCGCCAGGTGATGGTGCGCCACGTTCTCGTCGGTGACGATGCCGCAACGGGCCTTGCCGAGCCGCCCCGCGATGAGGCGCCCGGCCTCGGCCAGAAGATCGGGGCCGATGAGCACGTCGTACGTCCGGCTGCCGAGCGGCACGGCAACGGTGCGGCTGGCGCGGGTGGTCGCGGCGAGGGAATGGGCGAGTGTGGGCATCAGGCGGTCATCTTCATCGGCTCGGAAAAAGGCTCGTGTTTACAGCTATCAGATCGGGGCGACCTGCGCCAACGACAGGTGACGGGCCACCGCCGTGATGATCTCGGTCACGATCGTCTCGTGCGGCACGTCGCGGCTCTCGATGGTGATCTCGGCCTCGGCATACACAGGATAGCGCTTTTCCATCAGGTTGCGCATCACAGTCTCCGCATCGCCGCCCTTGAGGAGGGGGCGCGTGTCGCGCTTGCTGACGCGGCGCAACAAGACGGGCAGGTCGGCGCGCAGCCAGACCGAAAGGCCCGCCTCGCGGATCCTCTCCCGCGTCTCGGCCATCATGAAAGCTCCGCCGCCGGTCGCCAGCACCTGCGGTCCCGCCGCCAGCAGGCGGGTGATGACCTTGCATTCGCGATCCCGGAAGAAGGCTTCGCCATGGTCCTGGAAAATCTCGCTGATCGACTTCTGCGCGACGCGCTCGATCTCCTCGTCGGCATCGATGAAGGGCAGCCCCAGCCGCGAGGCGAGGCGCTTGCCGATCGAGGACTTGCCGCAGCCCATCAGGCCGACCAGCACCAGGGAGCGCGGCCCGAGCGCCCGGCGCACCTTCTCGATCGTGTCTTTATCCAGCTCCATCGCTCTCTTGCCTGCCCGCTCGCCGCGCGGGCGGCCTCAGCGAACTCTTACTTCAACTCCGCCCCGCGAGCGAGGCAGTTGCCAAAAATGCGGCGCAATGTTTTCCCTTGCTCACTCAATATCAGTGATTTGAGCACCATCCTTCGGTCAGTGCGCCGGCGACGGAACGGGATTTCTCATCCTCCATGCCCAGCCTTTTCCGCTTTCTCGTCTCCACGGGCTCGATGATCGCCCTGGTCTCGGCGGGATTGTACATCCTCGCCCACCAATTCGAGCCCGAGCGGCACGAGGTGGTCAAGGCCGTCCCCGGCGTCAAGATCCGAAAAACCGACGAGAAGTGAGCAACGGCCGCCGATGCGCGCTCACGCCCCTGCCTTCCGCCGCCCCAGCCGATGCCCGGCCGTTCTCCTCGGCGTCATCGGCGGCACCCTCGGCTGGGCCGCCGCGCTCGGCGCCGCGCCGGCCGCAGCCGGCGGCGCGGGGACCGTGACGCGTACGGACCTCGACGCGCCCGCCCCCGTCTACGAGCGGGCCCGCGGCGTGATCCGCGAGGAGCTCGACCCGGTGCTCGCCCCCGACGGATCGGGGCTGCCGCATGAGCTTTGGCGCGGGCTCTCCGCCCAGGCCCTGGCCGAGAGCCTCGGCCAGCTCACGCTGCCCTCGCCCTCAGCCACGCTCAACGGCCTCTGGCGCCGCCTGATCGCCTCCGACTCTGCAGCGGACGCGGCCAGCCCGGCGCGCTTCACGGCGCTGCGCGTAGAGGCGCTGGACCAGGCGGGCCTCATCGACGAGGCGGCTGCCGTGCTGGCCAAAAGCCCCGCCGCGAGCCGGGAGCCGCTGCTGATGGCGCTCACGGCGCGCAGTGAGATCGGGCTCGGCAATTCCGAGCGGGGCTGCGAGATCGCCCAAAGCCTGACGGCGGCGCGGAAAAGCCTGCCCAAGCCGATGCAGGGCGATCTCCTCCTGATCGCCGGCTATTGCGCGCTGGCGCGCGGCGACACGGCTGGCGCGGCGCTGCAGGCCAGCCTGATCCGCGATCTCGAGCTGGCGAGCGGGACGAGCGCCGATCTCCTCGACGCGGTGGCGGCGGGCCTTGCGCCCGAGATCCCGAAGGAGGCCAAGCTCTCGCTGCTCGACTATCGGATCGGCGCGTTGAAGGGCGGGTTCTCGCCTGGCGATCTCGTCCCCCACGCTTCGCCCGCGCTGCTGGCCGGCCTCGCGCACGATCCGCGCACGGCGGCGGACATCCGGCTCGCCGCCGGAGAGGCCGCCGCGGCGCTCAATATTCTGCCGCCGACTGACCTCGCTCCCCTCTACCGCGCGCGGGGGGCCGGCGGGGATGCGGGCAGCATCGAGCGGGCCAGCCTCTTCACGGCGTCCGAGGCCGAGCGCATGCCGCTGCGCAAGGCCCGCCTGGTGCGCTCCTTCCTCGACGAGGCACGCCGCATCGGCCTCTACGGGCCGGCGCTCCGCCTCATGGCCGACGCCACGGCATCGATCGCACCGATCCCCGAGGTCGGATGGTTCGCGGAGACGGCGATCGAGGTCAGCCTCGTCTCCGGCAATTTCGAGGCCGCCCGCCGCTGGGCCGCGTTTACGGACTCGGCCGACAGCCTGAACCCGGCCGCCCCGCAGCCGCTCGCGCACTGGCTGGCGCTAGTCGATCTTGCCGATGCCTCGGCGGCGGCCGGAAGCGGGCGTGGCCTCGCGGCGGTGGCGGCGATGGCGCAGGCGGGCCGTTTCGAAGCAACCCTCGTCAACCGCCTCACGACCGTGCTCGATGCACTCGCTCTGCCGGTGCCGGCGACGCTGTGGGAGCTGGCCGGGCGCGCGCCGCAGCCCGCCGGCGGACATCTGCCGGACACGGGCGTGCTGACGGAGCTGGCGGAGGCCTCGCGCAAGAAGGAATTCGGGCGAACCGTGCTCCTCGTCATGCGCACGCTCGGGCCGGCCGGCGCCGAGGGCGCCCATCTGATCGCGCTCGGCGATTCCCTCAGGGCCTTGAAGCGCGCCGGGCTCGAAGGGGAGGCGCGCCAGCTCGCGGTCGAAGGCCTGCTCGCCGCCTGGCCGCGCGCGGTGAGCCAATGACGGGCGATCCCACCGACGATCAGCGGCATGTGACCGCCTTTCTCGAAATGATGGCGGCGGAGAAGGGGGCAGCGGCCAACACGCTCGAAGCCTACCGGCGCGATCTCTCGGACTATCTCGCCTTCCTCGCCCGGTCAGGCGTGGCCGTCGCATCCGCGGAAAAGGCCCATGTCTCGCGCTATCTCACCGCCCTTTCGCAAGCGGGCCTCAAGCCGGCCTCGCGGGCACGGCGGCTCTCGGCCGTGCGCCAGCTCT
>JRYH01002738.1_pt1 | contig 11481 bp, 7 predicted proteins | sample 235351 | NCBI WGS metagenome assembly JRYH01 (sample SAMN03074221, study PRJNA261480) | activated sludge metagenome | biome: Wastewater Treatment Plant; feature: Wastewater; material: Activated sludge; isolation source: activated biomass of a wastewater treatment plant treating wastewater... ... | reverse complement strand
CGGCCGTGATCATGAGGCCGGCAAACAGCACGCCCGTGAACGGCGTGCCGCGCGCCGCCATCGCCGTGACCGTCGGCCGGATGATCTCGCGCATGGTCCGCTCGACCAGCGCCGGCGTCATCACGGGCGCCGGCGAATAAGCGCCCATGCCGCCCGTGTTCGGCCCCGTATCGCCGTCGCCGACGCGCTTGTGATCCTGCGCCGTTGCGAGTGCCACGGCATGACGGCCGTCGCAGAGGGCGAAGAAGCTCGCCTCCTCGCCGTCGAGGAACTCCTCGATCACGACCTCCGCGCCCGCTGCGCCGAAGGCGCCCGCAAAGCACGCATCGATGGCGGCCTCCGCCTCGTCCCGCGTCGCGGCGACGACGACGCCCTTGCCGGCCGCGAGCCCATCCGCCTTGACGACGACCGGCAGCGGCTGGCGCGCCAGATAGCAGCGCGCCGAAAGCGCATCGCTGAAGCGCCCGTAAGCACCCGTCGGGATGCCGGCCTCGCGGCAGAGATCCTTCGTGAAGCCCTTCGAGCCTTCGAGCTGGCTCGCCGCCTTCGAGGGGCCGAAATATCTGACGCCCTGCGCCGCGAGCGCGTCGCCGAGCCCGGAGACGAGCGGCGCCTCCGGACCGATCACGACGAAGTCGATGGCGTTGTCCGCAACGAAGCGCAGCACCGCGGCGTGGTCGGCCGTGTCGAGGGAGACGCATCTCGCGACTTCGCCGATGCCCGCATTCCCCGGCGCCGCGTAGAGCTTCGTGAGATGCGGACTCGCAGCCAACGCCCAGGCCAGCGCATGCTCCCGACCACCCCCACCGATGAGAAGTACGTTCATGCTGTGAGAGGCCCTCGATCTTCCGATAGTATCGCCCGCTCGCCGCCTTTGCTGCCCTGGGGCGGCAAAGACGCCGAGACCCTGTATCATGTTTCGATCGCCGACAAGCAAGGACCGATTCGTGGCCGCATCCTCACCCACCGGCAACGTGGCCGAGTTCACCGTCTCGGAGCTTTCCAACGCCGTGAAGCGCGCGCTCGAGGACGGCTTCGGGCATGTGCGCCTGCGCGGCGAGGTCTCGGGCTACCGCGGCCCGCACGCCTCGGGCCACTGCTACTTCTCGCTCAAGGACGACAAGGCCAAGATCGATGCCGTCGTCTGGCGCGGCGTCTGGAGCCGCCTCAAGATCCGTCCCGAGGAAGGCATGGAGGTGATCGCCACCGGCCGCGTGTCGTCCTTCCCCGGCTCGTCGAAATACCAGATCGTCATCGAAAGCCTGGAGCCTGCGGGCCTCGGCGCGCTCATGGCACAGCTCGAGGAGCGCAAGCGTCGCTTCGCGGCCGAAGGGCTCTTCGCCGAGGAGCGCAAGCGCGCCCTCCCGCATCTGCCGAAGGTCGTCGGCATCGTCACGAGCCCCACCGGCGCCGTCATACGCGACATGCTGCACGGCTTCCGCGAGCGCTTTCCGACGCGCGTCGTCGTCTGGCCCGTGCGCGTGCAGGGCGAAGGCAGCGCGGCCGAGATCGCCGCGGCCATCCGCGGCTTCAACGCGCTTGCGCCCGAGGGGCCCATTCCCCGCCCCGACGTGCTCATCGTCGCCCGCGGCGGCGGCAGCCTCGAAGACCTGTGGGGCTTCAACGACGAAGCCGTCGTCCGCGCCGTCGCGGAAAGCGGCATTCCTATCATCTCGGCCGTCGGACACGAGACGGACTGGACGCTGATCGATCTCGTCGCCGACGCGCGCGCGCCGACGCCGACCAAGGCGGCCGAATGGGCCGTGCCGAAGCATTCGGATCTTCTGCAGGAGACCGGCAAGCTCGGCCTCAGGCTCGGCGTCGCGGTGCGGCGCGTGCTCGAAACGCTGCGTCGCGATCTCAAATCCGCCGCGCGCGGCCTGCCGCGGCCCGAGGATCTCGCAGCCCTGCCCCGCCAGCGTCTCGACACGATCGGCCATCGCCTCGATGGCGCTTTGCGCGCGCGCGTCCAGCGCTGCCATACGCGCTTCGCCCAGATCGCCGGGCGCATACCGCCCGCGCGCGCGCTCGTCACGCTGCCGCGCCAGCGCCTCGATGGGGCAAGCGCCCGCCTCGGCCGGGCGCTATCCTCGAATACGCAAACCCATCACACGCGCCATGTCCGCATCGCCGCGCGCCTGCATGCAGGATTGCTCGCGAACCGGCTCACGCGCGCCGCCGACCGGCTCGAGACCCTCGACCGGCGCGCACGGGAGGGTCTCGGTCGCATCGCGTCCGGCCGCCGCGCCCACCTGCAGCACGCCGCCGGACGCCTGCAGCCTGCGCCCCTCAGCCATCGCGTCGCGCGCTGCGCCGAGCGTCTGGATGCGCTCGCCGCGCGCAGCACGCGCGCCATCACGGCCGGCCTCGACCGCCGCCGCCGCCTGCTCGAAGGCCAGCACAAGCTGCTCGGCTCGCTCGGCTATCAGAGCGTGCTCCGGCGCGGCTTTGCGCTCGTGCGGGACAGCGCCGGCAACATGATCCGCTCGGCAGGCGCGGCCCGGCCCGGCCAGGTCCTCGACATCGAGTTCGCCGATGGACGCCTTGCCGCCGAGGTCACGGGCCGCAGCGGCGACCGCACGCGCGAGGAGAAGGACCGTCCCGGCCCCGCCGCAGCACCTGCCGCGGAACCGCCGCGCCGGCGCTCGCCGGGAGACCAGGGCTCACTCTTCTGATCGGCAGGCGGGCAACGAAGCCTTGACGCGGCGGCAGGGAACCGCGATGTCATGCGACGTACTGCGGCCCTCCTGACGGGCTGCGGTGCCCTGATGCACGGATTGGCAGGTCGCAAGAGGGCTCATGAATCGCTTCGAAAAGCTGTTCGGCACCCGGGGAGAAGCCCAGGTCCACTACCTCGACGGCGAATTCCAGATCGTCTCGCCCGGAGAGTATGTGCTCTGCGCCGTCACGCAGCAGAAAATCCCGCTCGCCGAGCTGCGCTATTGGAGCGTCGCGCTGCAGGAGCCTTACGCCTCCGCCGAGATCTCGCTGTCGCGCTACCTCGAAACCAACAGCGGGTCCGTCGCCTGAGCAGCGCGTCAGCGCCGCCCCCCCTTGAGCGCACCGTCGATCAACGCATCGAGCCGGAGCTGATCGCGCGCGTCCAGAACGACGCGGATGGGCAGCGTCTTGGCGCGCCGGGCGAGATCGGCGCGCGCGCCCGTCGTCCCCATAAGCCGCACATGATCCTTTTCCGTCGTCACGAGGTCGGCGCCGAGCCGGTCGGCCTCCTCCAGCAGCGCCCGCGCCTCCGCCTCCGAGAAGGGATGGTGATCGGGAAACGCGCGGCGCGCGATGCGTCGCGGCGTCTGCGCCGCGAGGAGCGTGAAGAAGCGCTCGGGATGGGCGATGCCGGCAAAAGCGATCACGTCGCGATCCGCAAGATCGAGCGCGTCCCCTGCGGGCTCCACGCCGGCGCACAGGACGGGCCCGGGAAAGCGCTCTCTCAGCATCGCGAGGACGGGCGTCTCAGCCTCCGCCGCCCGCGCACCCATGACGACGATGCCATCGACGAGGCGGAGCTGAAAACCGAGATCCGCCCGCAGAGGCCCCGCCGGAATGACGCGCCCGTTGCCGACGCCGCGCCGCGCATCCACGACGGCCAGGGTGAGATCTTTCGCGAGATGCGGGTTCTGCAGCCCGTCGTCCATCACGACGGCCTCGGTTGCGCCATCCGCGACGATGGCCGCGAGCGCCGCGCGCCGGTCGCGCCCGATCATGACGCGGGCCTCGCGCGCGAGAAGCAGCGGCTCGTCGCCGACCTCACGCGCCGTATGGCGCGCCGGATCGACCCACACGGGCCCGGCGAGCGCGCCACCATAACCACGCGATAACGCCGCCGCGCGAAGGCCGCGCCCCGCGAGGCCGTCGAGCAGCGCGCGCGTGAGCGGCGTCTTGCCGGTGCCGCCCGCCGTGAAGTTGCCGATGCAGATCACGGGCAGCTCGGTGCGGAGCGGCGCGGCGACCCGGAAACGCCGTTCTGCGATGGCGCCATAGAGCTGGGCGGCGGGCGCGAGAAGCCGTGCCGGAAGACTTTCGCCGCCGCCTTCCCCATACCACCAGGAGGGCTCGTCAAGATGCACGGCGCGCCTGAGAGCTTTGCGGCAGCATCTCCAGCAGCGTCTCCACCGTGCGCTCGAGCGCGCCGGCCAGCGAGGTGACGCCGGCATGCGCGCCGCGCCGCATGCGCGCCAGCTCCGCCTCGTCCGTGAGAATGGCCTCGACGGTCTGCGCCAGCTCCTCCGCCGTCGCCACCTCGCGCGCGCCGCGATGGCGCAGGAGCGCGCGATAGACGTCGCGGAAGTTGGTCCAATGCGGCCCTGTCAGCACCACTGCTCCGCGCGCGATGGCCTCGACCGGGTTCTGTCCGCCATGCGGGATGAGCGAGCCGCCGACGAACGCCACGGGCGCGAGCGCATAGAACGTGCCGAGCTCGCCGATCGTATCGGCGAGGTAGATGTCGGTGTCGGCATCCGGCATCGCGCCCGTCGAGCGCACGACGACGCGAAGGCCCTGCGCGCGCAGCATCTCGGCCACCGCCTTGCCGCGCCCGGGATGACGCGGCACGAGGATCGTGCAGAAACCGGGAAGCGCCTTGGCGACGATGCGATGCGCACGCGCAACGCTCACCTCCTCCGGATCGTGCGTGCTGGCCGCCACCAGAAGCGGCCGACCGGCGAGCGCTGTCTCGAGCCTGGCGAGCTCCGCCGGGTCGACCACCGGCGGCGGCGCGTCGATCTTGAGATTGCCGAGCGCCTCGACGCGGCGTGCGCCCAGCGTCTGGAACGCCCGCCCCATCAGCTCGTTCTGCGCAAGCACGCAATCGAAACGCGAGAACAGCGGCCGCGAGACCGAGGCGAAGCGCCGCCACCGCCGGCCGCTGCGCGCCGACATGCGGGCGTTGACGAGGGCCAGAGGAACGTCCTTCGCGGCCGCCTCGATGATGAGGTTCGGCCAGATCTCGCTTTCCACGAACACGGCGAGATCCGGCTTCCAATGGTCGAGGAACGCGCGCACGTAAGATGGCACGTCGAGCACGATATACTGATGTATCGCGCGCGGGCCGAGCCGCCGTCCCGCCAGCGCCGCCGACGTCAGCGTGCCCGTCGTGAGCAGCACGGAGAGATCGTCGCGCTCCGCCAGCATGCGCTCGATCACGGGAAGAACGGCATTCGTCTCTCCGACGCTCGCCGCATGAAACCACACGAGCGGACCCGCCGGCCGCGGTCGGCTTGCGATCCCATAGCGCTCCCCGCGCCGCGCCGCATCCTCCTTGCCCTGCCGCGTGCGCCAGGCGAGCAGCAACGGCGCGCCGAGCCCGAACGCGGAGGTCGCGGCCCGATAGATCTTGAGCGCCACGCCCAGCGGCGCGGGCTCCGCGTCGGGGCCGGCCGCGGACGGCGGCGTCACGCGCGCGATGTCCGCGCCGACGAGATCGTAAGCGCGCCGCGTCACGGTGTTGAGGCCGTCCTCGACAGCCTTGCGATGGGTCTCAAGCGCCGCCTCGTCCGAATCCTCCGGAACCCAGATCGGATCGCCCACGACGTAGGCCAGCTTCGAGTATGGGAGATTGACCGTCATCCGGCTCCAGGTCGGAAGGACGAGGAAGCGCGACGTTGCGACCGCGAACGGAATGACGGGCCGCCCGGAGAACTTGGCGAGTGTCGCCGTGCCGACGCCGGCTCGCCGCGCCGGCCCCGGAGGCACGTCCGAGGTGATCGAGAACGTGCTCTCCTCCTCGAGCAGCCGCAGCGCGACCCGGAGCGCGCGGGCCCCGCCGCGGTCGCGCTTGCGCGCCCCCGCCCCTGCGCCCTGCACGACGTCGATGTCGAAATCCCCGAGCAATGTCCGGATGAGCGCCGCATCCTTGTGGCGCGCGGCCATCGCCGACACCTTGTAGCCCTTGCCGTGCAACTCGCGCAGCGTCGGCATCAGCAGGAACTGGCCGTGCCACATGGCCAGGATGAAGGGATGATAACGCTTGAGGCGGTCGACGGCGTCCGGCGGATCGACGATCACGTGCGAGGTCGCCGACACGAATCGCGTGTAGCGGGCGAGGCATCGGCCCAGGAAGCGGCCAAATCTCGACTCGTGGTGTGGCGATTGTGCCATCGATCGGCTTGCCTCGCCCTTCGATCGGTTGGGCCGCCCAGTATCGCCCCGCGTCAAGTCCGGTTGCCCCGCGTCAGTCCGGGAAATCTCCTATAGTGAATAGCCCTCTAAGGCAACCGCTTGAACCGGCCTGTCCAATATCGGTTCGACAGGGTGCACAGGATAGTGTTACGCAGCCGGAATCTGAGGCATGCCGCGGTGTCCAACGGACATCCGTCAGGCGGAACCTGCATGCGGGCGGACCTGCAAAAACGAAGGCCATCACTCTCGAAACGGGCGCGCCGCGCGCTGCACCGCTCGGCCGCGACCACGCTCGAGACCGTCTCCCGCGCGCTCCCCGCGTCGTGGCGCGAGCGCGCGAAGCCGTATGCGCGCTACGCAGATATGCTTCTCTTCGATCATCTCTTCGTCCGCCTCGCTTTCCCGAACCGTCACCGGCTGTCGGAGGAGGCCTGGCGCGCGGCCCAACCGCTGCCGCACCAGATCCGGGACGCCGCGCGGCGCGGCATCCGCACCATCGTCAACCTGCGCGGCGAGGCCGACACCTCGACCTACGCCATCGAAGCCGAGGCCTGCCGGGCCGCGAACCTGACGCTCCGCGATTTTCGCATCCGCTCGCGCGCCGCGCCCACGCGCGCCGAGGTGCTGGCCGCGCGCGACCTCTTCGAAAGCGTGGAGTACCCGATCCTCATGCACTGCAAGTCCGGCGCCGATCGCGTCGGCCTGATGAGCGCGCTCTATCTCCACACACGTCAAGGCGTGCCGATCGCGGAGGCGCGCCGCCAGCTCTCGCTCGCCTACGGTCACATCCGCGCGGCCGATACCGGCATCCTCGACCACTTCCTCGAGGCCTACCTCGACTATGCGGCCACGACGCCGATCTCGTTCTACGACTGGGTCGCCACCGTCTACGATCCGGAGGAGGTGACCCGCCGCGTCCACTCCCGGCGGTGGGCCAACCGCATCGTGGACAAGGTGCTCCGCCGCGAGTGAGCCCGCCCGCTGGCGACAGGCGATAGCGGGCCTGCCTAGTTCAGCGGCAATCCCGGCGGCGGGCTGTCGGCATCCGCATCGCTCAGGAGCTGGGCGCGCACGAGCCGCGCATAGGCGCCGCCGCGTCCGATCAGCTCCGCATGCGTACCGGTCTCGACGATGGTCCCCTCCTCCATCACGCAGATCATGTCCGCGTTCTGTACGGTCGAGAGACGGTGCGCGATCACGAGCGTGGTGCGGCCGCGCGTGAAGTCCGCCAGGGCCTGCTGCACGAGCCGCTCCGACTGCGTGTCGAGCGCGCTGGTCGCCTCGTCGAGCAGAAGGATCGGCGCGTTCTTGAGGATCGCGGCGGCGAGCGCCAAGCGCTGGCGCTGGCCGCCCGACAGGCGCACGCCGCGATCGCCGATCACCGTCGCATAGCCCTGTGGCTGGCTCAGGATGAACTCGTGCGCCGCCGCCGCCTTGGCCGCCGCGACGATCTCCTCGTCGGAGGCATCGAGCTTGCCGAGCGCGATATTGGCGTGGATCGTATCGTCGAACAGCGTCACGTCCTGGCTGACCAGTGCGATGGCGCCGCGTAGCGAGGAGAGCGTCACCTCGCGGATGTCCTGCCCGTCGATACGGATGGCGCCGCTCGTGACGTCGAACAGCCGCGGCACGAGGTTGACGATCGTCGACTTGCCGGCGCCGGAGCGGCCGACGAGCGCGACCGTCTGCCCGCCCTTGACCGCGAGATTGAAGTCCGAGATCGCGGGGATGTGGGGATCGCCATAGTGGAACCCCACGTGATCGAAGGTCATCGCCCCCTCCGCGAGCTGCAACGGCTTGGCGCCGGGCAGATCCCGGTTTAACGGCTCCTCGTCGAGGATGCCGTAGATGCTTTCGAGGGCGGCGAGCCCCTCCTGAAGGCGCGCCATGAGCCCGCCGATCGCCTTGAGGGGCTGGGCCGCCATCAGGAGCGCCGCCGTGAGGCCCATGAAATCGCCGACCGTCGCGGCCCCGCTCGAAATGCGCCAGTAGGCGACCCAGATCACGCCCGCGACCGCGAGCCCGCCCAGCGCCTCGAGCAGCGCCTCGAGCCGCGCCTTGACCTGCACGCCCTTGAGCCTCAGCCGGAACACGTCCTCGAAGCTGCGGCCCATGCGGCCGGACGCATACTCCTCGAGGCGGAACGTCTTGATGAGCCGCGTCGCGCCGAGCTTTTCGGCGAGCAGCGAGGTCATGCCGCCGAGCTCGGCCTGGGTGCGCGTCGCGTTGCGCCGGACGCGCCGCGCGATGGTCGCGATCGGCACGACGGCGAAAGGATAGACGCCGAGCACGACGAGCGAGATCATCCAGTCGAGGTAGAACATCGAGCCGACGAGCGCGACCACCGAGAGCGTGTCGCGCATGATCGAGTTCATCGAGGCGAGCGCCGCCTGCTGGATGAACTGCATGTCGTTGGTGAGCTTGGAGAGAAGCCGGCCGGGGGCATCGCGCGTGAGAACGGCGTAATCGGCGTGCACGAGATGGCGGAACGCGCGGTTCTGCATGTCCGTCTGCATGCGCAGAACGATCCGCTGCGTGTGCACCGTCTGCATGTAGAGAAAGGTGCTGCGGGCCGCGGTGATGCCGATGATGCCGACCAGCACCCACGGCAGCCAAGTCACGTCGCCCTTGAGCAGGCTGTCGAACGAGAACTTGATGACCATCGGATAGGCGCCCGTCGCCGCCGCCAGCGCGGCGGTCAGCAACAGCGCGATCAGAAGCTCGCGCCACCGGGGGCGCACCCAGTCCGCAAGGAACCGCCGCAGCAGCGTGCGCGAATGCGCATCGAGCCCATAAGAGCGCTGATCCTCCCCTGCGCCGGACTTCTTACGGCTTGCGATCGCCATGCCCGCTCCATCTCCACATCGCCCATGCCCCCTTCGACGACGGGAGATGATCGCCCGTCACCGCCACCCGCTAAACTCCGGCGCGCACATCGGCGGCCTCGGCGGTCGGCTCGAGCAGCCGATGCATGTGAACGATGAAATAGCGCATCTGCGCATTGTCCACGGAGCGTTGGGCTGCGGCCTTCCAGGCCGCGTAAGCCTCGGCATAGTTTGCAAAGATCCCGACGATATCGAGGCCGGCAACGTCGCGGAACTCGGTTCCGTCGAGATCGCGAAGCTCGCCGCCGAAAACGAGGTGCAGGCGCTGTTTGGGGGCCATGTCCCGGTCGGCCGTCATTGGGTCGCATTTCTCCATGGGCGCGCACGGGGTCGAGGTGCGCCGATTCCCCTTCCTGCCCCATCCGCAAAGCACGTTCAAGGCCGCCTCTCGCCCCTCCTCGCCCGATATCCACCCCGGGTGGAACCGAGAGTCGGGCCAGGCAGGGAACGGGGCATGCGCTTACGTAAAATTAAGCAGTCCTTTTAAGGGGATATTCTAATTCTCTGTGAGATAGTGTGCCCATGGTCGCGCAAGACGGCCGCTCAGAAGTTGACAGGAACACGGAGGCACCGGCGCGGACGAGGGGGGACCTTGCCGCGCCGAAGTCTTTTCAGGCTGGGGATTCGTGCCCGCGAATCCGCTTTTCACGGTTCGGACGGCGCACCGGGCGCCGCCCGCCCAGCGGGCACGGCAATCCACAGGTCATCCACCGAATTCGGAGCCCGCAAAGCCCCGCGCCATGCCGCGCACCACGGCTTTCGGGCGGCGCATGAGACCTTAAACAGCGTTGCCCGCGCCGCCTGCGTCCGATAGCGTTGCCCGGATCATCCCTAAACACCGAGCCAACTCAGAGCCTGACCGCGCGCGCATGACGGACAATCCTTACGATATCGACCTCGACAAGACCCCCGCCAACTATCAGCCGCTGACGCCCCTCAGCCTGTTCGAGCGGGCGGCCGCCGTCTACCCCGATCACACGGCCATCATCCACGGCACGCAGCGCGTCACCTACAGGACGTTCTACGAGCGCGCGTGCCGCCTCGCCTCCGCGCTCGTCCGTCTCGGCATCGGCCCGGGCGATACGGTCTCCGTCATGCTGGCCAACACGCCCGCGATGCTCGAGGCGCACTATGCCGTGCCGATGACTGGCGCCGTCCTGCATTGTATGAACACCCGCCTCGACGCGCCCATTCTCGCTTTCCAGCTCGACCACGCCAACACCAAGGTGCTGATCGCGGACCGCGAGTTCACGCCCGTCATGCGGCAGGCGCTGGACCTCGCCACGGTTCGCCCGATGATCATCGATTGCGACGATCCGGAGTTCCCCGGTCTCGGCGATCCGCTCTCCGACACGCCGTATGAAACCTTCCTCGCCAGCGGCGCGACGGATTTCGTCTGGCGCAGGCCCGGCGACGAATGGGACGCGATCGCCCTCAACTACACGTCCGGCACCACGGGCAATCCCAAAGGCGTCGTCTACCACCACCGCGGCGCGACGCTGATGTGCTACGCCAACGTGTTCGCGACCGGCATGACGCGTCATCCGATCTACCTGTGGACGCTGCCGATGTTCCACTGCAACGGCTGGTGCTTCCCGTGGACGCTGTCGCTCGTCGCCGGCACGCACGTATGCCTCAGGTGGGTGCGCGCCAAGGCGATCTACGATGCCATCGCCGACCATGGCGTGACGCATCTCTCGGGCGCGCCGATCGTCATGTCGACCCTCCTCAACGCCAAGGAGGACGAGCGGCGCGTCATTCCCCATCGCGTCGCCTTCAACCACGCGGCCGCCCCGCCGCCGCAGGAGGTGATGGCGCGCATGGACGCGGCCGGTTTCGCGCTGACCCATCTCTACGGGCTGACGGAGACCTACGGCCCCGCCACGCTCAACGAATGGCACAGCGCCTGGAACGAGCTGCCCAAGGCCGAGAAGGATGCGCTGCGGCTCCGCCAAGGCGTTTGCTATCCCGCGCTCGAGGGGCTGACCGTGATGGACCCCGTGACCATGACGCAGGTCCCGGCCGACGGCGAGACGATCGGCGAAGTCATGTTCCGCGGCAACATCGTCATGAAGGGCTATCTCAAGAACCCCGAGGCGACGGCGGAAGCCTTCGCCGGCGGCTGGTTCCACTCGGGGGACCTCGGCGTGCTGCATCCCGACGGCTACATCCAGCTCAAGGACCGCTCCAAGGACGTCATCATCTCGGGCGGCGAGAATATCTCCTCGATCGAGGTCGAGGACGTGCTTTACCGGCATCCCGACNNTGCCGCGAGCGGCTGGCCCATTACAAAGCGCCGCGCCACATCCTGTTCACGCAGGTTCCGAAGACCTCGACGGGCAAGATTCAGAAGTTCAAGCTGCGCGAGCTGGCGAAAAGCGGCTGAGGGGTGGAGCCGCCGGCGCTCCGTCACAAACCCCCTTCCCTTGCAAGCCTCCGGCGCGACGCGGCACCTTCTCCCTAT
>JRYH01005272.1_pt1 | contig 11489 bp, 8 predicted proteins | sample 235351 | NCBI WGS metagenome assembly JRYH01 (sample SAMN03074221, study PRJNA261480) | activated sludge metagenome | biome: Wastewater Treatment Plant; feature: Wastewater; material: Activated sludge; isolation source: activated biomass of a wastewater treatment plant treating wastewater... ... | reverse complement strand
GCCCGAGCCGATCACCAGCAGCCGTTCCGGCATATGCGGCGGCTGCAGCGCATGGCGATAGGACCAGACCCGCTTGCCATCGGCCTCCAGCCCCGGCAGTTCGCGGGCCCGGGCGCCGGTGGCGAGGACGATGTCCTTCGCGCTCAGTTCTTCCTGGCCCTTGTCACTCGTGACCGTGACGCGCCCGCGTGCCGGGATCGCCGCCTCGCCCATAAAGACGGTGACTTTGTTCTTTTTCATCAGGTGCTTGACCCCGGCGGTCAACTGGCCGGCCACCTTGCGCGACCGCTTCACCACCGCCGGCAGGTCAAAGCCGACCCCCTCCGCCTTGAGCCCGAATTCGCCCGCGCGCCGCATCAGGTGCAGCACCTCGGCGCTGCGCAGCAGCGCCTTGGTCGGGATGCAGCCCCAGTTCAGGCAGATGCCGCCCAGGTTCTCGCGCTCGACGATGGCCACGTTCAGGCCAAGCTGCGCGGCGCGGATCGCGGCGACATAGCCCCCCGGCCCCGCCCCGATCACGACGACATCAAAAGCCTTGTCCGCCATGGTTCACCTCATACCCGATCCGTCATCGGCCGCCGCCTGTTGCGACGTTTCTGCCCTTCTTCGTGCCGTGTCGCGCGCTGGCCGCAGGCGGCGGTCATGCCGCCACGCCCATTTCCCGCAGCGTATGGGCATAGCCGCCCGCACCCAGATAGTCGGCTTCGCTCTGCGCCGTGCGCCGACCGAGCGCGGCATTGCGATAGGGAAAGCGGCCGAAATCCCGGATCACCTTGCGATGGGCGCGGGCGTGATGCAGCGTGATCGCACCGGTTTCCGGCATGCGCATCAGCACGAGACGCACGCACCGTTCCTGATCGGCCAGGTTTTCCGAATGCATCAGCGGCAGATAGTAGAACTGGCGCGCAGGCTCCGGGATGCGGAGATCCCAGCCCCGGAAAATGCCGAGCTTGGCCGAGGCATGGGCAAACTTGTCGGTCGCAAAAGCGTCGCCCGATCCGCGGAACATGTTGCGGGGAAACTGGTCGGTAAGGATGAGATAGGCCAGCTTGCTGCGGGGGCAGACGCTCCAGTCCTTCAGCCCTCCCGCGCGGGCCTGCTCCCAGACGGGAAGGAAGCGGTCCCGGATGTCCTGGTCGAAGGCCGGATCCTGATCATACCAACGGCGCTCTCCGGCCTCTTCCAGCCAGAAAGTCAGGACATCTTCGGGACCAACCATTGTTCAGCTCCTGGGGCCGGCGCCCACGGGGATCATCTCCCATCTGATCAGCGCTCCTGCGTGACCGCAACTGTGGAATGGAACGCCCACCGGATACAGACACGAATTGTAACACCGCCGAAACAAAGCGCAATCCCGTCTAGGCGGCCTGGGGCGGCGGATCGGCATCGCCGCCCTCGGGATCCTCTTCGTCCTGGTCGGCCTCGATCGCGACTTCCTGCGCAAGCTCGAGCGCGACATGCGTCGAACCCGGCGTCATCTGCGTCATGTAACCGGTCTCGGACACCGGCACCGCCGGGCGCCGCGTCGCACGCCAGATCGCATAACCCATGAGCGCGAACAGCAGAAAAGCCGTGAAAAGGAAGAAGCCGGAGGGGCCGAAGACACCCTCGCTCATCAGCCAGCCGGTGATCAGCGGGCCGCTCATGGCGCCAAGCCCGTTCAGGAAGATCAGCCCGCCCGAGGCCGCCGGCATGTCGCTGCTGTCGAGATAATCGTTCGTATAGGCGATCAGCAGGGAATAGAGCGGATTGCTCAACCCCCCGATCAGGAAGGCCGCGACCAGCAGCAGGTAATAATTGGCGCCAAGGAACATTCCGATCAGGGCCCCGAGGCCGCCGATACCCGCCACCACCATGATGAGCCGGCGGCGGTCCATGCGGTCCGAAAGCCAGCCCAGGGGGAACTGGAACACCACCGCGCCGATATAGAAGGCGGCAACAAAGGCCGAGATCTGGACCAGCGTCAGCCCGACCGTCGCCGCATAGACCGCGCTCATCCCGTATTGCGCGGAAAAGACGCCGCCAAGCAGGAAGATGCCGACGCAGCCGAGCGGCGAGGTGTGATACAACTTGCGCAGGGTCATGGGCTTCGTGGTGGTGAAGGCCGGCGTGGGGCTGACGGTCAGCAGGATCGGCGCGAACGAGACCGAGATCAGCACCGAGGCGATGACAAAGCTCACATAGCCCGCCGGATCGCCGACCAGCAGCAGCGCCTGCGCGAAGATCACGCCGCTCATCTGCACCATCATGTAAAGCGACAGCGCCTTGCCGCGGTTGGTGTTGTCCGCCGCCCTGTTGAGCCAGCTTTCGGCGGTCACGTAGACGCCGGAAAAGCAGAACCCGATCCCCAGCCGGCCGATGATCCAGGCGACCGGGTGGTTGATGACCGGATAAAGAATCATGATCGCCGAGATGAAGGAGGCGAGCGCGGCAAAGACCCGCACGTGACCGACGCGGCGGATCATCTCGGGGGCAAAGCGCGACCCGCCCAGGAAGCCGACGAAATAGGCCGACATGACAAAGGACATGGCGAGGGTGGAAAACCCCTCGATCTCGCCGCGCACGCCGAGCAGCGTCCCCTGCAGCCCGTTGCCGACCATCAGGAAACCGACACCCAGCAGCAATGCCCAGGCATTCGACAGAACCTGAAACATTTCCGCGTTCCCTTCCGGTGCTCTTGCGTGGTTTCTGGGCCGACCGATAACAGAACGGGCCCGTGTTTCAAATGCGGTTGCGACATCGCCGCACCCGGGCGCGACCTCAGCCGCCGCGATCCCCCGGCGGGATCAGCAGCGAGGCATCGCCATAGGAAAAGAACCGGTAGCGTTGCGCGATGGCATGGGCATAGATCGCGCGGATGCGCTCGCGCCCCATCAGGGCCGAGACCAGCATCATCAGGGTCGAGCGCGGCAGGTGGAAATTGGTCATGAGCGCATCGCTCGCCCGGAAGCGGAAACCCGGATAGATGAAGATGTCGGTCCTGCCCTCGAAAGGTGCAATCTCTCCGCCCTGCGCCGCGGTCTCGATCAGGCGCAGCGCCGTGGTGCCGACCGGGATCACCCGGCCCCCCGCCGCGCGGGTCGCGGCGATCTCGCGCGCCGCCGCCTCGCTGACGCGGCCCCATTCGGCATGCATGTGGTGGTCCTCGATGTCGTCGCTCTTGACCGGCAGGAAGGTGCCCGCCCCCACATGCAGCGTGACATGGGTGAAATCGACCCCGAGCGCGCGGATCTGCGCCAGAAGGTCATCATCGAAATGGAGCGAGGCCGTCGGCGCTGCAACCGCACCCCAGTGGCGGGCAAAGACGCTCTGGTAATCCTCGCGGTCGCGGGCATCGGGGGCCCGGCGCGCCGCGATATAGGGCGGCAGCGGCATGGCGCCGACCTCGGCCAGCGCGGCATCAAAAGCATCGCCCGCAAGGTTGAATGAGAGCAGCGCCTGCCCCTCGCTCACCCCTTCGAGCCGGGCGGAAAGCCCGCGCGGAAACTCGATCTCCTCGCCCGCCCGCAGCCGGCGCAGCGGCTTGACCAGCGCGGCCCACAGCCCGCCCGGGCGCGGTTCGAGCAGCGTCACCGCGATCTGCGCGGCCACCCGCCCCGCATCCCCGTCGCGCCAGCGCCGCCCGGTGAGCCGTGCCGGAATGACCCGCGTGTCGTTCAGCACCAGCCGGTCCCCCGGGCGCAGCCAGTCCGGCAGGTCGCGCACATGCGCGTCCCGGATCGCATCGCCCTCGGCCACCAGGAGCCGCGCACCCGGGCGGGGCGTGACCGGGCGCGTGGCGATCAGTTCCTCGGGCAGGTCAAAGTCGAAATCGCTGAGTTTCATGTCGCGCGCTATAAGGCCGCGGGATCGCTTTCGGCAAGCCCTGCTGGCGGCCCGTATCCGTCGGAACCTGTCAGTCGGGAACCGGCGGATCCGGGCGGATCAGGTCGCGCAGCACTCCGGGCATCAGCACCGACAGCGGGTTCACCCGCACCCTCGGCGCCGAGGACGGCCCCTCGAGCGCATAGTTGAACCCGAACACGCCCTCGCCCTTGCGGGTCATGAAGCTTCCGACCTGGTTCAGCATGTAGATCGGCGAAACCGCACCGCGCATGTCGAACCACCTGGCGGCAAGATCATAGGTGCCGTCCATCGACAGGCCGAGCGAGGGGCCGACCGCGCTTGCGGAATACAGCGTCAGGAGGGTCGGGGTCAGGCGGAACTCGGCCTCGACCTCGCTGAAGCGGATGCCCCGGCCCGAAAGTTCGTCGAACAGTCCGACCACGCTCAGCGCGCCGAGCAGCGCCGCGAGGGCCGGGGCCCGGGTGACGCTGATGTCGCTGATCCGAAGGCTGCCGTCGAACTGTCCCGCCTCGCCCGCGGGCAGCAGGGTCATGTCGAAAACTCCGCCGCGCCCCTGGGTCAGCAGCCCGGCCGAACGGAGCACCCCGCCCGCGTCCTGCGACTGCAGTCGCACCGCGCTGCGCCCGTCGCGGGGCACGATGCGGCCGGCAATGCCGGTCCCGTCGTTCACCCGCGCGGCGAAGGTGCCGGCAAGCCCGCCCTCGAGGCCGAATTTGCCCTGCAGGCCGGTCAGCGCGATCTGGTCGTTCACCTGCACCCGGTCGAGCGTCGCCTCGAGCGTGCCGCCGCCTGCGGGTGCCTCTGCCGCCCCGGTGCCGATACCGCCCCCGCCGGTGCCGAGTTTTGCCCGGCGCAGGTCGAGCGTGCCGCCGAGGATACGGGCATCCATCGGCTTTCCCGGCCCGTTGCCGGTCAGTTCGGCACTCACATCCAGCCACTCGCCGATGCGCAGGGCGCTGAACAGGGCGCGCTCCAGCCCGCCCCCCTTCGCCGGCACCAGCGCACCGCTGGCCGTGAGCCCCGCCGCCGCGAGGTCGAGCCGGTCCACCCGCGGCTCGGGCCCGAGCCGGGCGGAAAGCGACAGGTTCCCCGCCGTCGCCTCGGGCTTTGTCCAGCCGAGTTGCGGCAGCGCAAGGCGGATCCCGGAAAGATCGGACCTGAGCCCGAGCCGGGGCGGCTCCGCACGCGCGAAATCGAGCGTGAATTCCCCCGAGCCGCGTCCGGAAAAGAACCCGCTCGGCAGGGAAATCGCGAAACTGTCAAGCAGGCGCTGCGAAAGCTCGACCCGGCCGCTCGCGCGGCTGCCTTTTGACGCCGCCTTGCCGAGCGCCTGGTCCCAGCGGACATCAATCGGCACCTCGTTGATCGTGCCGCTGCCGCTGATGGCGATGGCGCCCTGATCGCCGCTCACGCGCAGCAGCGGAAAGGCGAGTCGCTGGTCGGGCACAAGCCGGCTGCTTTCCGCATTGCGGATCGTGCCGTCAAGGTCGAAGGTCACTTCCACCGGCTGCACGCCCTTCTTCAGCGGCAGATACAGCGCGGCGGTGACCTCTGCCCGGCCCTCGGCGAAATCCTCGGGCAGGTCGGTCGCGCGCAGCGCCCTGACCGGCGGGCGGTCGAGCAGCGACAGCATCGCCGGAACGCTGCCGGAAAGGTTCAGCCGCACTTCGGCCGGGGCCTCCTTGCGAATCGTCGTGTCGGGAATGATGAACGAGGTTCCGGCCGCATCCACCTCCCGCCCCTCTCCCGCTTCGACGCGGCCGCGGTCGGCGGTGATCGCAAGGCGGTGATCCGAAAGCACGCCCTGCCCCGCAGCCCCGACAAGCGGCGGCATGGTGCGCATGAACTGCACCATCGCGTCCTCGAAAGCAAAATCCGCATAAAGGTCGGGCTTGCGGCCCGGCACCGCCCGCAGCGCCAGGTCAATGTTGCGCAGCGTTCCCGCGCCCAGGTTCTCGGCCAGCCAGGCGCGCGGCTTTCCGGCCAGCGCCGAAGGCCAGAGCTCGACCAGGCGCGCGGGGCTCAATTCGTCGGCATGGGCATCGAGCGCCAGCCGCCAGCCGCGGTCGCCGGTGGCCAGCCGGCCGCTCAGATGAATGCGGCTTGTGTCCTCGGCCACGGTCATCTGCCCGAGCGTGATCCGGAACGGGTGCAATTCCAGGCGGAAATCGGCACTGCCCCCGTCAAGGCGCACCGGCTGTTCGTAAAGATGGCCCGGGCTCAGGCTGAGTTCCCCGAAGGCGAACTGCCCGGTCAGCCCGTCAAGGCGCCAGTCGGCGATACCCTCGAGATGCGCCCGCCCGCTGAGCTCGCCGCTGCCCCAGTCGCTCGTCAGCGAAAGCCGGTCGAAAAACAGGGTCTGTTCATCGGGCAGATAGGTGAATTCGCTGCGGGCGCTGGAAAACGCCACCGGCGGCGTCTGTTCGTCCGGCTGCAGCACGCCGGCACCGATTTCAAGCACCGCCTCGAGCGGGCCGAGCCCGCCCTGTTCGTCCACCGAGCCGCGCAAGCCCCCCGAGATCGGCGCCCGCAACACTTCGAGCCAGCCGAGCGCGACGCTCTGCACGGCGATGTCGCGCGCCTGCACATCATGCACCGCAAGCGAGAACCGCGCCGCCTGGCTGCCGATCCGCATGGCGTAATCGGCGTCGAACGTGCTGGCGTAATCGCCCCCGCTCAGCACCGCGAAACCGGCCCCGGCGCGCAGTTCGTCGCCCTCGCGCCGCAGCAGGATGCGGCCGCCGTCGAGGGTCCAGCCGCGCCCCTGCCTCGCATCCTCGTAGCGCAGGGTCAGGGCCTCGACATCGAAGGAGGTGAGCGCGCGGAACTGCGGCAGGGCGAAGGTCTCGCTCCAGTGCGCAAGAAGCTGCGGCAGGCTCGCGGCGCTGCGCACGGGGAAATTCTNNCGGCGCAGGGTCGCCGCAAGGCCCGAAAGCCGGATCGCCTTCGGCTCGATCCGGCCGAACAGCAGCGGCCGCATGGCAAGGCTCGCCTCGGCATCCGAAAGCCGCGCGATCCGCTGCCCGTCGGGGGCCGAAAGGACCACGTCGCTCAGATGCAGCCGCGGCCGCCAGCCCTTGTTCACGACGAGGGACATGTCGCCGAAGCTGACCTCGAGCCCGCCGAGATCGCGCTCGATACGGGCCTCGATCCGCCCGCGCAGCCAGTCCGGCGCGTGCATGGTGCGGCCGATGATCAGCACCGCCCCCGCCGCAGCGACGGCGCTGGCAAGAACGGTCGCGACCAGCATGACGAGCCCGACGCGCCGGGCACGGCGGATCGCCCGGCGCAGCCCCGCCGCCGCCGGTTCGCCGCCCGGCGTGCCCCCCCGCCCGGGCGGGGGCGCATCCCCTTGCTGACGCCGCTCTGACGTGATTTGAAATCCTCCTGTGAATCTGCCGTCCAGGGAGGCCTTGATGCCCGACGTTTCCGACCCCGCTCCCGATTTTACCCTGCCCGGAACGGGGGATGCCACCCTGCGCCTCTCCGACCTGCGCGGCAGCGCGGTCGTTCTGTTCTTTTATCCGCGCGATGATACGCCGGGCTGCACGGCGGAATCCATCGCCTTTTCCGAGGCGGCGCAGGAGTTTGCCGGGATCAACGTGCAGGTGTTCGGCATCTCGCGCGATGGTCTGGAGTCGCACGGGAAATTCGCCCGTAAACACGGGCTTTCCGTTACTCTCCTGTCGGATGCCGAGGGACGGACCTGCGAAGATTACGGTGTCTGGGTGGAAAAGAAGATGTACGGGCGCAGCTTCATGGGAATCGAGCGCTCGACCTTCCTGATCGACGCGCAGGGCCGCGTCGCGAGGATCTGGCGCCGGGTCCGCGTTCCCGGCCACGTGGCCGAGGTGCTGGCGGCCGCACGGGCCCTGCAGGAGGGGCGCCCGGCGTCACCGTGACCTGTTTGCCACGGTCACTTGCAAATAANNGAACCCGCCATTTTCCGCCGTCCCGCACCGGCGGCGGACAAGCGTCTTGCCCCGACGGGAGCGGCTGTTTAAGCACGCCAGCGCAGGCTGCGGTGACTGCCGTCGCCCCTGCCTCCGAAGCATATCAGGGGAAAAGAGACTTGCGGACACGTCTGGCAAACCGAATCCACAGCCTGCTCGAGCGAAAATTCCCCGAGCGTCGCCTGTTCCTGAAATCCGCCACCGACACGCGTTTCATCCGGCTGAAACCGGTGACGCAATGCATGATCCTGCTGACCGGATCGGCCGTCATGGGCTGGGCCATCGTCGCCACGGCGATCCTGCTCATGGACAGCATCGCCGCCGGCAACCTGCGCGACCAGGTGCGGCGCGACCAGATCACCTATCAGCAGCGGCTGAACGACCTGTCCCGCGAGCGCGACGCCCGCGCCGAAGAGGCGCTTGCCGCGCAGGCGCGGTTCAGCAGCGCGCTGGCACAGGTGTCGGTGATGCAGTCCGAACTGCTGGGGTCGGAAACCCGCCGGCGCGAACTGGAAACCGGGATCGAGGTGATCCAGTCCAACCTGCGCACCGTCATGAAGGAACGCGAACGCGCGCGCCTTGCACTGGCCGAGCTGCGCGAGATGTCGAACGGTTCGGAAACGGTCATGGCCGCGGCCGAGGGCGGCGCGGTGCCCATGTCCTTCATGGCCGAAGCGCTGGCACGCACCGCCAAGGAACGCGACCGGATCGAAGCCGACGCGCGCAACGCCTTTGACACGGCGCGGAATCTCGAACGCGAGATCAAGCTCATGCAGGAGCGCAACGATTACATCTTTACCCAGCTCGAAGAGGCCGTGACGGTCTCGGTCGAGCCGCTCGACAAGATGTTCAGCAAGGCCGGCCTGTCCACCGATGCACTGCTCAAGGAGGTGCGCCGCGGCTACAGCGGCCAGGGCGGGCCGCTCACGCCGATTTCGATCTCGACCCGCGGCGACGGCAGCGCCGATGCGGATGAATTGCGCGCCAATGCGATCCTGAACCAGATGGACCGCTTGAACATGTATCGCATCGCCACCGAAAAGGCCCCCTTTGCCGCACCGCTGCGGTCGGCCTATCGCCTCTCGAGTCCCTTCGGCGGGCGCCGCGATCCCTTTACCGGCGGCCATCGCGGCCATACCGGCACCGATATGGCCGCGCCCACCGGCACCCCGATCTATGCCACGGCCGACGGGATGGTGACACGCGCCGAACGGGTGAGCGGCTATGGCAAGCTCGTGCAGGTCAGGCATGCCTTCGGCCTTGAAACGCTCTATGCCCATGCCTCGCGCATCCATGTGAAGAAGGGGCAAAAGGTCTCGCGCGGGGATCACATTGCTGATATAGGATCGACAGGTCGATCCACCGGCCCCCACCTGCATTACGAGGTGCGCGTCAACGGATCGCCGGTCAATCCCATGTCGTTTGTCAAGGCAGGAAAAGATGTTTTCTAAGAGCAAGCGCCAGCCCGTTCCCAAACCGTCCCGGCACGAGCCGCCAAGACAGGAAACGCCGGGGCAGGAGCAGGCCATCGCCCCGACGCCCGCGCCCGCATCCCCGCCCTCGCCGCCTGACACCCGAACAGAGGAACACATTTCCAGCATGTCGAAATCCAAGCCCCCCGCATCGACGCTGTCGGCCGACCTCACCATCACCGGGAACATCGTGACCAGCGGCGACATCCAGGTCGAAGGCACGGTCGAGGGCGACATCCGCGCGCATCTGCTGACCATCGGTGAAAGCGCGACCATCAAGGGCGAGGTGACGGCCGACGACGTGGTGATCAACGGCCGCATCGTCGGCCGGGTGCGCGGCCTCAAGGTGCGGCTGACATCGACCGCCCGGGTCGAGGGCGACATCATCCACAAGACCATCGCCATCGAAAGCGGCGCGCATTTCGAGGGATCGGTGCAGCGGCAGGACGACCCGCTGAGCACCAGCCGCAATGCCCCACGCCAGCCACAGCCCGAAGCCGCGCGCAAGGACGGCGGCGACAAGGCACCGGCCGCAGCGGCATCGGGCCAGGGCCGCCAGGAACAGGCGCCACAGGGCACATCCTGATCCCGAAGCGGCTGCGCGGCACTCGCGGCGGGCGGATCGGCAACCATTCGCTGTCTGAATTGTTTGCAATCAGGCACTGACCCCGACATTCTGGAACCCGGGGAGGCCCAGCCGCCACCGCCGTGGTGCCTTCCACAGGCTGGAATGAGTTGTTAACGGGTAAGGCTATTGTCATGACGGATTACACGCTCGACGCCGACGGGTTCGGATCGTTTTACCTCAATGTCGGCGGCAACGGGTCGGACGATCACGTCACGGTCAATATCGGCGCGATGTTCTCGGGCACGATCACCGTCGATTCCCTGCCGGGCGACGGGGAGGCCGACATCGTTTCCCTCAACCTGCCGGAGGGCTGGAGCCTCGATCTCCAGAACGTGACCGGCCATGACACCGAGACCCCGACCTTTCACGACTGGTCCTATCAGGTTCTCAACGCGGCCGGCGAAAGCGTCGGCACGCTCAGCCTGCGCAGCAACAATGATCCGGGCTCAGGCGTGCCCTGTTTCGCCAGCGGCACGCTGATCGCGACCCCGGGCGGCGATGTCGCGATCGAGCATCTTCGGGCCGGCGATGTCGTGCTCACAAGAGACAGCGGCCCCCGCCCGATCCGCTGGATCGGCTCGCGCCTGCTCGACCAAAGCACCCTTGCCGCGGCGCCCCATTTGCGCCCGGTCCGCATCCGTGCCGGCGCGCTCGGCCGCGGGCAGCCGCGGGCGGATCTCGTCGTGTCACCGCAGCACCGGATCCTCGTGCGTTCGATCATCGCGGAGCGAATGTTCGGCGCGGCCGAAGTTCTGGTCGCGGCGCGGCAACTGGTCGGGCTCGACGGTATCGACGTCGCGGCCGACCTGTCCGGGATCCGGTATCACCACATGCTGTTCGACCGGCACGAAGTGGTTATCTCGAACGGGGCCGAAACGGAATCGCTCCATACCGGACGGCAGGCGCTGCTGTCGGTCGGCCCGGCCGCGCGGGCGGAAATCCTCGCGATCTTCCCCGAACTGCGCCAGCCGGACCACCAGCCGCGGGGCGCGCGCCTGCTCGTGCCCGGAGGCCGCGGGCGCCGGCTGGCCGCGCGACATGCAAAAAGCCGGCACGCCCTGGTCGCCTCCTGACGCCGGTCGCATTGCAATCCCGCCGCCCTTCGATCCCTGCCTTCGATTCGTGCGGGCCGCGTTGCGGTAATTTTGCCATTCCAACCGGCCCCGCCAGACGCTAACACACACGGGCTAGGAACACGACACGAGTCGCCCCGATCCGGGGCAGAGGGCAAATCATGGCAATCGACGAAAAACTTGAGCCGGTAATGGCAGAAATCATCCGGCGCAACGCCGGCGAGAGCGAGTTTCACCAGGCGGCCCGGGAAGTTCTCGAATGCCTCGGAGTGGTGATCTCGCGGCACCCCCATTACGCCGAAGATGCGTTGCTCGAACGTATCAGCGAACCCGAGCGCCAGATCATCTTCCGTGTGCCATGGGTCGATGACAGCGGCCAGGTGCAGATGAACCGCGGCTTCCGGGTGCAGTTCAACTCGGCGCTCGGCCCCTTCAAGGGCGGCCTGCGCTTTCACCCGAGCGTGAACCTCGGCATCGTCAAGTTCCTCGGCTTCGAGCAGATCTTCAAGAACGCGCT
>JRYH01011080.1_pt1 | contig 11494 bp, 15 predicted proteins | sample 235351 | NCBI WGS metagenome assembly JRYH01 (sample SAMN03074221, study PRJNA261480) | activated sludge metagenome | biome: Wastewater Treatment Plant; feature: Wastewater; material: Activated sludge; isolation source: activated biomass of a wastewater treatment plant treating wastewater... ... | reverse complement strand
ACTGTGTTGTCGCCGGCATTCGACATTTTTCCAGCCTATCAGATGCGGCGGGTATCGCCATTAAATTATATTATGTGGCTGGGCTTCCAGCCCCGCCGCGCTCACGCCTCGGGATGATGATAAACGCAATATCCGGTTGGCACATTCGTTCCGCTTTCGGCAAAGCTGCCGACCGGCAGATCACGCCATTGGTCGATGGTGTTGCCGCGGTCATAATAGGCGGTCGCGGGCAGAACACAGACCAGCCGCCCGCCGGGGCGCAGGAATCTCACGGCATGATCCAGATGGCGCTTGTAGTGCTGGCCGTAGAAGGGCGGATTCATCACCACCGCGTCAAAGCGGGCTTCGGGTGCAACCTGTAGAAAATTCGCGGTCATGACGCGATGGCCTTTGGCGCGGGCCTGCTCGGCACGGTTGGCGTCATACTCGATGCCGGTCACGATCAGTGGGGTTCGGCGCTGCCAACGGGCCTCCTGATTGTGCCAATCGGCCAGAATATCCATCATGGCGCCGGTGCCGCATGATGGCTCCAGCACGGTTTCGCCCCCGGCAAGGTGCAAGTGCTGCAATGCCTGCTCCGTCACCGCGCGCGGTGTCGGATAGAATTGCAGATCGCGCGCAACCTCGGTGCTCGGCCGCTTCGCTTCGGCTTCGCTGGGCGCGTCCGGCAGAACTTCGCCATAGAACTCTGCCAGCGCGCGGTTGATATCGAGCAAGCCGTGCTTGTCAAAAACCAGATGCGCGTTGCCGTTCTTGAAGGTGCGGATGATCCCGCCGCTGAAATCGGCTTCGCCGAGGCGGCGGGCCTCGTCCATCATGTCGGCCCATTCCGCGTATTCCATGCGGGCTTCGCCGCGATAGACGCGCAGGGCGTTGAGCGTGTCTTTGACCCGTTCAGCGCCCCAGGACGAAAGATAGCGGTCAACGTGATTGACGATGATGCGCTTGGGCAAACCCTGAACGCCGATGGCAACCTTGCGGTGGCTCTTGTAGGCAGGGTCCAGATCGCAGAAGCATTCGGCCAGTCCTTTCAGAATATGGTGGCGCGGGTCCAGCAGGAACGCGCCGAAATGCTCCACGATGGCAGCAAGGGTCAATTCGGGCGGGTTCTCGAAAAACAGATCGAACTGCTTGCGATCCTTGGCGCTGGCGCAATCCTTGATCGGCAAGCCTTCATAGACATGCCGCCATGCGGAGCGCAGAAGAACCGCTTTCATCGTTTCGACCGATGTTTCGGGGTCGCTCCGGTGCGAGAAAATAGCGCCGCCATAGCTGGCACCGATGGCGCTGGCGCTCTTCACACGGGCTGTCGCCTCTGCGAAAGCGCGCGCCTCGGCCTCGATGCCGGGATATTCTGCGATGATTTCAACCACGCCGTTCGCGATTTCCTTCGTCACGGTGCCGCCGTCGCGCTTGGCGGTGTAGGTCTGCACGATTTCCTTGAGGCTCTGCCGGGTGGCAGGGGCGCTATGCGCCGCCTGCTCTGGATTGTTGCCGATCCGGGGAAAATTACTGTCATGTTTCATGGCGCGGGTCTCCTAGATCAGATCGGGCTGTTCGGCGGTCGCGGCGGGCAGCGGGTCGATGCCCGTGACCTCGACCACGACGCGGCAATCGCGGGTGCGCCGCTGGCCGGCATCGCTGCGATATGCTTCGCGGATAAGCACGGCGAAGCGGCCGCGCTGCTCGGGGTCCGGCGTCAGGGCATAGCTCTTGCGTGATCCGGGCCGGGACAGCCAAATGTCGTGGCATGGCTGCGTGCGCAGATAGGCGATGCAATCGAGGATGTTGCGCTCGGCCGCGTCATGCCACGTCCTCCTGCATGACGGTCTTTCCGGTCGCGCCGACAAAGCGCCCGCCCGATCCGCTGACATTGCGGCTTCGGAAAATATCGGTCGGCGTCATTTGCGGGGGAAACAGCGTCGCCTCGCCTTTGTCGTGACAAACGTAAATCCAGCCACCGGTGCCGTGGTCGGCGCGGTATTGGAGGGCTTCGGCTTCCGTGTCGAACATATGGATGCTGCGACGGCTGCTTTTGATTGGTTCGGGCTGACGTGCTGGCATGTCGGTTGCTCCTTCGCGGTGTGGTTGGGGTCTTTCGCCCCTTGGTGTCTGGTTTTGAGCGAAAGCTCCGCAGGGGCGCCCGTCTCTAAAACCTGACCCACTGGCGAAGTGTCGGAGGTAGCAACTGCAAGCCGAAATCGACGGGGGTGGTGCGGCCCGCAGCCGAAGGCGAGGACACGGCCCTGTCTATTTCGGCTTGCAGGCGCGAGAACCCAGCGGGTTCTTAGCATCGTCCCGCAGCGGCGTTCGGCTTGCCCGAACCCCAAGGGACCATGAAAGCCGGACCGGGCGAGGTCCGACCGCCCCAGTGATCGTCACCCGAAGGGCCGCTCACAAGGACCAGGGCGACCATGCGCCAAAGCCCGCGCCGTGGCTCGGAGAGACAGGGACGCGGGCTATTGGGGCAGGGAGGATCGGGACGCAGGGTGCGGGGCGCAGGCCGCTTGCCGGCCGGAGCCTAGAGCGCGGTGACGCGGCCGAAGGCCGGGGCAGGGGCCAGAAGGTTCCGGTTTTTCTTTGCTCGCCGGTGCTTTTACGCCGCGCTGCGCACTATCCTGCGGTTTTGCGCGCTACTTCGATATTTCCCTTTGCCGCACCTCACTCCCGGTAATGTGCGCTTATCAAGTGTATTCTGGCAACCCGGAATCTGCATGAGAAACAGTGTAGTGGCGGGGTTGCCTTGGGGATTCATTCTTCTTTCGCGTGTGATAGGGTGCCGGACAAACCGAGCGAGATTGTATCCTTCATGTTGAAATGGCTTGTTGTCTGCGCCCTGCTGTTTCCTGCCGCCGCGACCGCGGAGCGGATCAGCGCCGCCGCGATCCATGTTGTCGATGGGGACACGATAGATGCCAGGGGCGACCGGTTCCGGCTGGTCGGTTTTGACACGCCGGAAACCTACAAGCCTCGATGCGATTATGAACTTGCGCTTGGCCGCGCGGCCACCGCGCGTTTGCGGGAATTGCTCGAAAACGGGCAGGGGGTGGATCTGGTCGTCCTGCCGGGACGCGACAGATATGATCGAGGTTTGGCACGACTCTTTATAGACAGGCGGGATGTTGGCGCGATCCTGATCGCGGAAGGTCTTGCCCGGTCCTATACCGGCGGCCGTCGCGAAAGCTGGTGTGATTGAGCGACACCGCCTTGCCGTGAGGCAGGGCTTCGGCGCGAACAGCGCCGGATTGTTCGGGACGGGGCGCCGCTCTGGTCCGAACAATCAACCTCTATCCGTCCGAAAAAGAGGCCCCGCCGAAGCGGGGCCAGTATTTTCCTCACCACAAGGAAATCTGTAAATCAGTCGAACCAGCGGTCTTCGCGGTATACGGGCTGCGGCCCACGACCGTAAGGGTTGGCGGGTCCATATTTGATGCCGTTTTCGGAAAAACAGCCGTTGAAACCATAGAGCCATGCGCGGTGGATTTCGGATCGTGCAATGGTTCTGCGAAGCCTTGCGGGCAAGAGGTTGCCGCCGTGGCCGTAGAGATAAATCCTGTGCAGAACCGCGTTTTTCATGTCACTGGCTTTCCATCTTATCAGGTCCGTGAACCGCCTGCCAGTTGGCTCCGGCAGGGATCGTGTTCTAAATCAGATCGAGCGGTTCGGGGCGGGGCCGGATGCAGATGCGCCCATGCGGGTTGAGTATCCAGCCGTCGCCGTCGCGCTCGATGCTGGCTTCCGGGCCGTGCTGGTCGATGAATACCCGATCCGCCTCGGCGCGGCGGCCCCGATGCAACTCATTGGCCAAGTGGCGGCTCGGGCGGCGGCACCAGACGCCGGGGGCCGCGCCGCAATCGGGGCAGCGCACGGCCAGGACCGGGTGACGGTGGGCGGTGAAACTCGGCATTTCTCTTGTCCTCGCTCTCGACGGTCGCAAACCTTGCGGGACCGTGCTGATGATCCGGGTGACGGGGCGGGGCGCAAAAAGCGCCCCGCTCGTGGTCATTCCATGCCTTCGGGCACCCATGCGGCAATCCGCGCTTCCTGTTCCTCGGTGACACCAAGGGCGCTGCGGGTTGCCGGGTCACTGAACAGGGCTTCCAGCTTCCCGGCCTTCTCGCCCTTTTTCAGCTTGGCAAAGCTGGTGGCGGTCGGGTGATCTTCGGGCAGGTCCAGCAGATCACGCCACAGGTCGTTGAGGTAGGGGCCGCCGACGCGGGAAAAGAAGTTGGCCGCGTTCGGGGTCCAGACTTCGCGGATGCTCGGCTGCGTCTCCTTGTCGATCAACGCCGCCAGCGTCTTGTCGCCACCACGATATTGAGCAGCGAGGAACCGGACCAGTTCGCCGCGCACATGCTCCGGGCCTTTCTTGCGGAACGCGCGGAAGGATGCGCCAAGGTCTTTCGCATCCCACATATCGCGTGGCGGGTTGCTGGTCAGGCGCTCGTCAAGGGCATAGCCCTCGGCCTCGGTCGAAGGCCAGTTCGCAACTTCGGTCGTGGCGATGCCAAGCGGGTTGTTCCAACGCAGGGCGTGGCTCAACTGATAGGCCAGAAGGTCGATCAGCAGATCGGGGTCGCGCAGCGCCGCATGTTGCCGCGCCCCCTGTGCGACACGGGACAGGTCGTCACGCAACTTCTGCGAGATAGGCGACTTCGGGGCGTCTGCACCGCTGGCATGACCGGATTTGCGCAGGAAACCGGCCTCGATGGCGGCGGTCTTGTCCTCCTTGCGCACAAGCCCCTCGTAGGTCTGCACGTCGCCGCTCTGGTCCACATAGATCAGGACGCCGGAAACCGCCTTCTGTTCGTCACTGTAGGCTCCGTCCAGCTTTTCCTGCAAGGTGGCGAGTTCGGCTTCCCCGTCCTCGTCCAGAACGTCGCCCTCGGCCAGTTCCGCCAGTTCGTCGTAACGCTCGCTCTCCTCTTCTGACAGAGTGCCTTCTTCGCGATAGATGCGGTCCAGCTTGCGGTCCTCGATCTCGTAATAGCCGACATAGGACCCGCCAAGCGCCTCGGCCCATTTCCAGCCCGCGCCGGTCATGGCCTCGGCGGCGGCGTCCAGCTTCGCCGTGAACAATGCGTCCAGCAGGGCCACATCATCGAAATAAGCCTGCTCCGCGAACAGGTCGCCGGTCACGCGCCCGCCCTCGGCCTCGTATGCCTCCTGCCCGACGAATTTCACGCGCCGATCCGTGCTGCGCACCGAATCCGGCTTGAGCATCTGCTTGATCTGGTGATCGCTGTAGCCTTCGCCGCGCACCTGTTCCAGAACCTCAAGGCTGCGCTTTTCGTCGTCGCTGACGGTGAAGGCGGCGGCGTTGGCAAGGGTGATTTCACCCTCTTTCAAGGCGTCCAGCACCGGCGCGGGCAGGCTCGCCAGTTTCAGGCGGCGATAGACATGCTTTTCACTCACGCCGAAGGCGATGGCAATGGAAGGCACCGGAACGCCGCGTTCGGCCATGTCGCCATATTCGCGGATTTCATCTGCCGGATGCGGCTGCTCGCGCTGGTGGTTCTCGGTCGATGCCCAGATGCGGGCGGTCGCCTCGTCAGGGGCCATGCGGACGGTCACGGTCTGGAACCGCGGATCGTCTTGCAGCAGGGCCAGGGCGCGATGCCGCCGCCCGCCCGCCACGATCCCGACCTTGCCGGTTTCGTCGGCCAGCCCTGCAAGGTTCTGGATCAGGCCAAGCTGGCGGATGTTCTCGGCCAGCGCCTCGATGCTGCGCTCGTTCACGATGCTGCGCGGGTTCAACTCGGAAATATAGGTCTCCGCGAACGGGACTTCCCGGTAGGTCGCGGTGATTTCGCTTTGCTTGGTCATTGGGACATTCCTTGTCGTGTGGTGAAGGTTCGTGGTATCGGTTGCCCCGCCCCTTCGGGGGCGAGGCGAGGGGCCTTAAATGGCTCCGTGCTGGATCAGGAAGCGGCGTCCGATGCCAAACAGATCGCCCTTCCTGACAAGCGCCCATGCTTCCGCGATGCGCGCTGCTTTTGTTTCGTTGCTCATGCTCTCACCTCCTTTCCGGGTTGGCGGTTGATGGGATGGGAAGGGCTTTGAGCGCCCTTCCCGTGGGCCTGCTCGACAGGCCAGCTACGGCGCGGGGGCGGGAGAAACCCCCGCTACCGAACTCAATATTCCTCGGGCAGAAGGATGGTCAGCACGCGGCGGGTCTTGGCGGTGTCCGTGCAATCATCGGCCCCGAACTCATAGGCCGCGTCGTAAAGGTCGATCTTCCAGTAGAGCCGAACGTCGCGCTCGCCTTCGGTCACAGTAAAGATGCCGAAATCGTGGATGCCGAATGGATCGTTGTCCTCGGTGAACTCGGAAAACTGCATCACTGCGACCATGATCTCCACCTGCGCCTCGTGCGACAGCGCCGCCGCGCCGTGTGTCATGACGATCCGTCCCGGAACGGTGAAATCAGCGCCCCATGTGGTACGGAACCGGTCGTTCTGCTCTGCGATCAACGCAGCCCGCGCCGCTTCGATTGCTTCATCTGCGGTGTTGTCCGAACAAATATCAGCCATATCGGCCTCCTTGTGGTGCCGCCCGTTCGGTCTGGTGCCGGAAAATCGGGGCGGGGTTTCTGGCGAGGTCCGCGAACGCGGCCCTCTCCTGAAACCCTGCCTCCCGGCGAGGGCAGGAGGGGGGCCCGCGCAATGCTGAAATCCAGCCCAAAGGGGAGGGGGATCACCCGACAACGCAGCGCGGCGAAGCCGTGACCGTTGTTGGGGACACCCCTTTGGGCGCAGCATTTCAGGGTTGCGTGGGGGAACCGGCGGTTCCCTGACGTCCCGCAGCGGCGTTCGGCTTGCCCGAACCCCAAGGGACCATGAAAGCAGGACCGGGCGAGGTCCGACCGCCCCAGTGATCGTCACCCGAAGGGCCGCTCACCAGGACCAGGACGACCATGCGCCAAAGCCCGCGCCGTCGCTCGGAGAGACAGGGACGCGGGCTATTGGGGCAGGGAGGATCGGGACGCAGGGTGCGGGGCGCAGGCGGCTTGCCGGCCGGAGCCTGGAGCGCGGTGCCCCGGCCAAAGACCGGGGCAGGGGTCCGGAGGCTCAGCTATTCCGGCGGCCACAGCCCCCAGTCATTCATCTCGAACCACCGCATCTCGTCTTGCTGCACGTCAATGCTGACAAGGTATTCCTGGAAAGAACCGGCCCTGCCCATGCGCGGCCGCCCAACGTGAACGTAACTTTCCGCGATTTCCAGCGGGCAATGCCATTCCAGCCGGAACTTGCAGGAGGCGGCAGGCATGCCAAGGGCTTCACTTGCGAAACCAGTCCATCCGGTTTCCAACTCGGTCCAGTATCTGTGGGATTCATGGGGCATGTCGAAGCGTTGATCGACATAGCGGAACAGGATCAGCCTGTCGGCGCGGCGTGGCAGGCGGGTTTCCCATTCCGGCGTGGATGTGTGCAGATACCGCCGCTTGTGCTGGTATAGATCGAGCGGGTTGGTGGAAGCAGAAGAGCGGAGCATCGGAAGTTTTCTCCTGACGATGAATGAAGCGGGCCGCGCGCATTGAGGCAACGCCGAGCCCGCTACTTGTGGTTCCTCTCGGCATCCGCGCTTATCAACTCGTCCACGATGATGCCGATGATGCTGCCATAGGCCATGGAGCCATCAGGCTGCTCGGCGCGTGCCAAGGATTTGGCCACGTCCCGGGGGCGGTGGCCGTGCTGCAAGAGCAGCGACAGCAACACGCAGGCATCCTGGATCTGGAACTCAAGCTGGCTGCCGGATCGGAAGCCAGCGGAATAGAATACCTCGCGCGGGCGGCCGTCTTCGTGCGGGTCGAACCCGATCGACAGATGGATCGTGTGCCCCTCCGGCGTGATGATCTTGCGGGTTTCGGTCAGCCTGCGCGTTGGTAGATCATGTCGGGGTTCGGGGGCATCGGGGTAATGGGTCATGGTTCACCTTGAAGCAGGATTGTTCACTCGTCGGCCTCCCAACTTTCGGCATCGTTCAGGAACCGCTCGTATCGTTGGGCCGTGATGTTCATTTCCTCGAAAATGCGTTCCCGCTCGGCATCGAGACAGGCCGTGTAGAGCGAGGCATCGCGAAAATACTGATCGAACTCGGCCTTGAACTCTTTACGATATTCCTTGGCCAACTCCGCATCTGTCAGTTGGGGTGCTATCGGCGGATCGCACCATTCGGCCTGGGCGTAAGCTGGGCCGACAAAAGTCAGCACGGCAATGACGAAAAGCGGTTTCATGGCTGGATCGTCCCTTCCTCGACGGCTTGTCCGTGGACCGCCAGTGTCGCTGCAAACCGGGTCGTGCCATAGCGGGCCTGAATGGTCGCTACCCTGCGTTCATAGGCATCCGGGCCGATGGCCCTCAGCAGGTCGCTTTCGTGGAAAGCCCGGTTCGCAAAGGGCGCAGGTCTTGCCATGAGGATCACCGGATCGGCTCTGGACGGGGCCGGTTCGGCCGGTTTCGGCGGGGGCTTGGCGGCCTTCTGAAACCTTGGCTTCGCCTTGCGGACAAAGGCAATCAGCCATGACAGCGGGGCCGCGGTGTTTCTGTTGCGCCGGTTGAGCATCTGGAACCCGGTCCACAGGAACTGCGTATCCATGCCTTCGGCCTCGGTGCCTTTCTTGGCCGCATCGATCACGGCGGCGAAGGGGGTCTGATAGACCGAGCCGGCGCCTTCCGAAATCTGGATGGTCGAAGGTGTATGATTATTACTTGTTGTTCTTGTATATAGAGAAGGCGGCATTGTGGTGCCGGTTACTCGCTTTTCCGCCGATAGCGTGGCCCGCTTTTCAGGTGGCGAAACCAAGGTTTCAGGCGCGTCCGCATCGGCGTCATAGACGTTGGAAAAGGTGAAAAGATGGCGGTCGTGGTGCCGCCGCCGGATGGTCAGCCCAAAGAGGTTCGCCAATTCGTCCAGGGCGCTGCGTATCGCCCTTTCGCTCAAGGCGGTCACGGCCTGTAACTCCTTCATGGTGAATGCGGCGAAGCCCTTGGGCGCTCCGCGAAACACGCCGTCATAAGAGATGTAGCCTGCCAGGGCGTTTGCCACGCGCAACGCGGCGCCCGTCATGGGGGTGTGCGCGAAAAGGCGCATGAAATCACCGCTTTGGGGAATGGTCGATCCAGTCACTGCTCTATCCTCGCTCGATGAAAAGCGAGACGGTAAGCAGGCAAAAATCATCTGTTCGCACAGGTGCGTTTTTTACTTGCTCGTCATGTCGGGAAGGGCTAAAACAGGACCTGAAGCTTTTGTAGGTCGCTCTCGGGACGCCACATCCCGTTGGTTCCAGACCCCCCCGCAGGTTCCCGCCTCGCGGGGGTTTTCATTTTCTACTGTTTGATCACTGCTCCGCTCTCGATTCTGGTTGTCATTTTTGCAACAGGCATACATCTTGTTGGTGTTTGTCGCAATTCTCGTGTGTGGCTGGTAGATTGCCTGTAAGTCCCCCTGCTGGACAATGCTATAATTATAATATCAATCTTATAAGATCGTATAGAGTAAGCCGAACGCCTTGGCAATGATCTTGAAGTAAATCCCCTACGCCTGCCACTTAGCGTGTGACCATGACGGTCGTGACGCGAAGAGTGTGAAAATTTCGAATCGTCCCCTCCGGGCGAGTTTCGTGTGGCGCGGCTGGCCCCATCGGAAGTGATCATGCTCCGGATTGGTGGACATCTATGCTAGGCTTTCGAGCTAACGGAAGGAGTGTCCGATGGAGAGGAAGTAACGCCGGGGAACCTCGCGCGACGGCAAAAAGGCGCTCGAGCCCCGCCGCAGCGACAAACATGTCGCGCGCCTGATCAAGCAGACCGTACTCGCGGCCGACATCCGCTCGGAGCTATCGGAAAAGAACCGCTTCGCCCTCTTCTCCGGCCATTCCCTGGCGGGTCTCGCCAGCAGCGCCGAGGTCGAGCGATATGTCCAGAAGCAGTTGGGCCACTCCTCCGCCGAAATGACCTGGCGCTACCAGCGTCGCCGCGATCGGTTCGCGTCAACCGGACCAAGGCGGGGGGATGTAGTCCCCTGCCCTACTCCCGCAAATCGCCAAGCAGTCGGGTCAGCATGTGGCGGATGTGATCCTGTCCGCCGTAGAAAACGGCCAGGACCTGAACCGTCTTTCGATCCTCATGCGCCACGAACCAGTACACCGCCTTGTCGTGGCGCACGAACCGCACCCCATCCAGTATGTCCGGGCGCAACGTCCCCTGATAGGGAACACTCGCCAAATCCTGTGCAGTGGATTGAATGGACAGAACACGCTGTTCGGCGCGGTCTACGGCGATGTCGAAATCATCGCCGATATCCTGATAGGATCGGAGAAGGTGGTCAAAGATCAGTTCGAAATCGCGCTCGGCGGCGGCCGCGAATTCAACCGTCCACACGGGCGTTTCGCCGCTTCTTGTCGATCATCGCGGCGACACGGGTTTCCATTTCACTCCCGGACACGACCTCGCCCCGCAACCGATCGGCCAGCACGGCCTTGAGCGCGGCTGTTTCCGCCTCTTCGGCTTCGGTTCTCTGGCGCAGCAGATCGAGCCCGTTCTGGACAACTGCGCTTACGCTTGAAAATCGGCCCTGCTCCACCAGACGCCGGGCAAAGGCGTCCTGTTGATCCGACAGGGAGATTGATGATTTCACGCCCATGGTTCGGCTCCTTTGCACCGGAAAGTAGCACTGAGTAGCACCGCATGCAAGGTGCGGGACAGCGACCACGTTCCTCACTCAATTGATCGAAAACCTTCCGTCTACAAGCTGCTCGGGATTGGCTCAACCGAGATGGCCCATTGCAGGGATCGATTCCGGTGAACCTGACCAAGGCTGCCGGGCTTTGACCCCTGCCCTGCCCGGTCACGCCACTGCCTGCAGCTTCTGCACCTTGAGTACACCTTTGACGGCGCTGAAATTACACCACTTAGCGTAATCTCCATCCCTTTTCGCACTAAATGTGGCGCAACATGGATTGCTGCTTCGGCAGGAGAAGCAATCTGAACATGGAGGATACGATGAGTGTATTTGCAGCGTTGGACATGTCGCAGGAGGAAACGGAAATTTGCGTCGTAGATCAGGATGGCGGGATTCTGGCGGAAGCCAAGGTGCCGACATGTCCGGATGCAATTGCCGGCTGGCTTGTGAGTCGGGCCGAAGGTCTCGAACGGGTCGGCATGGAAACCGGCCCGCTGGCCGTCTGGCTTTGGAATGCGCTAACGGCGCGCCAGGTTCCCCTGGTTTGCCTTGACGCGCGCCATGCGAGCGCTTCGACGCTTGAGTATCTGAAACTGCATGGGCCGGGCCAGATACACAAAGGACACTCCCTGCAGGGAATGGGCGTCGTCTTGGCCAGGCGTCTCTGCTTCACCAGGAGAGACAGGGCTTGGAAGCCGCGACCGCCAGCAGGGATTTCGAACTTACCGGTCTCGGAACCATCCTCAGCCATAACGGGCCGGACGCTGAGGCTCTGCAGCAACCCGCGGCGGGCGATGTCTTCGGCCAGTTC
>JRYH01004190.1_pt1 | contig 11508 bp, 9 predicted proteins | sample 235351 | NCBI WGS metagenome assembly JRYH01 (sample SAMN03074221, study PRJNA261480) | activated sludge metagenome | biome: Wastewater Treatment Plant; feature: Wastewater; material: Activated sludge; isolation source: activated biomass of a wastewater treatment plant treating wastewater... ... | reverse complement strand
CTGCTCGCCTGCGTGCTCGCCGGCCTGATCCCGCCCCAGGAAGCCTTCTCCGGCTTTGCCCACCCGGCGGTGGTCACCGTGGCCTGCGTGCTCGTGCTCTCGCGCGGCCTGCAGGTCTCGGGCGCAGTCGACGCGCTCGCCGCCAGACTGCTGCCGGCCAGGGCCGGCATCCTGCTCAGCCTCGCCGCGCTCGTCGGTCTGGGTGCGCTGCTGTCGGGCTTCATGAACAACGTCGGCGCGATGGCCCTGCTCATGCCGGTGGCGATGCAACTGGCCGCACGCCTCGAGCTGCCGCCCGGCAGGGTGCTGATGCCGCTCGCCTTCGGCACCATCCTCGGCGGCATGACGACCCTGATCGGCACCCCGCCCAACCTGATCGTGTCCGGCTTTCGCGCGCAGACGGGGGCGGGCAGCTTCGCCATGTTCGACTTCACGCCGATCGGCCTCGCCGTCGCGGTGGTCGGCACGCTGTTCATCGTGCTGCTCGGCTGGCGCCTGGTGCCCGCACGCGAGAAGGCGAGCACCGAGGGCTTCGAGACCGGCGCCTACGTCACCGAGGTCCGCGTCGTGCCCGACAGCAAGGCGGCGGGGCTGTTCCTGCGCGAGATCGAGGCCCGCCTCGACGAGGCCGGCGCGCAGATCATCGGCCTGGTGCGCAACGAGGTGCGCATGACCGCCCCGCAGTCGAGCCGCAAGGTGCTGGCGGGCGACATCCTGGTCATCGAGGCCGATGTCGAGGCCCTGCCCGAAGTGCTGTCCACGCTTGGTCTCCAGCTTGAGGAGGCCGGCTCATCGCGCGCGGACGCGGCGCAGCAGGACGGGGAAGACGCGGAGCAGGACGGCCAGCACAAGGAAAAGGGCAAGGGGCCGCGAGACCCGCGTGAAAAGGGGAAAACCGGGCTTGACGAGGGGACGCAGGAGGACGAAAAGGGCGCAGCCCGCGCCGACGCCGAGGTGACGCTGATGGAGCTGGTCGTTCGCCCCGAGGCCGTGCTGATCGGTCGCTCGGCCCGCGATCTGTCGCTGCGCACCCGCTACGGACTGAACCTGCTTGCCGTGTCGCGCAACGGCAACCGATCGAAGTCGCGCCTGAGGACGCTCAAGATCCAGGCTGGCGACCTGCTGCTGATGCAGGGCCCGCTCGAGGCGCTCACCGAGTTCGCCGCGGATTCGGGCTGCGTGCCCCTGGCCGAGCGCGAGTTGCGCATCCCCGACCGGCGCAAGGCGTGGACGGCCGGCGCGATCATGCTGTTCGCGGTCGGCGGCGCCGCGCTGGGCCTGCTGCCGGCGGCCATCTCCTTCGCGCTCGGCGTGCTCGCCTCGATGGCCCTGCGCACCATCCCGCTGCGCTCGGTCTACGAGAGCATCGACTGGCCGGTCATCGTGCTGCTCGCCGCGCTGATCCCGGTGGCGGGGGCGATGGAATCGAGCGGCACCGCCGACCTGATCGCGCATGCGCTGCTCGACGGCGTGGCGCAGGGCAACGCCATCTTCGCCCTCACCCTGGTGCTCATCGTCACCATGTTCCTGTCCGACCTGATGAACAACGCCGCGACCGCGGCCGTCATGTGCCCGATCGCGATCGGCACCGCCGCGGCGCTCGGCGTCAACGCGGACGCCTTCCTGATGGCGGTCGCGATCGGCGCCTCGTGCGCCTTCCTCACCCCCATCGGCCACCAGAACAACACCCTGATCCTCGGCCCCGGCGGCTTCGGCTTCGGGGACTACTGGCGGCTCGGCCTGCCGCTCGAAGTGCTCGTGGCAGCGGTCTCGATCCCGCTGCTCGTCCTCGTCTGGCCGCTCTGAGGAACACGCCATCGCCATGAGCAAGCACGCCACCGCCGACGCCCCGCCTCCGCCCCCCCCACTGTGGCGGATCGTTCCGACCGCGGACTACGAGGTCCCCGCCGACTCGCAGCCGGCCACGCTGCAGCGCCGCTGGCACGCGCTCGTCCATCTGCTGTTCGGCGAGGCCGATGACGACGCCCAGCCTGCCCGGGCCGAGGCCGACCTGCGCGCGCTGCCCCAGCTCCGCCTCGCCAATCTCGCGCCGCCGATCGACTGGGCACCGGCCGCACGCGCCCTGGATGCGCTGGAGACGCCGGACCGCGATCGGGCATCCCCGGTGCGGCTCTTCATCGGCCAGCCGTACTGCGAGCATGCGGCGATCCTCGCGCACTGGGCGCAGGTGCACGGCGCCGTCGTGATCCAGCCACCCACCACCGGGCAGATTCTCGCCGGCGATCGACGCTGGCTCGACGAACTGGGGCCCTGCGCGGACCGCCCCTGGGTCCTGCCCGAGCTCGAACGCTGCTTCCTGCGTCATGCCAGCGGGCTGGATCTGGTCCGCGGCTTCCTCGCGCGCGCCATGTCGGGGGCGCTCGGCCCCGGCCTGATCGGCTGCGACAGCTGGGCGCTGGCCTTCATCGAACGCATCTCGCCCTTGCCCGGCACGCCCACGCTGACCCTGCAGGCCTTCGACGGCCTCGCCCTCACCCGCTATCTGATGCGCCCCGATCGCGGGCACGTTCGCTTCCTGAGCGCGCGCAGCGGCGAACCCCTGATGCCCGAGGACGCCGGCGACAGCGACGACCGTCAGGGCGCAGAAACCGCCTGCGCGGAACTGCGCCAGCTCGCCGCCCACTGCCGCGGCAACCCGGGCCTGGCCTGGCACTACTGGCGTGCGCGCCTGCGCGCGGCACCCGAACGCGGACAGCAGTCGCATGCGGCGGAGGGCCACCGCGACACGCCGGCCGCCGAGGACGGCCAGCGCCCTGCCGCAGCCGACGACGTGGTCTGGGTCGCTCCCGGCATCCGGACCCCCACGCTGCCGGCCGAGTCGGGCGAGGACGTGGCCTTCCTGCTCCACGCCCTGCTCCTGCACCGCGGACTGGAGGACAGCGTGCTCGCCGCCCTGCAGCCCATCCCGGAAGGGCGGCTGCAGTCTCACCTGCTCCGGCTGCAGGCGCTCGACCTGCTGGTACGCGACGGCGTGCGCTGGCAGGTGGCACCGCTCGCCTATCCGACGGTGCGCGAATTCCTGCGCAGCCGCAGCTACCTCACGGACGGTTTCCGACCATGACCGATGACGACCCCCGGCTTGCCCGCCTGTTCAACGAACTCGATCGCGGCGACTGGCTCGAGCTCGCGCTGATCCTCGCCGCAGCGATGGTGCTGATCCGCGTCGTGCAGCGCACCCTGCCCTGGATCGCCAACCGCCTGCACGGGCGCCCGCGCCATTACCTGCTGGCCTCGGTGCCCCTGCTGCGCCTGCTGCTGATCGGCATCGCCCTGGTGCTGATGCTGCCGATCCTCGTCGAGCCCTCGATGCAGAACATGGTGGCGCTGCTCGGCGCCGCCGGCCTGGCGATCGGCTTCGCCCTCAAGGACTACGTCAGCAGCCTCATCGCCGGCGTGGTCTCGGCCTTCGAGCAGCCCTACCGGCCCGGCGACTGGATCGAGCTCGACGGTCATTATGGCGAGGTCGTGCATGTGGGCATGCGCACCGTGGCGCTGGTCACCGCCGACGACGACACCATCACCGTCCCCCACCTCAAGCTGTGGTCCTCGGCAGTGCGCAACGCCAACAACGGCAGCCCGGTGCTGCAATGCGCGGCGCTCTTCCATGTACACCCGGAGCACGACGCACGCCGCGCGCGCGCGGCGCTCGAGGACGTGGCGATGACCAGCCCCTACCTGTACTTCGACGCCCCGGTCACGGTCGTCGTGCAGGAGCAGACCTGGGGCACCCAATACATGATCCGCGCCTACCCGGTCGATCCGCGCCAGCAGTTCCGCTTCGTTTCCGATCTCACGGTGCGCGGACGCGAGGCACTGTCCCGCGTCGGCGCCCGGCCGCTGCTGCCGCAGGTATCCTTGCGCGCATGAACGACGCCACGAAGAGTCCCGACGCCGGCGCGGACAACCGTCCGCGCTCGCTCAGCGAGCAGATCGTCAAGGCGCTCGCGGAAGGCCGCAACAAGCGCGTGCGCAAGCTCGCGCAGCGCATGCACCCGGCCAAGATCGCCGCGCTGCTCGAGCGCCTGTCGCCGGCCCAGCGCCTCGCGCTCTGGCAGCAGGTCGGCGACCCGCTCGAGCAGCGCGTGCTCGGCCATCTGAGTGCCGAACTGCGCCCGACCCTGATGCGCGAGTCGCGCGAGGACGCCGAGCATGCGATCGACGCCGACGCCAGCGGCCGCCCGCCAGCAGAGCAGGCCGACGCCAGGAGCGAGCTGCAGGCGCTGATGGAGGCGCTCGAGGCCGGCAAGCTCAAGCGCGTCGGCAAGCTGCTTCATCGCATGCACCCGGCCAAGGTCGCCGGCCTGCTCGAGGCGCTGCCGCCGGCCGAACGCAGCCAGGCCTGGAGCATGGTGGAGACCGAACGCGCCGGCCGCGTGCTCAGCTTCCTGCACGACGAGATCAGCACCGCGCTGGCGCAGGAACTCGACCTCGACGACCTCATCGCCGCCGTCCAGCACCTCGAGCTCGACGACCTCGTCGATCTCATCCAGACCCTGCCGCAGGCGCTCGGCAGCCGGCTGGTGCTCGCCACCACCGGCGCGCGCCGGGAACAGCTCGAGTCGATGCTGTCCTACCCGGAGGAGTCCGCCGGCGGCCTGATGAACGCCGACGCCATCGAGGTGCGCGCCGACGTCAAGGCCGGCACCGTGCTGCGCTACCTGCGCCTGCTCGAGACCCTGCCGCCGCAGACCGACATGCTCATGGTGGTCGACCGCGGGGGGCACTACCAGGGCGCGCTGCGCCTGTCCGCGCTGGTCACCGCCAGCCTCGACACCCGGGTCGCGGCGCTGATGCAGACCGACATCGCCGGCATCGCGGTCGGCACCGACAGCCGCGAGGTCGCCCGCCTGTTCCAGGATCTCGACCTGATGTCGGCGCCGGTGGTCGATGATGCGGGGCGGCTGATCGGCCGCATCACCGTCGACGACGTGGTCGACCTGATCCGCGAGGACTCCGATCGCACGGTGATGCAGATGGCGGGCCTGGACGACGAGGCCGACATGTTCGCCCCGGTGCTGGTGAGCTCGCGCCGGCGTGCGGTCTGGCTGGGCATCAACCTGCTCACCGCCTTTCTCGCCGCGTGGGTGATCGGCCAGTTCCAGGGCACCCTCGAGCAGCTCGTCGCGCTCGCGGTGCTGATGCCGATCGTCGCCAGCATGGGCGGCATCGCCGGCAGCCAGACGCTCACCCTGGTCATCCGCGGCCTCGCCCTCGGCCAGGTGCAGAAGGGCAACGTGCGCGTGCTGCTCAACCGCGAGATCGGCGTCTCGATCCTCAACGGCCTGCTGTGGGCCGCGGTGGTGGCTGCGCTGGCGGTGGCCTGGTTCGGCGACTGGGGCATCGGCGGCGTGATCGCGGCGGCGATCCTGCTGAACCTGCTGTGCGCCGCGCTCGCCGGGCTGGCCATCCCGCTCATCCTCGNNGCGCTCGCCGGCAGCGTGATCCTCACCACCGTGACCGACGTGGTCGGCTTCTTCGCCTTCCTCGGGCTGGCGACCGTGCTGCTGCTGTGAGCGCGCGACGCGCCCGCCCTTCCGGCCTGCCCAGGCTTCAACCCGACACCCAAGCGGAGCCCCCCATGAGCAAGCAAGAACCGATCGACATCGCCGCCTTTCGCGTCACCGGCTGCAGAAAGCTGGACCTCGCCGACTGGCCGACGAAGGTGGCGCCGTTCTATGCCGGCAAGACCGACTACAAGGACCGCCTCGAAGCCGGCACCGCGCGCCTGAGCGAGCTCCAGGAGCGGCTCTACGCCCACGACCGCTATTCCCTGCTGGTGATCTTCCAGGCCATGGACGCCGCCGGCAAGGACGGTGCCATCCGCCACGTCATGTCGGGGGTCAATCCGCAGGGCTGCCAGGTGTTCAGTTTCAAGCATCCGAGCGCCACCGAGCTCGATCACGACTTCCTGTGGCGCACCCACCTCGCGCTGCCCGAGCGCGGCCGCATCGGCATCTTCAACCGCTCGTACTACGAGGAGGTGCTGATCGTGCGCGTGCTACCCGAGATCCTGCAGGGGCAGAAGCTGCCCGCGGACACCCTGGCCGCAGCGGATTTCTGGGATGGCCGGCTGCGCTCGATCGCCGATGCCGAAGCCCATCTGCACCGCAACGGGACCCGCATCGTCAAGATCTTCCTGCACCTGTCCAAGGACGAGCAGCGCGACCGCCTGATCGCGCGCATCGACGATACCGAGAAGAACTGGAAATTCGACGAGGGCGACATCGAGCAGCGCCAGCACTGGGACAAGTACATGGCCGCCTACGCAGACTGCCTGGCCGCCACCAGCACGCCCGACAGCCCGTGGTACGTGGTGCCGGCCGACGACAAGAAGAACGCCCGCCTGATCGTGTCGCAGATCCTGGTCGACACCCTGGAGACGCTCGACCTGCGCTACCCGCCGACCAGCACCGAGCGCCGCGCGAAGCTGCTCGAGATCCGCCGTCAGCTCGCGGCCGGCGAGGTGTGAGCGGCGCCCTCGCGCACCGTCCACTCCACCACCTCGGCCGCCAGGCGGTCGCTGGCCACGCCAAAGGACTGCACCACGGCGGGTAGGGCGACATCGCTCGCCGGCGCGCGCGCCTCGAAGCTGCGGCTGGCGACGATGCGCCGCGAGGCCGTATGCACCAGGCGCGCGTCCAGGCGGACCACCGCCTCGGGGCGGCCGTCGCGGTACTCGCTCTGGAAGGCGCGCAGGTCGCTGTCGAGCTCGAAGTCGGCCTGCAGCTGGCGGTCGTCGCTGCTCAAGGCGGCCACCCGGCCGTCGGCGCGGAAGGCGTCGAGCAGGCGGTTGCGCACCAGCACCGGCGCGGGGTCGCTCCAGCCCGCACCCTTGTACAGGCTCACCCGGTTGTGCTCGGGCACGACGACGATGCGCTGGCCCGAAAGGTGCACACCGGCCGCCGGACGTGCGATGCGCAGCGAACCCAGCGCCGCTTGCGCGTGGGCGCCGGGCGTCACCGCCGCCGGCAACAGATAGACGTCGACCGGCTCGGCCGTGGGCAGGATCGTGCACGCCTGCAGCAGCAGGGCGGCGCCGAACGCGGCCCCGAGTGCAGCCCGGCTGGCTGGGCGATTGGAGGGATTCATGGCGTGAACTCCTTGGTCGGTTCGAGGCCGAGCAGGTAGTCGGCGGGTCGGTCTTCGAGCTGGCGGGTGATCGCGCGCAGCGAGGCGAGCGTGGTGCGCAGCTCGGCCACCGCCGGACCGATCTCCGCCAGCCCGCGCATGCCGCCGTCGAGGTGCTCGCGATTGTCCGCCACCAGGCGCTCGACGCTCACCATCGCGCGCTCGAAGGCCTGCATCGAGGTGCGCGCGCTGTCGAGCGTCTGCGCACCCTGCGCCTCGACCAGGCGGCTGGCCGAGCCGAGCATGCGGGTGGCCTCGGCCAGCGCGGTGTTGGCGGTCCGGCTCGCCTGGGTGATCTCACGCAGCGCGGCGCTCACGTCGTCGCGCTGCGACGCGAGCGCGGCGGTGGTCTGCTCCAGGTTCTCCAGCGTACGGCCGATGGTGGCGACGTTCTCGGGCGAGAACAGCGCACGCGCCTGCACCATCAGCTCGTTGACGTTGGTTACGGCGTCCTCGCCATCGGCGAGCAGGCGGCTGAACGGCGAGGGCGCGGCGATGATCTGCGGCACGCTGCCGTCCTCGGCCACCAGCTTGGTGCTGTTCGGGTCGTCACCGCTGGTGAGACGGATCATCGTCAGCCCGGTGATGCCGGCCGGCACCAGGCGCGCGCGCGTGTCGCTGCGCACCGGCGCCGAGCTGTCGACGCGCACGCGGGCGATCACGCGGTGGGCATCGTCCGGATCGAGACGCAGGCTGACGACGTCGCCGATCTTGATGCCGTTGAACTCCACCGTGCCGCCCTGGGAGAGCCCGGATACCGCCTCCTGGAACACGATGTCGTAGATCTCGAACTGGCGGTCGGCGTCGCTCTTGCCGAGCCACAGCGTAAACAGCAACGCGGCGCCGACGACGACGACGGTGAACAAGCCGATCAGCACGTGATGGGCGCGGGTTTCCATGTCAGGTTTTCTCCCTTGCTGCTGTCGCGGCCCGCGCGCCGGCCACCGCATCGGCGGCGGCGCGGCCGCGCGGGCCGTGGAAGTATTCGCGGATCCAGGCGTCGTCGGTGGCGGCGACTTCGTCGAGGCCGGCGTTGACCAGCACCTTCTTCTGCGCCAGCACGGCGACGCGGTCGGTGATGGTGTAGATGGTGTCGAGGTCGTGGGTGACGATGAACACCGTGAGCCCGAGCGCATCGCGCAGGGTCAGGATGAGCTGGTCGAAGGCCGCGGCGCCGATCGGATCGAGGCCGGCAGTGGGTTCGTCGAGGAAGAGGATGTCGGGATCGAGCGCAAGCGCGCGTGCCAGCGCCGCGCGCTTGACCATGCCGCCCGACAGGTCGGAGGGGAACTTGTCACCGGCGATCGCCGGCAGCCCGGCCAGTGCGATCTTGAGCGCGGCCAGCTCCGCCGCCTCGCGCCGCGACAGGCCGGCATGTTCGATCAGCGGCAGCGCCACGTTCTCGGTCACGGTCAGCGACGAGAACAGCGCGCCCTTCTGGAACAGCACGCCGAAGCGGCGCTCGACCGCCTTGCGGCGGGCGTCGGGCAGGCCCAGCAGGTCCTCGCCGAACACCCGCACGCTGCCCGCACGCGGCCTGTTCAGGCCGACGATGGTGCGCAGCAGCACCGACTTGCCGGTGCCCGAGCCGCCCACCACGCTGAGGATCTCGCCGCGACGCACGTCGAGATCGAGTTCGTCATGCACGACCTGGGCGCCGAACTGGTTGCGTACGCCGCGTACCTCGACGATGTTGTCTGCGGGCCTGGCGGCCGCATCCCTCACCGCGCTCACCACCCCATCTCCATGCAGAACAGCGCAGCGATCGCATCGACGACGATCACCACGAAGATCGACTGCACCACCGCCGAGGTCGTGTGCTCACCCACCGACTGCGCGCTGCCCTCGACACGGAAACCCTCCAGGCAGCCGATCACCGCGATCAGGAAGGCGAAGATCGGCGCCTTGGCCATGCCGACCCAGAAGTGGATGAGACCGACGTTGTCCTGGATGCGCGACAGGAACAGCACCGGCGAGATGTCGAGCTTCAGCGCCGACACCAGCATGCCGCCCACCAGCCCCGACAGCATGGCAACGAAGCTCAGGATGGGCAGCGCGATCAGCAGCGCATACACGCGCGGCAGCACGAGCAGCTCGACCGGGTCGAGGCCGAGCACGCGGATGGCGTCGATCTCCTCGTTGGCCCGCATCGAGCCGATCTGCGCGGTGAACGAGCTCGCGGTGCGGCCGGCAACGATGATCGCCGCCAGCATGACGCCGAACTCGCGCAGGAAGGAGTAGGCCACCAGCTCGACGGTGAAGATGCTGGCGCCGAAGCTTGCGAGCACGGTGGCGCCGAGAAACGCCACCACCGCGCCGACCAGGAAGGTGAGCAGGGCGATGATCGGCACCGCGTCGAGACCGGTGCGCTCGAGGCTGGCGACGAGCGCGGTGACACGCCAGCGCCTCGGCTGCACCGCCACCCGCAGCGCGGTCTCGAGGATCAGGCCGATGAAGCCGGTCAGTCCGGTGACATGGCGCCAGAACACCAGCATGGCGTGGCCGATCTGGGCAAGCAGGTCGCCGAGCGCGCTGCCGCCGCCGGCCGCCGGAACGCGCTCGCGGCCCTCGATCGCCTCTGCCACCGCCTTCAGCAGCGCGCGACGCTCGGACGGCAGTGCGCCGGGGTCGGCAAGCAGCGCCGCCACCCGCTCGGCCCCGAGCAACGCATGCAGCAGCCCCGCGCCCGCCGTGTCGAGCGCACCGAGCTGGCTGAGGTCGAGTCGCGTTGCGGCATCGAGGCGGGTGTGCAGGCCCGCGCCGCGCGCCCGCAGCGCCGCGTGGTGCGCCAGCGTCCAGTCGCCCGACACGCGCAACAGCGCGCCGTCGTCGGCGATGACGAGTTCGGCGTCACCCGGACGGGGCGCGCAAGAATCGGCGTGTTCGGAATCCCTTGGCATGCACTGCGGCTCGGTCGGCGAGACGAGGATGGTACAACAGCGCTCGCTAGCGTTTGATGCACTGCAGCCAAAGGGCGCACAATTCAGTCTGATGGAATCGGCCATTCAGCTGCGGTGCCGAAGGCCCGCAAGCTGCCAGCGGCGATGCACGGCAACATGCCGACGGCGTCCCGAGCGGCGTCATCCCGAGGTGACCTTCATGAATACGACACAACGCAGCCGGCTCGCCTGGTTGGGCGCCGGCGTTCTCGTCCTCGTCGCGGCCGCTGCCTGGCAGCTCCTCCGCCCCCCACCCGACGATGGCAGCTTCGTGCGCGGCAACGGCCGCATCGAGGCGACCGAGGTGGACGTCGCCGCCAAGGCGCCCGGCCGCGTGGACGCGATCCTGGTCAACGAGGGCGACTTCGTCTCCCGCGACGACGTGATCGCGCGCATGGACGTGAAGGCCCTGCAGGCGCAACTCGCCCAGGCCCGGGCGGAGGTCGCCAACGCCAGCAGCGCCCGCGAGACCGCGCGCGCGCTGGTCGCCCAGCGCGAAGCCGACGTCGCGATGGCAGAGGCGGTGCTGGTGCAGCGCCGCGCCGAGCTCGACCTTGCGCGCAGCACCGCGGCGCGCTCGCGGGCGCTGCTCGCCGATCGCGCCACCTCGGCGCAGAAGGTGGAGGACGATGCCGCCCGCGCGCGCAGCGCCGAGGCCAACATCAGTGTGGCCCAGGCCCAGATCGCCGCCGCCCGCGCCGGCGTGCGCGCGGCCGAGGCGCAGGTGCAGCAGGCCGCAGCGGCGATCGGTGCCGCCGAGGCCGTGGTCGCCCGCCTGCAGACCGAGATCGCCGACAGCGAACTGCGTGCGCCGCGCAGCGGCCGCGTGCAGTACCGCGTGGTGCAGCCGGGCGAGGTGGTGGCCGGCGGCGGCAAGGTGGTGAGCCTGGTCGACGTCGGCGACGTCTACATGACCTTCTTCCTGCCCGAGAGGGCCGCCGGCAGGGTGGCGCTCGGCAGCGAGGTGCGCATCGTGCTGGACGCCGCCCAGCATCTCGTGATCCCCGCCAAGGTGTCCTACGTCGCCAGCGTCGCCCAGTTCACGCCCAAGACCGTGGAGACCCAGAGCGAGCGTCAGAAGATGGTGTTTCGCGTCAAGGCGCGCATCGACCCCGAGTTGCTGGCGAGGCACGCGGAGCAGGTCAAGACCGGCCTGCCCGGCGTGGCCCACCTGCGTCTGAACGCGCAGCGCGCGTGGCCGCCCGAGCTCGAGGTGAGGCTGCCGTGAGCGCCGGACGCGACGACGCGCCGCCCTGCGAGGCCGGGGACACGGGCGCACGGAGCACGCATGCCGCGCCACCGGTCGCCCGCCTCGTCGACGTCGATCACCGCTATGGCGACACGCGCGCCGCCGACGCGCTCACGCTGGACATCCCGGCCGGCCGCATGGTCGGCTTCATCGGCCCCGACGGCGTCGGCA
>JRYH01001993.1_pt1 | contig 11509 bp, 18 predicted proteins | sample 235351 | NCBI WGS metagenome assembly JRYH01 (sample SAMN03074221, study PRJNA261480) | activated sludge metagenome | biome: Wastewater Treatment Plant; feature: Wastewater; material: Activated sludge; isolation source: activated biomass of a wastewater treatment plant treating wastewater... ... | reverse complement strand
CTGATGAAGGCGCTCGGCATCCGGGAAAGGTAGCCCGGCATGATCCTCAAAGCCTCACAGCGCGGCGGCGGCAAACAGCTGGGCGTCCATCTGACTAGAACGGACGACAATGACCATGTGGAGCTGCACGAGATCAGAGGCTTCCTCTCGGACGATATCGTGAGCGCTTTGAAAGAAGCCCATGCGGTTAGCAAAGGCACGCGCTGCAAGCAGTTCCTCTTTTCGGTATCGCTCAATCCGCCGCCGCAGGAACGCGTTGACGTCGAAACCTTCGAAAGCGCCATTGCCCGCATTGAAGAGCGGACCGGGCTTGCAGGCCATCCCCGCATCATCGTCTTTCATGAGAAGGAAGGGCGCAGGCACGCCCATGCCGTCTGGAGCCGGATCGATGCGGACACGATGACGGCGAAGAACCTCCCCTTCTTCAAGATGAAGCTGCGCGATCTCTCGCGCGAGCTTTACATCGAGAACGGCTGGAAGATGCCGCGCGGGCTGATGAACAGCCGCGAGGCCGACCCGCGCAACTTTACGCTGGCTGAATGGCATCAGGCCAAGCGCGCCGGGTTTGACGCGCGCGATCTTAAATCCATCCTGCAGGAATGCTGGGCAGTCTCGGACTCCAAGGCCGCGTTCATGCAAGCTCTCAAAAGCCGAGGATTCACCCTCGCCAAGGGTGATCGGCGCGCTCATGTCGCGCTTTCACCGGAAGGCGAGGTGTTCTCGGTAGCCCGTGCTGTCGGCAAGAAGGCGAAGGAAGTTCGGGAGCGCCTTGGCACGCCGGACGACCTGCCGGGCGTTCAGGATGCCAAAGCCCGGCTGGCGCGCGAGCTTGGTGAGAGATTCTTGCGCCTGCGCCGCGAGGCGCACATCCACAAGCAGCGCGATCTTGTGCCGCTGGAGACCGAGCGGCAGGCCATGGCGCAAAGCCAGCGGATCGAGCGCAGCCGGTTAAAGCAAAAGCAGCTAGAGCGTTGGGCTCAAGAAATCCGCGCCCGCGCCGAGCGCTTTGACAGGGGCATCAAGGGACTCTGGAGCGCTGTTACGGGCAAGCATGCTGAAATCCGCCGAAGCAACGAGCGTGAGGCCTATGCCGCGCTGACCCGCGACCGCGCGCAGCATCAGGCCTTGATCCAAGCCCAAATGACAGACCGTCAGGCCCTGCAAGCCCGGATTAGAGCCGCACGCGACCGTCATGCGGCCCTGCTGAAGGATCTGCGGGCCGATCAGCAGCAAGTGCGCCAGATGGCACGGAGTGAGCCGTCAAAGGCGCGTCCGAGCATGGAGCAGAGTATCGACCGGATGCGTAAAGGTGAGCGCCCGTCCAAACGGGAGCGTAGCCGCGATAAGGACCGGGAGCGGTGAAGGTTTCTACGAACTGGAAAAATCAGGCGGTATTCTTGCCGTATGATAGACGCGCAGGATCTGAAGCTCGTCCTCGCGCACGCGGTAGTGGACGCGATAAGGAGCACCGGCGATAGACAGCGCCCGTGTCGGACCGCCTTCCCATGCCCGGCCCAGCTCGGGAAACGTCTCAAGGCTTTCCACGGCCCTGCGGATGCGGGCGATGGTCCGCCCGGCGGCAGGTTCGTTATCTTCTGCGATATAGTCGTGAATGGCCCGCAAGTCTGCCAGAGCCAGCGGCGTGAAGACGGCCTTCACCCGGCGGCGTCCTTAGCGCCCAGTTCGGCCCAGACCTGTTCGGCGGGAATCGCTTGGTCCGCATCCGCCTGCTTGACCGCCGCCGCGAGCCCCTTGTTCACCGCCGCGACGTATTCGGCGTCGGTGCGTTCCTTTTGCTCGTCGGTCAGCTCGCCGGGCGCGGGCTTGTCGTCTTTAAGTGTCGGCATCGTCTATCCTTTTTTATCAGGATATCATATCTCAAGCGGCGTTGCCATGTTTCAGGGCAATGCCGCGCCAGCCGCTGCGCGTTCGCGGAATGCCCAGAGTTTCCGCCAGTTCCCTGAAGCCTGACATAAACGCTTTGCCCCGCTGGGGCGTTCGGCCCCGCCGGTCGCACCATTGCTTGTAGCCGCGCTGAAGATCGGGCGGAGCCAGCGTGTCATGGGGCGATGGAACCAGCGCTTCCAGACAGAAATCTTCGATCGATCCCGAAGGCAGTTCGGCCTGTGGCGCAGGGGCATACTTTCTGTCCCCGCCATGTCCGCTTGCCAAGAACAGCCCCAGCGAAGCACCAATCTCGACCAGCAGCGCGACTGCGATGATGAGGGCGAGGCGCACGGCATCTTTTTCCTGACCCAGAATGCGGCTCAAAAGTGAAACCTGCGGATCGCTGTCCTGCCCTCCGCCGTCACGGCGCAACTGATTGAGTTCGGCATCCAGTGCGTTGATCTCCCCCGCCAGCCGTTCGACTTCTTGCGCTGCCGCGAGTTCGGCGCGCAGTTTGAAATACGCGGCGCAGTAATCGCGGCTTTCGCTCACGGTGGCATCCGTGCAGCTTCTCGTGGATGCCCAGCGGCGGTTCTGGCGGTGACGTTCGATCTCTTGCGTGAGAATATCACCCGCGCGATGAGCGGGCAGTGCCTTGCGGCGCGCATCTGCATACTCCCGCATGTCATGCACACGGGTGTATGCGCTGGAGAGATCATCGCGCTCCTGAACGAGCGCGCCGCGATTATCGGCAGCAAAGCCGATGGCGCTCAGGAGAGAGAAACCAGCAAAGAAGGTGAAGGCCAGAGAACCTGACGCCGCCGCAATCAGTCGCCGTGCCTGCCAGCTCCACGCGATGAAGAAGGGCAGCAGGGCTTTTAGCACATCTGCCGAGGCAGAGGCCGCGCCCAGCACCTGTCCCTCCAGCGGGCTCTTGCCGAGGGAGGAGAGGAACAGGTAATTCATCGCCGCCGATACCGCACATAGGATGAGCGCGGCACAGATGCCGAGGATGGAAAGTAAAGGTTGCAAGTTTTGATCTCCGGCCAGATTACCGGCGCAGGAGAACACAGTTGCGCTGCCCTATCGGGGGCTAGTCGCTGGAGAGCGAACCACCATCAGGATTTGCGACCTTGGATGAGCGCCAACGCGCGATTAAGTTCTACTGAATTAATGGCTGTATCAAACGGCCACTCCACAAGAATGACACCCTCACGGGCCAAGCACTTGCGTTTACGCGCATCTAGCGCCTGCCTTGCCCGAAATCCTTCTTCTCCGCCGAAGAAAGCCACCGGGGTGCTGTATTCCATGGTATTCGAACGCCACATTGATGGATGGGACGTAGATGTCCACCGATTGTCTGCCGAGCCAACGCGGGGACCACTGGCGTACCGCATCGGGAAACCGAAAGCGCACAAGATCAAAGAACTCGGCTTCGGATTTCCAGCGGCGCTCCGCTCCCGCGTCACGACTGCGCCACGCTTTGAGATGGCTTTTAGCCCCAGCAACGGTGTCCGGAATCCACGCACGTCCCCATTTGCTTCCGCCAAGTGGGCCTACGCCGTAGTAGAATCGCACCCCATCCGGCGGTAAACGGCCATCTTGCACCCACCGCTCCAACTCTGTCACGGTGCACCCTAGAATTTCCCGAACAGCCGTGGGCGATAATCCCTTCCGGCCTACATTCGAAAGATGCCTCTCAGCGCGCGGCTTCGCGGGGAGCGAGGTATTCCATGCGGCGGCGCGACGTGCGGCGTCCGCTGCAGCTTTCGCTGCCTTCCTTTCTTCCTCGGCCTTCCGCTCGGCGAATTCGAGATCAAGCCGTTCCAACTCCGCGCGCTCCGGCAATGTCCATGCAATTTTTCTGCTCCACGACGGGCCGCAAGTCCTGTGCACATAGCGAGCGATATCAACGGGTGGATCGCCCCTCTGACGTCGCAGGTGGACACGTGCCTTCAACCGCAGTCGACGCTTCGCCATTTCATCCCCATCGGCTGGGAGTGTTGCAGCGGTACTATCTATAGATTCGCGGCAGCTTCAAACGCATCCAGCGCGGCTGAGAGTAGCTGTGCCTGACTGATACCGTCACGCTTGGCGAGCGCCTTCAGGCGTTCGGCGTCACTTTCAAGAATGGAAAGGTTCTTTTGTACGCGCTTGCCGGTGGCGGGGACGCGCGTGGGTTGACGCGCCGGTGCCTGCGGCTGCGGCGGCGTTAGATGCAGATGTCTCCGAATGGCGTCCAGCTTCGTGAATTTTGTCATGGTGGCCATGCGATCTGATGGAAGTAGCGGGGGCGGCGTTACCGTCCCCGGTCGAAATCCTGTTTGGCGCGTCCGCGCTGGAGCGCGCGTGAATGACCGCTTTCGAATTGCTCGCGCGCTTGCGTGAGTCTTTCATCGATATGGCGAATGCGGCGTTCGGATTCGTTGTCGATCTGCCGCCGCACCTCCGTGGCCTCCCAGCCATTCGGGGTAAGATGCAGCTCGGCCCGCGGCTTGGGCCGAGCTGCGATCCGTTGGTCGCGTTCCGCTTTGGTGACGACTCCCGAAGCGGCGCGACCGAACTCTTTGGTCATCGTTCGTAACGGGGAGCGCCGTCACGGTCACGACGATCCTCCCTGCCGTTGCTGCGACGCGTGTCCCTGCGACCCTCGTCTTTGGCTTCGTCTCTTGCGCCTTCGATACGATCCTGCACGGACCGTACGGTTACGCGACCGTCGACGGGCACGGAATCGAGCTGGAGTGAAAATCCCTCTCCATCTTTGTGCGGCCACATCGCGCCAATGCGATTGAAGTAGGCTTTGCTCTCCTCCCCCTCCCGCACCTGATAGGCAATGTGAGTAGGGCGTTTGCTTTCATTGTCGTTGCTCATGATCGATCTCCTTTGTTGATCAGCTTGGTTCGTAGCCTTCTACGTATGCATGGGTTCCACCTCGATATTGGGCGAAAGACGCGAATTTCTTCGGCACTCGCTCGCGGATCACGCGTGCCCATTTCGAGCCGAAGCGTCCGGCAATTCGCACGTTGTCCTGCGGCGGGTGATACGGGTTCGGCAGATAGAGACCCGCCATCGCGCGCTGCGTGTAGTACGGATGTTTCGCGGCGTAGACGGGCGGCAGGTTCTTGCCGGAGATGAAGAGAATCTGCCGGTCCTCCGGCAGGCCGAGGATCTCGTCTTCCGTCATGATCTTGCGGGCCTGCTTGGTCCTGAGTTTTTCCGCGCGCGAATAATGCGCGGCATCCAGCATGGCGGAGAACATGTCCTCGCCGGATAGCGCGCGCTGGACGGCAAGCGCCTTCTGCCGCTTCGCCGCTTCTTGCAATTTCGGATCGTCATATTCCAGCGTCTCGGTGCCGAGCATGTTTGAAACCAGCCTGGCGGTTTCGTAGTCGCGCACGCCGAAGAACTGGCGCATTTGCGCCGAACCCAAGAAGCCCTGCACGCCCGGCGCGCCGTAATGGCGGATGATCTGGCCGATGTCCTGAAAGAACGCCCAAGCGCGGATGCCCGCGCCGCGTCCAAAGGTGAAGGCACGCAAGAGGGCTTCGAAGGGACCAAGCTGCCCTGCTTCATCAACGACTAGATTGACGCGCGGTGAGAGCGGCGTGCGGCCCTTATAGAGCATGGTGACGGTAAAGAAGAGACGCAGCAGCGGCGCTGAGATCGTTAGCGTCTCCGCAGGCATCATGATGAAGACCTTGCACGCCTTTGCGGGATCACAGAGGGCCGACAAAGAGAAATCGGATTGTTCTAGCGATGCCTGCAAGACCGGATCGTCCAGAAAGCCGAGACTGGCGTAAATCTCACCCATGATGGAGCCGAACTCGCGCGGGGAATCCTGCTGCTTGGTGATCATCTCGCCGCCGCTGCGGCGAACATCTTCAAATGCCGAGCGCGACATGGCCTCGATTACATCAATCCATGCCGGGCTTCCGGACTCCGCCAGATTCACAAGGCGTATCAGACGCGGCAGGCTTGTGTGCCCGTGTACCTCAACATCGATCTTGAGCAGCGCCTCCACCCAGCCGCCGCCGCGCTGCTCGAAATATTTGCCGTCAGACGTGCTGGTCACGGCAATCAGCGCGCGGGCGATGAACTTGCAGTCGGTGTGAAAGGTCGGGCTGTCGCGGGTCAGAATATCGAGCGGGTTGCAGGCGAGCTGCGGCAGACCGTGAAGACCATACGGGTTGAAGAAATAGGCCTGCTCACCGTACAGCGCATGGACATGCCAAGAGATCGCTGCCAGCTCGCCGCGCGGGTCCAGAAACATCATACGCTCACCCGGAGAGCGGCAGACGACATAGCCCAGCACATCACGCAGCTTGCCGCTGCCTGCACCGCCAATGGTAATCATCGGCGCATCGCCTTCCAGATGCAGCGGGCGGCGGTCAAAGAACCCGATTTGCGGACCACGGGGCTCGAACAGACCAGCGGCGCGCAGCTGGTGCGCTTCCGTCCATGAGGCGCTGCCAAAGCGATAGTGCTCGTTGAAGGAGGAAGAGTGCATGGCGGGTTCTGGGAATGGCTGAAAGGTAAGAAGGGGCCGCATCACTGGCGGCCCCTTCGCTATCGAGGATCAGACGCGCTTGAAGCCGCCGACCTCGAACTCCTTCACCCACTTGTATTTGACCTTGCTGGCCATCCAGAACAGCGCAGCCGCGATTGCGATCTGCAGGATGCCGTTGTTCCCTGCGGCGAAGTGGATGCCGCCGATGGCGAGGAAGAATACGCCGCCGCCCACCAGCACGCGGTTGAGGAACTGCAGGGGCTTGCTGATGATAACTTCCGGGGTGCGGGACATAGGTTGGTTCCTTTCAGGGTTGGTTTTCAGAAGAGACGCGTGGCCAGTGCCAGCAGGGCGCTGACAAGGGCGATGTCGAAGGTGATGCGCGCGGCGTAGAACGTGAAAGCCGCGACGATCACCGCCCAGCCGATCACGGCGAGGCCCGCCATATCGCCGCCGTATCGGCTCTGGGCGAAGGCGAAGACGTAGTCGATGGTCTGGTGATAAAGCTCAGGCCCGCCGAAGAAGGCGGCTGTGATGGCAAGCACGATGGTCATGCCCTGCTTCGGATCATGACCCTTGTTGCCGCCCCATTGGTTTGGTTGTCCGGGATGCAATTGCCCCTCCTTTCATCAGTGATCACCGGGCAAAAAGCGGCGCGGTGATCTTTGCTGATGCTAGGAATAGGCGGGCAACTCCCTGACCGTGGGCGGGTCTTGGGAAGAAGTCGGCTCTTCGCTATTTGGCGATGAACCCGGCGCGCACGGGGTTGGAAATCCGGAACGCGAGATCGATCAAGCGCAGGCGCGTCAGAATACGCCGCTGCGGGCTTTGCTTGGGATCAACGTCATCGAAATACATGAAGCCGGAGAGCCAGCGGAACGAACCGTCATCGTTGAAAGCAGCGTCGATATCTTCGTCATCCACCTCGAACGGCTTGCCGCCGGGCCATGTGATCTTTCCCCGAAAGCCGTAGATCGTATCGGCGATCCAGTTCGGTATCTCACGGCGCGACATGCCGAGCGAACGCGTGGCGGTGGCTAGCCGCTGAAAATGCGAGCGGCGTAGCAGCTCATCATCGCTGGCAACGATAACGGTGCGCTTGTTGTCGTTGACCGGGGGAACAGTACAGGGTTTGCAAACATCACGTCCGCAGCGTTGGCAATAGGTCATAACTCAAGTCTCCTTTTCTTCTTGTTATTGGCGGAGCGAACCCCGCGACCCTTCTTGAAAGCGCTGCCTCATACACAAGCATGAGTTGAAAATATTTCTTCAGCACTTTCTCCGACAATACGGGTTTCGCGGCGTTTTCTGCAAAATCCTAGTGAAAGAGAGCTGCATAAATACAGCCATGGGTTGAGTGTGGAGGTGCGAATTGGAGCGTGCAAAAAACCAAAAATCGGAGCGCCGGACGGCACTCCGCAATCGCTACTCCGTTGGCGCGAAACTGTCGGAGCACAAGTTTCTCCGTCTGCTGCACGGCTACGCGCACGGCGTGCCATTACAGGCGATGGAACGCCGCACGCATGTTAGCGGAAGGACGATCCGTACGACCTACGCAAACTTGCGCGCGCATTTGCCGGTCGCGATCACAGCGCATCCTGAACGCTTCAGCGGTGCGGGGATTGTGCTCGCGCATCACGAGACGCCCGCGCTGGTTCATGCGGCAAGGCGCAGCCCGGTGTTCCGGCGGCATCGCCGTCACCACGCACCGCGCTTGAAGTGCCCGGATGAAGAGCTGGAGCACGTACACGAAGCTGTCGTGAGGCTCTTATGCGCGCTCGATCTGCGAGGCGTGGGATTGAACGAAGATGAGAACGCCACGCGGGATGTCGTCTTGCGGCTGGCGGATGCCCTGCCTCGCCTGCATCCACGCGATCCGCCACAGAATCTGGCAGAAATTATTCCGGGCGCGAAACCGCACGCGCATCCTGAGATGCGGCTCTATGAAGATTACAGGCGCTATCTGCTCAAGAGCCCGCTTGGGACACGATAGTTATTGTGTCCCCGGACGCCGGAGGTGCCAGTCACCTAATTAATACAGTACACGTAGCATGTGACGTTGCCATTAGGGGAAGAACATGTGCAGGCATTTACTCCCGAAGGCTGCGCATGAGGTGTTCGTGTACCCCCCGCAGTTGCGGAGCATCCACTGCGGAAATATCCGGCAGGACAGCTCGCAGTGCAGCCATTGATGCTTGTACAGGTTTGGGTGGTTTGCCCGGTAATTCCCCCGCCTGCCGGTACGGCAGCCCACTGGCCGTCCCCGCGCAGGAACACAGAAGGTGACGGCGTACCGGTCGCTCCAATTTTCGGAATGCTCACAGCCGCATCCGCAATTTTTGCCGTAGTCACCGCACCGGAAGCGATCTTGGCTTCCGTGACAGCGTTGCTCGCGATCTTGGCCGCGACGACGGCATTGTTGGCGATGGTGGCCGCAACCGAACCGGAGCCCGATCCCGTCACGTCCCCGGTCAGCGCCGTGATGCCGCCGCTTCCGGCATCATCCGCCGCGCAGGCCCAAGTCGTTCCGTTGAACTTCAGGACCTGCCCGTTGGTGCAGGTAAGATTGCCGATCTTCGTCACGGCAGCCGCCGCATCCCAACTCAGAATCGAGCGCCATGTGCCGGATTTGCAGACGATGAAATGCCCGGTCGGAATCTCCTTGCCGCCGGAGCGCATGAAATTATTCTCTTCCGCGCCCGTGCAGCTATCGCCGGGCACCTGTTCCGCCGCCCGCGCGATATGAGGAACGGATAGCAGCAGCGCCAAAAGCGCGAATATGCGGAGCGTTCTAGTCATCGCGGGCCTCCTTTGCACGGGAGGCAATGCGCTTGTTGATGTGCTCCGGCCCGGTATCGGTTATCCAAAGCCCGTAGTTGATCTCGCCCGGTACGTGCAGGCCCTTCTTGTCCAGCATCGCGACGGGTTCGTCATCGATGATGAAGACGAAAGCTTTGGCTTGCTGATCGGCCTCGATCCGCACGGTTTCTTGTTTGGCGGCGTCTTCAGCCAACGTTGGATTGAAGCTGAAAGCCGCGACCGCAGCGATTACGGCAATGGCAATGAATGAACGCATGAACTCCCCCACTCTCTCGTTCGTCAAATGAAACGGCCACCAGAGCAAAGCTCTTGGTGACCGGGAGTTGAGAACCGTCATATTCCAAAGAACGGTGCGGCAGTTTTTAGCCGCGCACCTGTTGCGCCCGAAGGCACATGCAGGCAGTGAGCCTGAACATGCACTGCCGCCTCCCGGTCTGAGCCGAGAAGCGACATCCATGGCGCGCTTCGCCAATATGTGAGGAAGACGCACCAATAACGGCTGATGCCAACCGTGGAATATGTGGGGTTCTCACACCCCGGCTGGAAAAAACTTCCAACTATTTTAATTCTATACAATTTTCGTCAATAAATAAACATCATTCGCATTTGTGCAGGTTTTTTCGGGCGTCTCTCCGGCTCGATGGCCGGGGCCGCGCTCGCGTGAACCGAGCCTGCCAGTGCAGGGCAGTCTCGGCCCTTCGGGCTTTGATCGCTGACGCGGGAAGTGAAGTGCTAAGGGGCATCCGCCCCTGCCGCGCGCAAGGCATCCCCCCGCATCCCCGCAGCTTTTTGTTTCTCCGTTCTTTTGTGCGGGGCCCCTCGTGCGGAGCCTCCTTGCGCTTGGCTCCCCGCTCTCGGCGAGGGCCAAGGGTTCATGCGAACCCCTTTTCTTGAGGGGAGAAAGGACCAAGCCATGAACCTCGCAAGCCAAGAGTACCGAACCTATTTCAAGCCCCGCGTACCTGAGCGCCGCGCGCCGTTTGAGTTTTATCCCACGCCGCCAAGCGCCATCCGGGCGCTGTTATCCGCCGAACGATTCGACGGTGACATATGGGAACCCGCCTGCGGTGACGGGGCGATTTCCCGCGAGCTGGTCGCGGAAGGCTATGACGTGATCGCCACCGACATAACCGATTGGGGCTACGGCTATCCCGGCTATGATTTCCTCGCGCTTGATAAGCCCTTCGCGCGCAACATCGTGACCAACCCGCCCTATGGCTGGGGCATGGCAGACAAGTTCGTGGACAAGGCGTTGAGCTTCACGGCGGACACAGGCGGGCGTGTCGCCATGCTCTTGAATATCGCCTCGCTCTGCCATCCCAAGCGCCATGACAAGTTCGTGGGCCGCCCGCCGAGCGTGATTTACGCCCTTGATGAATGCGTCTGTTATCCGCTGGGAAGGCCGGAGCGTGCCACCCGGCACACAACCAGGCACCGCTATGCGTGGCTGATCTGGGATCACGGACACAAAGGCGATTGCGCCATGCGCTGGCTTTCTACCGCGCCTTTCAACGCTCAACAATAAGGAGAAGAAACCATGAGCATCACCACCCAAAACGCTATCGCAGCGCTGCTGTCTGAACTCGATCAGCACATCATCGGCGCCAGCATTAAAACACGGGCATCCATTGCCGCTATTAAAGTCAGGAAACAAAACCAGTGCATCGGCACGCTGCTGCCGCTTGAGCACGACTTGGAAGTTGCGCTTTCGCTTTACCGGGCCATCCTTGCCATTCACCGCACGCCGCGCCCGATTGTGAGCGAGGAAAGCGGGGCCGTGTGAGAAGCCATCCGCGCATAAGACTGGAGTCTCTCGGCATCGAGGCGCTGGACATGCGCCCGGCGCAGAACGAAATCCGCGCCCGGTATGGGCGCGGCTACCATGTCAACGATGATTGTCTGCGCGACGTTGGGGCACTGTGGGGCATCGGCCCGCAGCACGAATGCATCAACGACGCGGGCGTGTTCATACCGTACGAACGCATCCAATGCCGAGCCGGGCGGTGCAGCGCCGAAATCCGCTATGCCGCTTCCCCGTCCGGCCTCTGGGCCATGGACACCAGCTATATGACGGCCAGCAGCGGTAACGCTTCTTCGCCTTCCGTGTGGAACGCTGTTGCTTTCTTGAACGAAGACGATGCAAGAGCCGCCGGGCTTCACGCGCTGATAGAGCTGTTCCGCAATATCGCCGCCGCCGGACGATCGGAAGCATCAGACGCCCGCAAGCTCGTATCGCTGCTGGAAGAGGAGCGAACGCCGCAGCTTGCGCTGTTCTAGGCTCGAGACTCAATCAGG
>JRYH01003905.1_pt1 | contig 11511 bp, 7 predicted proteins | sample 235351 | NCBI WGS metagenome assembly JRYH01 (sample SAMN03074221, study PRJNA261480) | activated sludge metagenome | biome: Wastewater Treatment Plant; feature: Wastewater; material: Activated sludge; isolation source: activated biomass of a wastewater treatment plant treating wastewater... ... | reverse complement strand
CCATGGGCGAAGCCACTACTCTGCGCCGCAAGGTCCGGCAGAGGCGGTAACGGTGGGCAGGCGCAGGAATATCCTACTTCTGGGCATGGACGATGCCTTTGCCTACCGGCGCTATCGCACCGCCTTCGGGGCAGAGCTGAAGGTGCCGAACCTCGACCGGATTTCCGCCGTCTCGTCGGTGTTCGACGCCGCCTATTGCCAGGTGCCGGTCTGCGGCCCCTCGCGCGCCTCGGCGATGTCGGGGATGGCGCCGCATGACACCGGCGTTTTCGACAACTACACCAGTATATTCGAGGTGATGACCCCGGAGCAGATGTGGCAGTTCCGCCTGCGGCAGGACGGTTACTACTGTTCCACCGCCGGAAAGATCCATCACGGCTACCGCCCGCTGCCGCCCGAGATTCACGACGTACTTTATTCCCATCCGGCCTCGCATGTCTTCTTCGGCCCGCCCCGCAACGCGCCGCATGTGAAGCATGGCGGCATTACCGGGGGCGCAGGCACGACCGATCCGCGCGACGATGCCAAGTATTACGACGCGCGGTCGGCCAATCACGCGATCCGCTTCTTGCAGGACTATGACGGCGACGCCCCCTTTTACCGCGAGGCGGGCTTTCACCACCCGCATCTGCCCTATCGCACGCCCGACCGTTTCAAGACGATGTATGACATCGACGCCTTCATCCAGCCGCAGGACTGGGCGGGCGGCTTCGACCTGTCGGCCTTCACCGCCAATTTCATGCAGGAGAACATGGAGACGGCCGAAGCGGTGGAGTACTGGAAGGCGTCGGTGCGAAACTACTTCTCTGCCTACAGCCATGTCGATTACCACATCGGCCGCGTCTGGGACGCGCTTAAGGCGTCGCGCCATGCCGACAACACCGTTGTCGTGGTCTTTTCCGATCACGGCTTTCACCTGGGCGACAAGAACCGTTTCCGCAAGTTCACCCTTTGGGAAGAGGCGACGCGGGTGCCGTTCATCGTGCATGACCCCGACCAGCCGGGGCGGGTGATCGACGATCCCGTGGCGTTGCTCGACTTGGGGCCGACGGTCCTTGACTATGCCGGTGTCCGCCCGATGCGCCATTCGCCGGGCAAGTCGGTTCGCCCGCTGGTCGAAGGCGCGCGCGATCCCGACCGCGCGGTGCCGACCTTCTGGTATGGCTCTGCCTCCATCCGCAAGGGGCGCTGGCGCACGACGCTTTATCAGGATGGCAGCGCCGAGTTTCACGACGTGATCGACGATCCCTGGCTGACACGGAACCTCGCGGGAAAGGACGTGGGCTATGAGCCGATGCGCCAGGCCCTGCATGAGACCTGCCGCGATTACGGTCTGGTCATCGTGGAGGCGGGAGAAGAGGCGACCGAGGCGGCGAGCTACTATTCGCTGCATCAGGGCGCGGCGTCCCCGGCGGAACTGCCGACGAACGGTCTGGTCAGCGTGGGCGGCGTCGCCCCCGATCATGCCAGCCCCGGCTACCGGCGGCACTTCGCGACCCTTGCCGGGGATGGTACCATGGCCGTCGCGCCCGGTGTGCGCGAGCTGCTTTTCGCCTCTGACGCCTCGGGCGGGGTGGAGCGTTTCGGCGTGACCTGCAACGACGACGGCAACCGCATCGCCTTTCTCGGCGGGCATCGGCGCTTTGACCTCGACATCAAGGGCGGGATGGGGGGCGATACCATCACCGCCTCGCATGATGCGCTGTCGGTGCGGCTGGGTCCGGGGGACAATCTGGTCCATGCCGGTGTTTCGGACGGGGTGATCTGGGGCGGCACCGGGGCCGATGTCATCAACTGCCATGCCGGCAACAATGAGGTGCATGGCGGCGCGGGCGACAGCACCATCACCGGCGGCACCGGCAATGACACGATCTATTCGGGGCTGGGCGACAACCTGATCGTGACCGGGCCGGGCGACAATGAGGTGACGGTCGAAGGCGGGCGCAACCGTATCCTGTGCGGTGAGGGCAACAACCGGCTGGTGTTCCGGCGCGCCGAGCAGCCGCAATATGTCGAAGGGTTCGATACCGGGGAGATTGACATCTCTGACTGGATCGGCATGGGGCCGACGGTGCTGGCGCGCGAGGGCAACGGCGTCGCCCTGACCTGCGGGACCGAAAGGGTGGTGTTTACCGATAGCGACTACGACAAGATCGAAGCGGCGATCACCCCGGCGGAGAAGTTTGGATGACCAAATCGAAAAAGGCCGCCAGGGCGACGGTGACGCGGGCAAAAGCAGTCGAGCCCGCCGCCAAGCCCACGCCGAAGAAGGCGCCAAAGCTCAGCTATACCGAAACCCTGACCGTGCAGGGCGTGTCGATCCCCTTCGTCCCCTCGATCATCACGCCGCGCATCGAACGCCCGATGCGCGCCGGACGCTATGAGGGGGGGGAGGTCATGGCCACCCGCGACATGGTGCGTGCGGGCGACCGGGTTCTGGAACTGGGCGGCGGTGTCGGCCTTGTCTCTACCGTCGCGGCGCAGGTGCCGGGCGTCGAAAAGGTCGTGACGATCGAGGCCAACCCCGAGCTTCTGCCGCTGATCCGCGAAACGCACAGGATCAACGGGGTGGAGAACGTGGAACTGCGCAACGGCGTGGTGGTGCGTGAGGGCGCCGGGCCGGTGGAGTTCTACCTGCGCCCGGATTTCTGGGCATCGAGCATGGAGCCGGACTCGCGCCCCTATGACCGGGTGGTTTCTCTCCAGCCATGGCCGTTGGCCGACCTGATCGCGGAACTTCGCCCCACCGTCATCTCCGCCGATATTGAGGGCGGGGAGATCGAGGTCTTCGACGGTATCGCGCTGGACGGCGTCCGGGTCATCATCATCGAGCTTCACCCGGCGGTCTATGGAAAGGCGGGCGAGCAGCGTATCCTCGATCACCTCGCCTCGCTCGGGTTCAACCCGGATGAGCGTTACCTTGCGGGCAGCGTCTGGGTTCTGTCGCGCGAGATCGTGAAACCCGCCGTCGCCGCGCCTGCCGGGCAGTGCGGGCTGTCGGACCCCGCCCATGACAGGGCAGAGCCGCGCTTTGCCATCGCCACCTGCATGAAGAACGAAGGGCCCTTCATCCTGGAATGGCTGGCCTATCACCGCGCCATCGGAGTGCAGGATTTCGTCGTCTTCACCAACGATTGCACCGATGGCAGCGACTGCCTGCTTGACCGGCTGGATGAGATGGGGGTGGTCACCCATCTGCCCAACCCCGCCGTGGTGGCCGGATCGACCTACTTTCAGCCGCTGGCGATGAAATACGCCGTCCAGATGCCGGTGATCCGCCGGGCGGACTATTTCATCCAGACCGATGTCGATGAATTCATCACGATCCGCGCCGGGAAGGGCCATCTGCATGACCTGCTGAAGGCCGCCGGGCCGTTCCATGTGCTGTCGATCTCCGAGGTCAACTTCAACTCATCCGGTCAGTGGGATTTTGCCGATACCTGGATCACCGAAACCTTCCGGGAGCATGAGACCTTTGCGCCCGGTCACTGGCAGGCGCGGCGGGGGGTGAAGTCGATCATCCACGGGATCGACAATTTCGCCTCCTGGCCGGTCCACCGCCCCGGCGCGATTGCGGGGCTTGAGGATCGCTACGTCTGGCTTGACGGGTCGGGCAGGCAGGTGCCGGCGGAGTTCATCACCAAGCACGAAAACGGCATCGACCGGCGCGGGCGCTATGATCTGGTGCAACTGGATCATCACCCGATCCGCTCGGTCCAGTCCTACCTGATGAAGTTTGATCGCGGCGATGTCGTCACGCCGAAGCGCAATGTCGATCACCACTATTTCCGCCGCCGGTCGATCGGCGGGCAAAGCGAAAACCACATTGCGCGGATGCTGCCCAAGGCGCGGGCCGAATGGGCGGCGCTGATGCGCGACGGCACGGTGGCGGATCTGCACCGCCAGACCGTCGCGGCGCACAAGGCGCGGATTGCGGAGATCGAGAAACGGCCGGAACTTGCCGAACTGCGTGAGTGGATCAGGGCGACCTATTTTCCCGGGCGGGCGGCCGAATAGCGTTGGAAGTCAAAAGTCTGTATTTTCAGTAAATAGTGAAAACTGTTTGATAGCAGTCTGTTAAAGATCATGCTGCGCAGCATTCAGGACTTGTCGCGGCTGGGTGGTCGCAGTCCGGCCTTTGCCATCCTCGCCAGCGACTGTTCCAGCGCAGCGCGAAAATGCGGCCGGTCGCCGCGGTACAGGACCCAGCGGCAGAGCCGGATGATCTGCGCGTCACGCCCCGCCTTCAGCAGGTGGATCAGCAAAAGCTTCTGATAGCGGGGCGAGCCGTGCCGGGCGCGCAGATGGCGCAGGATATCCATCCGCGTCGCCGTCCCCTCTATCACCCCGGCGGAGATGGCCTTCAGCACCCCCATGTCGCGCCAGACCGACAGCACGCCATGGCCCATCAGCGGGCAGCGGATCCTTTCGACATGCGCGCCCTGAAACAGCGCCGCATGCATGCTGTCGGCCACGATGGTGGGGTCGTAAAACAGCCAGAGCTTGCGCGCCCCCGCGACGCAATCGGGCGCATAGCCGTAGCGGCCGGAAAAATCCTGCCGCCATGCGGGGCGGAACCGCCGTTCCCACCCGGCGAGGTCGCGGTCAAGCGTGGCCTGCGGATTGACCGCCATTACCACCGCCCCCGGCACGGCAAGGGAAAAGGCGCAGGCCGCATAGCCGCCCATCGACGTGCCGTAAAAGACCACCCTTTCGAACTGGCGAAAGAAGCCTTCGTCGCGGAGCCGGTCAAAGAAATCATGCACCGCGTCGTCGCGATACCAGGTGGAGCCATGCGCCATCAGCCCCAGCGAGGACCAGCCCTGCGAGGTCACGAACTCCACCCCCCAAGGCATGCGCTCGGGGCTTTGGCGGACATCGTCGAGATTGTCGAAGCTGACGACAAGGACCGGCCCCTTGCGAATGAAGACCGCGCGATGCCGGGGGCCGAGGGGTTCGTGGAAACCGTCGCCCTCCGCCGTGATGCGGGTCAGCGTGGCATCCCATGCGCTGTTCTGGCTGCTTGTCAACGTCCTACCCGGTCCTTTCCGGCCCCTGATGCGATTTGCCAAGTGTCCTGCGGCCCTGTCAATCCTACTGCCCCGGTTCGGTCGTAAGCATTTGACTGACCGCACCAAAACGGCCAAGCAGTCCCGAGCTGCCTTTCGATCGCGTGAATGGAGATTGCCATGGCGTTGCCCGATACCCTGCTCGTCCGCCTGATGGAGGTGGTGAAGGACAACGATCTTGGCGGCCGCTTCGTCATGCTTGGCCGGCAACGCTGGGTCGGGTCGCGCAAGGGGGCCTCGGCCCGCGCGCTGACGGCCGCTATCGGGAAGTATTTCCCCGGCAAGACCGAGGCCGACCTTCACAACGCCGACGACATCTACAGCGAGCGGTTCTTTGAGGCGCTGGGGTTCTCGCAGGTCGACTCGCTCGACTATTCCGGGTTCGAAGGCGCGAGCATCGTCCATGATCTGACCAAGCCCGTCCCGGCGGAGCTGACCGGCCAGTTCGACGTGGTCTATGACGGAGGCACGACCGAACATATCTTCGACCTGCCGATGGCCTACACCAACATCGACGCGCTCTTGAAACCCGGCGGGGTGCTGATCTGGCATTCGCCCTGCAACAACTGGATCAACCACGCCTTCTACCAGATCAACCCCGAGATGGTGTATGGCTACTGGGAACGTGGCATGGGCTATGAGGTGATCGACCTCACGCTGCAACCGCTGCTGCCGAATTTCATCGACCGGACGGCAAAGACCACCAACCCCAATGTCACCGGCGTCCGCCCGCGTATCCTGGGCGAGCTGCCGATGAACTCCCCCCTGATGCTGGTCTATGCGGTGCGCAAGCCGCTGACCCCGCGTGAGGTGGACCGGGGCATCTACCAGACCGATTATGTCGAGAAGTGGGACGGTTGAGCGGCAGGGAAGCCCCCTCCGGTCGTCGCTTCGCCCCCTCTCAGCCCTGCGATGCCATCGTGAAGGCGCGGTCCAGACCCTCGGCGACGGTCTCAACATCCTCCATCGTCAGGCACATCGGCGGCACCATGCGCAGGCAGGACTGATAAGGCCCCGACTTCGACAGGATCAGCCGGCTTTCGCGGCAGGCCTCGAACACCTTCGCGGTGGTCTCGGGATCGGGTTCCTTGGTCTTGCGGTCCTTCACCATCTCGAAGGCGAGCATCAACCCGCGCCCGCGCACATCGCCGATCTTCGGGTGGCGCTGCTTGAGGTCCTGCAACCGCGCCAGCAGCGCCGCGCCGANNACGCAGCACCTGCAACACCGCGCGGCCTGCCGCGCAACTGGTCGGGTTCGCGCCGTAGGTGTGGAACATGAACTTTTCCGCCATCGGTGCCGCGACATGTTTCTGCGCCACCACCGCGCCAAGCGGAAAGCCGTTGCCGATCCCCTTGGCCATCACGACGATGTCGGGGATCACCCCGTCCGCCTCGAACCCCCACATGTGATCGCCGGTGCGCCCGAAGCCCGCCTGCACCTCATCGACGATGAAAAGCCCGCCCGCCGCGCGGGTCCGTTCCGCAGCGCCCGTCAGATAGCCCTTGGGCATTTCGATGATGCCGCCATAGCCCTGCACGCTTTCGACGATCATCCCGGCGATGCGGCCGGTGGTGGCGGTGGCGATGGTGCGCCCGATCTCATCCAGATAGGGCGCGGCGCCCGCGTTCTCGCCGAAGATGCCGCGATACTGGTTCGGTTCGGCGACGAAGGCGACGTTGCCGGGCATCCCGGCATGGCGCCAGCCGGCGATCCCGGTCACCGATTGCGCCGCCGCCGTCGGGCCGTGATAGGCGGTCCTGAGGGCAAGTATGTCGGCATTCCCGGTATAGTCGCGCGCCATCGTCAGGGCGAGGTCCACCGCCTCGNNGAGGTCCACCGCCTCGGCCCCCGAATTGGTGAAATGCACCACCCATTCGATGTCGCCTTTGGGGTTCGGCATCACGGCTGCCAGTTCCTCGGCGAAATGGGCGGGGACGGGGTGGTAGAACATCGTCGTGCAATGGGTCAGGTCCTGCGCCTGCGCCATCGCGGCGCCCACGACCTTTGGATGCGCATGGCCGACCGAGATGCAGACATTCATCCCCAGAAGGTCCGTATACCTGTTGCCCGTCTCGTCCCAGAGATACTGCATCGACCCCTTCTTGAAGACCATCGGCCTGGCGAAGGGGACGAACTTCTTCTGGCTGGCGGCGTAATAGGTATCTCGCCGCCGCGCGGTTTCCTGAAGGCTCCAGTCGACGGGCAGGGTCATCATGTCTCTCCTTGCAACTCCCGGCCGCGGCGGGCGACGAAATCGTCCAGGCTCTCGCGCACCGCGATGTCCATTTCCGGCGGCTGATAGTCTTCGATCAGCTTCCTCACCCGCAGGGCCGCCCGTTCATGTTCCCAAAGCGCGCCTTCGGCGGCCCATTGTTCATAGGTGCCGTTGTCCGACATCTCTCCCATCCAGAAGGCGGTTTCGAAATGCGCCTGGGTGTGGGCGGCGCCAAGGAAATGCCCGCCCGGCGGCACTTCGTGAAACGCCTCCATCGCCTGCGCGGTTTCGGAGAAATCGACGCCCTGAACGAAGCGCATCATGGCCGAGCAGCGGTCGGCATCCATGACGATCTTCTCATACCCCGTGGTCAGCAGCCCTTCGAGGCAGCCTGTCGCGTGGATGATGAAATTCACCCCCGCCAGCGTCGCGCCCATCAACTGCGCCTGGCTTTCATAGCCCGCCTGCGCGTCCGGCACCTTGGACGCGGTCAGCGCACCGACCGAATGGAAGGGCAGGCCCAGCCGGTCGGCCAGCGTCTTGGCGCACATCTGGAACTGCGTCCCCTCCGGCGTGCCAAAGGTCGGCGCCCCGGTCTTCAGCGAGATCGGCGAAAAGAACGTGCCGAAGACCGCGGGCGCGCCGGGCCGGATCAGCTGGATCAGCGCGACCGAGGCCATCACTTCGGCCAGAACCTGCGCCAGGGTCGCGGCGATGGTGACGGGCGACATGGCGCCGCCAAGGACGAAGGGCGAGACGACCGTGCATTGCCCGGCGCGGGCATATTCCTTCAGCGCGCCGATCATCGTTTCATCCAGCACCAGCGGCGCGTTGGTGTTGACGACCGAATAAAGGACGCAGTTTCGCTCCACGAACTCCGCCCCCATCGCCAGCCTGCACATCTCGATCGTGTCGCGGGCGCGTTCGGGGGCGGTTACGGCGCCCATGAAGGGCTTGTCGTTCAACGTCAGATGCGCGTGCGCCATCTGCAGGTGCCGGATCGGGACCGGCAGGTCCACGGGTTCGACCACCACGCCGCCAGAGTGGTTCACGGCGCCAAGCTGATGGTGGATCTTCGTGATGTTGCGAAAATCCTCGATCGTGGCATAGCGGCGGCCCTTTTCGATGTCATGGACGAAGGGCGGGCCGAAGCTGGGGCAATAGACCTGCGCGTTGCCGCCGATCTGGATCGACCGGGCGGGGTTGCGGGCGTGCTGTGTAAAGACCGGCGGCGCGGTCCTGATCCTGTCGCGGCACCAGCCGGGATCGAAGCGGACCCGCTGCCCGTCCACCCGCGCCCCGGCCTTGCGAAAGATCTCAAGCGTTTCGGGATCGCCGCGGAACTCCATCCCGACCTCGTCGAGGATGCGGTCGGCGTTGCGTTCGATGATGGCGATGGAGTCTTCGTCGATCAGGCTGACGATGCCGGTGCGGCGCAGCGTATAGGGCGCGGCAAGACCCGTCCGCGCGGCGCGCGCCTTCATCCGTTCGCGCCGCCCCTCGCGCCGGTCGGTGCGCGGTTTTCGGTCGTCGTCCTGCAACATGACGCATCCTGGCCCCAAGACTTCCCGGCAAATTCTAAGCGGCGAATTCCGCTGCGCGATAGTGCCGGAATGCAGCATCGGCTTTACTAATGTTGCCGATTAGCTGGTGGGCGTGTCGTGATAGACGACCTCATCCGCGAAACGCGGGAAGCGGTGGTCGAAATGGCTGCGCAGGATGCGGCCGCATTGCGTCGCCAGCCCTTCGGCAATCGTCTCGAACTCCCCCGCGCGGGACAGGACCTGTATGCGGCGGCGGAAGCCCGGAAAGGGCAACGGTTCGATCCGCAGCCGCATTCCCTCGGCCACAGCGTCGATGAGAAGCGAGGGGGAGAGGATCGCGAAGCATTTCCCGGTCACGACCCCCGCCACGACCATCGAGGCGCGGTCGGCCTCCATCGCGCGGGGGAAGAACAGCCGGCAGCGCTGAAGATGCTGGTCGGTCCGCCGCCCGACCGGGGTCGCGGCCCCGAAACGGACCAGGGACAGGCGGTTGGCGATCTGGTCGATATCGGTGCTATCGCCGTCGTAATCCTCTGGCAAGACGAGATAAAATGGTTCATCCAGCACCGGGATGACATGGTCGTCGTCATTGCGCACCAGTTCCGAGGTGACAGCAAGGTCGATCTGGCGCGCGTTCAGCGCCGTCCTGTGATCGCTTGCCAGCCCGGCCGAGAGGGTCAGTTCGGGAACGCCAAGCGCCTCGACCACATAGTCGAACAAGCCCGGCGTCAGCGTGGTGGCGATCGAGGCCAGAAGCCCCATGCGAAGCACCGGCAGGGTCGTCGCGTTCAGGCGGCGGATATTGGCGCGCAGGTCCTCGATCTCATTCAGGATGCGGTAGCCATGCCGTTGCAGGATACCGCCCGCATGGGTCAGCGCGATGGGCCGTTGCGAACGGTCGATGAAGGTCATCCCGAAGGCGGTCTCAAGGTTCTTCAGGTGCTGCGAGGCGGCCGATTGGGTCATGCCAAGCGCATGGGCGGCCGTCGTCACCTGCTGCATCTCGGCCACGGCCATGAAGACCTCGACCGCGCGGAAAAGGTTCAGGTCCGGGTAACTGGCCGTTTTCTTGGTGTATTTCTTCTGGTCTGGCATCGTGCCGGCCGCTCCGCGCGCGAAGGGAAACCCTGCCGGAAGCTGTCCGGGTCAGTGAAATGTTCTGCCTTTCATTAGAAAGTTTAATACTGTTTCGGCGGTCTTGATCAATGCCGATCCCGCGGGATCACTGGGCGCGGGTATTTCCTTCGGGCGGCGGATGGCACGGACACTCATCATCGGCGGCGGCGCGGTTGGCCTCAGCCTTGCCTATCACCTCGCGCGGCGCGGGGAGCGGGACATCGTCCTGCTGGAACGCCATCAGCTGACCTCCGGCACAAGCTGGCACGCGGCGGGCATCGTCGGGCCGCTGCGGGCAACGCCGAACGGGACGCGGCTCGCGATGTATGCGGGGGAATTGTTCCCGCGTCTGGAAGAGGAAACCGGGCTGTCCACCGGCTATCGCCGGACCGGCGGCTACTGGTTCGCGCGGGACGTGGCGCGGATGGACGAGCTGCGCCGCATCGCGGCACTTGGCCGCCACTTCGGGCTGAGCCCGTCGATCCTTGAGGGCGCAGAGCTGACGGTGCCGGGTGTCGATCCGACCGGCATCATCGGCGCCCTTCGGGTCGAGGAGGACGCGAACGTCAACCCGGTCGATCTTTGCATGGCCTATGCCAAGGCTGCGCGGGCAGGCGGGGTGGAGATACGCGAGGGTGTGGAGGTCGCGGCCCTTCTGGTGGAAAACGGGCGCGTCCGGGGCGTCCGGCGGGCCGACGGGGTGGAGGTTCTGGCCGACCGCGTGGCGCTTTGTGCCGGGGCCTGGTCGAAAAAGCTGGCCGACGCGGCCGGGGTGGCGCTGCCCTTGCAGGCGGTCGAGCATATGTATGTCGTGACCGAGCCGATGCCTCATCTGCCCCATCCCTATCCGGTGCTGCGCGATCTGGACCGGGGGATCTATGTCAAGGGCGACGCGGGTAAGCTGGTGATCGGCGGTTTTGAACCGCATGCCAAATGCTGGAACCCGCACGGGACGGAGGGCAACCGGCCGTTTCTGGAATTCCCCGAGGATTGGGACCAGTTCACCCCCTTCATGGAGGCGGCGCTGGCGCTGATCCCCTCGCTGGAACAGGCCGGGATTGCGCATTTCATGAACGGGCCGGAGAGTTTTACGGTCGATAGCCGCCCGCTGATCGGCCAGACGAATGAGGTGNNATGAATTCGGTCGGTGTCATGTCCTCCGCCGGGGTCGGGCGGGTGCTGGCCGACTGGATGGTGGAGGGTGCTGCGCCGATGGACCTGTGGGAGGTCGACATCGCCCGCGTCGATCCGCTGACCGCCGCCGCCGCCCATGTCGAGACGCGGATGGAGGAGGCGGTCGCCGATGTCTTCGCGATCCACTGGCCCTTCAAGCAGCCGAAGGCGGGGCGGGGGCTGCGCATCTCGGCCTTGCATGACCGCTGGGCGGCGGCGGGGGCGGTCTTTGGTCTGACCGCCGGGTGGGAGCGCGGGCTGTGGTACGCGGCGGACGATGCCGAACGGTCGCTGCCCTATTCGGTCGGCGAACAGCCCTGGCAGGAGATCGTCCATCGCGAGGCGGCGGTGATGGACCACGGCACCGTGCTGATCGACCTTTCGCCCTTCGGG
>JRYH01024201.1_pt1 | contig 11515 bp, 9 predicted proteins | sample 235351 | NCBI WGS metagenome assembly JRYH01 (sample SAMN03074221, study PRJNA261480) | activated sludge metagenome | biome: Wastewater Treatment Plant; feature: Wastewater; material: Activated sludge; isolation source: activated biomass of a wastewater treatment plant treating wastewater... ... | reverse complement strand
TCATCCAGCGCGAGCGCTGGCGCAGCCAGCCGCCGACGCGCCAGCTCGCCTCCTCGAACGTGGTCGACTCGATGACCGTCGCGCGCCAGCCGCATCTGGCGAGCCGCAGGCCCAGGTCGGCGTCCTCGATCCGCACCAGGACCTTTTCGCCGTGCCCGACGGGGAGCTGGGTGCCGGCCGGTGCACCAGACGCAACTGTCGTGGCGCCACGTCCGGCAAGGCAAAGGCTTCCTCCGTCCGAGGCCGGGAGGAACACGCTCACCCGCGTGCCGCGGCCCACCGTGCTCTCGATATCGACACGTCCACCGATGGAGCGGGCCGCCATGTCGACCATCGTCAGCCCCATCCCGATGGCCCCATCCTTGCGCGTCCAGAATGGCTTCATGATCTCCGGAAGATCGCCGGCGGCAATTCCGCAGCCCGAGTCCAGAACCTGGATCTTGATCCACCCGGCCCCGCGAGGCGACCACCAGCCCACGTCCTTTGCATCGAGATCGCATACCGATATCTCGATTTCTCCGCCTGACGACATCGCGTCCCTGGCATTGACCACAAGGCTCGCGACCAGAGAATGGATGAGCTCGGGGCAAGCATCGAGCCTGGCCCTGGAGTCGATATCAAGGCGGATCCGATGCGACTGTCCGAGCAACGGCGACAGCAGCTCGACGGACCGACTCACCTTTTCCGCTACCGATATGGAGCGAACCTCGAGCGGACAATCCGGCTCGCCGCACCTGAGCGGCAATCCATCCGTATTGGCGGCACGGGCGATGCGCTCGAGATCCGCCATGGCATGAAGAAGCTGCGGCCGGCTCATTGCCTGGTCGGACAGTTTACCGGCGTCGATCTCGGCCCGCAGACCCGCCAATCCATCCGCGACCACGATCATTCGCGCACGTAGCAGCTCGCCCTTGAGGGCGATGTCGGCCATGGCACCGATCCGCAACCGGAAGCGCTGCGCCTCGTCCACGTCCGTCATGCAACCGATGTAGCCCAGGAACACGCCGGCATCGTCGAACCGAGGCACGCCGATGTCGAGAAACCATACGAGTTCGCCATCATGGCGTCGCATCCTGTAAAGCTCCTCGTAGCGCTCACGGCGGGCGACGGCCGCATCCTCGACCTCGACTACCCGCGCAGAATCGCCCGCAAACAGGAAATCGCGCCACGGCGTGTGGGCGCTCCGGCTTTCGTCGCCGAGCAGCAGCGCGCCCCACGCCTTGTTGTGATAGACGGTATTGCCGTCCTGATCGGTCATGTAGATCAGATTCGGTATCTCGTCGGCGACGCGCCTGAAATCGAAGGCGCCCTTTTCGGCCGCCGTGCGCAGCACCATGTCTCCCGTGACGTCGCGCAGTGTCGCAATCGCGCCCAGCACAACGCCGGACTCGCCCCGCATAGGAAGACTGGAGATCTCGACCCATGCTTCCCGCTTCGAGGAGACCGTGCGGAACAGGGACGGCGCGACCTTTTGCCCGCCAAACAACGACAGGTTGGATGGCCGCTCTTCGTCGCCGACCGGCGTTCCATCCTCCCGCCACAAGATCCAGTTCGGATCGCCGATACTCCGCCCCGAAAGATCCTTCCACGGAAGCCCGACGATCTCCTCCATCTTCTGGTTGGCGTCGAGCAAGGCTCCGTCTGGCCCCAGGATCGCGACCCCGTCCCGAACCGCATCCATGATATTCAGGTGCAACATACGGTTCAATTTCAGTTCGCACCGCAGCCGACTGATTTCTTCGATGGCGCAGCCCGAGCCGAAGCCGAGGAGCGCGAGAACCGCCAGATAGAGCTGCAGGGCATGAGGTGAGCCGGGGTACGGCACAGCAAGCCCCGCCGGAGAGGAGACAAAGCCCACGAACAGCAATGCGCACAAGACGGCGAGGGCGACACCGCGCGATCCAAGCAGGAAAGCCGACGCAACCACGCAGAGCAGCAGAACCTGCATTGCGATATCGAGCCACGGCGGATAACCCAGGATCGTTCCCATATGCGCGGCTGCAAGCCCCACGGCGAGCCCCGCGACTGCGACCGAGACTGCGGCCGCTCCTCGCATTGAAAGCGCGTCCTTCACTCCGGCGCTACCGGACTGAATCGCGATCAGCACGGCCGTCCCTGCCGCGACCACCCCGGTGAAATGCCCCGCCCAGCGCACGAGTGCAGACGAGACCGCCCCCGGCACCACGCCACCAGAAATGGCTGCGGCGACCAGCCTCATCGCCTCGATGCAGAACGGCGCCACGACGCCTGCCGCCAGGACCCAGACGACGAATTCGATGGAACTCGACACCTGCCACGAAAGGCCGCCCTCCGACCGGGATCGGCTACTCGTCCGCACCCGGCTACGCAGTCCGCGGAATAGCTCGCCGCCTATCATGGCCGCGCAGGTCGCAAGGAGGACCTCGCCCGCCAGGTCGAGCGGCGAGGCAGCAAGACCCGCTATGCCGGCGACGCCGCCGGCGAGAAGCGCCGGCCAGAGCTGCCAGCCGCGCCACGCCACAAGGGCCGCGGCGACGCCGGCCGGCGGCCAGACGACTACGCCGGCACTGGGGTCCCCGAACAACCGGGTTGAAAACAGCAGAATCGGGCCGTAGGCCAAGCCGGCCAAAACGAGATCCAGAAGGGTCACGCCGCCCGCGACGGCTTTCCTGCCGCCGGATTTCCAATGAGCGCCGGCGCGCGCACCGATCATGAAACCCATACCTCGACGCCTGATACGACGATGCTCCTTCTTAGGCGCCCATTCTGAACTAAGGATGAATCTCCCGCAGGCCGGCTGCGGCAATCCCGCGAGTCGCCGACAGCAGGACGGGGCAGCCTGTCGCCTTTCAGGCTTGCGACGCCCGACTCCGGTCGCCCCAACCGGCGACTAGCGGCGACCTTGCTCGTCGGCGCGCGCGGTGCGATCACGCCGGCCGGCGTCCTCGCGCTCATGGTGCTCGCCGGCGGAACGCCGTTCCCGGCACGCGACTGGTTTGCTGACATTGGAAATCATCATCGCGTCCCAGCTCACGGCCGGCATCGGTCGGCCGCTTCCCCTCAAGGATCTCGAGCCGCCCCCCAAAGTAAACGCCTGCTTCGAACCGACTTGTACCTACCGGCGGCGCTCAGGGCCGGGCGCACCGTGATCTTCGGACTGGTCCGGCGGCGACGGCCGCGAGACCGCCCGTAGCCTGGTTCGCGAGATCGACCTCCTCGGAAACAGCTGTCACCGCGGCCGACGGCCAGCCGCGCGAGCCACCGGAGCGCGGTCTTGAAAGGATCGAAACAATATCCGTCATCCGCACCTGGCGACCCGCCATTCGGCGACACGCGGATCCGGGGGGCGGGCGCAATGAGCCCGCAGCCCTCCACGGAAGGTGAGGCCTGCGGGCTCGCTTCTCCGATTCCCGCCGCCAAGACCTGCAACTCCGCCAAAACGAAGAGCCGAGACCTGCAACATGAACCAGACGCTCGAGGAGAGGCTGAGGGACAAGCGCGGAATCCGCTTTTTCGGCGACGTCCACGGCAACCACGGCGCCTTCGCGGCCATGGCACGCGATGCGCTCGACCGGGGTTGGCGCCTTCACTCCCTGGGCGACATCATCGACAAGGGGCCCGACTCGCCAGCCTGCATGCGCCTGGCCTGCGATCTTCACGATGCCGGCGAGCTCGAGCTCACGCCTGGCAACCATTGCGAGAAATTCATGCGCTGGATGCAGGGACGCCCTGTCAAGCTCAGGCCGCACGGCCTCGGCCTGACCGTCAGTCAGCTCGCCGCCGATCGAGACGGCAAGCGGACCGCGGAACGTTACTTCGACCTGGTCGCAGAATCCGCTCTGTGGTCGCGCTTCGGCGACGTCTATGCCGTCCATGCGGCCTTTCATCGCATGATGATCGGACGCGACGGGCCGCGGCTGCAGGGCTATTCCGGCTCTGGAGAAGTTCGCAGCCGTGCGCTCTACGGTGAAGTTGCCTCCAGGCCGCAACGTGACGACGAGCTTCCGAAGCGCACCTACGGCTGGCTCGACGAAGTGCCAGAATCCGCGCTCGTCCTGCTCGGTCACTCCGTCTATTCGCTCGACACGCCGACAGAGCGACGCTGTCCGTCCGGCGCCCGGGTGATCCATCTGGATACCGGCCTCGCGATCGGCGGAACGCTGAGCTGGCTCGACATCCCGACCGATGTCCTCCTTGGGAAGTCACAGCCGCTGATCCCGCGCTTCCCGGAGGCCTCGGATCTGACGGTCGCCAAGGCCGCCTGACAGCTCGAGAGCCGCCGGACTCCGCCGATCCCGGCGGCGCCCCTCAATCGCGACACGAACTCCCATCGCGACCGACCGGGACCAACATCCTCTCGCACGACCCAACATTCACGGCCGCGGCGCGGCGCTCCCGCGTCGACGGCTCGATTCGGAGGGTCCAGAACGATGCTCGCTCCTCATCCGAGCGCCTACGCCTTCATCGACATGGCACGCCTCGTCGCGGCGCCGATCCTCGACGTGACCCGCATGACGGCACGTCTCCTAGAAGCCGCCTCGCCGCAGCCCTTCACCCCGGCATCCCTCGCCGTCGCCCAGCTGCAGACGATCGAGCGTACGCTTCGCCCGTATCGCGACCCAGGATTCGGCATCAAGCTGACGACCGGCGAACGCGTCGAGGAACGCGAGCTCTCCGACGACCCCTGGTTGAGACTCACTCATTTCCCCAAATCCGCCGGCCGGTCCGGCCGGCCGCGCCACGTCCTGCTGCTGGCCCCGAGCTCCGGCCATCATCCGAGCCTGCTGCGCCAGACCGCTGCGAGACTGAGAGAGCATCACGACGTCGCCGTCGCGGGGTGGTCCTGCGCCTCGACCATCCCGCTCGCCGTCGGGCCTCTGAATCTGGACATCATGGTCGATCGGATACTGGATGCGGTCCGAATCTATCGGGAGGCCACCGGCGCCCCCGACATCGATCTGCTTGCGGTCTGTCAGCCCGCGCCTCTGGCGCTCATCGCCGCCACCATCCTCGAAGCCCGCGGCGAGGCGCTCGCATCGCTGACACTGATGGGCGGGCCGATCGATCCCGCGGCGGCGCCGACGCTCGTCTCGAATTTCGCCCAGGACCACTCGCTCGCCTGGTTCGAGAAGAACAGCATCGATACCGTGCCGCTCGGACGATCCGGCGCGGGACGGCGCGTCTATCCCGGATACAGGCAGCTGGCCGCCTTCGTCGCCATGCAACCCGGGCGCCACGCCGAGGCCATGCACAGGCGATTTCTCGCTGCGTGGCAACGGGATATGGAGACTACCGCGAAAGGTGACGCATTCTACGACGATTACTGCGCCGTCGCGGATCTTCCAGCAGAATTCTATCTCGAGACCATCGAGCGCGTCTTTCGCCGGCGCGACCTCCCAACCGGCCGGTTTGATCATCGCGGTGCGCGGATCGATCCCGCATCACTCGAGCATACCGCGCTCATGGTGATCGAGGGGGAGCTCGATGACATCTGCGCGGCCGGCCAGACTGCAGCGGCGTTCGACCTGACGCCGCGCATCCCGGCCACCCGCCGGCGGTACCTGGTCGCCGTCGGAGCCGGGCATTACGGCCTCTTCTCCGGATCGCGCTGGCGCAACGAGATAGCACCGGAGTTCCTCGATTTTCTGGGCCAGGCGGGTCGGCGCCCGCACCGAGCCGCGGCGCGCGGGCGCCGTCGCCCGTGAGTTGGGCGCGATTTCGCCTGAATTCCTCCAACTGGTACGACTCGAGGAGCAATGCCATGAGCCAGATACCCCGACTGATCCGGCCGCGCCACGACGATTCGCAGGCCATGGAGGATTTTGCCTTGATCCCGCCGCGCCGGCGGCTGATTGCAATCGCTACCGAAGGCAGGTTTCTCGATCCCGATCACGCTCATGTCGACGAGCTGCGCGAGATCGCCCGAACCATTGCATCGATCGACGGCACGGAAGCCCTCGCGGCGTCGATCGCCTACGTCGTCAATCACGTCGGCTGGTTCGAGGCCGAGACCATCGACCGAATCTGGGACGGCATCGCCGGCTGGCACGCCAACTGGGCGGTCAATCACCAACTCGACCTGGTCCATTGAACGACGGCCAGGCAGCACGCGACTCTATGGCGCCCACCGTCTCGGAGCGGCGGTCGCAGGGCAGCCGCGAGGCTTAAGCCGGGCCGGCCACGACCGGGAGCAAACTCGCACAGGGGTGACGGCCCGGCATTCCAGATCCTATATTCTCTCAACAGGAGGACGCGACCCATGTATCGCTTCAACCGCGACAAGGAGGCATCGGCATTCCGTTAGGTAACAACCTGACGCGAGAATGCCATGCACACCCATCACACGACGGCGCTGCCCGCGCCGTTCCGGCTGGTCGAGATCCGCAGCAGTCAGATCTTCCGTGTCGACTCGCGCACCGGACGCGAGATCGAGGAGGCTCGTCTCATTGCGCGGCTTATCGGCAGCTTCAATACTCTCGATGACCTCTGCCGGCAGCGCCTAACCGCATATTCCGGGGGAATCCGGATTGCAATGCGGGCCAGCTTCATAACCCTGATCGACGAGCGCAGCCGCGAGGGCCTCATCGTCCTCGATGGCTTCGGCGACCCTGTCCCTGTGGCCGCCATCCTGGGATCGATTGAGCGCGCCCGCGCCGAGAAACGCCGCGAGGGCGTCACCCCCTCCTTCCGTTTCCGAAGCCATCGACGTCGGGGCGGCCACATGTTTCGCCATATCCGCACGACGAGCGAGCGCCGGGCGAACCAGGAGGATCAGCTCGCTGGCTACCACGTGCCCGTCCACGGCAGGCGCCGGCGACTGCCCAGCGCCTGGGACGACGTACCTGTCGCGAGCCGCGAAGACCGCAACTGGAAGGGCTTCCGCAAGACTCGCTGGAAGCCCGTCGAATGATCCATCGAGCGGTCCGTCTCCGGCAAGCCGGCCGCCGGGAACCGTCGGTCAGCCCGGCCAGTCCGACATGGTCCAATATACTCACCGGAGTGCCGCGATACCGCTCCAACCCAGGAAAACCGAGCATCCATGACACCGACACCGCTCGATCTGTCCCGATACCTCGTCATCGATCTCGAGGCATCGGGCATTCATCCTGACAGCTGGCCGACCGAGCTCGCCTGGGGTGATCCGGTCACGGGCATAATCCAGTCGCGTCTCATCCGTCCCGAGAACGAATGGACGCATTGGGACCCGGCCGCCGAGGCGATCACCGGAATCAGCCGCGCCCGCCTGCTCGTCGAAGGCTCGGCGCCTGCCGAGGTCACTGCGCTTCTGGCCGCGGCCGCAAATGGCAAGATACTGATCTCCGACGCGCCGCGCTTCGACGGATTCTGGCTCCGGCGCCTGGTCGACGCAGCGGGATTCCCCGGAGGATTCCGGATCGGCCACGTACAGGAGCTCTGGCTCGATCTGGCTGCGCACACGATTCCGGACAGCCCCCATGGCGCGCGCGACGCGATGATGATCGACCGCAAGCGCCAGGCTCTCATCCAAGCGGCCAGAAAGGCGGCCAACGAGACGGCTGCGCCTGCCCATCGCGCCGGCGCCGACGTCGCCCATCACCTGGCGGTCCTCACGAGCATCATGACGCCTGACCCGCAGAAGCCCGAGATCACGACATGAAGACGGTCTTGCTGCGCGATCTCGCATTTCAGTCCTCGAGCGTCATCGACGGGATGCCGAGCTTTCAGTTCGCCAATCGGACTGAGACCGGGACGGTATGCCTCTGCTTCTCCAGGAGCTGCGACGGATATCTCACGGCTCGCGAGCTCAGGATCCGTCCGCAGCTGCCATCCGGTGAGGGGAATCTGGAGCTGCATCTTGAGTCCCGCGACATCATCTACGCAAGCGGGTTGCCATCCCTGTATGCCTGGCCCGAGATGATCGCAGCGGCAGAACGTTCTGACGGACAGGAGGCGACCAGCATTCTGAACTGCGCGCTCGGCGCTTTCGTTGACCAGCCGCTCGAAACCGAACGCGACACGCCTCGGGAGTTTCTGGACATGATGGCACTCATCGCCCGCACCAGCCGCGCGTCGATCCACGTGACCACACCCGTCGGGAGGGACGAGTATCCGGCAGCAGTCGAGAAGCTCGTCGCACGCCTGCAGCCGCGGTTCCTCAGAGGCCAAATTCGTCACTTTCTGGCCTGGTATCGGCCGACCTCGAGCTTCGCGAGCATCTCTCGAGACACCAGGGTCATCCGCCAGGGCAAGGCCTACGACTTCCCGTCCGGCGGCGAACTCACGGCGCACGATCGTCTGGAGGCCGCGCGGACGATCGAGAGCTTCTACGTACGCGCAGCGGACCTTCTCAATCTCAATCAGCGCCATGTCAGAAGCTCGATCGACAAGATCCTGCATGGAAAGCAACACGAATAGGCGCGAGATCGCTCGCGACGTCACGAGAGGTCAAGAGAATGGCCGACCGCACTCTGAAACGCGCCGTCTTCGCCGATCTCGAGCTTACGTGCTGGGAGGGCGAGCCACCCGTCGGCGAAGCTTGCGAGATCATCCAGATCGGCGTCGCCGAGATTGACCTCTGCGACCTCGAGCTGCGCCGTACATTCTCCCGTATCGTCCGCCCCACCGAATCCCGGATCTCGGAATTTTGCGAGCGCCTGACCGGTATCACTCCGGCCATCGCGAAATCCGGCAGGCCGTTCGCCGAGGTGGCGCGGTCGCTCTGCCGGGAGTTTGGCGCGACTCCCTGGTATGCCTGGGGTGACGATCAGTCGGCTCTCGCCGCGGCTGCGCGCAGACATGATTGCGAGATGCCGCTCTCCGGCACCCAGCTCAACTTATCGGGGGTCTTCCATCAGCTCTTCGGTCTGAGGCGCAAGTACGCGCTCGATGAGGCGTTGACGCATCTCGGACTGGCCTTCGAGGGGCGCCAGCACGACGCGCTCGACGACGCCATCAATACGGCGCGCCTGTTCGGCGCCCTGGCTCGGCGGCTCAGGCCGCCGGTCATGCCGACCTGATCCGCCGCAGGGAGTCGCCCTGTAATGACTTCGACCAGCATGTCAGCCGAGCTACCCGACGGCTATTTCGACGGCCACCTCGTCGACCATCTGCGCGCCGCCTGCAGCGACCTCGAACGGATCGTCGGCCGGAGCCTGTCTGGCGTTCTTTGTCATTATGACTGGATCTGCTACCGGGCTCACATCTCTTCGAAGTTCACCTGGTACAAGGGCGACCTGACCGGCGGCGGGCTCGAGACCTATTCTCCGAGGTCGAACTCAACCGAATTGGAGACGACGCTCGCCGCTGCAGCCATCGTCGCCATGGCGCAAGGGCACCTCCAAGGCGGGATCATCGCCGGCCCGGGCTTCAGCCTCTGGCATCTCGCTCTTCTCTGGGCCGAGAACGCGCAACCGGCGATCGAGATCACCAACGCAAGTCTTTCGTCTCCAGTCCTGCTCGCGCCCGTCCACAGGCAGCGCGATTCCCTCGCCCGCCCGCAAATGATGCGGCTTGCTGGCCGGCGCCTGCGTCGCGGCGAGGCCATTCCGGTTTGGGGGCAGAGACTGAAGGAAGCAAGCGCCCATGAGCGGATGCATGTCATCGACGTCCTAGGGTCGGCCCTTGCCGCNNATGATCGACAAGGCGGGCTGCAATCATTACCTCTGGCGCACGCCGGAAGGACAGCCGGAGGCGATTCTGCTATTCGCCACCGACATGATGTTCGGCCAACCAGACCCGGTGGGCCGGCACAGGCTCCGACCAGTCGCGATCTGTCCCATCTGATGATCCGGAGTTTGTCGCGTCCGGGCGCGTGCCCACAGCCTCACGTCGTACGAGAAAGCTGGACCTCATGACGATCATCCTCAGCCGCAAGGGCTTCGATTCCGGCTCTGGTGGCGGGCCGTCGCCAATTCTTCCCTTTGGCACACCCTGCTCACTACCGATCCCCGACCCGCGCTCGAAGGTCCGCTACGCCGACGTTTCGGTCCGCCAGGCCGACGGCGCCGCCCTTTCTCTGGGAAACCTGGTCGAAGCGTTGAGCAGGAGCAGGGTTTTGAAGCGTCATGCCTGCCACCTCGATCCAGACCTGAATGCCGCAGCGCTCACCCGGGCGCCAGGATGGAAGCCGGCCTTCGGCCAGACTGGTGCGGCGCAGTCGCATCTTGCCGGTGCCGCCGTCGAGCCCGGTGATCTCTTTCTCTTTTTTCGGCTGGTTTCGCGACACGGAGCTCGAGAAGGACGGGAACATCGCCTGGCGGCGTGGCGCCCCGGATATCCATGCCTTCTTCGGCTGGATGCAGATCGAGGAGATCCTGCCCGTGCATGGCCGTGACGCGGCGATTCTCGACGCCCGGCCCTGGCTCGCCGGTCACCCTCATCTCAACCGTCCCAACGACGCGGCAAACCACATCTACGTCGCCGCGAACCGGCTCGACATACCAGGACTGAAAGGACTGCCGGGCGCCGGAACGTTCCACCAGATCACCCCAGGTCGGACGCTGACGGTTCCCGGGCAGCGCCGGCGCTCGCTGTGGTCGCTGCCGGGATTCTTCCACCCGTCGGCTGGCGCCACTCTCTCCTACCACGAGGATCCGGCACGCTGGCTGGTGCCCGGCCCAGACCTGAGCCTCAGGAAGCTGGGCGGCCGCCGGCCAGCCGCCGGCCGGCAGGTCCTGCTGCAGAGCGCGGCCAGGGGCCAGGAATTCGTCCTGACCGCCCGGCCCTCGAATACCCGATCCTGGCTGACCAATGTCGTCTTCCCGGACGTGGTTTGACGCCGGAGCTCCGGCACCAAGATCCCCTGGGATCGGGAGCCTATGTCAGGACGATCTGCTTCATATCGGCCGGCCTCGGGCCAGCTCGACTTCCCCGGCGGCCTTGCCCCGGCGTGCAAGTCCCGGTAGACGATGACATGCTCGATCCGGCGGAACTTCGATCCATCATCGAATGCGCGCGTGCGGATATCCGCGATTCCGTCCGGCAATCGGGGCATTGTCTGAGCGCTTACACCGAGGCCTTGCGGGGGCGCGACCTCAGCATGGCCAGTCTCGGCCGCGAGATTGCCCGTGAGCCCGGGCCCGACGGTCGCCGCATCGCCTGCCGTCAGGGCTGCGCGCATTGCTGCCACCAGCTCGTCGTTACCACGCCTCTCGAGGCTCTTCGTATTGCAAAGCATGTGCAGCGGAACTGGGCCGACGACCGCCTGGACCAGCTCAAGAGGCGGCTGGTGTCTCTGGCCGGGATTCCGCCGACACGGGAAGCGCGGACCAGCCGAAAGCATCCCTGCCCCCTCCTCGAAAACAAGCTGTGCTCGGCATACGAGGTGAGGCCAGGCGCCTGCCAAGGCTTGTACTCCTATTCAGAACGCGCCTGCAGGACGGGTTTGGAGAAATCCACGGCGATCGCCGGCGATGCGGGAAGCGTGCCCAGCCCAGATCTTCCCATCCTCGTGGGCATGGCGCTCGGCCTAGGCCTCGAGGCCGGACAGATCGAGAATGGACTCGACACCGAGCCCGTCGATCTCGTCCGCGCTCTGCTGGTCGCGCTGACCACGCCT
>JRYH01013902.1_pt1 | contig 11532 bp, 10 predicted proteins | sample 235351 | NCBI WGS metagenome assembly JRYH01 (sample SAMN03074221, study PRJNA261480) | activated sludge metagenome | biome: Wastewater Treatment Plant; feature: Wastewater; material: Activated sludge; isolation source: activated biomass of a wastewater treatment plant treating wastewater... ... | reverse complement strand
CCCAGCTGCTCTGCTGCCAGCTGCCGCCGCCCTTCTCGCCGGTTCGCCGCATCGGGTGCATCAGACGGTCGGGATGATGGACGCGCTCGGCATAGCGGGCGACCTTGGCGCAGACCACGCCGGCCGTGTAGCTGTTGTCCCTGGCGCCGTGCACCCGGCCGATGCGGTACGGATCGAGCCGCTCCACCTCCAGCGCGCAGGTCGATGGGCAGTCGTGCGGGCAGACCGAAGGGGCGATGTCGAGGGGCATTGTCTCGATTCGTGTCACCGGAGTCGCGCCGCACCCGTCCCGGCCGGACCCGGACTCGGCGCGCGGCAGGATCAAACTACGGCCTCGTGCCCCGGGGAGCAACGATCGCGCCGTCGAGACCGGACCGGTCTTGCGCAGGCCGGGACGCAGGACGAGGTGGCGGCGCGTCGCAAGACCCGCTAGGCATAGCGCATGTCCCGGGGATCCCGGCCCGGGGAGTCTGGAGAGAGCATCAGCACATGACCGCCGGCGCAGAGGCAGCCCTGCACCGCAACCTGCCCGGCCGGGCCCTGCTCTACATGATGGCGGGGGTGGCGGCGTTCTCCGGGCTCGATGCCGGTGCGAAATGGCTGACCTACGGCTATGCCGTGGCGCAGATCATCTTTCTCGGGCGCTGTTTCACCTTCCTGACGATTCTCGCGATCTGCCTGCCGCAGCGGAACCGCGGCCGGCTGTTCAGCTTCCGCCAGCCGGTGCTGCAGCTGGTCCGGGCGGTCACCGGCGTGCTCACCATGGCGACCTTCTTCTGGGCGCTCGCCTTGATGCCGCTCGCCGACGTGATCGCCATCGCCTTCGCCGCGCCGCTGTTCATGACCGTGCTCGGCGCCACCGTGCTCGGCGAGACGGTGGGGCCGCGGCGCTGGGGCGCTCTGATGGTGGGCTTCGCCGGGGTGCTCATCATGCTGCGGCCGGGCGGCGAGGGCTTCGGATGGGCCGTGCTGCTGCCGCTGTCCTCCGCGCTGTTCTATGCCATCTCCAACATCGTCTCCCGGCGGCTCACGGCGACCGAGTCGACCGAAAGCCTGATGGTCTGGGTCACCGGCACGGCGGTCCTCTGCACCGCGCCGTTCATGCCGTTCCAATGGGTGACGCCGACGCCGCTCGACCTCGCCGTGTTCCTGTTCACGGGTCTCGCCAGCGGCGCCGGGCAGTTCCTGATGCTGCGCGCCTTCCGCTACGGCGAGATCTCCATGCTGGCGCCGATCGAGTACACCGCGCTCATCTGGGCGGCGGCGCTCGGCTACTTCATCTGGGGCGAGGTGCCGAGCTGGTCGATCTGGATCGGCGCCCCGATCGTGGCGGGCGCCAGCCTCTACATCGCCCATCGCGAGACGAGGCTCGGCCGCAAGCGCATCGCGGAGGCCGCCGTTCCCGGCGAGGGCGCCCCGTGACGGCGGCCGCAGCCGGGCTGCGATACGCGCCGGTCAAGGCGATCGCCTACGGCCTCTCCGCCCTGGCCTCGCTCACCTTGCTCGACGCCGCGGTGAAGTGGCTCACCGCCGACTACGCCGTGCCCCAGATCGCCTTCGTGCGCTACGTGTTCGGCCTCGCCCTCGCGCTCATCCTGGCGAGCCGCATGGGCGGGCTCGCCACGCTGGCGACGCGGCGGCCGTTCGGCCATGCCCTGCGCTCCGTCTTCAACCTGGCGACCATGATCACCTTCTATTTCGCCCTGAAGGTGATGCCGCTCGCCGATACCATGGCCATCACCTTCGCGAGCCCCCTGTTCATGGTCGGGCTCTCGGTCGTGCTGCTGAAGGAGAAGGTCGGCTGGCGCCGCTGGGCTGCCGTCATCATCGGGTTCTTAGGCGTCATCCTGATCCTGCAGCCCACCGGTGCGGGCGTGCCCTCGGGCGCGCTGCTCGCGCTGGTCGCGGCGTTTCTCTATGCCCTCACCCTCATCACCTCGCGCCAGCTGAGCACGACGGAGCCGAGCCACACGATCCTGTTCTACTACTCGATCGGGGTGCTGCTGATGACCGGCCTCGCCGGGCTGCTCGGCGAGACCGAGCTTCTGCCGTCCTGGAAATGGGCGCCGCTCAGGACCGCGGATCTCTGGATCTTCGCGGTGGTCGGGGTGGCGGGAAGCTTCGGCCAGTTCTTCCTGAACCAGGCGTTCCGCTACGGCGAGGTCTCGATGCTGGCGCCGATCGAGTACACGGGGCTGCTCTGGGGCATCTTCTACGGCGTCGTGCTGTGGCACGAGTGGCCGAGCTGGGTTACCCTCGCCGGCGCCGCGGTCGTCGCAGGATCGAGCCTGTACATCGCCCAGCGGGAGGCGCGGCTGAAGCGCGAGGACGCGACGGGCGCATGACGGACCGGGTCGACTGCGTGGTGGTGGGCGCCGGCGTGGTCGGGCTGGCCATTGCCCGCGCCATGGCGATGCGCGGCGCCGAGGTGATCCTGCTGGAGCGCAGCGCCGCGATCGGCACGGAGACCAGCGCGCGCAACAGCGGCGTCATCCACGCCGGAATCTACTACCCGACCGGCAGCCTCAAGGCGAAGCTCTGCGTCGCCGGGAAGGAGCGGCTCTACGCCTATTGCGCCGAGCACGGCGTGCCGCACGACCGGATGGGGAAGCTCATCGTCGCCACCTCGGAAGACCAGCTGCCGGCGCTGGAGGCGCTCGCCGTCAAGGCCGCCGAGAACGGCGTGCAGGACATGGAGCGGCTGTCCCCCGGCGAGGCGCGGCAGCTGGAGCCGGCGGTCGCCTGCGTCGCCGCCCTGCTCTCCCCCTCCACCGGCATCATCGACGCGCATGCGCTGATGCTCGCCTATCTGGGCGACGCCGAAGCGGCGGGCGCCATGCTCGCGCTCAGCAGCCCGCTCGTCGCGGCGCGCGTTCTGCCGAACGGGTTCGAGATCGATGTGGGCGGCGGAGAGCCCTCGACCCTCGCCTGCCGCTGGCTCGTCAACAGCGCCGGGCTCGGCGCGCAGGCGGTCGCGCGCTCGATCGTCGGGCTCGATCCGGCCAACGTCCCGCCCGGCTATCTGTGCAAGGGCAGCTATTTCGCCCTGTCGGGCCGGTCGCCGTTCCGGCGCCTCGTCTATCCCATGCCGGAGCTCGCCGGGATCGGCGTCCATGTCACGCTGGACATGGCCGGCCAGGCGCGGTTCGGGCCGGACGTCGAATGGATCGACGAGGTCGACTACGCGGTCGACCCGGTCCGCGCCGAGCCGTTCTATGCAGCCATCCGGCGCTACTGGCCCGGGCTTCCCGACGGCGCGCTGACGCCGGCCTATGCCGGGATCCGGCCGAAGTTGCAGACCCCGACCGGCCCCGCCCAGGACTTCCTGATCCAGGGCCCGCTCGCCCACGGCGTGCCGGGGCTGGTCAACCTGTTCGGGATCGAATCGCCGGGCCTCACCTCGTCCCTCGCCATCGCCGACGAGGTCGCGGCGATGCTGGCGGCGTGAGCCTCCTCACCCTTCGCCCTTCGACAAGCTCAGGAGGCTCAGGGTGTGAGTTTGTGGAGGTTTGCATCAGCATAGTGCGTCCTTCGAGACGCACCGCTGACGCGGTGCTCCTCAGGATGAGGAGGAAGTCTTTATTGCACAAAGAAAGATCCTCATCCTGAGGAGGCCGCGCTCGTCAAGAGCGCGGCCGTCTCGAAGGACGCACATCGTCGATCCGGAAAAGATTCATAACCCTCTGAGGAGGATCGTAGATGAAGCAGCCGGCATCCTCACGCCGAGCCTGTCGAAGCATGAGGATCCCACACCCGCTCACGGATCCCCCGGCACGCCGTAGGCCGGCGCCGCGGCCGGGTCGAGGGCGCGGTTGACGTAGTCCTTCATCTGCGGCTCGTAGGCCTCCCACAGCCGGCGCAGGGCCTGCAGCGGGCTTTCGTCGGACCAGTCGACGCGCAGATTGACCAGCGGCCAGATCTGGTCGTCGGCGACGAGGAGAGTCGCCGAGCGGACCGGCCCCACCTCGCCGCCCGCCACCACGCCCTCCTCCAGCGCGCAGAGCAGGCGCTCCGCCAGATGCAGGCGCGGCTCGGCCACGAAGGTGGCGACCATCGCCTGCGGCACCTTGGTGTTCAGCAGCAGGTTGCCGGCCGCGACGCAGTCCGTGCCGGTCACGACGGCGTTGAGGCCGAGCGTCTTGGCGCCGCTCCAATGGGCGGTGCGGCCCTCGACGTCGATCATGGTGACCTGCCGGTATTCCGGATGCGGCGCCTCGCGCATCAGGCGGGGCAGCGCCTCCTCCGGCGACAGGCCGCGCTCCAGCAGGTCGAGCCCCTTCGGCCCGAGCGTCGGGTCGGTCACGTTCTGCGTGGCGACCGCGCCCACCCCGGCCCGCACCCTGGGGCAGCGGGCCCCGACGGCGATGCTCGAGGTGGTGATGGCGATGCCGACCATGCCGGTCCGCCCGCAGCGCCCGGCGATCGAAAACGTCATGCGAAGCCCCCCTGCCGGCCGGCTATCCCTCGAGCGCGGCGAGCGTGGCGTCGAGCGCGGCGCGCGCGCTGTCCACCAGCTCGTCGATCTGCTGCCGCGTCAGGATGAGCGGCGGCGACAGCACCATGGTGTCGCCGCAGGCGCGCATGAGCAAGCCGCTCTGGATAGAGCGGTCGCGGCAGATCCCGCCGGCCGTTCCGGGCGGGTCCCAGCGGGTCCGCGACGCCTTGTCCTTCACCAGCTCGATGGCGCCGAGCAGGCCGTAGGTGCGGACCTCGCCGACCAGCTTGTGGTCGGTGAGGGTCGACAGCCGTTCCTTCAGATACGGGCCGGTGTCCTTGGCCACCTTCTCGACCAGGCCCTCGCGCTCCATGATCTCGATGTTCTTGAGCGCCACGGCCGCGGCGACCGGGTGGCCGGAATAGGTGAAGCCGTGATGCCAGTCGCCGCTGTCCACCAGCACGTCGGCGATGCGCGGGCTGAGCATCACGCCGGAGATCGGCATATAGCCCGAGGACAGCCCCTTCGCGATCGAGGCGGCGTCCGGCTCGAAGCCCAGCGCCTGGTGGCCGAACCAGTGGCCGGTGCGCCCGAAGCCGCAGATCACCTCGTCGGCGATCAGCAGCACGTCGTACTTGCGGCAGATGCGCTGCACCTCCGGCCAGTAGGTCTCCGGCGGGATGATGACGCCGCCCGCGCCCTGGATCGGCTCGCCGATGAAGGCGGCGACCTTGTCGGGGCCGATCTCCAGGATCTTGTCCTCGACCGCCTTGGCGCAGACGCGGCCGAACTCGGCCGGCTCCATGCCGCCGCCCTCGCCGAACCAGTAGGGCTGGCGCACATGGGCGACGCCCGGGAGCGGCAGCCCGCCCTGGAGGTGCATCTGCCCCCAGTTGCCGAGGCTCGCCGCCATCATGGTGCTGCCGTGATAGGCGTTCACCCGCGCGATCAGGGTCTTCTTCCCGGGCTTGCCGACGAGGTCCCAGTAGCGCCGCACCAGCCAGGCGACGGCGTCGTTGGCCTCGGAGCCGGAATTGGCGAACAGCACGCGGCTGAACCGGCCGTTCGACAGGTCGCACAGCTTGCCGGCCAGCTGCACCGCAGGCGGCGTCGAGGATCCGAAGAACCCGCTGTAATAGGGCAGATCGGTCATCTGCCGCGCGGCGGCCTCGACCAGCTCGGACCGTCCGTAGCCGACGTTCACGCACCACAGCCCGGCCATGGCGTCGAGATAGCGCTTGTTGTCGATGTCCCAGATATAGACGCCGTCGGCCCGGGTGTAGATCTGCCCCCCGCCCTCCGCCACCACCTGCTTGTTGTTCGAGAACGGATGCAGGTGATGCTCGCTGTCCATGCGGCGCAGCTCGGCCGCGTCGTAATTGGCTCTGACGGCGGTCGCCATCTCTCGCGTCTCCCTTCCTGTCCCTCAGTTCTTCGCCGGACCAGCCGCCTGGCGGGCGCGGTCGTCCATTCATTCCGGGCCGGTGACCGGGCGGCGCTCCTCCTCGCCCTCCGGGATCACCGCCTCGACGTCGATCTCCATCACCCATTCCGGCCGGGCGAGGCCGTTCACGATGAGGCCGGTGGAGCAGGGATGGATGCCCTTCAGCCATTTGCCGATGGTGCGGTAGACCGGCTCGCGATAGGCGCGATCGGTGATGTAGATCGTGATCTTGCAGATATGCTCGAGGCAGCTTCCCGCCTCCTCCAGCAGCTGCTTCACGTTCTTCATCGCCTGGTCGGCCTGCGCGGCGGGATCGCCGACGCCGACCATGCTGCCGTCGAGCGCCTGGCCGACCTGGCCGCGCAGGAAGATGTGGTTGCCGGCCCTGACCGCCATGCAGAGGTCGTTGTCGAGGCTCTGCTCGGGATAGGTGACTTTCGTGTTGAACTTCCGCAGGCGGATATGGGCCATGATGCTCTGACGTTCCCCTTCACGCGGCCGGCGCGGGCTGCGCCAGGCCGTAGCCACGATGGACATAGATGAGCGGCGTGCCGGCGTCGGTCTCCACGTCCACGATGTCGCCGATCAGCACGAAATGCGAGCCCCATTCCACGTGCTTCATCAGCGTGCAGTCGAAGGCCGCGAGCGGCGCGTCGAGCGCCGGCGCCCCCGTCGCCAGCCGCCGCCATCCGGCGCAGGCGAACTTGTCGCCGCCGGGCGCCGGGATGCGTCCGGCGAAGGTGTCGGAGATCACCCGCTGCGAGGCGCCGAGCACGTTGACGCAGAAGTTTCCGTTGGCCTTGATCGCGGCGCAGGCCGGGCTCAGATGGTGCACGCAGACGAGGAGCGACGGCCGGTCGGCCGACACCGAGCACATGGCGCTGACGGTCACCCCGGCGCGGCCCGCCGGTCCGTCCGTCGTGACCACCGAGACCGTAGCGGCGGCCCGGCTCATCGCCTCGAGGAATCGATCACGCATCTGCATGGCGTTCTCCCCGCTCGTCCTCATGGTTCGACAGGCTCACCATGAGGACGATTTCTGGTTCCTGGGGCCTCACCCTGAGCCTCCTGAGCTTGTCGAAGGGCGAAGGGTGAGGTCATCGGCACTATCGTCCCTACCGCTTCATCACCTGGTCCGACAGCCCCGCCGCCTTGCGCACGAAGTCGAGCGGGCCGGAGAAGTCGAAGTTGTTGTAGACCGCGTTCAGATGCGCGAAGGGCGGCGACTGGGCGAAGAGCTGGAAGGTCAGCCGGTGCCCCGCGTAGTCGGAGTTCAGCAGGTCGCGCGCGAAGGCGAGCAGCTTGCGGCGGTCCTCGGCGACCCAGTTCTCGTTGACCGAGTAGTATTTCTTGAGCCACGGCCCGGTCTCGTCGTTGTCGAAGTTCACCGCGTCCGGCGTCACGCAGATCTGGCCGCCGCAGAGCTCGCGGGCGATGTGCATCATCGCCGGCAGCTGCGAGCAGGCCTGGACGCGCCCGGTATAGAGCAGCGACTGGTTCGGCATCAGAAGGCCCGCCGGGCTCGGCTGCGCCAGGGCGATGGACGCCGTGAGATGGGCGTTCACGGTCTCGCGATAGACGGCGAGCTGTGCCAGCTTCTCGCGCACCGCCTGCTGCTGGTCGAGCCCGGTCTGCCGCACGTTGAACAGCGCCGTCCCGATCATCATGTCGGCGATGGTGACGAGGCGCAGCACGAAGGCGAAGGCGCTGTAGCGGTGCAGGGTGCCGCGGATGAAGCTCGCCGCCCGGGTGTGGCGGTAGAACAGCACGTTCTCCCACGGGATCAGCACGTCGTCGAAGACGAGCAGCGTGTCGACCTCGTCGAATCGGTTGGCGAGCGGATAGTCGCGCTCTGGCGCGCGGCCGGCGAATCCGGTCCGGCAGATGTGCTTGAGCCCCGGCGCGCCCATGTCGCAGATGAAGCCCAGCGCGTAGTCGGACAGCTTGTCGTCGCCCCAGTTGGCGATGGTCGGCTTGACGAAGGCCTGGTTTGCATAGGCGGCGGCGGTCTCGTATTTCGCGCCGCGCACGACGATGCCGGCATCGGTCTCCTTGACCAGATGCAGCAGCATGTCCGGGTCCTGGTCCTGCGGCCGCTTCGACCGGTCGCCCTTCGGATCGGTGTTCGCCGAGACGTGGAAGATGTCCTGCTCGAGCGCCCTGTGGATGTGGTGCTCGATGTTCTGGGCGAAGCGCGGATCGACCTCGTTCAGCACGTCCTTGCCGTCGTAGAGGGACCACATCTCGCCGATCGTCTCGTCGCCGACCCGGATCACCACCCCGCCGATGTCGTTCAGCACCGTCTCGACCGCCCGGCGCTTGTCGTGCCAGTCGGCCTGGGTGTGGGGCAGGCGATAGCCGATGCAGTTGCGCTCGTTCGTCCCGGGCTCGATGTAGGACATGACGTCCCGGGTCTCGTCCTCGTGCGCCATGTCGTAGATCCGGGCGCGCACGTCGACGATGGGCTTGAAGGACGGGTGCCTGGTCACGTCCTTCACCCGCTCGCCGTCGATCCAGACCATCCGGCCGTCACGGAGCGAATCCCGGTACTCCTGGCCCGTTCTGATCATCCCAGCGCCTCCCTCCCTGCTCGCCCGCGATCCTTGCGTCGCCGCCGGCTGCGACGGCCCGTCGCACCTCCCAATTGACCGAAATCCCGTGCAGAGGGAAAATATTATTTATCGATGGATTGCATCGGAATTGCTGATGACCTTTACCCTGAAACACCTGACCTACCTGGTCGCGGCGGCGGAGGAAGGCAGCGTGACCGGCGCGGCGCGGCGGCTCAACGTGTCGCAGCCCTCCATCTCGGCGGCGATTTCCCAGCTGGAGGAACGCTTTGGCCTCACCCTCTTCGTGCGCCACCACGCCCAGGGCCTGTCGCCCACCCCGGCCGGACGGCGGCTGGTCGTCGAGGCGCGCAACCTCCTCGCCCATGCCGAGGAGCTGCGGCTGGACGCGCTCGGACTGGGCGAGGGCCTGTCCGGGGAGCTGCAGGTCGGCTGCTTCATCACCTTCGCGCCGCTCGTCATGCCGGGGCTGCTGAGGACCTTCGGGGAACGCCATCCGGACATCCGCATCCGCCTGCACGAGGAGCATCTGCAGGGGCTGGTGGACGGGCTGCGCAGCGGCCGCTTCGACTGCGCGCTCACCTACGATCTCGGTCTCGGCCCCGATCTGGAGTTCGAGGAGCTGGCGGAGGTGCCGCTCTATGCGCTGCTGCCGGAAGGGCACCGGCTGGCGGACGGGCCGAGCGTCTCCCTCGCCGATCTCGCGGCCGAGCCGTTCATCCTCCTCGGCCTGCCGCAGAGCCGGGAGTACTTCCTGTCGATCTTCTACAGCCAGCGGCTGGAGCCCGTGATCGCGCACGAGACGCCGTCCTTCGAGATGGTGCGCGGGCTCGTGGCCAACGGCTATGGCTGCTCCCTCATGCATTCCCGGCCGCCGAGCGACCTGGCTCTCGACGGGCGGCGGATCGCCTACCGCCCGGTGCGGGAGGACGTGCGGCCGAACCGGCTCGGGGTCGCGCGACTCGGGCGCGCCCGCTCGACCCGGATGACGGCCGCCTTCCGCGCCTTCTGCGCCGAGCAGCTCGCCGGCGATCCCTTGGAGCGATTCCAAAAGCCGGCAGACCGATCGGGCCGCCCGACCCCGGGCTGACGGCGTCGAGCCTCCGGGCCGGCAGGATCTGCAGGACTCCACCCGGCCTTGCTTGACTCCCGCGCGAACGTTCAGGCTAACATTCGGGCCGGGTTCGGTTCGCTACGATCGAGTTCTGCACGGCGTCGTTGCACGGACCGGGCGGACGCATGAGGGGCCGCAGCGGCAAGACGGCCGTCGGGGAGACGAGGCACTCGGGAGAGGATGCACCGGCCGGTGCCGTAGCCGAGGCGGCGGCTACCGGCTTGATCGGTCTTCGATTCAGGCCGCGGCGACGCCGAGCCGCGGCAGGTGGATCTTTCAAGTGCGATGGTATTCGATTTTGACGTGCCGGCGTCGCCGCGGCGCCGGAGGCACGGGACGTGCTGCTCGAGGGGAGGCAATTGCCTAACGCGATCGTCCGATACGTGCGCTGGGTCGACAGCCTGAACTACGCCGTCGGCCGGTTCGCGATGTACCTCATCTATCCGATGGGCGGCATCCTGCTCTATGCGACGGTGATGCGGGTCATCTTCGGCAATCCCGTCAACTGGGTGCTGGAGATGTCGCAGTTCGCGCTGTCGGCCTATTACCTGCTGGGCGGCGCCTATTCGCTGCAGCTCGACGCGCATGTGCGCATGGACCTGTTCTACAGCATGATGCGGCCCCGGACGCGGGCGATCACCGACGCCTTCACCATCTTCTTCGTCATCTTCTACCTGGTCGTGCTGTTCGTCGGCGGATGGTCGAGCACCAGCTACGCCATCGAGTACGACCAGAAGAACTACACCGCCTGGGCCCCGCTGCTCTGGCCCATCAAGGTGATCATGACCGCCGGCGTCTTCCTCATGCTGCTGCAGGCGACCTCCTCCTTCTTCAAGGATCTCGCGGCCGCCCGCGGAAAGCCGATCACATGAGCTCCGAGTTCATCACCATCTTCATGTTCGCCTCGATGCTGCTGCTCATGTCCACCGGGCAGCGGGTGTTCGGGGTGATCGGTTTCGTCGGCGCGGCGGCGGCGCTGTGGCTCTGGGGCAAGGGTTCCTTCGAGCTCCCCTTCAATGCCGCCTTCCAGGTGCTGAACTGGTATCCGCTGATCACGGTGCCGTTCTTCGTGTTCATGGGCTACATCCTGTCGGAATCCGGCATCGCCAGTAACCTCTACCGCATGTTCCACGTGTGGTTCGGCCCGGTCCGCGGCGGGCTCGCCGTCGGAACGATGGGGCTGATGATCGTCATATCCTGCGTCAACGGGCTTTCGGTCGCCGGCATGGCGATCGGCGCGACGGTGGCGCTGCCGGAGCTGCTCAAGCGCGGCTACGACAAGGTGATGGTGACGGGCGTGATCCAGGGCGGCTCCTCGCTCGGCATCCTGATGCCGCCGAGCGTGGTGCTGGTGCTCTATGCGATGATCGCCCGCCAGCCGGTCCTGCAGCTCTGGCTCGCCGGCGTTTTCCCGGGGCTGATGATGGCCGCGATCTTCACGCTCTACATCATCATCCGCTGCCGGCTGCAGCCGAAGCTCGGCCCCGCTCTGCCGCCGGAGGAGCGCGAGCAGATCTCCACGCGGGAGAAGATCAAGCTGCTGCGCGCCGGGCTGCTGCCCTTCCTGGTGTTCGGCATCATGATGGGGCTGTTCCTGACCGGCGTGACCAGCCTGGTCGAAAGCTCGGTCGTGGGCGCCCTGCTGGCTCTGCTCGCCGCGCTGTTCAGCGGCCGTCTCGACCGGCGCGTGCTCGAGGAATCGACGCGCAACACGCTCTCGGTCTCCTGCATGTTCCTCTGGATCATCCTCGGCGCGCTGTGCTTCAGCGCGGTCTATGACGGGCTCGGCGCGATCCGGGCGATCGAGGACCTGCTGCTCAACACCTGGGACCTCAGCCCGTGGACCATCCTGTCCCTGATGCTGCTCTCCTTCATCGTCCTGGGGATGTTCCTGGACGACACCGCCATGCTGGTGATCGTGGCGCCGCTCTACATCCCGCTGGTCGGGGCGCTCGGCTTCGACCTGATC
>JRYH01010316.1_pt1 | contig 11565 bp, 9 predicted proteins | sample 235351 | NCBI WGS metagenome assembly JRYH01 (sample SAMN03074221, study PRJNA261480) | activated sludge metagenome | biome: Wastewater Treatment Plant; feature: Wastewater; material: Activated sludge; isolation source: activated biomass of a wastewater treatment plant treating wastewater... ... | reverse complement strand
AGGATATTTGCGACCCATCCGCGACCGGGAGATGATCGAGCGGGAGGGGAGCCTGGGATTTGACGGTCTGGATCGCGAAATTGCTGCGTATGTCGCTGACACCGGGCAGCTTTAGAAGCGTATCGAGCAGGAAGCGTTCATAGGCCGCTAGGTCGGGAACGACGATCTGCAACAGAAAGTCGGCGTCCCCTGAAACCAAATGGCAGGATACGACTTCGGGCAACGCCCGAACGGCTTCCCTGAACGCCGCTGCCGGCTCGTCATGGTGCCGCTCGACCTTGATGCCGACGAAGACGGTCAGCCCAAGGCCCAGACCGGCCCGATCAAGGCTCGCATGATAGCCGCCGATCACGCCGGCCTTTTCCAGAATCCGCACACGCCGCAGGCAGGGCGACGGCGACAATCCGACTTCCTCCGCGAGCTGCACGTTGGTCAGGCGCGCGTCCCGCTGCAAGGCCGCGAGGATACGGCGGTCGATAGCATCCAGTTTCATTTTTGGTATCCCGGCGCATGAATTGCCCTGGTGATTAGCATAGTAGGCCAATATCGACGCTGATCGTAGCGCAATTCGCAAGGACATGCCCTTGGCAGTCTCGATAGTCTGAAACCGCAGCATCTTCATCGGTTGAACTGGTCATGGGCGATTTGGGAATGTTCATCGGGGCGCTGGTCATCGTCTATCTAGTGCCGGGGCCGGATATGGTGCTAATCCTGCAAACCGGCGCGACCAAGGGGAGGGGATCGGCTATCGCTACAGCGGTCGGGCTGGCGGTCGCGCGGGCGGCACATGTAACTCTGGCGGCGCTCGGACTGGCGGCCTTGCTCACCACAAGCCCGATAACATTCGAGGTCGTGCGCTTCGCCGGCGCGGCCTATCTCATATGGCTCGGAATCGAAATCCTGCGTGCCCGGTCCCTCCTGCCCGAAGCGACGGCAACGCAGAAGCCAAGCCGGCCGCACTCCTACGGATCGTGCTTCTATCGGGGGCTGCTGACGAACATCCTGAACCCCAAGGCCCTACTGTTTTGCTCGGTGCTACTGCCGCAGTTCGTCCGCCCCGGCCAAGAAACTGTAGCGGGGCAATTTCTGCTGTTGGGGGTAATCCTCGTCGGAGTGGGGTTCGCCTTCGATCTTATGTATGCGAGCGCTGGTTTCGTTCTCGGCCGATGGATCGCCCGGCATCCGCTGGTGCAGACGCTGCAACGATGGGTGTTCGCGGCGATGTTGATCGGCTTCGGGCTTCGATTGGCTTTGTCGCAACGGCCCCTCTGACTCTTATGAAGCAATTCCATAATCGAGCCGAGGATACAGTCGTGCAGAACCGTTCCGAACCTTCCGTTGCAGGCAAGCGTTACATGACCGGTGGCTGTCAGTGTGGAGCTGTTCGGTTTCGTATATCGGGGCCTATGAGGAAGCCGCACATTTGCCATTGCAGGATGTGCCAGAAGGCTGTGGGAGCACCCTTCATAGCGCTTGCGGAAACTGATAGCATATCCTCCAGCTTGCGCAGAAGATCATGAACCCGCCGCCGGTGCTCGAAGGCGAACTGAGCTCCCTCTACCTCAATGCGCATGCGCTCGACATCATGTGGCAATCGTGCCTGACGATGGTGGCCGACCGGGAGGGCCGGCGGCAAGCGCCGACATTGATGAGCCTGCGCCACTACGAGCGCGTGCGGGATTTCATCGTCGCCAACCTCGACCGGGAACTGACCATCGATCTGATCGCCAGGGAAGCCGGCTCCAGCGCCTCCACCGTCCAGCGGCATTTCAAGGAGCATTTCGGGATCACGATCTTCGACTTCATCCGGCGGGAAAGGCTCGAGGCCGCACGCGCGGCGCTGGCGAGCGACGGCATCCCCGTCTCCCACGCCGCCCATCTCGTCGGCTACAACAACATCTCCAGCTTCACGACCGCGTTCCGCAAGGCCTACGGCGTGACCCCCAAGCAGGTTCGCGTCTGAGAGGCGAGGGCGATCGGCCCGGTCGGGTGCGGCCTTTGAACCGCCGCCTGCCGGGTGTAGGCTGATCCGCTTCCCTACGACAGGACGGCTACCCGGCGCGGAACAATCGACCCATGGCAGCTCAGGACCCCGCAGCGGCACAGACCATTTTGGCCGGCGCCGCGCAAGGCAGGATCGTCTCCACCCGGGAAGCGCTGAGCTTCTGGGGCGGGGTCGATCCGGCAAGCGGCCGCGTCATCGACGTCCACCATCCTCTGCACGGCGACGTGCTGACGGACGCCATATTGCTCATGCCGACGAGCCGGGGGTCGTGCTCGGGCTCGGGCGTCCTGCTCGACATGGCCCTGACGGGCAAGGCGCCCGCGGCCCTGGTGTTCTGCGAAGACGAGGATGTGCTGACGCTCGGGGGCCTCGTGGCCGCGGAGATGTTCGGGAAGACGGTCCCCATCGTGCGCCTGCCCCCGAACGCATTTCAGGACCTGTCGCGCGCGGGAACGGCGAGGATCGGCGACGGGCTGATCGAGGCCGAAGGGCTCGCCATCCCTCTCGCCGCCGGGGCGACGCGCTCCCTTCGCCTGACGGCGTCGGACGAGGCCATGCTGGACGGCGCGCACGGCGAGGCCGTGTGTCAGGCCATGCGCATCGTCTGCGCGATGGCGGCGCAGCAGGGAGCGGAGCGCCTTGTCGACGTCACGCAGGTTCACATCGACGGCTGCATCTATGCGGCGCGCGCCAATCTGACATTCGCGGAGCGCTTCGCGGAGATGGGGGCGAGGGTTCGCGTTCCGACGACGACGAATGCCATCTCCGTGGATCACGACAACTGGCGGGCGCAGGGCGTTTCCTCCTCCTTCGGCCTCGACGCTGCACGACTGGCCGACGCCTATGTCCGCATGGGATGCCGTTCCAGCTTAACCTGCGCGCCCTATCTGCTCGACAGCGCCCCGCGCGCTGGCGAATGCATCGCCTGGGCCGAGTCGAATGCCGTCATCTTCGCCAACACGGTGCTGGGCGCCAGAACCGCGAAGCACCCGGACTTCCTCGACCTGTGCATCGCGCTCACCGGGCGGGCGCCGCTCGCGGGCGTCTATCTGGACGCGGGTCGCAAGGCGCGCCGCATCATCGAGGTGGAGTGGCCGGAGCGCGCCGATGAAGCCATCTGGCCGCTCGTCGGCTATCTCGCCGGCCGCGCCTCGCCCGATCACATTCCGCTTCTGCGCGGCCTTGCCGCGACGGCACCCGCGAGGGACGATCTGAAAGCGCTGTGCGCGGCCTTCGGCACCACCTCGGCGGCGCCCATGCTTCACATCGAGGGCGTGACGCCGGAGGCGAAGAACGCGGCGGCCGACGACGCGGACAGGGTGCGGATCACGCGAGGCGACATGGCCGCAGCCTGGTCCGCCCTGAACGACGGGCCGGAGGAGGTGGATCTGGTCGCCTTCGGCAGTCCCCACGCCTCGCTCGAGGAATGCCGCTCGATCGCGGACGCGTTCGGCGACCGCCGGCGTCGGCCGGACGTCGCCGTCATCGTCACGGCGGGCCGGGACGTCATCGCGCAGGCACGCCGCGAGGGCGTGCTGGAGCGCCTTCAGGGATGCGGTATCGAGGTGCTGCCCGACCTGTGCTGGTGCTCGATTTCGGAACCGGTGTTTCCGCCGCGGGCGCGGACCGTGATGACCAATTCCGGCAAGTACGCCCATTACGGCCCCGGTCTTTCCGGCCGAACGGTCCGATTTGGCGCGCTGGCCGACTGCGTGAAGGCGGCAACCGAGAGAAAGACCCCTCCGCGCATCCCGGAATGGCTGAAGTAGGCGCATCCCTGCGCCTGTTCCTGTGAAGGGAACCGGCCACCGACCACGCCGCCAATCCCCGATCCGGTCGCCAGCCGCGCGCAGAGGCATCTCCTCCCCCCGTCTGTCGAAGCGATGCGATGGGGCCTTCATCCGCCAATCGTTCGGCCTCCTTTCATCTCCGAGCATTCCACCGGCTTCATCCGTCGCCTTGACAATTGAACGAATGGTTGGTTAGTTGCGGCATGATCCGGAAACGGACGTGCTTTGAGGAAAGCTGAAAAACTGGGAGGAGCAATATGTTCAATGGTTTGAAGGGGAAGTGTGCCCTGTTCGCGTCGACCGTCGCGGCGAGCCTCGTCCTCGCACAGCCTGCTTCGGCGCAGGTGGAGTCGATCAAGATCGCGGCGCCCTTCGGCATGACGGGCGCTGTCGGACCGTTCGCGAAGCCTTACGTTCCGGCGCTGGAGCTCGCGATCAAGTTCATCAACGACAATGGCGGCATCAAGTCGCTGGGCGGCGCGCCGCTGGAGCTGCTGCTTCAGGACAACCAGAGCGACCCCAAGAACGCCGTCCGGCTGTTGCGCGAAATGAAGGGGCAGGGCGCGGTCGTGGCGGTCGCACCCTTCGCCTCTGGGATGGTCCTCGCGGCAAAGCCGGTCCTCGCGGATCTCGATCTTCCGATCCTCGTCCCGTCGCTGGCGCGGTCCATCACCGAGGACAACGCCAACAATGTGATCTGGCGCATCTCCAATATCGACGAGGCGCTGGTCAACGACGCCATGAACATGATCGAGCACGCGATCAAGGCGGGAGACATCGAGGTCGACTCGATCGGCATCGTCGCCCAGGCCGGCGGAGCGGGCGCCCCGTTCGCGGCGGCGATCGAGGCGCGCGCCAAGGAAATGGGCCTGTCGGTCGTGAACATCGCCTATGACGCTTCCGAGACGCGCAACTTCGGACCCATCGTGGCGCAGCTGGCCGAAGCCGACGTCGATATCGTCAGCGGGTTCATGTACACCGGAGACGCGCTTCAGTTCGCGGAAGCTTACCTGTTGCAGGAGTGGGAGCCGTCGCAGGGCTTCGTCTGGATGGCCGGCGCCCATGGCGAGTACGGGTTCCGCCGGGAGCTCGGGGCCGAAACGGTAGGCTGGATGGATGCCGGCTTCGCGGCAACGGCCGGCTGCGAGACCATGCAGAAGTTCGCGGCCGATTACGAGGCCAGCTACGGCGAGCCGCTCGTCGGGATGATGCCGGCCGCCCCTGCGGTGATCGCCGTCATCGCCGACGCGCTGGAGCGCGCGGGCAGCACCGAACCGGCGGCGATCAAGGCGGCCCTGGCGGCCACCGATCTCGATTACTGCGAACACCCCCTCTATGCGATGGCCGGCGGCGTAAGGTTCAACGCGAACGGCGACAACGAGAGGTTCGTGTCGACGATCGTCCAGCATGAAGGCGAGCTCGATCTGATACCGGTGTGGCCCGAATCCGTCGCCACGCGGGCTCCGGCCTGGCCGGCGCGCTGATCCGGCCTTCGGGCGGAACCGCAAGGCGGGTTCCGCCCGGACACGTCGCCTCACCACACAGAGTCCGATCGCGGTATTCGACCATGACCTACGCCATCGTCAATGGCCTGATCGTCTCAGGTTCCTTCCTTCTGCTGGCACTGGGCTTCACGCTGATGCTGCGCGTCGCGGACATCGTGAACCTGCTGCACGGCATCATGGTCGTCACCGGAATGTATCTGATCGTCGTGTTCGTCAATTACGTCGGTTTGTCGTACGTGCAGGCCATCGTCCCGGCGCTTCTCGTCGGTCTTGCGCTCTACTGGCTGCTCTACGAGCTCCTGCTTCGTTCCGCGCGCCGCGAGGGACACCGGTCGCAGATCATCTATACGCTGCTGCTCTTCAGCCTGCTGCAGACCGTGCTGGAGATCGTGTTCGGCGGCGACCCCATCCGGGCGCGTCTCGAGCGCGTTACGTGGAACATCCTCGGGGTCGCGGTTCGCCGCGAGGAGGCGATCGGAGCCCTTCTCGCCGTGGCGATCACCGCCGGCTTCTTCGTGCTGTTCCGCTTCACCACGATCGGGAAATCGATGGAGATCGCCGGCAAGTACCCGGAAGGAGCGGCCGCAATAGGCCTCCCCGTCGAGCGGCTTTACCGGTTCGTCTGGCTGATCGGCTCGGCGATGGCCCTGCTCGCCGGCGCGTTCCTCGTGACCGGCACGCCCGTGACGCCGTTCCAGAGCCTCGAATATCTGGTGATTGCCGTCATCGTGGGAATTGCGGCGCGTCTCAGCTTCGCGGGGGCCGCGGCGGCAGCCGTCCTGTTCGGATTGGGCAATCCGCTGCTCGTGGCCCTCACCAATCGGCCGCAGCTCTCGAGCGCTGCGATCTATGGCTTCTTCCTGGTGGTGATCGCCGTGACACCGCTGATTTCCGACTATCGACCGCTCAGTCGCCTGTTCGCCGGCCGCGCTGCGGGGCGTTCCTCATGAGGGGCCCGGGGCTCAGGCTGCTTGCGGCCCCCCCGATGGTCCCCATCGTGGCCATCACTGCGGGAGCGAGCCTGCTACCCATGGTCTTCGGACAGGGACAGGTGGCGCTGCTGACGGGCATCCTGCTGGTGTTGCTGTTCGCCTACGCATGGCACCCGGTCGGCGGCGTCCTCGGGGAAATCTCCGTCGCACACGTCGCCTTCTGGGGTGCGGGAGCCTACGCGACGGTCCTCGGCCAGCTCGCCGGCCTGCCATTCGCCGTGTCGGTGCTTCTGGGAATTGCCGTCGCGCTCCTCCTGGCCGCCATCCTTGTCGAACTGATCTACGCCGCCCGCCTGGAGGGACTGGCGGTCATGATCTTCACGCTGGTCTTTCTGTTCTTCGTCGCGGCGATCGTCCGTTCCGCGCCGCAGCTCGGCGGAACCGTCGGGCTGACCGTCTCGGCCCTGCCGCTGACCGTGACCCAGGTCTACATGACCGGCGTGCTGTTTTTCGGCGCCCTTCTCCTGATCAACTATTGCCTGCTCAACTCCCGGATCGGGCTCGTCTGGCTCGCCATCCGCGACGATCCCGAGCGGGTGCCGTCCCTCGGCTGGTCCCTGCAGGCCCAGCGGCGCAGGGCATACTGGATGACGGCCGCCCTGACGGCGGTCGGCGGCAGCCTCTCGGCTGCGTCGATCGGATATGTCAGCCCGGAGATGAGCCTCGGTCTCCACCTCATCTTGATACCGCTGCTTGCGGTCTATGTCGGTGGGCCGGGCACGCTCTGGGGGCCGCTCTTCGGGGTGCTGCTGCTGGAGACCCTGACCGCGGTCGCCGTGGCCTATGCCCAGTCGCTGGAGGCGGCGCACTACATCCGGCTGGGTCAGTTCGTGGCGGCCCTCGTGCTCGTCGCCGTTGCGCTGCGCATCCAGCGCCGGACCGCAACCGACAGGCGCGCCGGAAGCAGCCGCAGCGCCGGCTCCTGGCTATGGCGAGCGTGGGCGGCCCTCAGCGCCCGCCGCGACATTCCGGCGTCGCCCCGGCCTGCCTCGTCGCCGGCTGCGGCCGGCCCGCTCGTCGTCGACGACCTGCGTAAATCCTTCGGAGGGCTCTCCGTGCTCACCGGCGTCACGTTCCGCGTCGAGCCCGGCGAGATCCTCGGCATGGTCGGGCCCAACGGGGCGGGCAAGAGCACCGTGTGCAACCTGATAGCGGGCGCATTGACCGCCAGTGCCGGCAGCGTCGTGCTCGGCGGAACCGTCGCCGACGGCATGCCCCAGGACAAGCGCGCGCGGCTCGGACTCGGACGTACCTACCAGACGCCGCATGCCTTCCCCAGCCTCACCATGACCGAGAATGTCTGCATCGCCGGCCCGGGCATCGGGAGCGACGAGGCGCGCCGCACGCTTCTGGAGCTGGGCGTGACGTCGCCGGACACGCCGGCGAACGCTGCCACGCTGTTCGAGCGGCGGATGGTGGAGATCGCGCGCCTCCGGGTGGCGCGGCCGCCCTGGGTACTCCTCGACGAGCCGTTCGCGGGCCTGTCGGCGCAGCACCATGACGCGCTGATCGAAGCGATCCGTTCGCTCGCGGAGTCGGGCGCCGCGGTCCTGCTGATCGAGCACTTGATCCCCGTGGTCGCGCCTATCTGCAACCGCATGGTCGTTCTCGACGGGGGCGTGCTGATCGCCGACGGCGCCCCGGCGGACGTGCTCGCCGATCCGGCGGTCGTGGAGGCGTATCTGGGCACTCCGTTCGTGCCGGGGGCGGGCGAGAAGCCCGGCAACGGCCCGGCCGCCCGCACGCCTCCCACGTCCACCGGCACGGAGAAGGTGACCCATGCAGAACGCTGAGCCGCAGCTTTCGGTCAGGAACCTGCACGCCGGCTACGGCGACCTGTCGGTGCTCCGGGGCGTCAATGTCGAGGTGCAGCAGGGCCGCACCATGGCGGTGCTGGGCCCCAACGGCGCGGGCAAGACCACGCTGATGCGGACCATCGCGGCGGCGCTGCCGCGCTCCGAAGGAGAGATTCGGCTCGACGGCGTGTCCCAGGCCGACGAGCCCGGCCACCGCTGGATGCGGCGCATCGGCTGGGTTCCGGAGGGCCGGATGCTGTTCTCCGACTATACGGTGCGGGACAATCTGTACCTTTCCGCCCGTGCCGCCGGGACCGCGGGAGACTTCGACGCCGCCCTGTCCGAGTGCGTCGAGCTGTTCCCGATCGTCGGCGAGCGCCTGCGCACGCTGGCAGGCAAGCTCAGCGGCGGCCAGCAGCAGATGGTGGCGATCGCGCGCGCCCTCGTGCGGCGGCCTCGGCTGATGCTGCTCGACGAGCCGTCGCTCGGGCTCGCACCGATGGTGCTGGAATCGATCCGGAATTCGCTCGTGCGGCTCCAGTCCTCGGGGTTGAGCATCCTGATCGCGGAGCAGAACGTGCCCTGGCTGGAGGGGCTCGTCCACGAGGTGGTCGTGCTCGGGCAGGGACGGGACCTCATCAGGGGAAGTGCCGATCTCCTGCACGACCGCGAAACGGTCAAACGCATCTACATCGGCGCTTAGCCTCATCGGAACGGTACCAGGAGAGGAGTCGGGAATGGGGAATGACAGGCTGGCAGTCGTCGGCGCCGCGGCGGTTCAGGAACGACCCCGGCGGCGACGGCTCGACGAGTTGGTGTTCGAGGCATCCCGCGCAGCCCTGCACGAGGCGGGCGTCGCCGCGAGCGAGGTCGGCTTCTCCTCGATCAGTTCGCTTGATCTCTACGACGGCCGCTCGATCTCCAACGGAATCATCTCGCCTGCCGCCGCCGGCTACCTGACCAGCGAGATGAGGATCGAGCTCGACTCCTCCAGCGCCTTGATGGCCGCAATCGCGACGATCCACGCCCGGCAGACCGAGCTCGCGCTCGTCGTCGCCGTCCATGCTCCGGAAACGACCGCGCTGACGTCGCCGCAGCTGCGTTCGTTCACCGACAAGGTCAGCAGCTACACCTTCGATCCCCACTTCACGCGCCCGCTCGGGCTTTGTGCGACCAGCGCGCTGGCGCTGCATGCCGCGGCCGCCATCGAGGATGGCCGCACCTCGCGCGAGGCGATGGCCGCCGCCGCGGCTGCGGCCTGTCAACGGCGGAGTAAAATCCGGCCACGGGGCGGAGCAAAAGTCGGCCACTATGGCGCCCGCCTGAGACCGCCGGGAGGGCGTAGCCCGAGCGGGGGTCTCAGGCGGGCGTGGCGATTTTTTGAAGGGTTTCAACCGGCCTTTCGGGCGCGGCTTTGGGCGAGACGATAGCTGTCGCCGTTCATCTCGAGGATGTTGACGTGGTGGGTGATGCGGTCGAGCAGAGCGCCGGTCAGGCGCTCGGATCCCAGGGTTTCCGTCCATTCGTCGAAAGGCAGATTGCTGGTGATCAGGGTGGCGCCTCGCTCGTAGCGTTGCGAGATCAGCTCGAACAGCAATTCCGCGCCGGTCTTCGACAGTGGCACGAAGCCCAGCTCGTCGATGATGAGCAGCTTGTAGGCGGCCATCTGCTTCTGGAGCCGCAACAGACGCCGCTCGTCACGCGCCTCCATCATCTCGCTGACCAGGGCAGCCGCCGTGGTGAAGCCGACGGACAGGCCCTTCTGGCAGGCGGCCAGACCGAGGCCGAGCGCCACATGGGTCTTGCCCGTGCCACTGGGGCCGAGAGCGATGACGTTCTCGCGTCGATCGATCCATTCGCATCGGGCCAGTTCCAGCACCTGCATCTTGTTGAGCTTGGGGATGGCGGCGAAGTCGAAGCTGTCGAGACTTTTGACGACGGGGAATTTGGCCGCTTTGATCCGGCGTTCGACCTTGCGGCGGTCCCGCTCGATCATCTCCCGTTCGGCAAGCCGGAACAGGTAGCCGACATGATCGATGCCTTCGGTGGCACATAGCCGAGCCAGCTTCTGGTACTCGCGCTGGAAGGTCGGCAGCTTAAGGGTCTTGAGGTAGTGGGCAAGAAGGATCTCGGGCGCTTCGGTACTCATGCCGCTTCTCCTGCATCTGACGACAGAAGGCGCATGTAGGCTTTCGCCGAGGTCTTCTCGACCGTCGCCCGTGGCAGGTACGGATAGATCGCCAGATCCAACCGCGGCGGCCGGCGCTCGACCCGGCACAGGATCAGATGCTTGACGGCGTCGAAGCCGATGGCTCCGAGCTGAATGGCCTGCTTCACCGCCGCATGCAGGTCGGCGAGATCGAAGCTCTCCAGCAGGCGCAGAACCTGCACATATTCCCGCCGCCCATGCTTGGCCATGCGGCCTTCCATCAGGCGACGCAGCGTGGCGAACTCTTGCGGCAGGTCCCAGCCCTGCAGTGGAGCTGCCTGATCCAGCGCATTGATCTTCTGCTCGATCAGCGGCAGGTAATGGACCGGGTCGAAGATGACGTCTTCGCGCTCCCAGCTTCGGGGATGGCGGGCAATGATCTCGCCGCGGCAACCGATCACCACCTCGTCGACATAGCCCCGGACCCAGACGTCCTGATGACCGTAGGCGACCGGCACGGAATAGTCGTTGGTTTTGTAGCGAACCAGCGACTGGGCTGTCACAATAGCGCTGGCCTGGTCGCAGGCATCGAAGGGCGATGCCGGCAAGGAGCGCATGGCCGCGAGATCGCGCTGCAAGCGTTCGCCTATCGTCTCGTTCTCGCCGCGCAGCTTATCGCTCTGGCGTTTGCGGCATTGCTCTTCCAGAAAGGCGTTGAACGCATCCCATGTCGGAAACTGCGGGATCGGCACCATGAAGTTACGCCGGGCATAGCCCACCAAGCCCTCGACATTTCCCTTGTCGTTGCCTTTCCCCGGACGGCCATAGCGATCCCGGATCAGGTAGTGGGACAGGAAGCCGCTGAACAGCGCCGCCCGCTTGCGCGTGCCGTCGGGCAGGATCTTGGCGACCAGGCATCGATCGTTGTCATAGACGATCGACTGCGGCACGGCCCCGAAGAAGGCGAACGCGTGGATATGGCCGTCGACCCAGGCCTCCGATACCGCCGCCGGATAGGCCCGCACATAGCAGCCGTCGCTATGAGGCAGGTCGAGAACGAAGAAGCGCGCTTTCTGCTCGACGCCGCCGATAACCACCGTCGCCTCACCGAAGTCGGCCTGCGCGTGGCCGGGCGGATGCGACAATGGCACAAACACTTCCTGGCGCCGCTGATCCCGCTCGCGCATATAATCCTTGATGATCGTGTAGCCGCCAGTGAACCCGCACTCGTCACGCAGACGGTCGAACACCCGCTTGGCCGTATGGCGCTGCTTGCGCGGCACCTTCATATCCTCTTCCAGCCAATGCTCGATCGTCGAAACGAACGC
>JRYH01021436.1_pt1 | contig 11575 bp, 16 predicted proteins | sample 235351 | NCBI WGS metagenome assembly JRYH01 (sample SAMN03074221, study PRJNA261480) | activated sludge metagenome | biome: Wastewater Treatment Plant; feature: Wastewater; material: Activated sludge; isolation source: activated biomass of a wastewater treatment plant treating wastewater... ... | reverse complement strand
GGCGCTGCTGGCGCTCGTGCTGGCAGCCGACCTCACACCGTTCGAGTTCCGCATCCTGCGCTATAACAGCTGCAGCAACAGCCCGTTCCACGAGACGCCTGGCTTCGATGCCATCGTCGAGCGGATCGCCGCCGAGGTGCCGCGGCTCAAGGTGCAGATCTCGACCGGCACCGAGGTCAAGGCCGCCTGCGGCCAGTTCATCGTGACCCGCTTTCAGCCGGGCCGCGCCCTCGAAACGGCCGCGTGATCGGCTCCAGTCTCCAGACTGAAGGATAATCCCGTCATGGCAAAGGCTTCCCTGCAGAGCGACCGCCACGGCTGGTTCGTCGAGTGGTATCGCGACGGCGATGACGACAGCGGACAGGGCGCCGATCCGGAAATCTGCCGCTGGTACGGCACCTGCGTGGAATGCCGGGCGCGCATGACCGAGTCCGCGCCGGAGACGGGCTGGGTCTCCGTCGGCAGCGACCAGGGGAGTCCGCCTCACGACGCCGCCACCGCCACCGGCATGTACGATCATTGGTGAGCCCGATCAGGCCATCCGCCAACGGCAAAATGTCATCCGGCGCCATCGGCCATCCGGACGCCTGTCACGACGATCTCGATCTTGGGAGCCAGGACGACCGAGCCCTCTATCGGCAGAGAGTCGACCATGAGTGCCGCAACATGCGGCTCGATGCGCTGCAGGAGCAGGCTCGGGCCGACGCCTCGCTATCGAGCCGACGCCTTACGCGCCGCGACTGCATCCGCCTGATCGCCGAGGCGCGTATCCGGCAGGTCACCGGCACGACCTTCCGCTGAAGCGATGAGGCGCCTCTGGCGAGGAGGCTCGCGCGCCGCCCGCCGAGAAGAGCAGAACCTGGAGGCCCAAATGGCTCGCGTCACGCCATCTGACCCGCCGCGTTTCGTCCAGTCCCCCGATCTCGACCGGCCGATGACCATGCTGACCGCCGATCCCAAGCGCGCGGGGCAGCTCGTCTACCGGTATCTCGACAGCGGCGAGACGGTCGTCGTCCCCAATATCCCGTGCAATCAGCCGGCCGGCCTGCGCGCCGCGACCCTGGCCTGGCGCCTGCAGCAGATGAAATCCGAGCTTCAGCGGCGCCTGGCCGACAGTCCGTGCCTGTCGGGTTTCGAGCGCCGTCTCATCCGCCATGAACACCGCACCCGCGCGAAGCGCCTGGCCGAGCACGTACGCGCCCTGAGATCGCTTCCCGACCAGGGCGCGCCAACCCGCCTCTGAGCCGGGCGCCGGGGTCGACCGGCATCGAGCGAGAACCGGGCCGCGCGAACCGGCTTGTCCGTCGCCCGAATTCCCACTATCTGAGTCTGAAGACGAAGGAGCTTCCCATGCATCCGCAGTACCGGACGAGCCGCGCTCGCGCGCATCCCATCGGGCCATAGCCGGCCCTGAAGCCATCGATTGCCGATGGCGGGGACCGGCGGCTTGAAAGGATTCGCGTCCATGAAGCGCCCGGCATTCGCGCACACCCTCCCGTCCAAGGAACGCGAGCGTGGCCAGTATCGCCGCCACGAGCGTGAGCGCGCCCTCGCTTCCCGCTACCGCCGTATCGCCGGGCTCCGCTATGCCGATCCCGCCCATGTGCACGTCTATCGCGACGAGCGCGACCGCTATCCCTACGGCCATGCGGACTGGGCCCTGGTCTTCGCCCGCCGCCGCCGGGACGCGCGCGGACAGCTCGACACCCGCTCGCCATGCTCCTGCATGGGATGCGGAAACCAGCGCCGCTACGTCGGCATCACCCGGGCCGAGCGCTGCGCCCGGATCGACCTCGAGGAAGCCCTCATGGACATCCGCTCCGCCTGACGGCGATCCCCGGGGCCACGGAGACGGCCAAGCCGTTCTGCCTGTCGACCGACGAGGGACAAGCAGGCCCACCTCGCAACGATTCACACCCCGACCTTTCAGGCCAGGCGCAGCAACGCCGCCTCCACCGCGCCTTCATCCGCGATCGCAAGCTTCTCGAACAGCACCCCATCGTTCATGCCGCTCACGATCTGATTGAATGCCCTGCCGATGTCGTCGGACACGAAGTGCCAGCGCTCGCCGGCACGAAAACCTTCCTGGAACTCCGCCGTGAACACCCAGCCATGGCAATTCCGCCAGAACCGCTTCCTGACCAGGAATTTCCGGATCTCCAGATAAACGACGGTTCCCTCGCGCAGCGTCATCAGCACGCGCGCCGTGCCATAGTCGCCATCCTTCTCGACCGCACAGGCGGCGCGCCCCCGGCCGCGCGCCAGCATCGCTTCGAGCTCGCGAAAGAACACGCGATCCGAATAGGTGAAAGGCGCCAGAATCATTGGAATTCTTCTCTATCCACGATTTCGTGCAGGGGCTCGGACCGTCGTTCCGGTCGGTCCCGTCGTCAGCACCCGACCAAGCTGCCGTAGCACAATATTCAGGACGAGCGCAGCTCGCAAAGCCCAGCCTCGAAGCGCCGATGCGCATGATCTTTCGCAGGGAGCGTGCCGGGCCAGCCTGCAAGCGCGCTTCGAGCACGCTCTGGTCGCCGGCGGCGTCAGAACCACCGGCGGGCCCAGCCCAGCGAAGCGAGTCTGTGCCGCCGCGAAGCCCAAACCTGCGAAAACCGGCACAAGCAAGCCGAGCCCAGCGTGATCGGCGCGGGATCAAACTGCCGTCCGGGAGGCCGGGATCTCGCGCCAGGGAAGGCGTCATCCGGCGCCGCGCCGGCGGGTCGGCAGGGGCGCCGACCAGCCCTCCGGCGCCATCCATCGCCTTCCATCCCGGTGTTCCGCCGCAACCGGCGTATGAGAGCGTACCTGCCGATGGAGTGACGTCCGGCGCAATCGCGGAAGCCCGGCGACCGCCGGGGGCTTCCGCGAGCTCTCGAACGTCAGCGGCGCGGAGCCTGAACTCCGGCTGGCGCTTTCGCGTCCATGAAGCGAAAAGAATCGTTCGTCCGGCAGCTGGCTGCCAGGCACCGGCAGCTTGACGCCGCCATCCGACGACAAGATGCTGAAGGTCTAAGCCAATGTGCTGCGCGCCGCCGGCACGTGGGCCGCTCGCCGCGCTCCTCGAGGTCGAGGACCACGAGCGCGAAATCCGCAGCCCCGAGAACGTGCTCTCGTGGTTCGCTCCGCAGAAACCTGCCGCGCCTGGCGCCGCCCGCGGCAAATCACCGTTGGAAGAGAAACCATGTCCATCAGCAGCGCCGCCGCCGCCCGATATCTCTGCACCATCTCGGATTGGACCATCCCCAATCTCGACCTGCAGAAGCGACTCTACCTCGCCAATATGCTGCATCTCGGCCGGCACGGCGCGCCGCTCGTCGACGAGGCGTTCGAGGCGACTCTCTTCGGCCCCCTGCTGCCCCGGCTGTTCGCCCGGCTCTCGATGTTCGCAACGCTGCCGGTCGGCAACGTGCTGAGCGACGAACCGCTCTTGCCGGACGGCACAGAGAAGACGATTCTGGACGAGGTGCGCGCGCAAGCGGGCAGCGCCTCGGGCGCAGCGCTCGTCGCCATGACTCAGAGCGAGGACGGCGCCTGGGCCCGTCATTTCGCCACCGGCGGCGACCCGGCGCGTGGAGCCGCCATCCCCGACGCCGACATCATCGCCGAGTACCGGCTGCGCATCACGCCCTGACGCGGGGCGCGCGCGCCTCCAAAAGAGCGGCTCCCTGAAGACGCTGGGCGCCCTGGCCATCTTCTGAACGGCGGGCCCGGATCACTCGCGATCCTCCATGCCGACTGCGAGATACCGCACCGGCGCCCGACCGAACGAACCAATCTTTCATCGAGCCGCCCAAGACCTTCCAGCCCTGCGATGCAAGATGAGCCCGACACCGATCACCCCCTCCCATCCCTGGAACGGCCGCTATGTCATCGCGTATTTTCCCGCCGGCGTCGTTCATGCCGGCGTCAACGGCGGCTGCGGACAGTGGGCCATCGCCCTGCACCGGCGGACCGGCTGGAACCTCGGAATCCTCTGGGAGATGCCCGCTCCCCACCGCGCCGCCTTCGGCGCAGCGCCGCTCCCCATACACGTCTTCTGCCTGGCCCCCGACGGGCGCATCGTCGACGTCGAAGGCGCCCGCGAGGCGACGGACATGAAACGCCTCTACCGCGCGATCCCGGAGGTGACCGGGCGGCTCGCAGTCGAAACCTATGCGACGGAAGCCCGCTACCGGACGGCGATCCGGGATCATCCCGGCCTCGAGGCGGACGAGGCGCAGATCGCCTCCATCGGCCGGCTGATGCGGGAAAGCCCGGCCTTCCTGAATCTGCTGACCGGGCTCGCGGGATACGACAGGGACGTTGCGGCCTGAAGCGGCGGCCGTCCGACGTCGGCCGAGCAGCATCGGCATCTACAGGAGCCGAGCAGCATCGGCATCCACAGGACAGGAACGAGCAAGATGACGAGAAAATCCAAAGCGAGCCTGACTGCCGGCGCCGGTGCGCGCGATTCGCAGGAGACCGGCGCGGGCTGTGACGGCAGCCACGCAGGACGCCCGATGACCGGCTTTTTCGCCCTGCTGACGCCCGAGCAGCGCCGGGCCGCGCTCGCGTATCGGGGGCCGGATGCATTGGGTCCCGGCGCCTGCGACGACGATCCCGCCGCCTGAGGCGCGCGTTTCTTAAGCACCCACACGGACGAGGCCGTCCCATGCTGACCGACCGTTTCTCGCCATCCCAGCTGCCGGACGGCTTCGATGGCACGCTCCTCGTCCGCCCCTCCTCTGCGGCGGAGGCCCGGGCCATGCTCCAGGCCGCGGGGTCGGCCGTCGCCGACAAGACCCTGGCCAGCGCGCTCGGCGCGCATCTTGGCGTGAGCGTCCCCGTCAATCGTGAGCGCGTCGGCCTCCATCCGGAGGACCAGATCGTGCTGGCAGAGTATCGCGGCCCCAGGCTGGCGCCCGGCCAGGCGCACATGCCGGACGGGGCACGGTTCGATTTCTTCCTGATCGAGGTCGGTGTGCCCACCGGCTGGACTCACAAGAAGACCTGAATTCCTCCTCTCGAACGTCGTGCCGTTTGCGCGTTGACGAAACACGCAAACGGCACAATATTGAGATCAGCGAGCGCATGAATGTGCTTCCTTCTTAAATTCATCATTGGGAAAATAGCTGTTCGATCAGCTCGCTGACCTCAGTCAGAAGCCCCGCCGGAAACGGCGGGGCTTCTGCCATTTCCGAGACTGCTTTCACGCGTTTCCGGGCCAATCCATCCGAACCCGGCCATCCGAACCCGGCGAACGCACCAATATTCTCTGAAACCGACACGGCGTCGTCCGATACGCCCTGGCGAGCGGTCGAGTCCGCACCAGTCCTCTCGACCTGGATTCTGAAGCCAACGGGGATGTCATGCAGCGCGAACTTCTCAGCCTTTATGGCCATCTCCGGGTCGAGGATCTGACCGCTGGCCGGACGGCGTCCGGATGCGTCGAGCCGCGAATGGTCGCCGCCCTCAACAAGGAGCTGGCGCTCCTCGGCTACACCCTCGACGGCAAGGTCATCGCCGCCCTGAAGGACTTGTCGCCGGCCGCATTCCTGGCCTTCCGCACCGAGACGATCGCCCTCGCCCAAGAGATCTCGGGTGCCGGCGCCGTGCACCGCACCCTCTTCAATCGCTTCCCTTACGAGACTCCCGATCAGGACGAGCACCTGATGCGCCGGGTCATCGGATTTCTCCAGAACGAGTACAGGGTCAATATCGAGACGGCGCTCCCGCTCTCCTGCGGCCATCTGATCGACACCGAGCTGTTCGACGCGGCGGATTTCGGCGCCTGCCCGATCTGCCAGTTTCAGGTCGACGAGCTCGAGTCGACGGACGAAGTGGATGTCGCCTTCAGGCGCCTGACGCCGCTCAAGCGCCTGAGTCTCGCCGACGACGCCTTCCTGACGCGCGCAGCCTCGACACTCATCGCACGTCCGTCCTCGCTCTCCGCCGACGAGCGAGCTCTTCTCGCCGCCATGCCGAGGCGCCTGCAGCCGGCGATTCCGGACGCGGTCACCCGCGAGAACCTGCCCTTCGTCTATCTCTTCCACGGGCCGGATGCGGTCCTGCCGCTCCTCTCGGGAGCAACCGACGTGCTGCGCATCGCGTTACTGATCTCCGACATCAAGGGAGACCTGTCGCTCAAGGAGCCCGCACGCTTCCGTCTCTCGACGGCCCACAAGAAGTCCCTGATGCGCCTGCTGGAGAGCCGACCCTCGCTTCTCGAGGACATGCTTCGTCACCGCGAGCGCTGGCTGCGCCTGGGCGAGCAGATGCGCCCCGGCTCGAGGTCGAATCGCCGGCGCTTCCCGAAGACTGCCGCGGCGTTCGACGCGCTGCGCCGCAATCCCAAGTCGATCCCGACCTTCAACCGCGCGGTCGAGGCGGGCATCCGGGCGCGCAGGCTCGATGCCGGGCTCATCGACACTCTGGCCAGCCGCCCGGGCGAGTTCCTGAGGAAGCTCGACTTCCTTTTACGCACTGCCGGCGGGACCGGCAGCGCAGCCGTTGCGGTGCTGGCTGCCCTTGATGCCGTCGTCCGCGAGGCGCCGATCAAGCTCCTGTTCGAGATCTCCAAGTACCTCAAGCATCGCGGTGCCGGCGGCAGCATGGCGGGCTGGCGCGCCTTCGCGCCGAAGGGCGCGGTCAACAAGCTGCAGGTCGTTCCCGATCGACGCGCGGCCATTCCGCCGCGCCGGCTGGCCGAGGCTCGCCGGACCATCGATGCCGAGATCGCGCGGCGGCTGTCCGCACTCCCGGCCATGGGCCGCGTCTATCTCGATCCGGCGCTCAGGAACATCGTCATGCCCTACAACCGGCGCGGCGATTCTTCGTGCAGCTCGGCCGTGATCAAGGGATCACGCTATCCCATGGGCGAGGCCGACGTGATCCGTCTCTTCGTCCACTGGGTCGGCGACTTCGACGTGGACCTGTCGATGGTCGGCTATGGCGACAGCCTCGACATGCTGATGCACATCTCGTTCACCAACCTGCATGCCTATGGCTGCGTCCATTCCGGCGACATCCAGAACGCGCCGAATGGCGCCTCAGAGTTCATCGACTTCGACGTCGACGCGCTGCTGGCAAAGGGCGTTCGCTACGTCGTCGGCTCGGTCATCAGCTACCGGGGCCAGACCTTCGACACCTTCCCCTGCTTTGCCGGCTTCATGGAGCGGGACGCGCTCAAATCCGGACGCAAATACGAGCCGCAATCGGTCCGCCTGAAGTTCGATCTCGATGCGAAGTCGACGGCGCATATGCCGGTGATCTTCGATCTCGCGGCGCGCCACGTCGTCTTCGCCGATATCGCCTGTGGAAACGGGTATTTCGGCCGTGCCGAACGCGACCTCGAGAAGAACGTGGCGCTGCTGCGCGGCGCGATCGACATGACGGCCGCGAAGCCGACCGCCTGGGACGTGCTCCATGCGCATGTGAAGGCTCGCGGTCGACTGGCGACGAGCCCAGCCCGCACGCGGACCTGCTTCATGGCCGACGAGCTCGACATCGATGCGGTGATGCGCCTCATGGCCGACGATCACCCGGAGAGCCGGCGATGACTGGAGCGGCCAGGCGCCGGATCGTCCTCAGCGAGTGCGAATACCAGGAGGCGACGCTTCGTCCTCATGCCGACGGATGGAGGATCGATGGGATCGAGGGTCCGGTCGCGCAAGCCGTGGTGCGCTCGAGAAGCGCCATCGTGCTCCGCGAGCCCGGCCACACTTATAACAGCTCGGGCATTCGCGGACTGCCCGACCGGCGTTATGCGCCCGCCCGGACCACGGTATGGACGATCCTCGAGTCCTATCCGGACGGCTCGCTCCGCTGCCAGGCCGTGATCGGCTGGAGCGCCAAGCCAGGCGGCAAGAGCTGAGCTCCCACAGCCCCAGGATTCTGGACTGACGCCGACGAGATGCCCCCCGGGGGGCGCCGGGGCGAGGCCTTCCCGCGCCAGCTGCCGTCTCGCCCGTCACGGCCCGACACCTCTCCTCGAGCAGCCGCGACACACCTCGAGTGCCCGGCCGCCCAACTTCCGCGCGGCCGCCCGCCCGCAGTATCTCTTCCATTTGGGGGAATTTCCTGCCATGAGCTTCCTGATCCTCATGCGGCACGGCCGCTCCTTGCGCAACGACGGCCTGCCGTCCTGCGAGCGCGACAACGTGCTGACCGCCCAGGGCGCCGCCAAGGTGCTGAAGGAGTCGGCGATCCTGTCCCGCTACGACGTCCGTCACGTCGTCTCCTCGACGGTGCTGCGCGCGCAGCTGACGGCGCTCCTCGCCGTCGGCGCGATCGGCCGCGGCATGCCGGTCGCTCAGATCGAAGGGATCGAGGAGATCCGCCCGGTCGATCCGGACGAGCAGGCGCCGCACGAGACCGACGAGGAGATGTCGGTGTGGAAGCGCGACATCGACATCCAGCCGGGCTGGGCGCTCGAAACCCAGCGCGACGTCTATGTCCGCACCGTCCGCGCCGTGACGGACCGGGTGCTGCCGCTGCTGGCGAGCGGCAGCGTTCTCCTGGTTTCCCACTACTTCCCGATCCGGGCGATCCGCGCCCATATCGACCACGGCCGGGCCGAGGCCATGCCGGGCTACCGGCCGGCCAATGCCGAGCCAGTGGTCTACAAACGTGACCACGTGTTCCGCGCCTTCGGCTCAACTGGCGATCCGGCGGCAACGGCGGCCTAAGGCGGTCCAGGGACGGGAACGCGATCGAGGATCCGCCATGCTGTTCTGGCGAGCCTGGACGAAGGCCATCCCCGCTCCTAATCTCGAAGACCGTAGCTTCGAGATCGGCCGCAGCCTCGAGGCATCGAGGGGAGATCCGGGACATGCGCACGACTCCGCAAGGAAACCCCTTCATCGCCGGTGCGCGCGCCGAACTTCGCCGTCACGGCGTCCTGCCGCCGCTCCTCTTCGTCGGCGGCAGCTCCGAGGCCCATGAGACAGCCGCCCTCGCCGTGCTCGCGCCTCTGGGCTACGGCCTCGATGACATGCTGATCATCGATCTCTCGGAACCCGACTCTGGATCCCCGGATCCCGACGACTCTCCACCGGACGTTTCCCTGGCGGAGCGCATCCGGCGGCATCCGGGTCCGATCTTCTTCCGGCATCTGGATAAGGCCCATCCCGCACAGGTGACGGCCTGCCTCGACCCCGACGTCCTGGGGCCGCTCTGCCGGCCCGTCTTCGCCTCCTCGGAAGTCCCCCTGGCGGCGCTTCCCCATGACCGGTATCCGCCCAGTCCCATGGCCCTCGTTCCGGCCGGGACGAGCTATCCCGCCTAAGCCTCTTCCGACCGGGCCCGACAGACGTTGGGCGGCGCCTCAATCGCCGCCGCCGCTGCTCCCGCGATTGCCTCCCTCGGGACCGCCATGATCGGTATGGCCGGAATTGCCGCCCCGGTTTTCGCCGGCCTGATTTCCGTCGCCAGAGCCACCGCCCCAGTCGCCGGGACCGAAGCAGCCGGCCTGGCCGGTCGGGCTGTTCTTGTGGCCGTACCAGCGCTTGCCGTCCGGGCATGGGCCGCTGTCGTCGGGCGCGTCGCACTGGCCGGCCTCTGCGACCAGCCAGGAGGTGTCGTGAGTCGGCACCGCGCCGGCAGTCCCCGAGCCGCAGGTATAGGTGACGACTCTGGAGTGACCGCCGGAGATCGCCGTGCTGGCGCCGAGCTTGCTATAGGGGATCGTGGTGGTCTCCCCGCAGACCTGGACTGCGACGGGACGGCAGCAGGCGGTGAGCGAAACGCCGGCCGGCGGGCCGGCGATGAACGAGCTCCATTCGCCGCGGGTCTCGAGGCCGATGAAGACGCCCTGGCCGTGACTCGTCCGGTTATCGACGAAACGGCAGATGCCGGCCAGCGAGGCGGTCTCGCCGGCGTCGATATAGGCGCTGTCCTGGAGGCGCACCACGCCGTGCTTCTGGCTGGCCCGGATGTCGGAGGGGATCTCGAGCCGGGTCGGGCCGTCGCCCTCATAGCGGTCGAGGCCGGAATACTGGCCGGTCACGGGGATATTCGCGTCGTCGAGGCAGGTGCCGTCCTGGGCACGCATATAGCAGGCATCGTCCGCCGCCCGCGCCGGGCCGTCGCCGATCACGAATCCGAGCGACAGCAGGCAACCCGCGATCGCGCTGGAGATGGTTTTGATCCGCATCCTGCCGGCTCCATCTGAGACGTTTCCAGGCCTCGCGTCCGGTCGATCAGACGCGGGGACCCAGGGCTTTCTCTGAAGGCCAGATAGCGCCGCAGACAGGCTCTCGCCCGAATTTACCGACCCGAGCTCGTACAAACGATCTCGCCGTCCCGGCCGCGGGCGATCGGCTGGCCGCCGCCGGTCGGGTGCCGGTCGCCGGCCGGCGGCCAAACATCCACTGCCCGAACGGCGTCCATTTCTTCTGCCTGCAGGAGCATTCGAATGACGAAGCCTCGCGCCAGCAACACGGTCCAAGACATCGCCAGCTTCGTGGCGCACGGCCATTCCCAGAGCGCCGCCAACTGCCGCGTGCTCCTCGACGAGATCGAACGGCTGCGCGGCGAGCTTAAGCGCCATGGCCTTGCGTCGCGGCCCGAGGCCGCGGGGCGCTCCGGGATCTACGTCATCACGGTGCTGACGACCCTGCGGCCCAGGCCCATCGTCGTCCCCGGACGATACGGCGCCCCCGCCCGGATCGACGAGATCGCGCATCGCGACAGCCGCAGCTGGGGCTGGTACGCGACCCTCGCCGAGGCGGAGGACGCGCTCGCCCACAACGTCACCGACATGCACGAGGGGCTCTACGACATCGCGGTGCTCGAGCGCGTTCCCGCCGGCGTGCTCGCCTTCGCGCAACAGGAGAGCTGGTGGAGATTCGACCCTGCCGCCAACGCGGGCGCGGGCGGCTACACGCGCGCCGAGCGGCCCGACGACCTCGACAACGTCCTGAATTTCGCCCTCGGCTGACCGGCCGAACCGGACGCCATCGTATCGAGGTCCTCCGCCATGACGCTTCTCAGCCTGGAGAGACTGCCCGCGACCCGCACCCTGCCGCCGGCTCGCGTCGCGTTCCGGCGTCTGCGGGACGACGTCTTGCAGATGTGCGAGGCCGTCGGACGCCTGTCCGGCTTGCGCGTGCTGCGGCCTTTTATCGGCCGCTCGATCGCGATCATCGCCCGCCTGCTCGCGGTAGCGCTTTTCGTCGTCGTCGCGCCCGCGGCCTGCCTCTTCCTGACCATCTTCGCCGAAGCGCTCGTCGTCACCGCATGCGATCTCGTCCCCGCCGTCGCGACCGGAGCGACGGCTGCGCTCAACGCCCTGGCGAGCTGGCCCGGCGACTGGGCCGGCGACTGGGCCGGCGACTGGGCCAGCCCCCACTGGGCCAGTCACTGGGGCTCCGCCATAACCGGCCTCCTCGAGAGGCGCGATCAACCTCCCGGCAGCCCGGCAGACGACGCCCTGGTCGTCGGCGCCGCCCTGTTCGGCATCGGCCTCGTCGGCCTCGTCATGGCCGTCGTGATGTGCCGCTGCGGGCGCGAATTTTAGCCGGCGGCCGCGAAGCGACAGCAGATTGCAGCCGGACTTCAGGCCCGGGCTTCAGGGGCGGACTTCAGAGGCGGACTT
>JRYH01003631.1_pt1 | contig 11584 bp, 9 predicted proteins | sample 235351 | NCBI WGS metagenome assembly JRYH01 (sample SAMN03074221, study PRJNA261480) | activated sludge metagenome | biome: Wastewater Treatment Plant; feature: Wastewater; material: Activated sludge; isolation source: activated biomass of a wastewater treatment plant treating wastewater... ... | reverse complement strand
CTGCCACAGCCAGATGATCCGCCCGTTCCGCGACGAGGTGGAGCGTTACGGCCATTACAGCCTGGCGGCGGAATCGATGTATGACCATTCGTTCCAGTGGGGATCGAAGCGCACCGGGCCGGATCTGGCGCGCGTCGGCGAGCGCTATTCCAACGAATGGCATGTCGAGCACCTGATCGAGCCGCGCGCCGTGGTGCCGGAATCGGTGATGCCCTCGTATGCCTTCCTGATGGAGCGGCCGCTGAATCCGAACGACATCACCGCGCATCTGACCGCCAATATCAGGGTGGGCGTGCCCTATACCGAAGAGATGGTCGCCAATGCCGCCGCCGACATGCGCGCGCAGGCCACGCCCGATGCCGATACCAGCGGGCTGGAAGAGCGCTATCCCAACGTCAATTACGGCGATTTCGACGGCCAGCCCGGCCGCCTGACCGAAATGGACGCGCTGGTGGCCTATCTGCAGATGCTCGGCACGCTGGTCGATTTCTCGACCTATGACGAATCCACCGGTTATCGCTGAGGAGGGAACGGCATGGAAACCTATACCGCCATGCGGCACTTTGCAGATGTGTGGGGTCTGGTGGGCATGACCCTCTTCTTTGTCGGCGCCATCATCTACTCCTTCCGCCCTGGAAGCCGGGAGCTTTCCGATGATGCGGCCCGCATCCCCTTCAAGGACGAAGACTGACATGAGCGACAAGCAGATCGACGATGTGACCGGGGTTTCCACCACCGGACATGAATGGGACGGTATCAAGGAACTCGACAACCCGATGCCGCGCTGGTGGCTGTGGGTGTTCTACGCCACCATCGTCTGGGCCGTCGGCTATGCCGTTGCCTATCCGGCATGGCCGCTGATCAACTCGGCCACTTCGGGGCTGCTCGGCTATTCGAGCCGCGCCGAGATGCGTGCGCAACTGGATGCGATCGAAGCCGAGAAATCCGGCTATCTCGCCGCCATCGCCGACAGCAGCATGGACGAGATCCTGGCCGACGACGCGCTTTATACCTTTGCGGTATCGGCGGGTGCGGCGGCGTTCCGGGTCAACTGCGTGCAGTGCCACGGAACCGGTGCGCAGGGCTCTGCGGGCTATCCCAACCTCAATGACGACGTCTGGATCTGGGGCGGAACCGCCGAGGACATCCGCCAGACCATCGCCCATGGCGTGCGTTTCGAACAGGACGACGACACGCGGTTCTCGGAAATGCCGGCCTTCGGGGACATGCTGGACACGAGCGAAATCAACCAGGTGGCAACCTTTGTCGCGTCGCTCTCGGGCGAGGCGGGCGATGCGGATGCCGACGACATGGCGGCCGGGGCCGAGGTCTATGCCGACAACTGTTCCGTCTGCCATGGCGAGACCGGCGAAGGCGACCGCAATGTCGGAGCCCCGGCGCTCAATCACGCGATCTGGCTTTACGGCTCTTCGGTGGAGGACATCGCCCGTCAGGTGCGCAATCCCCGCCATGGCGTGATGCCGGCTTGGCAGGCGCGGCTCGGCGATGCCACGGTCAAGGAACTGGCCGCCTATGTCCATTCGCTCGGCGGCGGCGAATAGGCGGCAGGCCAGCACGAGACCGGACCCCCGAAAGGGGCAATCCGGCGCCGCATCAAGAGGGACGACACTATCGCGGGGCCTGATCGGGGTCATGCGCCCCGCGACCTCTTTGGATGAAACATATGCCGGCATGGCCCCCAAGGCCCCGGCAGGAGGAAGACGACATGTCCGACGCGTCGGAAATCGAAACCTTTGACGCCGAAGCGGTTAACTCCGCCACGAACCGCACCCCCCTCTATGCCGCCCGCAGGAAGATCTTTCCCCGGAGGGTGAAAGGCCAGTTCCGCCGCTTCAAGTGGATCGTGATGCTGATCACCCTCGGCATCTACTATATCACCCCGTGGCTGCGCTGGGATCGCGGCCCCCATGCGCCCGATCAGGCGGTGCTGATCGACCTTGCCAACCGGCGCTTCTATTTCTTCTTCATCGAGATCTGGCCGCAGGAATTCTATTTCATCGCCGGCCTGCTCATCATGGCCGGCTTCGGACTGTTCCTGCTGACGTCCTCGGTGGGGCGCGCCTGGTGCGGTTACACCTGCCCGCAGACGGTCTGGGTCGACCTGTTCCTGGTCGTGGAGCGCGCGGTCGAGGGCGACCGCAACGCCCGCATGAAGCTGGACGCGGGCCCCTGGTCGGCGAACAAGCTGTTCAAGCGGGGGACCAAGCACGGCATCTGGCTGTTGATCGCCATTTCGACCGGCGGCGCCTGGATCTTCTATTTCGCCGATGCGCCGACGCTTTTCGTCGATTTCTTTACCGGCCACGCCTCGCCCGTGGCCTATATCACGGTCGCGATCCTGACCGCGACGACCTATGTCCTCGGCGGGCTGATGCGCGAACAGGTCTGCACCTACATGTGCCCGTGGCCGCGCATCCAGGCAGCGATGCTGGATGAAAATTCGCTGACCGTCACCTATAACGACTGGCGCGGAGAGCCGCGCAAGCGTGGTTCAAAGAAGGCCGCTGCCGCCGGGCAGGTGGTCGGGGACTGCGTCGACTGCAACGCCTGCGTGGCGGTCTGCCCGATGGGCATCGACATCCGCGACGGCCAGCAGCTCGAATGCATCACCTGCGCGCTGTGCATCGACGCCTGCGACGACGTGATGGACCGGATCGGCCGGCCGCGCGGGCTGATCTCCTATGCGACGCTGGCCGAATACCAGTCGAACATGGATCTCGCGACCGAGAGCGGCAGCCAGCCGATCGACCCGCGCCGCGTGCATGACGCAACGGGCGGGATCATCGACAAGGTGCAGCGCTTCCGCCTGCGCAAGCTGCTGCGGCCGCGCACCATGGCCTATTTCGGCGCGTGGTCGCTGGTCGGGGTCGGGCTTTTGTTCGCGTTGACGACACGCGACCGGTTGCAGGTGAACGTGCTGGCCGACCGCAACCCGCAATACGTGGTGCTGTCGGACGGGTCGATCCGCAACGGCTACACGGTCAAGCTTCTGAACATGATCCCGGAGCCGCGCACTTTCGTGGTGTCGCTCGACGGGCTGCCCGAGGGCGAGATGAGCATTTCGGGATTCGACGCCTCGGTCACAGGCGCCTACGACGTGGAGGTCGACCCGGATCGCCTGCGCACGCTCCGGGTCTTTGTCCGCCAGCCGTCGGATGCAGTCGCCGGGCCGAGCCAGTCCTTCACCTTCACCGTGACGGATCGGGACGGAAGCGAAAGCGACACCTACAACGCAACCTTCGATGCACCAGCAGGAGCGGGAAAATGAGCACGACGAAACGCAAGGGCGAATTCACCGGCCGGCACATGCTGACGATCATGGTGGTGTTCTTCGGCGTCGTGATCGCCGTGAACCTGACCATGGCCTTCATGGCCCGCAAGAGCTGGACCGGCACCGTGGTGGACAACACCTATGTCGCCAGCCAGGAGTTCAACACCCGCGTCGCCGAAGGCCGCGCCCAGGCCGCGCTCGGCTGGGACTCCGAACTGGCGATCAGCGATGGTGTCCTGACCTACCACCTGACCGATGCCGCGGGCGAGGCGGTCGTCACCCCGGCCGATACGGCAACCGCCAATTTTCGCCACACCGCCTATGAGGCCGACGACCGGAGCACGGTGCTGGTGCGCCAGCCGGACGGGACATTCTCGGGCCCGGTGGACCTGCCCGATGGCCAGTGGATCGTCGAGATCACGACCGAGGTCCGGGGGCTTGACCACCCCTACCGCGATGCGCAGCGCATCACCCTCGCCGACGGGGCGATGAAATGACCTGCTGTGCCTCGGGCGTGGAGCATTTTGCGAAGGGCGCGACGGCAGGCCCCTCCGCCGATGAACTGCACCACGCGGCGCGCAAGCTTGGCGACGGCACCGTCCAGCTTGAGCTTTCGGTGCCCGACATCCATTGCGGCGGCTGCATCCGCTCGGTCGAACAGGGGCTCGGCCGGCTCGACGATGTCGTCAGCGCGCGGGTGAACCTTTCCACCAGGCGGGTCTCAATCCGCTATCGCGAGAACAGCCGCCCGCCGCTGGTCAAGACGCTGACCGATCTCGGCTATCCGCCGCATCTGTTCGACGATTCGGCGCTGACCCGCGACCGCACCCTGCGCGACCTGCTGATCGCGGTCGCCGCCTCGGGGTTCGCGACAGCCAATATCATGCTGCTTTCGGTGTCGGTCTGGTCCGGGGCGGACGGGGCGACGCGCGATCTGTTCCACTGGATCTCGGCCCTGATCGCCCTGCCGGCGCTGGTTCTGGGCGGGCGCATCTTCTACCGTTCGGCCTGGCGGGCGCTGCGCCATGGCAACATGAACATGGATGTGCCGATCGCGATCGGCGTCACGCTCGCTTATGCCATGAGCCTTTACGAGACCGTCCACAGCGGCGAACACGCCTATTTCGACGCCTCGGTGTCGCTGCTGTTCTTCCTGCTGATCGGACGCACGCTCGACCACATGATGCGCGACCGGGCGCGGTCGGCGGTGCTTGGCCTCGCGCGGCTCGCACCGCGCGGGGCCGTGGTGCTCGGGGCGGACGACAGCCGCGAATATCGCCCCGTCGCCGAGATCCGTGTGGGCGAGCGGCTGATGATCGCGGCCGGCGAACGCATCCCCGTCGATGCGCGGGTGGTCAGTGGCGCGTCGGATCTCGACTGTTCGCTGGTCAATGGCGAAAGCGAGCCGCAGCCGGTCGCGGCGGGCTCCGACGTGCGGGCCGGCACGCTGAACCTGACCGGGCCGCTCGTGCTCGAGGCGACGGCCGCGGCCGAGGAGTCCTTCCTTGCCGAAATGATGCGGATGATGGAGGCGGCCGAGGGCGGACGCTCGCGCTATCGCCGCATCGCCGACCGCGTGTCGTCGCTTTATGCGCCGGTCGTGCATCTGACGGCGCTGCTCACCTTCATCGGCTGGGTGATCGTCGGGGGCGACTGGCATCAGGCCATGACCATCGCCATCGCGGTGCTCATCATCACCTGCCCCTGCGCGCTCGGCCTTGCGGTGCCCATCGTGCAGGTGGTGGCGGCGCGGCGCCTGTTCGAACGCGGCGTAATGGTGCGCGACGGCTCGGCCACGGAGCGGCTGACCGGGATCGACACGGTGATCTTCGACAAGACCGGCACGCTGACGCTCGGGCGCCCGCGGCTGGTCGATGCCGCCCGCATCGCTCCCGAGGCGCTCGGGGTGGCAGCGGCGCTCGGCGCGCATTCGCGGCATCCGTTTTCGCAGACCATTGCCACCGCCGGGCGCGATGCCACGCCGGTCGCCTTTGACGAGGTGGCCGAGGTTCCCGGCGCCGGGGTCGAGGGGCGGATCGGCTCCACCGTCTGGCGGCTGGGCCGCGCCGGCTGGGCAAGCGCTGAGGGCAGCGAGACCGGCACCATCCTGACCCGCGACAGCACCGAGGTCGCGCGATTCACCTTCGAGGACGTGCTGCGCCCCGGCGCCGCGCAGACGGTGGCAATGCTCAGGCGCGCGGGGCTGAGGGTCGTGATGCTGTCCGGCGATACCGAGGCCGCCTGCCGTGCGGTGGCCGATGAGATTGGCATCGACGATTACGCCGCGGGCCTGCTGCCGGCGGAAAAGCTCGCGCGGATCGAGGCGCTGACGGCGGCGGGCCACCAGGCGCTGATGGTCGGTGACGGGCTGAACGACGCGCCGGCGCTCGGCGCCGCGCATGTGTCGATCGCGCCGGCGACGGCCGCCGACATCGGGCGCAACATCGCCGATCTGGTGTTCCTGCGCGAAAGCCTCGACGCGGTGCCGCTGGCGATTGATGTCTCGCACCGTGCCGGGCGGCTGATCCGGCAGAACATCGGCCTTGCGCTGATCTATAACGTGATCGCCGTGCCGATCGCGATTCTCGGCCATGTGACGCCGCTCGTGGCTGCAATCGCCATGTCGGGCTCTTCCATCCTCGTGATCTCGAATGCGCTGCGGCTCGGATGGACGGGCCGCCGCACGCCGCGCGATCGCATGGCCGAAGCGCCCGCGCCGGTGGTGCAGGCCGGGTGACTGCGCGCCCTGCCCCCGTCACGCATTCGCCCCTGGTCGCGCTCAAATCCTGTAGCGCAATCAGGGGCGGCGCTGTAACATCGGCCGTTCGTGACACGCGGGACCGCCGGACCGGCCGACCGCATTCGATATCAGGAGCGGAAATTGCGCCGACGTGATCTGATCCTTGCCGCCGGTGCCGCGGGCGGGCTGGCCGTATTTTCAAGCCGCGCATTCGCCGCGCCCGAGACCGGCACAGACGGCCTGCGCATCGTGCAGTCCGGCCACAGCCTGACCGACGGCATCCTCGAGCCGCTTGCCAGCATGATCCGGCTCGGCGGCATCCGCGGCGGCACGCTGGTCAAATCCACCATCCCCGGCAGCCCGATGGAGTGGCGCTGGAACAATGCCCCGGGCGGGGACGAGCCGGACATCCGCGATCCCGACGTGATGGCCGGATTCGACGTGCTGGTGATTACCGAGCGGGTCTCGCTCGCGAATACGGCCGGTTATCACGACAGCAGCGGCATGGCGCTGCGCTGGGCCGAACATGCCTGGCGCTACGGGAACGACGGCAAGGGCGCACGCAGCATCCTTTATGCCACCTGGGTCTCCGTGACCTCGGGGCCCGATTCCGACAATCCGCACAACGACCCCGAAGCGCACCTTACCTTCCGGGAGCGGCTGCCGCTGGAAATGACCGGCTGGGAGGAGATCCGCGCTTACGTGAACCAGAACCGCCCGGACGACATGCCGGAGATGGAGATGATCCCCGGTCCGCTGATCATGGCCGCTGCCGATGACGACATCCGGGCCGGAAAGGCGCCGGGCCTGTCGGATTTGACGGAGCTTTTCGCTGACGACATCCACCTGAACGAACGCGGGAACTACATGATCGCGCTGGCCCATTATGCGGTGATCTTCGGGCGCGATCCGCGTGGCCTGCCGGCGAATATCCCGCCCCGCAGCGGCCCCGGCAAGGAACAGGCCGCGTGGATGCAGGAGCTGGTCTGGCGCGTGCTGCGCGATTATCGCGGCGAATCCTGACAGCGCCGCAGCGCCCGGTATGGCGGCGCCGCATCAGAAGCGCATGAGCACCATGCCGGAAAGGATCATCACGGCCGCCAGCACCTTGGGAAGGTCCATGCGGTCGCGGAACACGAGCCAGCCGATCAGGAGTGCGAACAGGATCGAACTTTCCCGCAGCGCCGCGACCAGCGCGATCGGCGCCTGTGTCATGGCCCAGATCGCGATCACATAGGCGCCGTAGGACGCCGCCGCCGCCACCGTGCCGCGCAGCCATTCGCGCCCGTCCTGCGGCAGCAGCTCGCGCCCGCCCATGAACAGGCTGATCGGCAGAAAGAACACCGCGTTCAGCACGAACAGCCACGAGGTATACAGCACCGCATCGCCGGCCGCACGCGCCCCGAGCCCGTCGACCAGCGAATATCCCGCCGTCATCATGGCCGAGCCCAGCGCCAGCGGCACGAGGCGGCGGTTTTCATCGTTGCGGAACGCTCCCTGCGCCATCACCGCGACGCCGAGCCCGAGCACGATGATGCCAAGATATTCAAGCGGCGCGATCCGGTCGACCAGCGCAAGGATGCTGACGAGCGTCACGACCATCGGCGCCGCACCCCGGGCAATGGGATAGACGCGGCTCAGATCGCCCTTTTCATAGGCAAGGGCGAGGAACAGCATGTAGGAGGTATGAAAAAGCCCCGATCCCACCAGCCAGTACCAGACATGGGTTTCGGGCCAGGGGCGGGTCATCACGAGAACCGCACCGAAGACACCCTGCAAAAGCACGAGCGTCAGCGCCCCGCCGGTCTTGGAGCGCCCGCTCTTGATCAGCGCGTTCCACGCCGCATGAAGGAAGGCCGCAAAAACCACCGCAGCAAAAACGGATACCGGCATCGGTCAGACTCCGCGGCCCCCGCGGGGAGCCATATACGAGAGAGATCGGGCCCGGCGCAGGACCGGGCCCGGTTCAAGGGCCGCTCAGTCGAGCGCCGCCTCGCAGCGTGCGCAGACCCCCGCATGGGCATGGCTGCCGACATCGGGAAGGATTTTCCAGCACCGCTGGCATTTCCCTCCCTCTGCCGGGGCAAAGACCACGCCGATCCCCTCGGTTTCGGGCAGGCGGAAGGCCTCGGGCGGGGCGGGATCGGCGGAAAGCACAAGGTCCGAGGTGATGCAGATATCCGCGAAAGCGACCGACTGCAGCGCGGCGAGCATTTCGGCATCGGCGACATGGACGACCGGCGCGGCCTCGAGGCTGGCACCGATCACCTTTTCCGTGCGCTGCACTTCAAGCGCCGCCGTCACCACGCGGCGGGCGCGCCGGATCATGGCCCATTTCGCCGCCAGCGCCTCATCGCGCCAGCCTTGCGGGGTTTCGGGCATGTCCACAAGGTGCACGCTGCTGTCCTCGCCCGGATGGCGTTCGAGCCAGACCTCCTCCATGGTAAAGACGAGGATCGGCGCAAGCCATGTGGTCAGCCGGTGGAACAGGATATCGAGCACCGTGCGGGCCGCGCGGCGGCGCAGGGTGTCGCCGTCGCAATAGAGCGCATCCTTGCGGATATCGAAATAGAAGGCCGACAGTTCGACCACCATGAAGTCGAGCAGCGCACGGGTGATTCGCTTGAACTCGAAGCCGTCATAGCCCGAGCGCACGACCTCATCGAGTTCGGCGAGCCGGTGCAGCATCAGCCGCTCCAGTTCCGGCATGTCCGCCAGCGGCACGTCCTCGCCCTCGTCATGGGCAAGCGTGCCCAGCATCCAGCGGATCGTGTTGCGCAGCTTGCGATAGGCATCGATATTGGTTTGCAGCACGTTCTTGCCGAGGCGCTGGTCTTCCCAGTAGTCGGTCGTCATCACCCACAGGCGCAGGATGTCGGCACCCGACTTCGCCATCACCTCCTGCGGAACGACGACATTGCCGAGCGACTTCGACNNGGCCGCGCGTGCCGCAGCTTTCGAGCAGCGAGGACTGGAACCAGCCGCGATGCTGGTCGGTGCCTTCCAGGTAAAGGTCCGCGATCCCGTCCGCGGCGCCATCCTCGCGGTCGCGCAGCACGAAGGCATGGGTCGAGCCGGAATCGAACCACACGTCGAGCACATCCATGACCGGCTCGTAATCGTCGGGATTGGCGATCCCCTCCAGAATCTCGGCCTTGAACCCGTCGCGATACCAGGCATCGGCGCCATGGATTTCGAACGCGGCAATGATGCGCGCATTCACCCTCTCGTCCCGCAGCAGGAAATCGCTGTCGAGCGGGCTCGCCCCCATCTTCACGAAACAGGTGAGCGGCACTCCCCATGCGCGCTGGCGCGACAGCACCCAGTCGGGGCGGGTCTCGACCATCGAATGAATCCGGTTGCGCCCCGATTGCGGGGTCCAAGTCACCAGTTCGTCGATGCTTGCCAGCGCGCGGGCGCGGATCGTGTCGCCCCAGTCGCCCATGCCGTCGTCCAGGTGGCGGTCGATCGCGGCGAACCACTGCGGGGTGTTGCGATAGATCACCGGCGCCTTGGAGCGCCAGCTGTGCGGATAGCTGTGCTTGATCTTTCCCTTGGCCAGCAGCGCGCCCGCCCAGGCCAGCTGCTTGATGTTGCTGACATTGGCCGGCCCTTCCCTGCCCTCCCCGGTGATGATCGCCTGCCCGCCGAACAGCGGCAGGTCGGCGCGGTAGGTGCCGTCCGGCTCGACGTTATAGGTCATCGGCAAACCGTGCTTCTGCCCGAGTTGATAGTCCTCGTCACCGTGGCTTGGCGCGGTGTGGACAAAGCCCGTGCCGGCGTCCTCGGTCACATGGTCGCCGGGAAGAAGCGGCACGTCGAAATCCCATTCGCCATCGCCGCCCTCGACCCCGCGATAGGGGTGCGCAAGCGCGAGGCCGGCAAGTTCATCCGCCGTCACGTCGCGCAGGCGGCCAAAGGTTTCGACCTTCGCGGCCTGCAGCACGCCCTCGGCCAGCGCATCGGCCAGAATCAGCGTCTCACCCGCCGAGGCATTTGCTCCTTCTGCCACGGATTCAATGCGATACAGGCCATAGCTGATCTCGGGCCCGAAGGCCACGGCGCGGTTCTGGGGGATCGTCCAAGGGGTCGTGGTCCAGATCACGACCGCAGCCCCAGCCAGGTCGCCCGTTGCCGCGAGGGGGCGGAACCGCACCCAGACCTGATGGCTGGTGATGTCGTGGTATTCGACCTCGGCCTCGGCCAGCGCGGTCTTTTCGACCGGCGACCACATCACGGGCTTTGAGCCCTGATAGAGGCTGCCGTTCATCAGGAGCTTCATGAACTCCTCGGCAATGACCGCCTCGGCGTGGTGATCCATCGTCAGATAGGGATCGTCCCACTTTCCGGTGATGCCAAGGCGCTTGAACTCCTCCCGCTGCACGCCGATCCAGTGTTCGGCGAAATGGCGGCATTCGCGGCGGAACTCCACGATGTCCACCGCATCCTTGTCGCGGCCCTGTTCGCGATAGCGTTCCTCGATCTTCCATTCGATCGGCAGCCCGTGGCAGTCCCAGCCCGGCACATAGCGCGCGTCGCGCCCCATCATCTGCTGGCTGCGGGTGATGAAATCCTTGAGCACCTTGTTCAGCGCATGGCCGATATGCAGATGCCCGTTCGCGTAGGGAGGGCCGTCATGCAGGATGAAGGGGTCGCGCCCTGCGCCCTTTTCGCGCAGGCGGTCATAGATGCCGATCCGCTCCCAGCGGGAGAGCCAGCCGGGTTCGCGCGCGGGCAGTCCGGCCCGCATCGGGAAGTCGGTGCGCGGCAGGTTCAGCGTGGTCTTGTAATCGACGGTCTCGGCGGTGGTGTCGGCGCCCATGGATTTCGCGTCCTTCGGAAAATGGCATGTCGATGAAAAGAATCCGTCAGGTAACGGCGTGATGGCGGTGCGATGGCTCCGGCACCTTGTCCCGACGCTCCCGGATCAGGGCGCCGGGACGGTAATTCGCATGATGACTGGGCTTATGTGACGCATGGCGCGGTTATAGGCGCGCCCCCCCACCGGGTAAAGGGCGTCGCACCCGCGCCTGCCCGGCCGCGAAAGGACAGCACAGCGCGGTTCAGCCGGGTTTTTCGGGCAGGATCCCCCGCAGGGCGCGGCGAATCACTTCGCGCACCGATGGGCGCTTGCGGCGCGTGAAGGGCAGCGGGCGGCAGACCTCCATCGCGGCGACGCCGACCCGCGCGGTCAGCGCCCCGTTCACCGCCCCCTCGCCGAAGCGGCGCGAGAGCTTGCCAAGAAGCGAGCCGCCCACGAGCGGCTCGATGAAATCATCGCCCGCCGCGATCGCGCCCGTGGCGATCAGATGGGCAAAGACCGCGCGCGTAAGGCGCCAGCTTCCGATTAGCCCGCTGCGCCCGCCATAGATCGTCGCGATCCGGCGGATCATGCGCAGGTTGGCGATGAGCGCGACCAGCACATCCGCAAGCGCGAGCGGCACGAAGGCGGTGACGGTCGCGACCTGCCTTGCTGCGGCCTCGACCTCGCGGCTTGCGGCCGCATCGAGCGGGGCCAGAAGCTCGGCCTCGATCAGGGTGATGACCGAGCG
>JRYH01008228.1_pt1 | contig 11586 bp, 14 predicted proteins | sample 235351 | NCBI WGS metagenome assembly JRYH01 (sample SAMN03074221, study PRJNA261480) | activated sludge metagenome | biome: Wastewater Treatment Plant; feature: Wastewater; material: Activated sludge; isolation source: activated biomass of a wastewater treatment plant treating wastewater... ... | reverse complement strand
GGAGCCCGGATCCGGTGCCCATCGTCGGCAAGCCGGGCACCGTCGTCTTCTTCCATCCGCTGATCCTGCACGCCTCGGGACACAACCTGTCGCGCTTCGACCGCTGGCAGGTGTACTTCGTCTACAACCGCGTGAGCAACCGCCCGCACGACGTGCCGAATCCGCGGCCCGACTACGTGCGCTCGACGAACTGGAAGCCGCTGCAAGTCGGCACCGACGATGTTCTCGCGCCCCTGAAGGAGGCCACCGATGCCTGATTCCCTCGGCAGCCTGCGCCCGCAGCACCGGCCGGCGCTCGCCCCGTCGCTCGTCGACGAGTACCGCGAGCGCGGCTTCGTCACGGTCCCGGCGATCCTCGACACCGCGCTGATGGCGGCGCTGAAGCAGGCGACCGACCAGCTGTGGGAGGCCGGCCGAAGCCTGACCGAGAAGACCCGCCACTACGACCTGTCGGCCGGCCACTGCGCGGACAGTCCGCGGATCCGCCGCGTGTCGAGCCCGACCGAGCTGGACCCGATCTTCGAGCAGGCCGCCTTCGATTCGGTGCTCGGCGACATCGCCGCGGACCTGATCGGCGGACCGGTCAAGTTCTATCACTCGAAGATCAACTTCAAGCTGCCCGGCGGCGGCGAGGAGATCGGCTGGCACCAGGACTGGCCGGTGTTCCCGCACACCAACGCGAACCTGGTCGCGCTCAGCGTGCCGCTCACGCCCTCGCGCAAGGCCAACGGCTGCCTGCGCACGATTCCGGGCAGCCACCGCGGCGGGGCCCGCAGCCATTGGGCCGACGGGCGCTACGTGCTCAACTGCAACCAGAGCATGAGCGACAGGGAGCTGGCCACCGCCGAGGACAGCGAGGTGGACCCGGGCGACGTCGTCGCGCATCACGGGCTGGTGGTCCACGGGTCGGCGCCGAACCCCTCGCTCGACATTCGCACCACCTGGATCATCCAGTACGCCGCGGCCGATGCCTTCGCCTACACCGCGCCGGTCATCGACAGCCGACACCGCAACCGGATGGTGCGCGGCGAGCCGGCCAGCCACGCGCGGGTGGAGGCAGGCGTCATCGAGCTGCCGCCGGACTTCAGCGCGGGGTACTCGTCGATCTATTCGCTGCAGACCGAAACGAAGGCCTGAGCCCGGCTCAGCGCCCCTGCGCGCCGAGCTGCCGCTCGCGGTAGGCCTCGATCCGGGCCTTCAGGCCCGGACGCGCGGCCGACCGCACCAGCGCCGCGAGGTCGGCGTCCGATTCGCCGTCGGCGATCGCGGCGCGCAGCCCCGCCCAGGCGCGGCGGTCCACGGTCACCGGCGCCAGCGCATCCGAGCCCGCCTGCCCGGGACCGACCGTCAGCACCGCGCTGGCCAGTCCCGCCGCGGCGGCCTCGTCGGCGCCGACCGTGGTCGCCTCGCTGACCCAGCGCAGCGCGGTGGCCTCGCCCACCCGCCGCGCGAGCCGCCGGGTGCCGAGCACGATCCCGAATCCCGCGCCGGGAAAACGCAGGCTCGCGCCCGGTGCGAGCAGGCGAAGGTCGCAGGCGGCGAACAGGTCGGCGCCGGCGCCCATGATCCGGCCCTGGCCAATCGCCACGGTGCGCACCGGCGCTCGCCACACCATGTCGAGCAGCATCTCGATCCGCACGAAACGCCAGAGCAGCGTCGCGTCGGTCTCGGCATCGAGCTCCGACAAGTCGAAGCCGGTGCAGAAGTGGCGGCCGCTCGCACGAAACACGACCGTGTTCACCGACGGATCGGCCACGGCGCGGCCGAAGGCGCCGATCAGCGTCTCGACGAAATCCGCCGACAGCGCGTTGCCCCGCTCGGCGCGGTCCAGCGTGATCGTGACGACGCCGTCGGCCGCGGCGGACACGGCAACGGGCGCGCTCATCTCGCGCCGGCGCCGGCGCGCACCGCCGCCGAGCGGTCCCACAGGTTGGGCACCCGGTCCGAAGAGTAGCCCGACACGAAGTCCTTGGGCGCGCCGGTCTCCGGATCGAAAACGTGACGGCGCACCGCGCCGATGTTCGCGCCGTAGACGTGGATGCTGATCGAGGGCCGGTCGGCCAGCGCGTTGGCCACCACGTGGATGTCCCCGACCGCGGGCGACACCGCGTCGACCTCGCCGGGCCGCAGCGTGGCCTGCTCGCCGTCGGGCACCAGGCGGCCGTCGGCCTCGCGCTTCCAGCGCTGGCACAACTCGGCGCCGCGCAGCATGCCCACCAGCCCCCACACGGTGTGGTCGTGCACCGGCGTGCGCTGCCCAGGCCCCCAGACGAAGCTCACCACCGAAAAGCGCTCGAGCGGATCGGCGTGGAGCAGGTACTGGCGGTAGAACTGCGGGTCGGGCTGCGTGCAGAACTCGGGCAGCCAGTCGTCGCGGGCGATCAGCTTGGCCAGCAGTTCGCGGCCTTCGGCGAGCAGCGTGGGCTCGTGATCGGTGCGCTCGACCAGCCGGGTCATCGCGACGACGAACTCGCGCAGCGGCGCGACGGCATCGACGTTCGCGGCGGCTCCCTGGTCGGGTTTCGTGCTCATTTCCGGATCTCCAGCCTTGTCCCTTGTCGCCCTACCTGGCCGCCTCGCCGGCGATCGCGGCGCGCAGCTCGCCCGCGTGCTCGCCGAGCGCCGGCGCGCGGGTGTTCACCGCGATCGGCGCGCCGTCGATCCGCACCGGGCACACGAAGGTCCTCGTGTCGGTGCCCCCCGGCATCGTCATCGGCTGAACGAGTTCGAGGTGGGCGGCCTGCGGATCGGCCAGCGCCTCGGCGTAGCCGTTGATCGGCGCGTGCGGCACGCCGGCCTTCTCGAAGCGCGCCAGCCACTTCGCCGCGTCGTCCCGCACGAAACGCGCCTCGAGCAGGTTCTTCAGCGCCACCTGGTTGGCCGCGCGCAAGGTGGTCGTGGCGAAACGCTCGTCGGCGAGCAGCTCGGGCATCGCCACGACCTCGCAGACCGAGCGCCACAGGCGATCGTTGCCCGCCGCGATCGCGAACCAGCCGTCGCGTGCGCGATAGGCCTGGTAGGGCGCGTTGCGAGGATGCGCCGAGCCCAGCTTGCGCGGATTGCGCCCGGTGCCGAAGTACTCGCTGGTCTGCAGCGCCGCGATCGCCAGCGTGGTGGCGAACATCGGCACGTCGACCTGGCCGCCCGGCCCGCCGGCGCGCACCCGCGCGATCATCGATGCGATCGAGAAGGCGCCGTAAAGGCCGGCGGTGAAGTCGGCCACCGGCACCCCGCACTTGACCGGCGCGCCGTCGGGCTCGCCGGTCACGCTCATCACGCCGGCTGCGGCCTGGATGGTCAGGTCGAAGCCGCCCTCGCCCGAGCGCGGCCCGCTCTGGCCGTAGGCCGAGATCGAGCAGTACACCAGCGAGGGCTTGCGCGGGCCGAACCAGTCCCAGCCCAGGCCCAGGCGCTGCATCACGCCGGGGCGGTTGTTCTCGACCAGCACGTCGGCCTCGAGCACCAGCGCGCGGGCGACCTCGAGATCGTCCGGGTTCTTCAGGTCGAGCGCGATCGATCGCTTGCCGCGGTTCAGCGAGGCGAAGTTCTCCGAGAAGCCGTTGCGGATGGGCGGCCACTGCCGCAGGCCGTCGCCTTCCGGCGGCTCGATCTTGACGACCTCCGCGCCGAAATCGGCCAGCAGCATCCCGCAGAAGGGACCGGCCGCGATCTGGCAGAACTCGACCACCTTGACGCCGGCGAGCGGCAAGCCGGGGGTCGGCAGGAAGGGGCTGTCGGTCATCGAAGGGGTCTCCGGCAAGGCGTCTGTTTGAAGTCTAATCGTCAGCGCAGCAGCAGCACGCCGCCCAGCACCACCATCGCGATGAACAGGGTCTCGCCCACGATCATCACGACCGGCTGCCAGCCCAGCTCGGCCAGCTGCCGGAACGAGGTCTTCACGCCCAGCGCGGCGATCGCCACCACCAGGCACCAGCGCGACAGCTCCCCGAGCCAGGCGGCCATCGGCCTGGGCACCACACCGAAGCTGTTCAGCGCGACCAGCGCAATGAAGGCCACCAGGAAGCCCGGGAGCAGCGGCGGCCTGGCCCCACCATCGCCGCCGCCGGCCTTGCGGAACAGCTGCGCGAAGACCAGGACCACCGGCACCAGCAGCGCCACCCTCAGCAGCTTGACCAGCGTCGCGCCGTCACCGACCTCGGGCGAGATCATGAAGCCGGCGCCGACCACCTGCGCCACGTCGTGGATCGAGCCGCCCAGGAAGATCGCCGCGCCCCGGGCATCCAGGCCCAGCGACTCGGCGACCAGCGGATAGAGGACCATCGCCACCGTGGAAAGCGTGGTCACCCCGACCACGGTGAGGAGCGTGAAGCGCTGGTGATCCTTGCCCTGGGGAAGCACCGCCGAGATCGCCAGCGCCGCCGACGCGCCGCAGATCGCGACCGCGCCCCCGGTGAGCAGGCCGTCGGCGGCCGGCCGGCGCAACAGCCGCGACAGGAGCCAGCCGCACAGGATCGTGCCGACCACGGCCGCCACCACGATCGCCGCCGGCGCAGCGCCGAGCGCCGCGATCTGCTCCAGCCCGATCCGCGCGCCTAGCAGCGCGACCCCGAAGCGCAGGATCTTCTTCGATGCGAAGTCAATGCCCACTTTCACCCTGGGGCCGTCGGCAGCGAAGTTGAAGGCCATGCCGAACAACAGGGCGAAGAGCAGCTGGGGGCCGTCGTAGCGCTCGGCGAGGAAGCTCGCGGCCAGCGCGATCGTGACGGCGGTCAGCACGCCCGGAGCGAGGGCGGCCGGCGAAGACTGGCGGAATCTGTGGATCACTCGGTGTCGCGAACTGGGTCCAGGGTCTGTTCACCTCGAGCCGCCCGCGGACTTCCCCCGGGCCTGTCGATCGGCGAGACTAACCTGTCGACGCCCCCGAGCGGACATCCAACCCCCGACAAAGGAGCGAACCACGATGCATGCGTTCCGAAACCCGGCCAGCGGGCTGGCAGCGGCGCTGCTGGCCGCGACAGGCGCCTTCTGGACGGCACCCGCCGCCGCGGCCGGCCCCGCGGCCTCGGCCGACGACATCGAAGCCAAGTACCAGCGCGACCGCACGCTGTGCCTCGCCGGCCTGACCCATCAGGCACGCAGCGACTGCCTGCGCGAGGCGGGCGCCGCCCGCGACGAGGCGCGGCGCGCCAGGCTGGGCAATGGCCAGCCTCCGTCGGAATACCTGGAGAATGCCTTGAAGCGCTGCCAGCGGCTGCCGGAAGCGGACCGGGCCGATTGCGAGGCCCGGGTGCGCGGCGAGGGCACACAGCGCGGCAGCGTCGAGTCCGGCGGGATCTACCGCGAGACCCGGACCCTGCTGCCGCCCGGGAGCAAGGCCGACTGAGACTTCGGCCCGAGCGGCCGGGGCTTCAGACCTTGCAGTCGTTGGCCAGCTGCTTGCCGTGCTTGGTGTCGAGCAGCATGGCCTTGCCCACGATCACCAGCCAGACCAGGCCCGAGGCGGCGTCTTCGTAGCGAAGCGCGCCGCTGCGGGCGTTGACCGCGCGCAGCGTGTAGTCCTTCTTGTCCCAGTTCAGCACGGCCGACTGCATGTCGGGCGAGACCTGGCGGATGTGGACGCTGCGGTTCAGGTCGCACCGGTACACGCCAGGCGGGACCTTGAAACCATGGGGATTGAAGCTGGCGATCTGCACCGGCTCCTCGTCCGCGGCCGAAACCGGCGACTGGACGGCAGCGAGAACGAGGCCTGCGGCGATGGCCGCGAACTTGATGAGACGCATGTCCGACTCCTCCGGGCCCCCGACAACCGGGTCCCCTGACAGGCGCGAGTTTACTGCCGGACGGCCCCGATGGAACAGCTCGGCAGCCGCCGGATGACGCCGTCCGGCGGTGCGCTGCCTGCCATCCGTCAGTTTTCAGCCACGCCGGGGGCCTCGCGAAGGCCCCGCGCGATCTCGCGGGCGCGCTCGTTCTCGGCCCGCAGCCGGGCGATTTCCTCGGGCGGCGTGCGCGCCACGTTGCAGTAGTCCAGCTTCCAGGCGTCATCCCGGGCCCAGCGCAACGGCGAGTGCAGCGTGGTGCGCGCCGCCGGGGCCGACTCGAGCAGGCGCAGCGCCAGCTCCAGGGTGGCCGCCTGCGAGGCCGGGTCTCGCGGCCGCCCTGCGGCATTGCCCAGCGGAAAGTCGCTGAACAGGAAGCGCGGCACGCCGCAGTGCTCCACGATGTCCTTCGCCACCCCCATCACCACGGTGGCGATCCCGCCGGCTTCCAGGTGGCGGGCCACCAGCGAGACGGTCTGGTGGCAGACCGGGCAGTTCGGCACCAGGATCGCCGCATCGACGCGGTCCTCGCGGCAGCGAGCCAGGATTTCCGGCGCGTCGACCTCGACGGTGTGCCGCTGGCTGCGGTTGGTGGGCGCGCCGTGGAAGCGCGGGGCCAGCTCGCCGACGCGGCCCGCGCGCACCGCATCGCGCAGCGCTTTCAGCGGGAACCAGCAGCCGATGTCCGCCATGTCGGCGTTCCTGCGGTCGATGCCCACGTGCGCGATCCGCAGGTCCGGGTCGCCGGCGCTGTCGCCCGAATAGACCTGATAGAACTTGGCGGCCGCGTTGTAGGGCGCGCCCGGGCCCTGGGGCCCCTTGCCGGGCTGGAACGGCGCCGCGGTGGTCACGATGGCCACGCGGCTGGCCGCCAGCGGCTTTCGCAGCGGCTGGAAGGGCGCGTCGTCGTGATGCGCCCATTCATAGGGGTTGTCGTAGCCGAGCGCGAGATACCACTCGCGCGTGCGCTGCATATAGGGGATCGGGCCCTGCACTCAGTGGTCCTCGAATCGGGTGCGCTCGTCGTCGGCCAGCTGCCCGGTTTCGGGGTCGACCCAATCGGGAATGCCCAGAACGTCCCCGGCCTCGTGCACCCCTTCGGCGACATCCAGCGCGTCGCCCAACTCTGCGCCCTCTTCGTCCTCGGCCGCCTGCATGTCGGCGACCGCCTCCATCAAGGTGTCGAAGGGGCCGTACTCGCGGCCGCCGTCGCGCGACTGCCACCAGATGCCGTCGGGGCGCTTGATGATCCTGGTTTCGTCGAACTCGGCCGGCGTGGTCGGGATGTTCTGCGTCATTGTTCGTCGCTCCTGCTCGAGCGCTTCATCTTAGTCCCCGTACGACAATCAGGCGACCCGCGATCATGAGGCTACCCGCCGGCGCGGATTCCGGCTGCCTGTCGCGTCAGCCTCGCGCGAGGTCCCCCGACTCGCCGCCGTGGGCGCGGTGACCCGCCGGATCGGCCAGCCAGGCCGACGCCTGTTCCTGGTAGGCCTGCATCATCGTGAGCTGGCAGAGGTCGGCCGTGCGGGCGGCGATGGCTGCCTGGCCGGCTCAGGAGGGTTCCTGGCTACGCGCCGCCGCCTGCATCGCCTCGAAGTCGCCGCGCTCGAGCCACCACGACACCGCGAAGCCCGCCACCAGGCCCCAGAAGGCGGCGCCGATGTTCAGCAGCGTGAGGTCGGCCACCGTGACCACGAAGGTGACCAGCGCGCCCAGCGTGAAACGCCCCCCGAAGGCGGTGACGAACGAGGCCTGCAGCACCCGCAGCATCGCCAGGCCGGCCAGCGTGGCGATGAAGGCCGGCGGCGACGCGAGCATCAGCCGCGCGAACAGCGGCGCGAACAGGCCGAAGAGGATCGCCAGCAGGGCCACGACGATGCCGGCCACGTAGTGGCGCTCGCGCTCGCCCGACGAGGCGAGGATCGCGTTGGTCGGCCCGGTCAGGCAGGTGGACACGGTGCCCGCGAAAGCGGTGAGCATCGACCAGGCCCCGCAGGCGATCGTGACCGCATTGACCGGCGCCGAATGGCCGGCCGACTTCAGCACCGCCACCCCCTGCCCGTTCTGCACGACCAGCACCGTGATCGCCAGCGGCACGACCAGCTCGACCATGGCCTGCCAGGACCACTGCGGCGCCTGCAGGACCGGCAGGGCCAGCCACTGCGCCGCCGCGCTTCCCGCGTCGAAGCGCCCCGACAGCGCGACCGCCGCCGCGCCCACCAGCAGCGCCCCGATCATCGGCGGCAGCCTGCGCCCGAGCGCCGGCCGCGCGCTGAGCAACAGGAATAGCCCGACCATCGGCAAGGCCACCCAGGGATCGTCGCGGAGCGCGTGGACCAGGTCGATGCCGAAGCGCAGGAACACGCCGGCCACCATGCCCATCACGATCGGCATGGGGACCAGCACCATCGCCCGCCGCACCCAGCCCGAGAGGCCCAGCAGCAGCATCAGCAGGCCGGTGGCCACGAAGGCGCCGACCACCTGCTGGAAGCTCAGGTGCTGCAGGGCCGGGCCGACCAGTACCGTGCCTGGGATGGTCCAGAAGAAGGCCAGCGGCTTGCGGTAGAGCCAGCACGCGGCCAGCGTGAGGAAGCCGTTCAGGAAGAAGGCGCCGAAGATCCAGGAGGCCAGCTCGGCCTGCGACAGCCCGCCGCGGGTGCCCACCGACAGGATCACCGCCACCGGCCCGGTAGCCGCGAAGATGAAGCCGATCAGGCCGTTGGCCGCGTAGGTGGCGCCGAAATCGGCGCGCAGTCGCGCGAGCGTGGTGGCCGGGCTGACGGGGCGTTCGATCAGGGGTTCGGTCATGGGCGCCTGGTCCGTGGTCCGACGTAGCCTACCCATATCCGGCCTCGCTTTGGTGGCGCACCGCCAGCACCTCGACCGTCCCGGACGGACGCACGCGGTACAGCGCAACGTAGCCGGTTGCGCCGAAGGAGATCACCAGTTCTCTCAGCGCACCGTCGACTGGCCGTCCAATCGCAGGGTGCCGCTCGAGGATGGAAAGGGCGTCGAGGATGACTTCGAGCGCTGCCGCGGCTCGCGCTGGCTGATGTTCGCCAAGGAAGTCCTGGATTCGCTCGAGGTCTTCGAGCGCCCCCGGGACGAGCAGCACGCGGGGCATGGGCCGGGTCGGCGAGGTTGCGGCAGCGGCGAGCGGCCAGCCGGCCTCAACGACCCCGACTGGAACGGGTATCGACCGGCGCAGGCCGCTCGACCGTGTCGCCGGCCTGACGCGCTCTCAGGTAGGCCGCAACGTCTTCCATGGCGAACAGCGGCCCGCCCGCATCGACCTCGGCAGCGCGCTCCCGAGCCTCTCTGACGAAGGCCTGACGAAGATCCGCAAGGGCCACCTGCGCCTGCAGGGCCTCGATCATCCACGCATGCGGGGTCTTGCCGGCAGAAGCGGCCAGCGGCGCGATGCGGGCCTTGAGCTCCTCGGGAAGCTTCAGCGTGGTGGTGGACATGGTCGGCTCCGGACAGCAATCGGGTGACACCAAGGTATCACCGCATTCCGAAGCCGGTCAATCGGGCATTGGCCTCAGCCGAATGGCCGAACCCCGAACAGCCAGCCGTGCAGCTGGAAAGCGAACAAGGCCCAGGCACCGATGCCGACCAGGACCACGACGACATCGGCGGCCAGGCTCGGCGACGCGCCGGCGGAAGCGCCTCCACGCGTCGCCCGCGCCGCGGCCGCCCTGTCGCGCCGCCGCGCCGCCCTGAAGTCGAAGATGGCCCAGACCAGGAAGGATCCGAACAGCAGCAGGTCGGCCACGGTGCCATTGGCCAGCAGGTGCGCGAAGGCCCAGAGCTTGACGCCAGCCACCATCGGATGGCCGATCGCCGCCTTGATCCGGTTGCACGGCACGTAGGCCGCCACCAGCAGCACGAAGGCCGCCAGCGTGAACAGCGACGCCAGGTGGCGGGTGAACACCGGCGGATTCCAGACCTCGATGGGTGCGGTGCGGGCCATGCCGTAGCCCCAGACGATCAGCGCGAGGCCGACGATCGACACCACCGAGTAGAGGCCCTTCCAGGCCGGCAGGCCGATGCGCGCGACCTGGGCGCTGCGCCAGTCGTCGGCCACGATGCGCACCGAGTGGGGGGCGAGGAAGAGGATCAGGCCGAGGATCAGCAGGGTCATCGCAGTTCAGGGATGGCAGCGCGCGCGCGGGAACCCGATGATGCCGCGAGGCGAGCCCACTCGGGCAGTACCGGGCGGGCGCGCGGGGTCATGCGTCAGAGCGCTGGATGGCGGAGGTGCCAGTCGGTCGCGCGCTGGAAGGCGTGCCCGGCCCGCACCAGCAGGGCCTCGTCGAGATGGCGGCCGACCAGCTGGAAGCCCACCGGCATCCCGCGATCGTCGAAGCCGCCCGGCAGAGTGATCGTCGGGCTGCCCGACATGTCGAAGGGCGCGGTGTAGCGCAGCATCGCATCGCCCCCGCCGGGCTGCCTGAGGATGGACAGCAGCTTCCGGGCGGTGGGATTGCCGAAGGGGTGCACCGGGCACAGCAGCAGGTCGACGTCGGCGAACAGCGTACGCAATTCGCCGGCGAACACGAGCCGGTCCTGCAGGATCCGCGCGATCTCGATTCCGCCAACCGCCCGCCCCTTGTCGAGCAGCCCCGCGAGCACCTTGCCGTACTCATTCCTGCGGGCCGGGAACCACGGCTCGTGCGCCACCGCCGCCTCGGCCGCGCACAGCGGCGTCCAGGCTTCGCACATCGCCTGCGTGCGGTCCGGCATCGCGAGCTCGACCAGGCTGGCGCCCAGCTCCGCGAAGACCCTGCGGGCCTCGTCGATCACCCGCGCAGTCTCCGGCAGGCATCCGTCGTGGACCCAGGACGGGTCGATGCCGATCCGCAGCCCGCCGATGCCCGCGTCGATGCCTGCCAGGCAGTCTGGCACCGGCGCGTCGAGCGTGGTCGGGTCGCATGGGTCGGGGCCGGCCATCGCGCAGAACATCGCGCCGGTGTCGGCGGCAGAGCGGGTCATCGGCCCCAGGTGATCGAGGCTGTCGGCCAGCGGCCGCACGCCGTGGCGGCTGACCCGCCCCCAGGTCGGCTTGAGTCCGGTGACGCCGTTGGCGCCGGAGGGCAGGCGGATCGAGCCGCCGGTGTCGCTGCCGATGGCGCCGAAGCAAAGGCCCGCCGCAATAGCCACGCCCGATCCGCTCGACGAGATCCCGGTCCAGTGATCGGCATGCCAGGGATTGACCGGCGCGGCCACTGCCGGGTGGTGCGCGGCGAAGGCGCCCTCGGTCATCTTCAGCTTGCCGAGCATGATCGCCCCGGCGTCGAACAGCTTCGCGACCACCGTCGCGTCGGCGTCCGGCACGCGATCGGCCTGGATCGTCGTGCCCCAGGTGGTGCGCACGCCGCGGGTGTCGCAGAGGTCCTTCAAGCCGATCGGCACGCCATGCATCGGACCGCGCAGCTCGCCCCGGGTGATCTCGGCTTCGGCCTTGCGCGCCTGCTCGAGCGCGATCTCCGGGGTGACCGTGACATAGCTGCGCAGCGCCGGATCGAGTCGGTCGATCCGCTGCAGCATCGCCTGCGTGACCTCGACCGGCGACAGCGTCCGCCGTCGATACGCGGCGGCCAGCTCGGTGATCGTGGCGAACGGGAGCCCGGCCTGCGTCATGGCGAAGCCCGCGCCGCCTTCAGCGCGAACGCCGGCCGCACCTCGCCCACCCGCAAGCCGCGCGCATTGTGGATCTGCGGTCGCGCGAACGGCGCGAGCGCCTCGCGCTGCGCGGCGTTCATCAGCCCGAGCGCATCCAGCACGCCGATCGCCGCGGTCA
>JRYH01002780.1_pt1 | contig 11588 bp, 11 predicted proteins | sample 235351 | NCBI WGS metagenome assembly JRYH01 (sample SAMN03074221, study PRJNA261480) | activated sludge metagenome | biome: Wastewater Treatment Plant; feature: Wastewater; material: Activated sludge; isolation source: activated biomass of a wastewater treatment plant treating wastewater... ... | reverse complement strand
TGCTGCAGAAGATCTGGATCCTGCGCAAGCTGCTGCACGACATGGACGAGCTCGAGGCGATGGAGTTCCTGCTCGACAAGGTCCGCCAGACCAAGAGCAACCAGGAATTCTTCGAGATGATGCGAGGCTCCTCGCGCTGACCTGGCAGACTTGCCAGAACGGCACGATTCTTCCTATAATTGCGGGCTTTGCTGACCGGATTCGCGCGCAAACTCGACTGATGGCGCCGCGGCCGGAACCCTTGCGCCAGTCAGCCCGACCCGGCCGCAGGCCAGCCCAACCGAGGTATTCCCGATGAAAGAAGGCATCCACCCCGAGTATCGCGACGTCGTGTTCCAGGACATGGCCAGCGACTTCCGGTTCATCACGCGCTCGACCGTGAACACCCGCGAGAAGATCACGATCGACGGCAAGGAATACCCGCTGTTCAAGCTCGACGTGAGCTCCGAGTCGCACCCGTTCTACACCGGCGCCCAGCAGCGCGTGAACGAGGCGGGCCGCGTCGAGAAGTTCCGCCAGAAATTCGCCCGTTCCGGCAAGGCCGGCTGATCCGGCCTTCCGGGGGAAGCCGACCCGGCTTCGGGGGAAGCCGACCCGGCTTCCGGGCAAGCCGGCCCGGCCGGCGCGCCGATATCCCGGCGGGGCCGGCTCGCTGGAATCGAAAAGGGCAGCTTCGGCTGCCTTTTTTCTTTGCCGCGCTCGGCGCCGACGCTTGCCCGCATTCGGCGCTGATGATGGCCCGCACTCAGCGCTGATGATGGCCCGCACTCGGCGCTAAGCTTCGCAAGACATGCGACCCTTCATCGTCACCGAGATCGAAGCCGGAAAGCTGCCCCGCTGGGGCCTGCTGCTGCTGTGCGTGCTCTACGTGCTGCCCGGCTTCGTCGGTCGCGATCCCTGGCGCACCGAAGACGCGGCCGGCTTCGGCATCGCGCTCACGATGGGCCGCGGCGGGCTTTCCGACTGGCTGATGCCCAACATCGCCGGCGACATGGTGCCGGCGCACGGGCCCCTGCCCTACTGGATCGCCGGCGCCTTCGCCCGCCTGGGCAGCCCCTGGGCCCCCGACGCGCTGTTCACCGAGCACGCGATGGTCCGTCTGGCCACCGTGCTGCTGCTGGCCGCCACGCTGGCGCTGGTCTGGTACGCGAGCTTCGCACTGGCCCGCCGCCCCGGCGTGCAGCCTTCGGACCCGTTCGGTGCCTCGGCGACCAGCACCGATTTCGCGCGGGCGATCGCCGACTCGGTATTGCTGGTCACGATGGCCACCTTCGGCCTGATCACCCGGATGCACGAGACCACCGGGGACGTGGCGCAGGTCACCTGGGTGGCCGCCTTCCTGTTCGGCTGCGCCACCGCGCTGGAGCGGCCGGTGCGCGGCGGGGCGATCGCCGGCGCGGCGATCGCGGCCACCTTGCTCAGCCGCGGCTTGCCGCTGGCGCTCGCCATGCTGGTGCTGCTGATCGCGCTGCCGCCGCTGGTCCGGGCCTTCTGCCTGGTGCGCAGGCCGATGCTCGCCACCGCGATCCCGGTGGCCCTTCTCGGCGCGCTGGCCTGGCCGCTGGCGCTGGCTGCGGGCGACGCGGCCATGCAGCAGCACCTCGCCGACTGGCTGCAGGCCCAGGCCGACGCCGCCTCGGGCCCCAGCATCGAGGGCATCGCCTACTTCGTGCGCACCACGCCCTGGTTCTACTGGCCTGCCTGGCCGGTGGCCACCTGGGCAATCTGGCGCTGGCGCCAGCGCTGGACCGAGCCGGCGGTGGCCCTCCCCTTGCTCGCCGCTGCGGCCTTCAGCCTGCAGGCGCTGATCGCGCCGCAGGGGGTCGAGGGCCGGCTGCTGCCGGCCGCGCTTCCGCTTGCCCTGCTGGCCGGCGTGGGCCTGCCCACGCTTCGGCGCGGCATCGTCAGCCTGATCGACTGGTTCGCGGTGACCAGCTTCACGCTGTTCGGCGTCGCGATCTGGGCCTGGTGGATCGCGCTGATGACCGGCTTCCCGCCGCGCATGGCCTATCGCGCCTCCCAGCTGGCGCCGGGCTTCATGCCCTCGGGCATCGTCCCGGGGATCGTGCTGGGGGTGCTGGCCACGCTGGCCTGGCTGGCGCTGGTGCGCTGGCGCATCGCCCGCCGGCCGCGGATGATCTGGCGCGCGATGGCGCTTTCCTGCGGCGGCCTGGTCCTCGCCTGGTTCCTGCTGATGACGCTCTGGCTGCCGGTGTTCAACGAGCGCAACACCTATCGCGACGTGGCCCTGGGGCTGCGCACCGCGCTGGCCTCGGCCCCCGAGGACTGCGTGAGCACCCGCAGCCTGGGTCCGGCACAGCGCGCCAGCTTCCTCTATTTCGCGCGCCCGCGCTTCGACAACGACGGCGCCTGCCGCTGGCTGCTGATCCAGGACGACGGGCCGATCGCGCAGACGCCGGCCGAGCGGCTGCGCGACGCCGAGCCGGTCTGGCAGGGCCAGCGCCGGTCCGAGCGCGGCGAGCGCTTCCGGCTCTACCGCCTCGATCCGCTCCGGAAGTGAACCGCGACATCCTGAAGCTCGCCTGGCCGGTCTTCATCGGCCAGGTGGCGGTGATGCTCAATGGCGTCATCGACACGATGATGGCGGGCCGGCTGTCCGCGGTCGACGTGGCCGCGGTGGGCCTGGGCGCCAGCATCTACATCACCGTCTACGTGGGCCTGATGGGCGTGCTGCTGGCGCTCGCCCCGATCGCGGCCCAGCACTGGGGCGCGGGCCGGCCCGAGCGAATTGCCGAGGCCACCGGCCAGGCCATCTGGCTGGCGCTCACGCTCGCCGTGCCCGGCTGCATCGCGCTCGGCTGGACCGAACCCTGGCTGGCCTTCGCGCAGGCGCCCGACGAGGTGGCGAGCGTCGCCCGCGGCTACCTGCTGGCCGTGGCCGCCGGATTGCCGGCGGCGCTGCTGTTTCGCGTCTTCTACGCGCTGTCGAACGCGATCGCCCGGCCTCGCACGGTGATGGCGATCAACCTGGCCGGCGTGGCGCTCAAGCTGCCCTTGAACGCGCTGTTCATGCACGGTTGGCAGACCGAGACCGGCCAGGTGCTGGTGCCGGCGCTCGGCGGCGCAGGCGCTGGGGTGGCCACCGCGATCGTGCTGTGGCTGTCGCTGCTGCTGTCGCTGGTCGCGCTCTACGCGATGCCGATCTACCGATCGCTGCGCATCCGATGGCCGATCCGGCCCGACACGGTGCAACTGCGCGAGCTGCTGCAGCTGGGCCTGCCGATCGGCGGCGCCTACCTGGTCGAGGTCACCTCGTTCGCGTTCATGGCGCTGTTCCTGGCGCGGCTCGGCGCCACGGTGGCCGCCAGTCACCAGATCGCGGCGAACCTGGCCGCGCTCGCCTACATGGTGCCGCTCGCGCTGGCCAACGCCACCAGCACGATGGTGGCCCAGTCGATCGGCGCGGGCCGGCCGGACCGGGCGCGCGCCTATGGCCGCCACGGCCTGCGGCTCGCGATCGGGATCGCCTGCGCGGTCTCGGCGGCCCTGTGGTTCGGGCGCGAAGGCATCGTCGGCGCCTACACCACCGATGCGGCCGTGGCCGCCGCCGCAGCCCCGCTGGTCGCGCTGGTGGCCGCCTTCCACCTGTTCGACGCGATCCAGGCGACCGCCACCTTCGTGCTGCGCGCCCACCGCATCACCACGCTGCCGATGCTGGTCTACCTGGTCTGCCTGTGGGGCATCGGCCTGGGAGGCGGCTGGTGGCTGGCCTTCGTCGTGGGCGCCGGAGACTCCCAGCTGGCGCAGGCGGTCACCGGCGCGCGCGGCTTCTGGATCGCGGCCGGCGCGAGCCTGATGGCCGCGTCGGTCCTGCTGGCGCTGATCCTGCGCAGCGTGTGGCGGGAGTGCGAGCCGGCCGCGCGGATTCAGACCGGCGGCGGCAGCGCGTCGGCGGCCGCAGGCGCGGCGGTCTCGGTCGACACGATCAGGAAGCGCTCGCGGTAGTAGCGCAGCTCGTCGATCGACTCGACGATGTCGGCCAGCGCGGTGTGCGCGCCCCGCTTGGTGAAGCCCTTGGCCAGGTCGGGGCGCCAGCGCTTGCAGAGTTCCTTGAGCGTGCTGACGTCGAGGTTCCGGTAGTGGAACCAGGCCTCGAGCTGCGGCATGTAGCGGGCCATGAAGCGCCGATCCTGGCAGACCGAGTTGCCGCACATCGGCGACTTGCCGGTCGGCACCAGCGGCGCGAGGAAGGCGAGCATCGCCTGCTCGGCGTCGGCCTCGCTGCTGCGCGAGGCCTTGACCCGGTCGATCAGCCCCGAGCGGCCATGCGTGGACTTGTTCCACTGGTCCATCGCGTCGAGCACCGAGTCGGGCTGCGCGATCGCGATGGCCTCGCTCTGCGCCACCACCTGCAGCGCGTTGTCGGTGACCACGATCGCGATCTCGATGATCCGGTCGACTGCCGGATTCAGGCCGGTCATCTCCATGTCGACCCAGATCAGCCGGGTCTCGTCGGGCACCGCGCGGGGAGCGCCGGCGCCGGGGTTCGCAGCGGTCTGCGAGTAAGTCTGCGAAGGGGGCTGTGACATAATTTTCTCCGGCCGGCATTGTCCCACAGCCCTTCGCGCCGCTCGCGCCCGCTGGGCCAGGCCCGCTGCAGCCTGTCCCCCGCGCCAGCCAAGCCCGATAACCCTGTCCGAACCGCCTTGACCGAATCGCCGTCCCTGCATCCGTTCACCCTGCTCTTCGTCGCCGCGCTGCTGCTCTCGGTCGCCCTGCGCTTCTGGCTGGCCACCCGCCAGGTCAGGCACGTCGCCCGTCATCGGGGCACGGTGCCTGACGGGTTCGCCGACCAGATCGGGCTCGCCGCGCACCAGCGCGCGGCCGACTACACGATCGCGCGCGTGCGGCTGGGCATCGTCGAGACGGTCGTCTCCGCCGTCCTGCTGATCGGGTTCACGATGCTGGGCGGGTTGCAGTGGCTGATGGGCGCCGCGCAGGCGATCGCCCCGGGCTCGCCTGCGATCGCGCCGGTGATCTTCGTCGCGCTGGTGGTGCTCACCGGCGCCATCGTCGACCTGCCGATCGAGGCCTGGCGGCGCTTCCGGCTGGAGCAGCGCTTCGGCTTCAACCGGATGACGCCGGCGCTGTTCGTGGCGGACACGCTAAAGGGCGCGCTGGTCGGCGCTGCGCTGGGGCTGCCGCTGCTGGCGCTGGTGCTCTGGCTGATGCGCGCCAGCGGCGAGCTCTGGTGGCTGTGGACCTGGATCGCCTGGATGGCCTTCAACCTGGCGGTCATGGTGCTCTTCCCGACCGTGATCTCGCCCTTGTTCAACAAGTTCGAGCCGCTGCCCGAAGGCGAGGTCCGCGACCGGGTGCAGGCGCTGCTCGCGCGCTGCGGCTTTCGCGCCCGCGGCCTGTTCGTGATGGACGGCAGCCGCCGGTCGGCGCACGGCAACGCCTACTTCACCGGCCTGGGGCGCGCGCGCCGCATCGTGTTCTTCGACACGCTGCTCGCCAGGCTCGACGCCGACGAGATCGAAGCGGTGCTCGCCCACGAGCTCGGCCACTTCAAGCTGCGGCACATTCCCAAGCGCATCGCGCTCACCTTCGGGATCAGCCTGGCGGGCCTGTGGCTGCTGGGCTGGCTGTCGCGCCAGCCCTGGTTCTACCAGGCGCTGGGCCTCACCCCCGAGCCGGCGATGGCCGATGCCGCGGCGCTGGTGCTGTTCTTCCTGGCGCTGCCGGTGTTCGCCTTCCCGCTGCAGCCGCTGTTCGCGCTGGCCTCGCGGCGCCACGAATTCCAGGCCGACGCCTTCGCGGCGGCCCAGACCGACCCGAAGCACCTGGCCAGCGCGCTGGTCAAGCTGTACGAGGACAATGCCTCGACGCTCACGCCCGACCCGGTGCATTCGGCCTTCCACGATTCGCATCCGCCCGCCGTCCAGCGCATCGGACGACTGACGGCCGCGCCCGCCACCTGAGCAGCCCCCGATGAAACCCGCCCTCACCCGCCAGCAGCTCGTGTCGCGCAAGTCCCGCCCCATGGAAGGCGAGCGCGCCTACACCGACAGCGAGATCGAAGTGCAATTGTCCGAGCTCGCCGGCTGGTCCTTCCGCGACGGCGCGATCGAGCGCACCTACGCGTTTCGCGACTACCACGACACGATCGCCTTCGTGAACGCGCTGGCCTGGATGGTCCACAGCGAGGACCACCACCCCGACCTGCAGGTCGGCTACAACCGCTGCGCGGTGCGCTGGAACACCCACTCGGTGGGCGGCGTGTCCGAGAACGACTTCGTCTGCGCGGCCAAGTCCGACGCGGTCTTCGCGCGCGCGCTCGGCTGACCGCAGCCGATGCCTGCGCCGGCCGCTGCCGAACCCGCGCTGGTCACGGCCAGCTACGGCCGCCACTACCTGGTCCGTCCCGCCGAAGGGGGCGGCGAGCTGATCGCGGTCTCGCGCGGCAAGCGCACCGACGCCTGCGTGGGCGATGTCGTTTCGATCCGCCGCACCGGCGAAGGCCAGGCAGTCATCGAGTCGATCTCGCCCAGGCGCAACCAGATCCTGCGCAGCGACCAGTGGCGCAGCAAGCTGCTGGCGGCCAACGTGGACCAGGTCGGCGTGGTGCTGGCGGGCGATCCGCCCTTCTCGGAGGAGCTGCTGCTGCGGATCCTGTGCGCGGCCTCGGTGGCCGGCGTGCCGGTGGCGCTGATCGCGAACAAGATCGATCTCGGCGAAGCGCACGCGGCGATCCGCGCGCGGCTCGACGCCTGCCGCGCGCTGGGCCTGCCGGTGTTCGAGATCGCGGCCCGCGGCAACGCCGGCCAGGTGCGCGACACGCTGCGCGGCTGGCTGGAGCACCGCACCACCCTGCTGGTCGGCCAGTCCGGCATGGGCAAGTCCACGCTGGTCAACACGCTGGTGCCCGACGCCGACCTGCGCACGCAGGCGATCTCCACCGCGCTGGCCACCGGCCGGCACACGACCACCTTCAGCCGCCTCTTCGACCTGCCCGAGGCGGTCGCCACCGACGCGCGGCTGATCGACACGCCCGGCTTCCAGACCTTCGGCATCGCGCACCTGTCGGCCTCGCAGCTCGCGCACGCGATGACGGAGTTCGCCCCGATTCTCGGCCGCTGCCGCTTCAACGACTGCACCCACCGCGACGAGCCCGGCTGCGCGGTGCGCGGGGCCATGGAGGCGGGCGAGATCGACGCGCGCCGCTTCCAGCTCTACGGACGCCTGGTCGACGAAACGCTCAGCGCCCCATCCAGGCCGAGACCGTGATCAGGGCAAACAGCCCGATCCACAGGAGCAGCGAGCGCCAGACCAGGCCTGCCGCCCCCGGCAGGCTGGCCGGCTGCGTCTCGCCGCCCGGGCACTCGAAGGGGCGCGCGCTGCCCGCCCAGCGCTGCGCCAGCGCGGGATCGGCGAGCCGCACGCCGAGCGCGCCGCTGCCCACCGCCATCAGCACCGAGCGAGAGTCCCAGTGCCCGACGGCGGCACTGGCGCCTCGCCAGCAGTAGACCGCATCCTCGAAGTTGCCGACGATCGCGAAGCCGGCCGCGGTGAGCCGCACCGGGATCCAGTCGATCACCGCGAAGGCGCGGGTCGCGAAGGCGGCCCAGGGCGTGGCCGCGACGTCGGCCGATCCGGTCTCCGCGGCCGGCGCGGGCGCCTCGCGGTCCCGCCGCTGCCAGTGACGGACCAGCATCTCGGCGACCCGGTACAGCACGGGGCCCAGCGCGCCCGGCAGGACGATGTAGCAGAAGAGCGGCCCGAGCACGTGGCGGTGCGCCGCCAGCAGCGCGTGGGCGATGGCCTGGCGGCAGGTGCCGGCGACCGTCGTCTCGCGGTCGGCGAAGGCCTCCTCGGCCGGATCCTCGCCGCGCAGCCATCCCGACAGCACGCGCCGCGCGCCCTCGGCGTCGTCGGCGGCGAGCGCGATCCGGATCTCGGTGAAGGCCTGGCTGAACTGCCGGAAGCCCACGGTGCAGTAAAGCACGAAGACGTGCAGGGCGAAAAGCACGAGCGGATGGATCGCCCGGGCGACCGACTCGACCAGCATCACTGCCGCGACGCTGCCGCCGACCACCACCGCCCAGCCGATCGCGCCGTGCCGGCGCTCGCCGCCGTCGAGCGTGCGCCGGACCGTCGCCGCGAAACCCGCGAACGCCGAATGCAACCGGTTGCCCGGCCGCAAGGGACGCGATTGCTCGATCAGCAGTGCGAGGACGAGTGCGAAGAATCCCATCGGTTCTTCCTTCGTGGATGTCGTCGTTCAGGCGCTCAGCAGACGATACAGATTGCGAAGCATGGCGGCGGTCGCGCCCCAGATGAAGTATTCGTCGGCCGCGGGATGGGCCCGCCAGGGCATCGCCCAGAAGATCCTCTGCTCGCCGGCGACCTCGATCAGACGCCGCTGGTGGTGCCTGGGGTCCATCAGGAATTCCAGCGGCACCTCGAAGACCGCGGCGACCTCGTGCGGATCGGGGCGGACCTCGAAGCCCGGTTCCACCAGCCCGACCACCGGCGTGACCTGGAAACCGGTGCCGGTCAGGTACTCGGGCAAGCGGCCGATCACCTCGACCCGCGAGGGCTCCAGGCCGACCTCTTCGTGCGCCTCGCGCAAGGCAGTGTGCACCGGCGTGCGGTCGGCCGGCTCGTGACGGCCGCCCGGAAACGCGACCTGCCCGGAGTGCTGGCGCAGGTGGGCGGTGCGCTGGGTGAGGAGCACCGCCGGGCCGGCGGCGTGCAGCACGATCGGCAACAGCACCGCCGCGGGCCGCGGCGGGCCCACGTGCAGGCGGATCCGGTCGCCGGTCATCTCCGGCGACCACCGGGGCGGATTCGAAAAGCGCGCGCGCAGCCGATCGGCCGCCAGGCAGTCGCAGCCCACCGCCGGCAAGGCCTCGGGACCGTCGGCCACGACCGTCGCCTTGCGCGGATCGAAGGCGGGCGCCACCCCGGGCGCCGGCGCCTTGGTCGTCGGCGATCCCGGCGTCGACGAGCCTGGTGTCTGCGAGTCGGGCATCTTGCGTGTCGGCGAGGTCATGGAAGGCGGGTCATCGTGGCGCGAGGGATCCTGACAGCGGTGCCGGACATCATCGGAGAAAAGCAAAAAGGGCGCATCGCTGCGCCCTTCTGCCGGTCGGCAATCCCGGCCTGCCGGCCGACCCATCGTGGGCCGGCCAGAGTGCGGAAGCGATCAGGCCGCCGCGTTGCCCGGGGCCTTGCCGGGCAGCTTTTCCTTGATCCGCGCCGACTTGCCCGAGCGCGCGCGCAGGTAGTACAGCTTGGCGCGACGGACGTCGCCGCGGCGCTTGACCTCGATGCCGGCGATCAGCGGCGAGTAGAGCTGGAAGGTGCGCTCGACACCCTCGCCCGAGGAGATCTTGCGAACGATGAACGAGGAGTTCAGGCCGCGATTGCGACGGCCGATGACCACGCCTTCGAAGGCCTGGACGCGCTTGCGCGTGCCCTCGACCACGTTCACGCTCACGACCACGGTGTCACCGGGCGCGAAATCGGGGATGGTCTTGCCGAGCCGGGCGATTTCTTCCTGCTCGAGCTTTTCGATCAGATTCATGTGTGCTCCTGGACCATCTTGCGCCGGGGGGTTGGAGAAGTTCTGTCCCGGGCAGAGGATGGGTTCTGCGGAATTCCGCAAAGCCGAAAATTATAGTCGTTCCGGCTGGATCTGGCCAGCCGTCCGTGCCGGGGCGCGAGGCCCCCGGCGCGGCCGTCAGGCTTCCTGCCGACGACGGGCGAAACCGGCCCCGGGGGCGCCGCTGCGCGGGTGGCCCGCCGCGGGGCCCCGTGCACCGTCGCGACCACCGGCCCGATTGTCGCGCCGCTCGCCCGCGGGGCGTGCCTGCCATTCGCCGGCAGGGCGAGGCTTCCACTCCCCTGCGGGACGCGGCTTCCACTCGCCGGCAGGCTTGGCCTTCCAGTCGCCGGCGGGCTTGTCGTTCCAGGCGCCGGCGGGTTTGTCGTTCCACGCGCCGCGCGGCTTGTCGCTCCATCCGGCGCCCTGCTTGCCGCCCCAGGCGCCGCCCGGCTTGCCGGTCCAGCCGTTTCCGCGCTTGGCGCCCCAGGCGCCGCCCGGTTTGCCGCCGGGCTTGCCTGCCGGCCGCGGCGCGCGGGCCCGAGGCTCGAGCCCCGGGATCACGTCGATGCGGATCGGCTGGCCGGTGTAGCGCTCGATCAGGCGGGCACGGTAGTGCTCGTCGTGGCGCAGCAGGGTCACCGCGGTGCCGCTGCGGCCGGCGCGGCCGGTGCGGCCGATCCGGTGCACATAGTCCTCGGCCTTGTGGGGCACGTCGAAGTTGATCACGTGGGTGATGCCGGCCACGTCGATGCCGCGGGCGGCCACGTCGGTGGCCACCAGCACGCGGGTGCGGCCCGCCCGCATGCCGTCGAGCGTGCGGTTGCGCTGGCCCTGGTGCATGTCGCCGTGCAGCGCAGCCACGCTGAAGCCGCTCGCCGAGAGTTGCTCGCGCAGGTCCTCGGTGGACTGCCGGGTGGCGGCGAAGACCACGCACTGCTGCATGTCGTCGCGACGCAGCAGCGCGTCGAGCAGGCGCGACTTGTGCGACAGGTCGTCGGCGTACATCAGCACCTGCTCGATGTCGGCCTTCTGCGCGACGGTCGAGGCCACGTCGATGCGACGCGGCGAACGGGTCAGGCGGCGCGCCAGGTCGCCGACCACGCCGTCGAGCGTGGCCGAGAAGAGCAGCGTCTGGCGCTCGGCGGGCGTGGACTCGACGATGCGCTCGATGTCGGCCAGGAAGCCCATGTCGAGCATCCGGTCGGCCTCGTCGAGGATCAGCACCTCGAGGCGCGAGAAATCGATCCGGCCAGCGTCGAGGTGGTCGATCAGCCGGCCCGGCGTGGCGACCACCAGGTCGAGCGGGCGCGACAGCTTGCGCATCTGCGGGGCATAGGGCGCGCCGCCGACCAGCGTGGCGCTGGTGAACCGGCGCACGCCGGCCGCGTACTGCGTGGCGGCGTCGTTCACCTGGAGCGCGAGCTCACGCGTGGGCGCCAGCACCAGGATGCGCGGCCCCTTGCCGGCCTTCGAGGAAGGCTCGAGCAGGCGCTGCAGCGACGGCAGCATGAAGGCCGCGGTCTTGCCGCTGCCGGTCTGGGAAGACACCAGCAGGTCGGCACCCTCGAGCACTGCGGGAATCGCGTCGCGCTGGACTTGCGTGGGTTGCGTGAAGCCGGCTTCGGACAAAGCGGCGAGCAAAGGGGCGGCAAGCCCCAGATCGGAGAAAGTCATTCGAACCTCTGGATCAACGGAATGACGGACGGCGTTCGGAACGAACGCCGCGCGGCGTCGGGCATCGGCGCCAGACAGATTCCGGATGACCCGGGCAAGGACTGCCGGGGTGCGAACAGAGGTCGGGGGACGATGAGCGTATTGCGTGCGGATGTTGCGCCGCACAAACCGAACTATACAGGCAAACCGCAGAAAGGGCGAGAAAAGAAGCGAGGCGCGAGAGAAAGCTTCACCCGCCCCCGTCCCCCGATGCCCGCAAGCCCGCGAGAAACGCTTCGTCCGTCGGACCGAGCAGGCCGTTCCGGCGCGCCTTCTCGATCAGGTCGGGACGACGGCGGAA
>JRYH01001921.1_pt1 | contig 11602 bp, 14 predicted proteins | sample 235351 | NCBI WGS metagenome assembly JRYH01 (sample SAMN03074221, study PRJNA261480) | activated sludge metagenome | biome: Wastewater Treatment Plant; feature: Wastewater; material: Activated sludge; isolation source: activated biomass of a wastewater treatment plant treating wastewater... ... | reverse complement strand
CGCCGCCGCCCGTCCTGAATGATGTCATTGAGGGTGATATAGATGGCGTGATTGCTCTCGGGCCAGCGCAGCTTGTAGGTCTGGCCCGGCAGCGTTCCGGGCCTGTCGAGCGGCTTGGTCATATAGACAACGCCGCCGGCCTCGAAATTATCCGCGGGCTTGTTATATGGCTCGCCGAGCGGCAGAAGCGGTTGCTCGGCGGCCTGTTCCTCTTCCGCCTTTTTGTTCACTTCAAGAACAGCGCCGGTCACCTCGTTGGGGCGATAGGTGGTGCAACCCTTGCAGCCCTGCTCATAGGCCTGCAGATAAATATCCTTGAAATTCTCGAAGCTGATATCTTCGGGGCAGTTGATGGTTTTCGAGATGGAACTGTCGATATAGTCCTGCACGGCGGCCTGCATGCGCACATGATCGGGCGGCGTTAAGACCTGCGCATCGACAAAATAATCGGGCAGCGGCTCGTTTTCCCCCTTCAGCCGGCGGAAGAGACGGAGCGCGTAATCGGTCACCTCCTCCGGCCGGCGGGTATCGTCGGGCATCAGCACGTTGCGGGTGTAGGAGAAGCTGAAAACCGGCTCGATCCCGCTTGAGATATTATCGGCGAGCAGGGAAATGGTGCCGGTCGGCGCGACCGACGTCAGCAGCGCGTTGCGGATGCCTTTTTCAGCAATCGCCGCGCGCACGTCTTCGGGGAGGGTCCGCACGGTTTCGCCGGCGAGATATTTCTCCCGGTCGAACAGCGGGAAGCTTTCCTTCTCCTCGGCGAGATCGGTCGATGCGAGATAGGCGGCGCGCTGGATCTTTGCCATCCAGTCGCGGGTCAGCGCAATCGCTTCGTCCGATCCGTAGCGGATGCCGCACATGATCAGCGCATCGGCAAGGCCGGTAATGCCAAGGCCGATGCGACGCTTGGCGCGCGCCTCATGCGCCTGTTCCGGCAACGGATAGCCGGAAATATCGATGATGTTGTCAAGCAGCCGAACGGCATCGCGCACGACAGCCTCCAGCTTTTTCGCGTCGATTTCCGCGCTGTCGCCGAACGGATCGCGGATAAAGCGGGTGAGATTGACGGAACCGAGCAGGCAGGCGCCATAGGCTGGCAGGGGTTGTTCGCCGCACGGGTTGGTTGCCGTGATCGTCTCGGCGTAATAGAGATTGTTGCGGGTATTGATGCGGTCAATAAAAATGACGCCGGGCTCTGCATAGGCATAGGTCGCGCGCATGATCTCGTCCCACAGATCGCGGGCCCGGATCGTCTTGTAAAGCGTGCCGTCAAAGCGCAGCTCCCACGGATCGTCGCGCTTCACCGCTTCCATGAAGGCGTCGGTGACAAGGACCGAGAGATTGAACATGCGCAGCCGCCCCGGATCCTGCTTCGCCTTGATAAACTCAAGGATATCCGGATGGTCGCAGCGCAGCGTCGCCATCATTGCGCCGCGGCGCGAGCCCGCGCTCATGATCGTCCGGCACATGCTGTCCCAGACATCCATGAAACTGAGCGGACCGGAGGCGTCCGATCCCAGCGCCTTCACCGGCGCACCCTTGGGCCGCAGGGTCGAGAAATTATAGCCAATGCCGCCGCCCTGCTGCATGGTGAGGGCGGCTTCTTTCAGATTGTCGAAAATGGACGACATGTCATCGTCGATATCGCCCATGACGAAGCAGTTGAAGAGGGTGACTTTCCGCTCCGTTCCGGCGCCTGACAGGATGCGTCCCGCCGGCAGGAATTTATAGTCTTTAAGAAGTGCGTAGAACCGTTCTTCCCAATGGTCACGGTTCGGCTCCGGCTCCGCTTCGGCTGCGGCGCGGGCAACCCGCCGCCAGCTATCTTCGATAGACCGTTCCCGGACGCTGCCGTCGGGGGAGCGGAAGCGATATTTCATATCCCAGATTTGCTGTGAAATCGGGGCAACGGCTGACATTCGGATACCTCCTGTCATGTGTATTACGCCCTTTGAATATAGGACGAAAAATGGTGGACGTAAAATTCTATGTGCGGTGCTGGCGCGCCCGTCTTACGAGAGATATTTCTCTCGCCCCTCGGCGACCAACTCGCGCGTTTTCGCCTCGATCCGCTCTTTCAGCTCGGCCATGAACAGCTTGCGATCAAGGCCGGGTTCGATCGGCGGCAGGAATTCGATGACCATGACGCCGCCGCGGCAGAAGAAGCTTTTTCGCGGCCAGAACAGCCCGGTATTGAGCGCGACGGGCGTCACCGGTTGCCCGAGTTTCGTGTAAAGCGCCGCGATCCCCGGCTGAAATGGCAGGTCCTCATCGAGCGGCGAGCGGGTGCCTTCGGGAAAGATGATGATCGGCCGATTGTCGGCAATGGCTTTTTCGGCCTGCGCCAGCATGGATTTGAGCGCCGCCGCGTGGCCCTTGCGGTCAACCGCGATCATCTCCGTCTTGCGGCAATACCAGCCATAGACGGGAATATTCAGCAGCTCCTTCTTCAGGATAATCGCGGGATCATCGGTAATCCGGTGAAAAACCATCGTCTCGAATGCAGACTGATGCTTCGCCGCGATAATCCCGGCGCCGTCCGGTATATATTCCCGGCCGCGAATTTCAAGACGGAGGCCACATATCGTGCGGAGCAGAAAAATAATGCCGCCCGACCACAAACGCTGACCCAGAACCACCCATTTTTTCGGCAGCAGAAGCGCCGGGATAAAGGCCAGATTCATGATCACGGACCAGATAAAAAAACAGATGAAGAAACTAACGGATCTTATCTTGGTCACGCATTTCTCTCTTTCAGCCAGTCATCCAGACGCGCCCGGACAAGGCTGAACACATATTTGTTAAATTCGCCGGCGACAATCAGAAACGCCTTAGGACTTTTCCACCAGCCATCGAGGCCCAGCGTATCATTCGCCACCGGATAGGAAAACAGATTTGCATCAGGCATGTAGCGTTTCAGCTCGATGATGCTTCTTGGCATATGGTATGCGCTGGTGACGATGGCAAGGGTTGTATAGTCGTTGGTTTGCGCCCAGAGGTAGGTCTCATAGGCGTTGCCCTCGGTATTGCGCGCGAGCCGCCCGAGATCGACGCAGCAGTCCATCAGCCGCTCGCTCTGCCCGGTTGCCTGGCGCAGCATTTCGCGGGTCACCTTGGAGTTGACGCCCGAGACCAGCAGCCGCGCGCCTTCATTTTCCTTCAGGAGGTCAAACCCGGCCGTGAGCCGGGCCGGCGTCCCGGTGAGGATCACGATGCCGTCAAGTTCGGTCGTGATCTCCTCGGGCGGGTTGCCGACCTGCGCCATATAAGAGAGAAAGCCGCCGGCCCAGAGACACAGGAGCAGAAACACGAAGATCGCGACCGGCTTGATCTCGCGCAGCATGGCTAGAACCTTCCTGCCAGAATGAAATCGGCCGCCTCATCAAGGTCGCGCGCGACATGGACGGGAAGAAGCTCGCGGGCGATGCCGCGGGCCAGCGTCTGCTGGCCCTTTCCGGTCTGCACAAGAATGCGATGGCAGCCGGCAGCCTTTGCCGCTTCGAGATCGCGCCCGCTGTCGCCGATAAAAACCGTCTCTTTGGGACGGTGGCCGAACTTCCGCATCGCTTCGATCAGCATGCCGGGGCCGGGCTTACGTCGCTCCGTCGCCGCCCAGGGCGCGTCCGGGGCAACGATAATGTCATCAAGCTGCCCGCCAACCTTCGCGAGCGCGTCGTTGAGCTTGCCGTGGATGGCGGCAAGCTGCTCAAACGAGATAATCCCGCGCCCGATGCAGGACTGGTTGGTTGCCACCACCAACTGGTGGCCGTGTTCTTTCAGGCGGGCAATGGCTTCCAGCGCCTTCGGAATGAACACAAGCTCGCCCGGCGTTTTAACAAAATCCGCCCGGTCCTCGTTGATCACGCCGTCCCTGTCCAGCAACACTAGCATCACATCATCCGGCCGAGCGTGCGAAGAACCACCCGCCGCACTGTATAGCGCGTGAGAAGCGCGATCAGAAGCGGCAGCAGGAGGAGCGCAATGATCCCTTCGATGCCGATACTAAGGGGCGGCAACATCGAAGCCTCCAGTGATCCGATCAGAAAATTGAAGATAAACATGACGATAACCGCAATTATAAGACCCGGCAGGGAGCCGAGAAAGCTCAAGCGGGCAAAGTAGTTCTGAAACTGCTCCGCGATGTAATTATCCCGCGCACCGATCAGATGGAGAACCTGAATTACTTCGGAATGCATGACAAGGCCGGTGCGAACCGCGAAAATAACGATAATCACCGTGACCGCGCCGATCAGCAGCATGATGCCGCCCGCCAGGAACTGTACGGAGCGGCCGAGCAGCACCATCTTGTCGAGCCACGGCCGATGGATGTCAAGACGCGCGCCGGGAACGGCCTCGCTCAGCTTTTCGCTGAGGGCGGCGAGGTTGACCGCGCTGTCGGGCGCGATAATCACTTCGATCAGCCGCGGGATCGGCAGATCGCCAAGGGAGGCATTCCGCCCAAGGAAGGGTTCGAGCAGCTTCAGCGTTTCGGCCTGCTCGATAGCCCGCACCGAGGCGACGCCGGGCGTTGCCTCAAGGAGCGCAACCGCGTCCGCGACTTTTCGGTCGAGATCGGCGGCGGAATCATGGGCGATTTCCACCGTGAGATTGCCGGTCAGGGTCTGCGACCAGCTTCCGATCGCGTTGTTGAGCGAGAAGAGGCCGCCGATGGCAAGGGCGGCGAGGAAAATCATCGCCGAGATAACCACCGGCAGATAGCGGGTGGAAACGTCTTTTTCGAGCTGCAGTTCCGCAGATTTGCCGGCAAAACGGATCATGCGTCCTCTCCGCCAAACTGCGCCGGGACTTCATTCTGGCGGCGCGTGGTGAGTTGACCGTCTTTCAGATACATCACCGGGTTTCCAAAGCGTTTGATCAGTTCAAGGTCATGGGTGGCAACGACAACGGTCGTGCCGATTTTATTCAGCTCCTGAAAAAGATGCATCAGGCGCAGCCCCATGTCCCAGTCCATGCTGCCGGTCGGCTCATCGGCGATCAAGAGGCGCGGGCGGTTGATCACGGCGCGGGCGATGGCGACGCGCTGCTTCTCGCCGCCCGACAGCGTCGGCGGCTTCGCGTCCACCTGCCGACCGAGCCCGACCCATTCCAGCAACTCCGCCACATGCGTGTAGATCTGGTCGTTCTTCGCCCCCGCAATTTTCAGCGGCAGCGCGACATTTTCGAGGGCGGAGAGGTGATCGAGCAGGCGGAAATCCTGAAACACAACGCCGATCTTGCGCCGCATGGCGGGCAGGTCATCGCGCGGAATTCCCGAAAGCTCCCGGTCGAACATCGTTATGAGGCCGCGGCTCGGGCGATGGGAGAGGGCGAGCAATTTGAGGAGAGAACTTTTGCCGGCGCCGGTCGGCCCCGTCAGAAAATGAAAGGATCCCGGTTGCAGGTGAAAACTGACGTCGCGCAAAACCTCCGGTCCGAGGCCATAACGCATTCCTACATTTTCAAACCTGACCATTCGTCCTCCGGGCAAAACGCGTCTGAGCATAAACTATGATAGATTTATCAGCCAGTCTTGTGCATGTGCAAGCAAACGCCTATAAAAAAGAAACTTTAATTCGTGAGATGGTGTCTCTCGCCGATGATTTTAACCTGTCCCGGTTGCGCAACTCGTTATTCCATCGACCCGGTTACCATTGGCCCGGAAGGCCGTGCCGTGAAATGCGCGAAATGCGGCCACAAGTGGCGGGAATATCAGCCGGACGACATGCCAAAGCCGGTGCCGCCCGCGCCTACGGTGACCGAAACGGAGCCGCAGCCCGAGGACGGTCTTAGCATCGAGCAGATGACGGCGGCACGAAAGCCGGCGGCGGCGCCCGTGGTCACAGCCCCAAAGCGCGGTTGGATCGGCTGGCTCCTGCTCCTTCTGGTGCTGGTCATGCTTGTCGGCGGCGCGTATGTCGCCCGCAACAACATCGTTGCGCAATGGCCGGCGAGCGCGGCGGTCTATCAGGCGCTGCGCATTGATGTTGAAACACCCAACAAGCTTGGTCTGGAGATCCATGACCTCCGAACGCGCTCTGTTCTCCAGGACGGCGTGACGACGCTCACCGTCACCGGCGTCATCCGAAATGTCACCGAGACGCCTCATCCGCTGCCGCGTATCCGGATTGCGTTGATCGACGCCGAGGGACAGTCTGTTTACAGTTGGACAACGACGGTCGAGGAGCCGCAGGTGATGCCGTGGGGGCAGGTCGAGTTTTCGAGCAGCATGAACGAGCCGCCGGCGGAAGCGAAAAACGTCAAGGTCGATCTGATCGACCCTGAAAAGTGACTCCCCGTCAGAGGAGCGGGTCGGGATGAACGCGGGCGATAAACCTGAAATTGAAGTTCTCTATGCCAGCGGGGAAATCGCAAAACGCATCGAGGAGCTGGCCGAGGATATCGCGGCGAGCATGGGCCCGGATATTCTCGTGATCGCGATCCTGAAGGGGAGCTTCGTTTTTGCCGCCGACCTGATCCGCGCGCTCCACCATGCCGGGATCAATCCGCAAATTGATTTTATGGCGCTCTCCTCCTACGGCGACAAGACGGTGAGCAGCGGCAATGTCGTCATCACCCGCGATATTGTCGATCCGGTCGCGGGCCGCCAGATCCTGCTGATTGATGATATTCTTGAATCGGGACGCACCCTCTCCTTTGCGACCGGCGAACTCATCGCGCGCGGCGCAGGCATGGTCAAGACCTGCCTGATGCTGGACAAAAAGGGCAAGCGGGTGACCGATTTCGAAGCCGATTTCGTCGGTTTCGACTGCCCGGATCGCTTTGTTGTTGGCTACGGCCTCGATTATGCGCATTATTTCCGTGAACTGCCCTATATAGGCTACATTGTCAGGCGCGGAACGGAGGCATGAATGGCGCGTATACTGATCGCTGAAGATGAGGCCGCGCTTCGGGAATTCATCAGCCGCGCGCTGATCCATCACGGGCATGAAGTCGTCGCTGTCGGCGACGGTGCGGACGCGCTGGTCACGCTGCAGCGCGGACAGCCGTTCGATCTTTTGCTGACGGATATTGTCATGCCGGTGATGGACGGCATTGCGCTCGCGCTGAAGGTGGCGAAGGAGTTCCCCGATCTTCGCATCCTCATGATGACGGGTTATGCGGCCGAACGGCAGCGCGCCTACAATCTCGATGTCCTCATCCATGACGTGATTGCCAAGCCGTTCACGCTCGCTGAAATTTGCGAGAAGGTGACGGAGGCGCTGACCAGCGATCGGACAAACTTGCGCCCCGCAACGACGGTCGACCGAGGATTGCAGCAGAAGCGACAGGATAATCCGTAAGCGCTCTGCCCCGTTCACATGACTTTGAAGAACTGATAGAAGACCGTGGCGCCGGCAACGGCAATGGCAACGCCATAGGGAAGCTGAATGCCCATCGACTTGACGGTTTGCAGCATCGGCGCCGGCTGGTGGAGAATTTTCACGAAGAACCAGTCAATCAGCGCGGAGAGCGGCGGCCTGCGGAGGATTAGAACCGGGATCACGAAAACAAGCGCGAGCGCGCCGCCGGCAAGGCATGTCATCAGCAGCAGCAGAAGGAGCTGGTCAGGTCCCGCCCAGAGCGCCAGCGCGGCGAGGAGCTTGACATCGCCGCCGCCCAACCAGCCGAGGGCAAAAATGAAGATCCCGACGACAAGGACGCCAAGACCGCAGAGGAGATGCCACGGGATCTCGGCCCAGCTTCCGGTCATGCCGGCGCTGAGGAAGTACAGCAAAGCTATTATAAGCGGGAGCAGGTTCGGAATCCGCCGCGAATAGACATCCCAGATCGCGGCGACGACCAGAAGGCCGCCGGCCGACATCATCAGAACTGGCATCGTGCTTTCCCACCTTACAGCTTGCCTCAGACAGGCCGAATTTTACGCGCAAGGTCTTAGCGTGGGGTTAACAAATGCAGGGGAATTTTATGAGAATCCGGCGTAACGCGGATGGTGCCCCTGGCCTGACTCGAACAGGCACGCCCTGAGGACAACAGATTTTGAATCTGTCGCGTCTACCAATTCCGCCACAGGGGCCCGTGTGGAAAATGCGCACTATAACGATGATTTTTAGCCGGTCAATAAAATCCGCAAGGGCCTTCATTTATCATATTTTAAGGTTAGCGATTGTAGTAATTCGGGAAAGCGGCTAAGAAGCCACATCCTGACAGGCGATAAAAAAGTACGGACCCGGTTATGCTTCGACGTTTGTATGACTTTACAATGAGCCTTGCTGCAAAGCCGCGGGCGAAGTGGTTTCTCGGCGGCGTTTCTTTCATTGAAAGCTCGTTTTTTCCCATTCCGCCGGACGTCCTGCTCATTCCCATGGTGCTTGCCAATCGTCAGGAAGCCTGGCGGCTCGCCTTTCTCTGCAGCGTCACGTCGGTGCTGGGCGGCCTGTTCGGCTATCTCGTCGGGGCCTTTTTCTTCGAGCTGATTGGCGCACCGATCATCGATTTCTACGGCTATGCAAATAAATTCGCCGAATTCAGCGCCTATTACAACGAATGGGGCGGGTGGATTGTCGCCTTTTTCGGCCTGACGCCCTTTCCATATAAAGTGATCACTATTGCGAGCGGCGTTACGCAACTCGATATCCTTGTGTTTATTGTGGCCTCCACCCTGTCACGGAGCCTGCGTTTCTTTGTAGTTGCCGGGCTGCTCTGGAAGTTCGGCGCGCCGATCCAGACCTTCATTGAAAAGTATCTCGGTCTTTTGACCGTTCTTTTCTTCATTCTGTTGATCGGCGGGTTTGTGGCGATTAAATATCTCATGTAGTCAGCACGGAAGGAGCGCGATTGGCATGGCGTGGATGCAGAGAAATGCGTTGTGGATTGCCCTTCTCGCTGCCGCCGCGGCGCTCGCGTTCGCCTTCACGTCGCAATATGTCTTTGACCTCTGGCCTTGCGTTCTCTGTCTTTATCAGCGCTGGCCCTATGCGATGGTCATCATCCTCGCGCTTGCCGGGATAACGCTTCGCAAACGATATGGCGCTGCGCCCTTTCTGCTGCTTGCCGCCCTTGCGTTCCTCGTGACGGCCGGGATCGGCGGTTATCACGTCGGCGTCGAGCAAGGATGGTGGGAGGGAACCGCAGAATGTGTCGGCGATACTGGCGCGGTGAGCAATATCAATGATTTGAAAGCCAAAATCATGTCGACACCGCTCGTCCGCTGCGATGAGATCGCGTGGTCCCTGTTCGGTATTTCCATGGCCGGTTACAATGTCATCTTCGCCATAGTTATGGCTGTCTTTTGTTTTATCACTGCGCTAAGTTCTTCAAGGAAGAATTAAGAGGCAAAGATGATCGACACATCTCCGCAGGACGACAAGCCCCGCTTTGGCCGTCAGCCCGGCGATCTCAGCCCGCGCGAACAGCTTGAGCGGATTATTCGGGTGGATCATGCCGGAGAGTTCGGCGCGGTCCGTATCTACGAGGGGCAGCTTGCCGTGCTCGGCAAGACGGAGTCGGCTGAAACCCTCCGGCATATGAAAGAGCAGGAAGAGCTGCACCGCAAGAAGTTCGAAGAGCTGCTGGCGGCGCGGCGTGTGCGGCCGACGCTTCTTGGCCCCGTCTGGCACCTCGCCGGATTTGCGCTTGGCGCGGGCACGGCGCTGCTCGGCAAGGAAGCGGCAATGGCCTGCACCGAAGCGGTCGAGGAAGTGATCGACGAGCATTACCGCGCGCAGCTCGAAACGCTTGGGCCGGAGGAAGCGGCGCTGAAAGAGACCATATCGCAGTTTCGCGACGAAGAGATCGAACACCGCGATATTGCCCGCAGCGAAGGTGCGAGCGATGCGCCGGGCTACGAGCTGCTGACAACGGCGGTCAAAACAGGATCCAAGCTCGCGATCTGGCTCTCATCGCGTATCTGACAAGCTTTGGTGCAGCGACGGTCGCCTTGGGAGCGACCGCGTGTCATTTTACGGAAAATCGCAGCGCGTTGCCGAGATGGTGGCGAAGCTCTGTTTGCCGGCAAGGATGCTGAAGCGATACTCATTCGCGCCGAAGACGACGCTTTTGTGCAGTGGCAGCACACCCGACAGCTGCTCCGTCTGTCCACCAAGCTGCGTGAAGGTGATTTCCACGGGTTCGTTCGGGTCATACCAGGCTTCCACGCGGTTTTCCGCATTGACGGCGGATTTGCCTTTGCCGGTAACGGTGATCGTGCCGTTGCCGAGGCTGACGGAGTTGCCGGGGCTTGAGAAGATTGGCGTGTTGACGATAAAGCGCTTCGTTTCCGGCGCGGGATCGCAGTTCTGGCTGTTCTGGGCGAGCGTTATAAGGGATTGCAGCCGCTCCGCCTCCAGGCCGTCATTGATGCGCTGCTGAACCAGCGTCAGAATGTCCCGCACGGCGCCGGTCGGGATCTCATTTTCGAACTTGTCACGCCAGACGCGGGCCTCGGCCAGCGCCGCGCTCTGCTTGTCGAGCGCCGCCCGTGCCTGATCGTTCAGCCGGTCATTCTCGCTGGTCAGCGCGATGACCTGCCCTTCGATATCGGCAATGCGTCGCTCCGCATTGGCCTGTCCTTCATAATAGCCGTAGGTCCCGGCCCCCGCGAGCAGCGCGATATAGAATATAAACTTGAAAAAGCGGCTGCGCCGTTGGCGGGCCTGCTTTTTCTCGGAAAGTCCAAGACCGTAACTCATTTTACATCATATCTCGACAGGAACAGTTCATATGAAATCGGTTCCTATATAGACGCCGAGGGGCGGGTAGTGCAAGTAGGCGAGGGGCAAAATCCTAATGCTCGAGCTCCGTATCCCAGTAGAGATAGTCGCGCCAGCTTTCATGCAGGTAGTTCGGCGGGAAGCCACGCCCGCGCCTGTTAAGGAGTTCGGGCGTCGGGATAAAGGGCGCAACGGCGGGAAACATATTGGCGTCGCGCGGCGTGCGGCCGCCCTTTCGCATGTTGCATGGCGCGCAGGCGGTGGTGATATTCTTCCAGTTCGTCCGCCCGCCAAGACGCCGCGGCAGCACGTGATCAAACGTCAACTCCTCGGCCGAGCCGCAATATTGGCAGCGGAAACCGTCGCGAAGAAAAAGATTGAAACGCGTGAAGGCTGGCTGGCGGCTCTGGCGGACATAATGCTTCAGGCTGATGACGCTCGGCAGGCACATTTCAAAGCTCGGCGAGCGGATCACCCGGTCATATTCAGAGACGATGTTGACGCGATCCAGAAAGACCGACTTCAGGGTGTCCTGCCACGACCAGAGTGACAAGGGGAAATAGCTCAGCGGCCTGTAGTCGGCGTTCAACACAAGGGCCGGATATTTTTCAACTGACGCCTGCACCGGTTTTGTCTCCACGCGAGGTGACTGCCAGAAAGTTTGGCGCGTTCGCTGTAAAATTGCAAATGCTAATACAGTCTTTTGTATGAAATATTTTATGCGCCACCATATCTAGGTAATGGTTGAATTTCATCGCAACCGAGGTGAAGCCCGATATGCGCGCCGGTCAGACGGCGTAAAAGCGGCGGATTTGCTTAACTCTCCCCGCGGCGCGACGGCGCCTGCACCACATCCGCATAATAACGCCACAGAATGCGCGCCGCAACGGTGCGATAGGGACGAAGCGGTTCGCCGAGCAGGTCCATCG
>JRYH01006829.1_pt1 | contig 11625 bp, 12 predicted proteins | sample 235351 | NCBI WGS metagenome assembly JRYH01 (sample SAMN03074221, study PRJNA261480) | activated sludge metagenome | biome: Wastewater Treatment Plant; feature: Wastewater; material: Activated sludge; isolation source: activated biomass of a wastewater treatment plant treating wastewater... ... | reverse complement strand
GTCGGCAAGCGGCTGGCGCTGGTCGACGACACCCCGGGCGTCACGCGCGACCTGCGCGAAGGGGCGGCGCGGCTTGGCGATCTGCGCTTTCGGGTGATCGACACGGCGGGGCTCGAACTCGTCACGGACGACAGCCTGCAGGGGCGCATGCGCCGGCTGACCGAACGCGCGATCGGCATGGCTGACGCCTGCCTGTTCATGATCGACGCCCGCGCCGGCGTGACCCCGAGCGATGAAATTCTTGCCGATCTCCTGCGCCGGCGCGACGTTCCGGTGATCCTTGCCGCGAACAAGGCCGATGGCCGCGCCGGCGAAGCGGGTGCGGTCGAGGCCTGGGCGCTTGGCCTTGGCGAACCGCTGGGGCTTTCGGCCGAACACGGCGAGGGGATGGCCGAGCTTCACGCAAGGCTGGCTCCGCTCATCGACGAATACGCCCTGCCGCTTGCCGATCATGACGAGTCGGAAGAGCCCGAGACCGACGTCGATCTCGACCATGACGAGTTCGACGGGGATGATGGCGACGGCGGCGGGGAAGCAGCGCGGGCGGGAGGGATCGACCCGTCGCGGCCGCTGCAGGTTGCGGTGATCGGGCGGCCGAATGCTGGTAAATCCACGCTCATCAACCGGATCATCGGTGATGAACGGCTGCTGACCGGGCCCGAAGCCGGCATCACGCGGGATTCGATCGCGCTCGACATCGACTGGGACGGCACCCGCATGCGGATTTTCGACACCGCCGGCATGCGGCGCAAGGCGCGGGTGCAGGAAAAGCTGGAAAAGCTTTCGGTCGGGGATGCGCTGCGGGCGGTGAAATTCGCCGAGGTCGTGGTGGTGCTGCTCGATGCCGCGATCCCCTTCGAGAGCCAGGATCTGCGAATCGCCGATCTGGCCGAGCGCGAAGGCCGCGCGGTGGTGGTGGCGGTGAACAAATGGGATCTGGAGCCGGCCCCGAACCAGAAACTGCGCGATCTGCGCGAGGCCTTCGAGCGGCTGCTGCCGCAGCTTCGCGGGGCGCCGCTGGTCACGGTTTCGGCGCAGACCGGGCAGGGGATCGAACAGCTTCGGGCCGCAATCCTGCGCGCCTATGATGTCTGGAACCGGCGCGTTCCGACCGCGCGGCTGAACCGCTGGCTGGCCGAGATGCTGGCCCAGCATCCGCCCCCGGCGCCGCAGGGGCGGCGGATTCGGCTGCGTTATATCACCCAGGCCAAGACCCGCCCGCCCGGTTTCGTGGTCATGTGCAACCAGTCCGACAAGATCCCCGAAAGCTACACGCGGTATCTGATCAATGGGCTGCGCGACGATTTCGACATGCCCGGCACGCCGATCCGGCTGCACCTGCGCGAACAGGGCGGGCAGAACCCCTATCGGGGCCGCCGCAAGCCGGGGCCGTCGCGGTTGCGCAAGCATCTCGAGGGGCGGCGCCCGGTTGACCGGCGCCCGAAACGCTAGGCCGGCGCGCGATGCGCGGCGGTGAGGGCCGCCGTCAGCCGCCCCCGCCCGGGGCGGGGCGGGATTTCAGATCAGGTTGCCGTCGATGCTCAGCATGGTGCGCCCGCCCAGATAGGGTGCGAGCACCGCGGGCAGGCGGACCGAGCCGTCCTCCTGCTGGCCGTTTTCCAGCACTGCGATCAGGGTGCGCCCGACCGCGAGCCCGGAGCCGTTCAGCGTGTGCACGAACTGCGGCTTGTCCCCCTCTGCGGGGCGGAACCGCGCATTCATGCGGCGGGCCTGAAAATCGCCGGTGGTCGAGACACTGGAAATCTCGCGATAGGTGTTCTGTCCGGGCAGCCAGGCTTCGACGTCATAGGTGCGCCGCGCCCCGAAACCCATGTCGCCGGTGCACAGAAGCACCGTACGATAAGGCACTTCGAGGCGTTCCAGCAGGTTTTCGGCACAGCGCAGCATGCGCCTGTGCTCGGCCTCGCTGTCCTCGGGGCGGGTGATGCTGACCATCTCGACCTTTTCGAACTGGTGCTGGCGCAGCATGCCCTTGGTGTCCTTGCCGGCGCTTCCCGCCTCCGAGCGGAAGCAGACCGTGTGGGCGGTCAGGCGAATCGGCAGGTCATCCGCGCGCAGAATCTGGTCCGCCACCGAATAGGTGAGCGGCACTTCCGAGGTCGGAACCAGCCACCAGCCATTCGTGGTCTCGTAGCTGTCGCCGCCGAATTTCGGCAGCTTGTCGGTGCCGAACATGGCTTCGGGGCGCACCAGGACCGGGCAGTTCACTTCGGTCAGGCCGTTTTCGGAGATATGCGTGTCCAGCATGAACTGCGCAAGCGCGCGGTGGATGCGGGCCACGCCCCGGCTGAGGTTGACGAAACGGGCACCCGACGTTCGCGCGGCGGTCTCGAAATCCATGCCGGCGGCGGCGCCCCGGATCTCGAAATGCTCCTTCGGGGCAAAGCCGAAATCGCGCCGCTCGCCCCAGCGGTTCACTTCGATGTTATCGGTCTCGTCTGCGCCGTCCGGCACGTCGTCGGCGGGCAGATTCGGAATCCGCGCGAGCTTGTCGGCCAGCGCCGCGTCAAGGGTGCGGGCCTGTTCCTGCAAGGTGGAGATTTCCGATTTCTTCCGTGCGACAAGGTCGCGAAGGCGCTCGAATTCGGCCTCGTCGCCGCGCGCCTTGGCCGCCCCCACCTCTTTTGCGGCGCGATTCTGCTCGGCCTGGGCGGTTTCCGCGGCGAGGATGCTTTCGCGGCGCTTTTCGTCAAGGTGCAGAAGCTCGGCCGTCACGCCGGATTCGCCCCGGCGGGCCAGCGCGGCGTCAAAGGCTTCGGGGGCTTCGCGGATGGCGCGTATATCGTGCATTCGTGCTGTCCCTGATCATTGAATCGCCGCCCATCATGACGCAACGCAACGGCGAGTGTAAGAGTGCTGTTGCCGCCTGACGCGCCTTGCATTGCGGGGCTTCTGCGCTTAGGTTCCGCGAAATTCTCCGGCCGGGTCCGCACCGGCCCATCCCAGCCCGGCCAGACCGGACAATGCGCCCGATAGAGCCCGAATACAGAAGGATCCCCTGATGGACACCAGCGCAATCGCCCAGTTTCTTCCGCTGATCCTGATCTTCGTGATCATGTACTTCCTGCTGATCCGGCCCCAGCAGAAACGCGCGAAGGCCCATACGGCCATGGTCGAGGCGCTGCGGCGCGGCGATATCGTCATCACCCAGGGCGGCGTGATCGGCAAGGTGGTCAAGGTCCGCGACGACAACGAGCTCGAGGTCGAGATCGCCGAGAACGTCAAGGTGCGCGTCGTGCGCAACTCGATCACCAGCGTCGCCAGCAAGACCGAGCCGGCCAGCTGACATCTTTCCGCAGGCTGACCGGAAGGCGAGGCTATGTTTCGGATCAATATCTGGGTGCGGGTGCTGATTGGCCTGATCTGCCTTGGCGGCATCCTGCTTGCGCTGCCCAATGCGTTCTATCCCCGGGTCGAGCAGCATAACGACGCGGTGGCCGCCATCGCCCAGGGCGAGGACAGCCCCGAGAACGAGGCCGCCGCCGCGGGCTGGCCGGGCTGGATGCCGTCGCATCTCGTCAATCTCGGCCTCGACCTGCGGGGGGGCGCGCATCTTCTGGCCGAAGTGCGGGTCGAAGACGTCTACGAAAGCCGCATGGAGGCCATGTGGCCCGAGATCCGCGCCGCGCTGCGCCCCGAACGCGATACGATCGGCACCATCCGGCTGCTGAAATCGCCGCCCGGCGAATTGCGTATCCGCCTCGGCAACCCGGAGGGGATGCAGCGGGCCGTGGCGCTGGTGCAGGATATCGCCCGCCCGATCCAGTCATTGACCGGAACCGGATCGAGCGACATCGAAGTCAGACGGCAGGGGGGAGACACGCTCCTCGTGACCCTGTCGGACGCGGAAAAACAGGCGAGCGACGACCGCACCGTGCGCCAGGCGCTCGAGATCGTGCGCCGCCGCATCGACGAGGTCGGCACGCGCGAACCGACGATCCAGCGCCAGGGCAGCGACCGGATCCTGATCCAGGTGCCGGGCATCGGCAGCGCGGACGAACTCAAGGAACTGATCGGCACCACCGCGCAGCTGACCTTCAACCCGGTCGTCTCGATCGGCAGCGATGCCAACGCGAATCCCGGCGCGGGCAACAAGCTGCTGCCGGCGATGGACGATCCGAACGTCTATTACACGATCGAGGCCGCCCCGGTCGTCACCGGCGAGGAACTGGTCGATGCCCAGCCAAGCTATGACCAGGACGGGCGCCCGGCGGTCAGCTTCCGGTTCAACACGTCGGGGGCGCGCAAGTTCGGCAATTACACTGCCCAGAACATCGGCAGCCCCTTTGCCATCGTGCTGGATGACGAGGTGATCAGCGCGCCCGTGATCCAGAGCCATATCGCCGGCGGATCAGGCATCATCACCGGCCGGTTCACGGTCGATGAAAGCACCAGCCTTGCGGTGCTGCTGCGGGCCGGGGCGCTGCCGGCGGGGATGGATTTCCTCGAAGAGCGCACCATCGGGCCGGAGCTTGGCCAGGACAGCATCGACGCGGGCAAGATCGCGGCCGTCGTCGGTTTCCTGGTGGTGCTGGTCTTCATGGTCCTGACCTATGGCCTGTTCGGGGTCTTTGCCAACGTGGCGCTGCTGATGAACATGGTCATCATCTTTGCCGCGCTATCCCTGATCGGGGCGACGCTTACATTGCCGGGCATCGCGGGGATCGTGCTGACCATCGGCATGGCGGTCGATGCGAACGTGCTGATCTTCGAGCGGATCCGCGAGGAACTGCGCGCCGGGCGCGGGCCGGTGCGCGCGATCGAGCTTGGCTATGAACGGGCGCTCAGCGCCATTCTGGACGGCAACATCACCACCTTCATCACCGCGGTGATCCTGTTCGTCATGGGGTCGGGGCCGGTGCGGGGCTTTGCCGTGACGCTCGGGATCGGGATCATCACCTCGCTGTTCACGGCGATCTATGTGACCCGCCTGCTCACGGTGATGTGGTTCGAGCGCCGCCGCCCCAAGACGATCGAGGTCTGACATGCGCCTGAAACTGGTTCCCGCGGAAACGAAGTTCGACTTTTTCAGGCTGGGGTGGTTCTGGCTTGGCCTGTCCATCCTGCTGGTGATCGGCTCGATCGGTTTCTACGGGGTGCGCGGGCTGAATTACGGCATCGACTTTCTCGGCGGCACCACGATCCGCACCGAAAGCGCGCAGACGGTGGACGTGGGCGAATATCGCGCGGCGCTGAGCGCGCTGAACCTTGGCGACGTGCTGATTTCCGAGGTCTACGACCCGAGCTTTGGCAGCGACCGCAATGTCGCCATGGTGCGGATCCAGTCGCAGGACGCCACCGCCGCGGTGACGCCCCAACTGATCGCCGAGGTCGAGGCAGCCCTGAAGGAGGTCGCGCCCGACATCCGCTTCGTTTCGGTCGAATCGGTCGGGCCCAAGGTCTCGGGCGAATTGATCCGTACGGCGATCCTGGCCGTCGCGGGCGCGCTTGGGGCAATCCTGATCTATGTCTGGTTCCGCTTCGAGTGGCAGTTCGGCGTCGGGGCGGTGCTGGCGCTGCTTCATGACGTGATCCTGACCATCGGCATCTTTTCGGTGCTGCAGATGAAATTCGACCAGACCACCATCGCGGCGCTGCTCACGATCGTCGGCTATTCGATCAACGACACGGTGGTGATCTTCGACCGCGTTCGCGAAAACGCCCGGAAATACAAGAAAAAGCCGCTGCGCGATCTGCTGAACCTGTCGATCAACGAGACGCTTGCGCGCACGGTGATGACCGCATTCACCACGCTGCTGGCGCTTTTCGCGCTGTTCTTCCTGGGCGGAGATGTGATCCGGGGCTTTGTCTTCGCGATGATCTGGGGGGTCGTGGTCGGAACCTATTCCTCGGTCTTCGTGGCCTCGGCCGTCGTGCTGCGGCTTGGGCTCAAGCGCGACTGGACCACCCCGAACAAGCCGAGCGGCAACAAGTTCGCCGATATCGACGCCTGAGGGCAAGGCGCCGCACAGGCAGGGGGCGGTCGGGCAGTGCCGCCGGTTCGTCCCGTTTGTCGGCGGGCCGGTTTCCTGTCATCATGCGGGCCTTGCCGGGCCGGGGGAACAAATGATGCAGATCAACGAGGTGAGCTTTGGCGATGCCATGCCGGTCGACGGCTACGGCCCCGGTTTCTTCCGCCTGGGGGGCGAGATCCGCAGCGGCGCCATCTTGATCAGCCCGCTCGGCGCGCGTTCTTGGGGAGGATTTGAATCGCTCGATCCGCTGCTGGCCCTGTCGGGGGTGGTCGATGTCCTTTTCATCGGCACCGGCGCCGAGATCGCCCATCCGCCCGGGAGGCTGCGCCATGCGCTTGACGACGCCGGGGTCGGAATCGAAACCATGGCTTCCCCTGCCGCCTGCCGCACCTATAACGTGCTCCTGGCCGAGGGGCGGCGCGTTGCGCTTGCCGCCCTGCCGGTGTGAGGCGCTGCCGGGCGCGGTCTGGTCAAGTGGCGGGAAACGGGTGAGGGGCACATGAGGCTCGAGGTCAGCGATCTTGCCATTGCGCGGGGCGGCATTCCGGTGCTCGAAGGGGTTTCGCTCGCGCTGGACCCGGGGGCGGCCCTGGTGCTGCGCGGCCCGAACGGCATCGGCAAGACCACGCTTCTGCGCACCATCGCCGGGCTGCAGCCGCCGCTTGCCGGTCGCATCGCCGGCGGCGGAGAGCGGATCGCCTATGCCGGCCATGCCGACGGGATCAAGCCCACCCTGACCGTTGCCGAGAACCTGACCTTCTGGGCCCGCGTCTTCGGGGGCGGCGCAATCGCACCGGCGCTTGACGCCTATGCGCTTTCGGATCTTGCCGCGCGGCCCGCCGGGGCGCTTTCCGCGGGGCAGAAGCGCCGGCTCGGGCTTGCGCGGCTTCTGGTCACGGGGCGGGAGCTCTGGATCCTGGATGAACCCACGGTCTCGCTCGACAGGGCGGCGGTCGGGATGTTCGCGGATGCGGTGCGAGGCCACCTCGGCCGGGGCGGGAGCGCGCTCATCGCCACGCATATCGACCTCGGGCTCGAGGCCGGGGTGCTCGATCTCACGCCGTTCCGCGCCGTTCCCGCGCCGCTGGCGGCCGATGACTTCGACAGGGCATTCGCATGAGCGCGCTGCTGCTGCGCGAGTTGCGCCTTGCGCTGCGGGCCGGGGGGGGCTTCGGGCTTGCGCTTGCGTTCTTCCTGATCGTCGCGGTGCTCGTGCCGCTCGGGGTCGGGCCGGAGGGGGCGCTGCTCGGTGCGATTGCGCCCGGGATCCTCTGGCTCGGGGCGCTGCTCTCCTGCCTGCTGTCGCTTGACCGGCTGCTGGCGCTCGACTGGGAGGATGGCACGCTCGACCTGCTGGCCACGGCGCCGCTGCCGCTCGAATCGGTGCTGATCGTCAAGGCGGCCGCGCATTGGCTCACCACGGCGCTGCCGCTCGTGGTCGTCGCGCCGGTGCTCGGGCTGCTGCTGCATCTGCCGGGGCCGGCCCATGTCTGGCTGGTGGTCTCGCTCGCGGCCGGAACGCCGGCGCTGTCGATGATCGGCACGTTCGGCGCCGCGCTCACCGTCGGGCTCAAGCGCGGCGGGCTGCTGCTCAGCCTGCTCGTGCTGCCGCTCTATGTGCCGAGCCTGATCTTCGGCGCCGAAGTGGTGCGCCGGGGCGGGGAGGGACTCGCGACCTCGACCCCGCTCATGCTGCTGGCCGGAATCAGCGCCGCCTCGGTCGCCTTGCTGCCCTTTGCCAGTGCCGCGGTCCTGCGCGTCAATCTGCGCTAGGGAATGTGAATTGTCGTGCCGCGAGAGAAAGGCTAGAGAGCGCCCATGTCGCTTTGGGAATATGCCAATCCGAAGAAGTTCCTCGCCCTTTCGGAGCGGGTGATGCCGGTGCTCTGGGTGCTGGCGTTCGGGCTGCTCGTGGGTGGCCTCGTCTGGGGATTCTTCTTCACGCCGGATGATTACCGGCAGGGCTCCACGGTGAAGATCATCTATCTGCACGTCCCCGCGGCGCTGCTGGCCATCAACATCTGGCTGATGATGCTTGCCGCCTCGCTGGTCTGGCTGATCCGCCGCCACCATGTCAGCGCGCTGGCCGCGCGGGCCGCGGCGCCGATCGGGGCGGTGATGACGCTCATCGCGCTGGTGACGGGCGCGATCTGGGGGCAGCCGATGTGGGGCACCTGGTGGGAATGGGATCCGCGGCTCACCTCGTTCCTGATCCTGTTCCTGTTCTACCTCGGCTATATGGCGCTCTGGTCGGCGATCGACGATCCCGACACGGCGGCCGACCTGACCGGGGTGCTGTGCCTCGTCGGTTCGGTCTTTGCGCTGCTGTCGCGCTATGCGGTGAATTTCTGGAATCAGGGGCTGCATCAGGGGTCGTCCTTCCTGCGGGTGGCGGCGCTTGGCGGGGACAGCGCCGAGCGGGTCAGCAACGTGTTCTTCTATCCGCTCCTGACCTGCATTGCCGGCTTCGTGCTGCTGTTCCTTGCGCTGCTGCTTTACCGCACCGGGACCGAGATCCGCGCCCGCCGCATCAAGGCGCTGCTGGCTCGCGAAAGGATCGCCTCGTGATTCCCGAGCTTGGAAAATACGCGCTTCCGGTGCTTTCGGCCTATGGCGCGACGATCGGGCTTTTGCTGGCGCTGGTGCTGGCGTCAATCTGGCGCGGGCGGCGCGTGCGGGCCGAGATGCGTGCGCTTGAAAAACGGAACAGGTAGAATGGCACGAAAACTTTCGCCGATGATGATCATCCCGCTGGCGATCTTCGCCGGTTTCGTCGGTCTTGCGCTGGTCGGGATGATGCGTGAAGATCCCGAGGCGCTGCCCTCGACCCTTCTGGACCGGCCGGCCCCCGCCGTGCAGGTCGAAATGATGCAGGGAGAGCCCGGGTTCACCGATGCCGACCTGCGCGACGGGCAGGTGAAGCTCGTGAATTTCTGGGCGAGTTGGTGCGCGCCCTGCCGGGTCGAGCATCCGAACCTGACCGCGCTGGCGGAAGAGGGCATCCCGGTCCTTGGCGTGAACTACAAGGACAAGCCCGGGAATGCCCGGGCCTTCCTGGAGGAACTCGGCAACCCCTATGCGGCGCTCGGGGCGGACCGGTCGGGGCGCATGGCGCTTGACTGGGGCGTCTACGGCGTGCCCGAAACCTATGTGATCGGGGCCGACGGAACCGTGCTCATGCGCTTTGCCGGCCCGGTCACGCAGCGCGTGATCGACGAAAGATTCCGCCCGCTTCTGGAGCGACAGACCGCCGCTGACTAGACCGCCGCGGGGCAGGGTGCCGTTGTCAGCCCCTGCGCGAGCGGTCGTTGCGGATGTCGCGCACCGCAAGGACGGGCGAGGCGTCGATGTCTTCGGCATTCAGCAATGCCGCCACCCGTTCGAGCGAGGCGACAAGCTGTGCCTGTTCCCAATCGGCAAGCTGTTCGAAGGCGCGCACATATTGCAGTTGCAGCGCATCGGGCGCGCTTTCCACGGCGGCAAGGCCCGCCTCGGTGATGATCACATCGACTTGCCGGCGGTCGGTGCGTGACGGCACGCGGGTAACGAAACCGTTGCGCTCGAGCCGGTCCACCAGCGCCGAGATCGTGGCCTGGGTCACGCCCATCCGGGTCGAGAGCATCTTGGGCGTCGCGCCCGCCTGCGGATTCGCGGCCACGAGCTGCAGCACGCGCAGCTGCGCCGGGGAAAGCCCGGCCGCCTGGGCAAGCTTGCGTTCGTAAAGCTCGGTCGCGCGGAGAATGCGTCGCAAAGCGACCAGACTTTCGTCCGTGCGGTTTCTGGAAGATGTCGCCATGTGCAGAGTGTCGCATGTGACGCCGAGGTAAGGCAACGGGATAAATAGATAGACAAGCAATGTAAAAATTACGGACCTTTCCATGCGCAATCCATGAATCACACATGATGTTCCATGGTTATGTGGTAAACTTAATGTGCGCGCAGGAGCTTGAAATTCCGGGCGGCCTGTATTATTTAGCTTGTCGAACGAAAGCAGAGGGACCAGACCATGCCGAAAGACGCTGAAGAACCCCGAACCCGGACGCCCCGCCTGCGCAAACCTGTTGCGCGGGACGGGGCCGAAATCTGGGAGCTTGTGCGCCGTTGCAAGCCGCTCGATGAAAATTCGATGTATTGCAACCTCGTGCAGGCCGAGCACTTTCGTGACACCTGCGTGATTGCCGAAGACCCGGACACGGGTGCTTTGCTGGGCTGGATCTCGGGCCACCTGATCCCGGGTACGGGCGCGCTTTTCGTCTGGCAGGTCGCGGTCAGTCCCGAGGGGCGCGGGCAGGGCCTCGGGTGCCGGATGCTGGCCGAACTGGTCAGCCGCCCCGAATGCGGCGACGCGCAGGAGATGCGCACCACCATCACCCGCGACAACCAGGCATCCTGGGCGCTGTTCCGCAGTTTCGCCCGCAACATCGGCGGCACGCTGAACGAAGTCCCGCATTTTGAACGCGACGTGCATTTTGACGGGCGGCACGCGACCGAACATCTGGTCACGATCAGCCTGCCCGCCGAAAGATCCGCGAAAAGAGCGGCCTGAGCGCGTCACTCCATCCCGATCCGACCTTCAATGAAAGGAAGACCCATGCCCCTGAGCATGAACGATAACGCTGTTTCCATTTTCAAGCGCCGCGAAAGCGCCGCGCGCTCCTATTGCCGCAGTATCCCGGCGATGTTCACCCGCGCCAGCGGCTCGACACTGACCACCGCCGAGGGGCGGGAATATATCGACTTTCTCGCCGGGTGCTCGTCGCTGAACTACGGGCATAACGACCCGGACATGAAGCAGGCGCTGATCGACCATATCACGCGGGACGGGCTGGCCCACAGCCTTGACCTGCATACCGACGCCAAGGGCGCGTTCCTGACCGCTTTCGAGCGCAACATTCTGCGCCCGCGCGACATGGATCACCGCGTCATGTTCACCGGTCCGACCGGCGCCAATGCGGTCGAGGCGGCGATGAAGATCGCGCGCAAGGTGACGGGCCGGAACAATATCATCGCCTTCACCAACGGCTTTCACGGGGTCACGCTCGGCGCGCTCGCCGCGACCGGGAACGGCTATCACCGTGGCGGCGCCGGCGCGGATCTGGGCGGCGTGACGCGGATACCCTATGACGGCTTCCTTGGTGACGAGGTGGACAGCGCCGATTACCTCGAGGCGATGCTGACGGATTCGTCCTCGGGCGTCGATGCGCCGGCGGCTGTCATCTTCGAGACCGTGCAGGGCGAGGGCGGGCTGAATGCCGCCAGCCGCGAATGGATCGAGCGTGTGGCGAAACTCGCCCGCGATCATGGTGCGCTGCTGATCATCGACGACATTCAGGCCGGCTGCGGCCGCACGGGCACGTTCTTCTCCTTCGAGGGGATGGATATTCAGCCCGACATCATCACCATGGCGAAGTCCATCTCGGGCTTTGGCCTGCCGATGGCGCTGACGCTGGTGCGCCCGGAGCACGACGTGTTCGGCCCGGCCGAGCATAACGGAACCTTCCGCGGCAATTCGCATGCCTTCGTCACCGCCCGGGTCGCGATCGAGAAATTCTGGGCCGATGATGCCTTCGAGGCGGAGCTGGCCGAAAAGGCCGAGCTTCTGACCGAGGGGCTGCGCCGCATGGCCGAC
>JRYH01012683.1_pt1 | contig 11626 bp, 7 predicted proteins | sample 235351 | NCBI WGS metagenome assembly JRYH01 (sample SAMN03074221, study PRJNA261480) | activated sludge metagenome | biome: Wastewater Treatment Plant; feature: Wastewater; material: Activated sludge; isolation source: activated biomass of a wastewater treatment plant treating wastewater... ... | reverse complement strand
CGCGCCAACAACACCACTCTGGGCTCGGGCGTGGTGCTGGCCTTCGACGACACCGTCGATCTGCCCAGCATTCTGCTGCGCATCGCCCGCTTCTTCCGCGACGAATCCTGCGGCCAGTGCGTGCCCTGCCGGGTGGGCACGGTGCGCCAGGAGGAGGCACTGCTGCGCATCGCGCACAACCGGAGCGACGCCGCGGTCAAAGGGCGTGAGACTCTCCTCTTGCGCGATGTCGGCCGAGCGATGAAGGATGCTTCGATCTGCGGCCTGGGCCAGGCCGCCTGGAACGCCATCGAGTCGGCGATCGATCGCCTCGATGCCCTGGAGAAGAGTAAATGAACGCGCACGATCCGGGTGGTTTCGGCAATACGGGCGCGTCCGTTCCGATGATCACGATCACAGTCGACGGCGAGGAGGTGAGTGTCCCCGAGGGCAGCACCATCCTGACGGCCTGTAACGTGGCCGGAAAGGACACGCCGACGCTCTGCTACGGCGATACGCTGACTCCCAAGAATGCCTGCCGTGTCTGCATGGTCGAGCTCGAGGGCTCGCGCGTCCTCGTGCCCTCCTGCTCCCGCAAGGTGCAGTCCGGCATGGTGGTCAAGACCGACACCGAGCGGGTGCGGCACAGCCGTCGCCTCGTTCTGGAACTGCTCGGCTCCTCCGTCGACCTGTCCACCACCCCGCGGATCCCGGAATGGATGGCGCGTTACGACGCCGACCCGGACCGTTACGGCGAAAGAGCCGGCGAGAGCCTGATTCGCGACGTCCACGAGCCGGGCGAGCACCACACGGGAGACGGCAGCGTCGCGGCCACGATGGCCCAGCCGGACAAGGTCGACAACGATCTCTATGTGCGCCAGTACAGCAAGTGCATCCTCTGCTACAAGTGCGTGGATGCCTGCGGGACCCAGTGGCAGAACACCTTCGCGATCCAGATCGCGGGGCGCGGATTCGACTCCCAGATCTCCACCGAGTTCGCCGTGGAGCTGCCGGACTCCGCGTGTGTCTACTGCGGCAACTGCGTGGAGGTCTGCCCGACGGGAGCGCTCTCGTTCAAGTCCGAGTACGACATGCGCGCGGCCGGCACCTGGGACGAGTCGAAGCAGACGGAGACCACTACGGTGTGCACCTTCTGCGGCGTCGGCTGTAACCTGAACCTGCACGTCCAGGACAACGAGATCGTCAAGGTGACCTCGCCCCACGATCACTCGGTCAGCCACGGGAACCTGTGCATCAAGGGCCGGTTCGGCTTCGCGCACGTCCAGAGCCGCAAAAAGGGCGAAGGCGGATAGGGCCTCTCCCTTTGATGGCGTCAAAGGGAGACTCCGGAAGCCCTCTTGCGGCTCGCTGTCCTGCTGCCCCATCTCGACCCGCTCACGCCACCACCTCGCGGTGGTCGTCATCGATCCGGCGCGTCCAGCCGCGTTTGTCCAGGTATTCCAGCAGCGGAATGGCCACCCGGCGGCTGGTCCCTAAGGCCTGCCGGGCCTGACTTGTGGTGAAGGGTTGCGGCAGGTGCGCCAGGGCCTGGATCGCGAGCGCGGGCGCGGACGGCAGCAGCACCACGCCTCCCTGAAGGCGGAACACCCGCCGGGCGCGCTCGGCGGCGGCCAACTCGCGGGCCCCCAAGCCGAGGGCCACCAGATCGCCGACCTTCGGTGCGAGGAAGGGATCCGCGCGCAGCCGCGCCTCGAGCGCGGCCACCCCGGCCTCGGCACGGCCGAGATCGGTGCGGCCTTGCGGCAGTCGGACATAACCGCTGTGCTGTTCGAGGCCGGCATCCGCGACGAGCTGATCGATGAAGTGCGCGGCCGGCGTCCCAAGGGCGTCGCGCGCCGCCCCCTGGGAGACGCCGGGCGTGAGCTGGTCCCGCTCGACGTCGGTCTCCACCAGGGCCCGCAGTTGTCGTCGCCACGTCTCGTACGTGGGACGGTGCACCCACCAGCCGTTGAGCTCACGGACCTCGGGTGGCGGTGCGGCATCGGCCACCAAGCCCATCCGGCGCAGGTCGTCCACCCCCACGGCGCCGCGGCTCGCGACCTTGGCCAGCACGTCGCCCTCGGGGGGCATGGCGGCCAGCGTCGCCTTGCGCCGGGCACTATCGCCGCGGCGCGAGAGCCGCGGCGGATCCGGGTCCAGCACGCCGACGCCGCCGAGTACGAGGCGACTTGCGGGATCGCGCAGCAGCAGCCGATCGCCCACGATCAGCGGCAGCGGCCAGTCGAGGGTGACCCGTGCGTGCTCGGCATCGAAGCCGCGCATCCGGGCCGGCACAGCCGCCGTCCCGAGATGCACGGTGAATTGTGCGGGAACCTCGTCGAGCGTGGCCCCGCCGATGCGGCGCACATCGACCTCCGTCGCCATGAGCCAGGCGTCCGGTGCGATCAGGGCTTGACCGCGACCGACATCCCCCGCGGGCACACCGCGCAGGTTGACCGCGGCCCGGTTCATGGGATGGAGGACATCGGCGGGCGCGTCGCGCGATTCCAGGGCGCGGACGACGACCTCGCGCGGCTCTTTCCCGTCGCCGACCACCACGAGCCGGTCACCCTTGGTCAGCGTGCCGGCGACGAGAGTGCCGGTGACGACCGTGCCCGCCCCCGAGACGCTGAAGGAGCGGTCGATCCACAGCCGAAGCCGACCGCCGGCGTCGGGCGCGGGCGCTTTGGCGAGGACGTCGTCGAGGACCTGCCTGAGCTTGTCCAGGCCGGTGCCCTGCACGGCCGAGACGGCAACCGCCGGCGCGTCGCGTAGACTGGTGTGCGCGAGCTCGCTGTGGGCCCGCTCGATGGTCGCCGCCACGAGGTCGGGCGCGCGGTCGGCCTTGGTCACCACGATCAGCCCGTGGCGGATGCCGAGCGCTGCGATGGCATCGCGATGATCGCTGGATTGCGCCGACCACCCTTCGTCGGCCGCCACCACGAAGCACACCACCGGCACCGTCGCCAAACCGGCCAGCGCGTTGCGGATGAAGCGCCCGTGGCCGGGCACGTCCACGAAGGAGACCTCCCGGCCGGAGGGCAGACTGGTCCAGGCGAACCCGAGGTCGATGGTGAGCCCGCGCCGGCGTTCCTCCTCCCAGCGGTCCGGCTCCATGCCCGTCAGCGCGCGGACCAGGGTGCTCTTGCCGTGGTCGACGTGACCGGCCGTCGCGACGACGTGCGTCGTCATTGCGCGTCGCGCGTGCTGTCGACCGCTGCGACGGCGTCGACGTGAACCTGCGAGACCAAGCCGCGCGGTCTCACCGCCTTTGCAGACGGGGAGGAGCACGGGGAACCGGAACGGCTCCGGGCGCTCTGACATCGAACACGCCTCGCGTGACGAGACGAAGTTTGGCCTGTGCAAGAGGCACGCGTCGGCCCTCTTGAGGTGACCGAGGCGAAAGAGTCCGAGGGTCTGTGAAGCAACGCCGTAATCCGATATCCGCAGCGGCCACGTGATCGACGCCCGCGCGGCGTCGAGAGCAGTTTAGACGGGCATTCGGGCTCTCCTGTCGCCACGTCTCCAAAACCATACGTCAGGGCGAGATCGCTTCAAAGAGGGCAGAGCCCTTCCGGCGACAGCATCCAGAAAGGCTCGTTATAAATTATATCGATATTTCAATAGCAACGACGCATGGGATCGGTGTTGAACGATTTCAATCGCTCTAACGGTTCGGCATATCCGCTGCTTCGCCCCCGCGAGCACCCTGGCCGACAAGTCTATGCAGCCGCGCTTTCGCTTAGATCGCTGATTGCTCTGAAAAGCTGCGCTGTTGTGGCCTCGTCGAAAACGCCTTCCGGCCCTCTTGGCGCAATGTCGGTAAACGGCGGCTCGTAAAGCCGATCAGGCGCGAGAATCCCCTGATCGGTGAGATGTTCGATGACCATGTTGATGAGCTCGATCTGCGCAACCGACGCAGTCCCGGACGACAAGAAATCGCCGAAGGCCGCCTGGACGGTTGCGCGATCGAGGCCAACGAGCGACCGCACGAAACGTCCGAATCCCTGACTGGCAGCGCGTGCCCGCTCGATATCCTCTGCGCTGCCGACGCCGGCCTCGAGCAGCATTTTCTCAAGCTCCGTGAGGTCGCTCGGCGTCAAGGGCTTCGCCTGCCGCAGCTTGTGCAGCACGATGTGGTCTTCGTGCCCTCTCAGGAAATGGCGGGCCTTCGCTTTGAACCTGGCGAAATCGGCTTCTCCGACTTGCGGGAGGTCGTGAAGCACACCCTCTCCGATCTCGTCGGCGAAATTTGCATAGACGATGCTCTTTTTCGTCTTCTCGATATGCTGGACGAGATTGCGCAGCCGGCGCCGGACGAACTCGAGAATCGATACAGTGACGCCTTCCCACCACGGTTCAGTCTGGATGTCTTCGATCAGCGCCGCCTGATGGGCGATGGCCGGAATTCCGGTTTGGCTCTCCAAAGCCGATGCAATCTCGATCAGCTGCGTCTTGAGCTTGTCAAACCGCTTGGATCCCTTGAGCAGCGCCAATTCGAGCGACAGCATCAAGAGGTCGAAACGTTTGGCGTCTTCAGTCCCCAGCCCTGCGGCCGACGGCATTGGAGCGATCTTCTCGATCAGCTCGTCCCGAGCCTCGTCATCGAGGCTCGCCCAAGCTTCCGGCTTTCGATAGTGCTCCACGACGCGCCGATGCCGGCGGACGATGAAGTTATCGAGGTTCAACCCGCCGACGATCTCCTGCAGGGTCTTCAATGCGTCGACGCGAATGTCGTCCTCGGTCGGTGGCTCATCGTCCGGCTCTCCGCTCCCATATCCTTCCTGCTCGCCGGCGGAAAAGCCGCCGGCGTTGCCTGTCTTCTCTGTCTTCTTGTCCAGCGCGCGCACGAGATCGAGGCGCGCCGCGAACAGTCGAGCCGACAGCGATTTCGCGGTGCTCGCTTCCTTGATTTCCGGATTGGCGCCGAAGAACTCCAGATTCTGGCAATAGTCGAAGACGCGAAAGAACTCCTTGTCCTCTCCCGGGCCGAACAGATCGGGACACAATCGCGTACCGCGCCCCATCATCTGCCAGAACTTGGTCTTGGACCGCACCTGTTTGAAGAAGACGAGGTTCACCACTTCGGGAACGTCGATGCCGGTGTCGAGCATGTCGACCGAAATTGCGATGTGCGGCGACCGGGCCTTCTTCGAGAAATCGTCGATCAGCGTCTGTGCATAGGCCCCGGTCTTGAAGGTGATGACGCGGGCAAAATGTCCGGCGAGATGCGGATAGGCCCTATTGAAGCGCTCCTCGATGAACATCGCGTGCGCCTGGCTCTTGGCGAAGATAATGGTCTTGCCGAGCCGGTCGCCCCCTTCGACCTTGATCCCGTTCTGCATCAGGTCGGCGATGACGAGATCGACCGTCTCCTGGTTGAACAGCCGCTTGTTGACCTCGGCGGCGTCGATGGTATCGGGAATCTCTTCCTCGCCCCACTCGAGGCTATCCCAATGATCCTTCTCCTCGTCGCTCAAGTCGTCGTAGCGTAGTCCGGTCCGAATGATCTTGAGGGGCACCGAGATCGCCTTCGGCGGCACGAGCACACCGTCGGCAATGGCCTCATCGAGCGAATAGGCGTCGGTCGGCACGCCCTCTTCGAGGTCGAACAGCGAATAGGTGTTGCGATCGACTTCATCTTTCGGTGTCGCCGTCAGTCCGACGAGAAAACTGTCGAAATAGTCGAAGATGGCACGATAGCGCTGATAGACCGAGCGGTGGGCCTCGTCGATGACGATGAGATCGAAGTGACCGGGACCGAAGACCATCTTGCCGTCCTGCCGCCCATCGATCAGGTTCATCATCGTCGGATAGGTCGAGAGGAATACGCGGCCATCGCTGGTGCGCTCGGTGACGAGGTTGACCGGCGCCGAATCCGGAAGGTGCGCCTTGAATGCGCCCACCGCCTGGTTCACGAGCGCAACGCGATCCGCCAGAAAGAGCACGCGCTTGACCCAGCCGGCGCGCATCAGGAGGTGCGATCAGCGCGATGACGGTGCGCGTCTTGCCCGAGCCCGTCGCCATGACGAGCAGCGCCTTGCGCTCGCCATCGTTCTCGAAATGCTTGGCGACGGCGCGGATCGCGCGCTGCTGATAAGGGCGCTTGTAGCCGGCGATGGCCGTGTTGATCTTGGTGTCGGCGAGCTTGCCGCGACTGGTGCGCCGCTGGATCAGCAGCTCGAGCTCGTCGCGCTTGTAAAAGCCACCGACCTGGCGCGGAGGATAGCGCGTGTCGTCCCAGATCCAATGCTCGTACCCATTGGAGTAGAAGATCACCGGTCGCTGGCGGAACTGCGCTTCCAGCCGGTCGGCATAGAGTTTCGCCTGTTGCTGGCCTTCGCGCGCATCCTTGCGGGTGCGCTTGGCTTCGACGAGGGCAACCGGTCTGCCGTTCGCGCCCCATAGGACGTAGTCGACGAAGCCTTTGCCCTCCTTGTTCGGCATGCCATCGACGGGGAACTCGACGTCCTCGGGCTTGTCGAGCGGCCAGCCGGCCTCGCGCAGGAGGAGATCGATGAAGCGGTCGCGGGTTTCGGCCTCGTTGTAATCGTGCTGGTCGGGCGTTGCCTCGGCGGCCTTACGCGCGGCCGCGACCTCGGCGCGCAGCTGTTTCAGCTCGTCGTCGAGGCTTTGCTTGTCGGCGAGCAGCTTCGTCAGCTCGCCATTCCTGGCGTCGAGCTCGGCCTGCTGCTGCTTCAGATGGTCGAGTGCCTTCTTCAGAATGGCGTCGCGGCGCGAGAGCTGGGACGGATCGAAGGCAAGGCCGGGCGCGGGTTTGCTCGTGCGCCCATACGTGCGTGCAAGCCAATAGCAGACGTGGAACAGCTCCTTGACGGCCCCAGTCGCATCGGTGGCCGTGATGCTGCGCTCCTCGTGCACGGCGCGGTTGCGCAGGCGATTGATGTATTTGGCCTTGGTGAAGACGGCCTCGCCCGCCGCACGGCGGAACGAGGGCTCGTGCAGCAGCGCCGAGATGTTGTCCTGGTAGGGGAGGCGGAGATTCGGGTCGGAGCGGAACGCCCACTTCACCGCCACCTCGACCGTCTTGCCGGCGAAGAACGCTGACGCCGTCGGCGACACGCCGGCTTGTCTTTCCGCCTCAACGGCCGCCTCGTGCACGGCAGGAAACTCGTCGGCGAGAAAGGCGAAGTTGGACATGGCGGCGTCCGATCAAAGTTGTCCGGAAAAGGCGCGGTGCTGGAGGGAGGCGAAGAGAGCGTCAGAATTTCTCATGCTTGTGCGCATGGCATCTGCTCGCCGCTCCACGTTCTGCGTTCGGCGAGAGAATTCGAGCATCCTTTTGCGGTCAGGAATTGGGACTAAGGTCTCCGAGATCTGTTTTATGTTAAGTGTTGGCTGACTGACCGTACGCAATTCCTTATCGAAATATTGCTGCACAACCGGAAGCCTTAGGTACTCTGCGACGTAAGCTCTAACTAGACCATCTGAAATCGGTACTCGAGCTACCGCACGCGCTATATTGAACCCGCGTTCTTTGTGCGTTGCAAGCGCCACGTCTCCAACCGAACCTACACAACTAATAAGTATTTCATTACCTTTTAGAATGGACCTCTTGTGTTGCCTACTAATATCGACCGCAACCTTTCGTAGCTTCGCGTGGCTGACTCGCCCATTGCGAATGTCCGATACCCGCACCAAGTAGATACCATCATCCACCTCATCACCAGGCTGCACCACTCCGTAGTTTATACGATCATCACAATCGATCAGCTTCGCAAGTGGCACCATCTCGCCGTCGCCAAACATATCGATGAACATCGCCTGGGTGAGGGTGCTGAGCAATTCGAGCGCGCGCTTGCGCTTGCGGCGCAACGCATCCGCCTTGTCCAGGATCGCCGCGATCCGCCGCTGCTCGTCGAGTGGCGGCAGCGGAACGATAGAGTTCTTTACAATTCGGTCTGTTACAGCCGGATAGCTTGCCCCGGTTGCCTGCCGGACCATCAGATCCACAAATTGTGGAGTGCGCACCCAATGCATCAAATAACTGCTTAGTAAGCGAGTAGGTCGAGGCCGTAAGACACAAAGGCCCGTAGAAGCCGTTGCTCCGTCAAACTCGTCCGAGACGCGTGCGACCCCATTTAGATTTGGCCGAACCGTCGAAACTAGAATATCGCCTTTCTTGATTAATTGGCGAGCGCGACTCGGCGCCTCTGAACCCTGCAAGGGTGTCCCCGCGACTATCCTTTTCTCAAGTTGAGATATCGAGCTGAGATCTACATAGATAAATGTTTCATCCGGCTTCGATGCTGGGTTCCAAGTTGCGATCGGCTCAACATAATCGCCCAATGTGGCGAGGCGCACCTTCACAGCATCGCCTCCAGCTCCTCCAGCCCCGCCGCAATCTCCCGCTCCAGCGCCTTCAGCTCGGCGATGATCTCCTTCGGCGGCCGGTGCTCCACGGCCTCGTGCACCACCTCCTTGTAACGGTTGATCGAGAGGTCGTAGCCGGCGGCGGCGATGTCGGCCTTCGGCACGCAGAAGCTCTGCGCCGTGCGCGGCCGCTCGCGCTCGGCCCCGTCGCGGTCTTTCCAGCGCGCGGCGATGTCCGGCAGGTTGTTCTTTCCGTGCTCGTCCTCGGTGAGCTTCGCACGCGGCCCAATCTTTCCATCGGGTAAGAGCTGCGTGCGCTTGTCGTCGAGCGAGAATCCGTCGACCTGGCAATCGTAGAACCACACCTGGTCCGTGCCGCCGGAGTTGGTCTTGGTGAACAGCACGATCGCCGTCGACACGCCGGCATAAGGCTTGAACACGCCCGACGGCAGCTTCACGATGCCGTCGAGCTTGTGGTCCTCCACCAGCATCCGGCGGATCGCCTTGTGCGCCGTGGACGAGCCGAACAGCACGCCATCCGGCACGATCACCGCGGCGCGACCGCCGGGCTTGAGGAGCTTCAGGAATAACGCCATGAACAGAAGCTCGGTCTTCTTGGTCTTAACGATGGAGAGCAGGTCCTTCGCCGTCGTCTCGTAGTCGAGCGAGCCCGCGAACGGCGGATTGGCCAGCACGAGCGAATAGCGGTCCTCGTCGCCGGCATGCTCCTGCGAGAGGGAATCCTTGTAGCGGATATCCGGATCCTCGATGCCGTGCAGCGTCATGTTCATGGTGCCGATGCGCAGCATCGTGCCGTCGAAATCGAAGCCGTGGAACATCTCCTCGCGGAAGTGGTCGCGCGTCTCCTTCTCCTGGAAGAGCTTCGAATGGGTGTCGCGCAGGTATTCGCCCGCCGCGACGAGGAAGCCGCAGGTGCCGCAGGCGGGATCGCAGATCACGTCCTTCGGCGTCGGCGCCGTCATTTCGACCATCAGCGAGATGATGTGGCGCGGCGTGCGGAACTGGCCGTTCTGGCCGGCGGTGGCGATCTTCGCCAGCATGTATTCGTAGAGGTCGCCCTTGGTGTCGCGGTCCTCCATTGGGATGTCGGCGAGCAGATCCACCACTTTCGTCAACAAGGCTGGCGTCGGGATCGTGAAGCGCGCGCCTTTCATGTGCGTGGCGTGCGCGCTGCCTTCCTCGCCCAGCCCGCGCAGAAACGGGAACACGTGCTCGGAGACGATGTCGTACATCGTTGCCGGATCGTCGTTCTTAAGGCGGTGCCAACGCATCCTGGCGTACGCGATGCCGCCGTCCTTGCCGATGCCATCCGTGCCGTCGGGAAAGATCCGCCGCTCCATCCGCTTGCCCGTGCGGCGAGATTTGTTTTCCTCAAGCGTTTCGGCGTCGTCGAGGCCACGCAGGAACAGGAGGTAGGTGATCTGCTCGATCACCTCGATCGGGTTCGCGATGCCGCCCGCCCAGAACGCGTTCCAGACGTTGTCGATTTTGGAGCGAAGCTCTCCCGTCAGCATGAGTCCCCCCTCGCCGGTGTCCCTCTGAATTTAGTAGCGTCGAGGTTGCCGACCGTCGACCCCCGTTGAACGGCAGGTGGCACGGGCATGGGGAAGACTGATGACGGGGGAAGGAGGGCTACGCCTTGCGCGAGGCGAGCACCGGAACGCGTCCAATAAAAAAAGCGGACCGGAGCCCGCCTTTGATTTCGTGGGATGAACCCTTGTTACCGGAGGGACCACGCCGCGATCTCTGCTAGAACGCGCCATTGCTAGCATCCGGATTGACCCAATGCAAGCCAGCGGACAAGATCTGCATGAGGAGGAGTCATGACGATCCCTATTCCGCTTCGCTTTGCTTTCGATCTCGGTACGAACTCAATCGGCTGGGCCGTCTATCGCATCACCCATTTCCCCGATCCGAAACGGAATCCGCCCACTGTCAGCGAACTCATCGCGTGCGGTGTGCGCATCTTCAATGATGGCCGCAATCCCAAGGACGGAAAGTCGCTGGCCGAGATGCGGCGCGTACCGCGCGCGGCCCGCCGGCGGCGCGACCGCTATCTTCAGCGTCGGGCTGATCTGATCGCATGCCTTGTCGACCTCGGCCTCATGCCGGTGGATGAGGCCGAGCGCCGCGCGCTGATCGCGCTCGATCCCTATCGGTTGCGCGCCCAGGGTCTGGACCAGCCGCTCACGCCGTTCGAGCTGGGACGTGCGCTGTTCCATTTGAACCAGCGCCGAGGCTTCAAGTCGAACCGGCGCGCGGATCGCAGATCCGACGACAAAGGCAAGATCGAAACGGCTGCCGGGAAGCTGCGGAACGCTCTGGAAGCGGAAAACGCGCGCACGTTCGGCGAGTTCCTGTGGCGGCGGCATGGGGGAGCGGACGGCACGGCCACCCCCCGCACCCGCGACCCCGTGCGTATCCGCCTCGAGGGTGAAGGCGCCAAGGCGCTCTACGACTACTATCCGCTGCGCGACATGCTGGAGGAAGAGTTCGACAGGATCATCATCGCACAGCGTCCGCACCACCTCACCCTGCTGACAGACAGCGCGATTGCCCGGATCAAGCAGACGATCTTCCGGCAGCGAGAGTTGAAGGCGGTGGAGCGTGGGCGCTGCACACTCGTGCCGGAAGAGGAGCGCCTGCCGAAGGCGCTGCCGTCGGTCGAGGAGCGCACGATCTATGAGACACTCAACCATCTTCGTTACGGCGAAGGCCTCCTGCGCGACAAAGCGCTAACCAAGGCCGAGCGGGACCTCGTCGCCCAGCCGCTGCTTCAAGGGAAAAGCAAGCGGCACGTCACCTTCGATACGATCCGCGCCGCGCTGAAGCTCGACTCGGCCGTCCGTTTCAATCGCGAGGACAACGGACGCGGCGACCTTTATGACTGCCGGTCTCAATCGGCCGAGAAGCTTGCCGCAAAGGACCGCTTCGGGCCGCACTGGTACGCGCTGCCTCTCGCCGAACGGGATGCGATCGTCACCCGCTTGATCGACGAGGACGACGAGGAGACGGTCGCGTCATGGCTCATGGCGGACTACGGGCTCGATGAGGACGCGGCGCGGCGCGTGGCGAGGTGGTCGCCGCGCGAGGGCGTCTCCCGCCTCGGCCGGACGGCAAACGCCGCGGTTCTCGCCGAACTGAAGAAGGATGTCGTCACGTATAGCGATGCCGTACGGCTTGCCGGCGAAACGCTTGGCGTGACATGGCACCATTCCGACTTCCGCGATGGCGTGATCGAAATCCCCCTCCCCTACTACGGGCAAATTCTCGAACGCCAGGTCTCGTTCGG
>JRYH01000102.1_pt1 | contig 11633 bp, 13 predicted proteins | sample 235351 | NCBI WGS metagenome assembly JRYH01 (sample SAMN03074221, study PRJNA261480) | activated sludge metagenome | biome: Wastewater Treatment Plant; feature: Wastewater; material: Activated sludge; isolation source: activated biomass of a wastewater treatment plant treating wastewater... ... | reverse complement strand
TGCGCCCCTTCATCCGCTGCTTGGGGATCGTCCAGGTCGCGTTCTCGAAATCGACCTCATCCCAAGTGGCTTGGATCAGCTCACTCTTGCGCACCAGCGTCAACAGGATCATGCGCAGCGCCAGCCGGATCGTCGGATAGGTCGCCACCGATTCCATCTGCCGCGCCATCAGGCGAATCTCCAGCGGTGACAAGGCGCGATCCTTCGGCACGAAAGTCGCAATCGACGCAGCACCCACATCCTCGGCCGGGTTGTCCACCTTCTCACCATGCAGGATGGCGAAGGCATAGACTTGTTTCACGATGTCGCGGACGTGTACCGCGGTCGCGGGCGCACCGCGCGCCTTCACCTTGTTGCAGAGGGCGCGCAGATCATCGGCGGTGATTTCGTTGAGCTGCCGGTTCTGAAAGGCCGGCAGGATGTCCCGATCGACGATGCTCTTGCGCATCGCCTTGGTGCTGTCGGCCATCCGGGCGCCGGCCAGCCATTTCTCGGTCACTTCGCCAAAGGTCTTGGCTGCGGTCAACCGGCGCTTCTCGCGCTGCTTTTCCAGCGCGGGGGACTTGCCCTGGGCGACGGCCTTCTTGGCGTCGATCAGCTTTTCGCGGGCCAAGGCCAGCGAGACGCCGGCTGGCCCATAGCGGCCGATGGTCAACGTCTCCCGGCGTCCATTGAGACGATAATCGTAGCGGAAGGTGACGGTACCGACAGGCGATACCGTCACGTACATTCCGTCGCGGTCAAAAGCCTTGTAAGTCTTGGACTTAGGCTTGAGGTTGCGCAGTGCAGTGTCGGTGAGCATCGAGGTTTTCCTCCGGTTCGTGACGGCTTTTACCGTCAGGGGCCAGGAGACCTGCTGATGCTCGGAAAGCCGCATAAAACCAGCTTTCCCGAGAAGACTTTTACCGTCAAAGACGGTTTGGGTCTGAATAGTGAACGGGAGGGTCTTAATCCGGCCTCCGATTCTTACCGCCACTTTCACCGCCAACCTGTTCCGCTGGCCGGCGATAGCCACCGATAGCTGCCGTGACGTATTTCTTTCTACGTCAACACGTTACGGCAACTTTTCGATAACTGGCGATAGTCCCCGAAGGACCTGATTTCACTCCCACTCGATCGTCGCCGGCGGCTTGCCGGACACGTCGTACACCACCCGGTTGATGCCCCGGACCTCGTTGATGATCCGGTTCGACACGCGCCCGAGCAGCTCGTGCGGCAGGTGCGCCCAGTGGGCGGTCATGAAGTCCTGGGTCTGGACCGCGCGCAGCGCGACCACCCACTCGTAGGTGCGGCCGTCGCCCATCACGCCCACCGATTTCACCGGCAGGAAGACGGCGAAGGCCTGCGAGGTCAGGTCGTACCAGGAGTGGCCGTCGGGCCCTTTCGTGTTGCGCAGTTCCTCGATGAAGATCGCGTCGGCCTGGCGCAGCAGGTCGGCGTACTCGGCCTTGACCTCGCCCAGGATGCGCACCCCCAGGCCGGGGCCGGGGAACGGATGGCGATAGACCATCTCGCGCGGCAGCCCCAGCGCCACGCCGAGCTCGCGGACTTCGTCCTTGAACAGCTCGCGCAGCGGCTCGAGCAGTTGGAGGTGCAGCGTGTCGGGCAGGCCGCCCACGTTGTGGTGCGACTTGATCGTCTTGGCCTTGCCGGTCTTGGCGCCGGCCGACTCGATCACGTCGGGATAGATCGTGCCCTGGGCCAGCCACTTCGCGCGGGGGAGCTTGCCGGCCTCTTCCTGGAAGACGTGGACGAACTCGCGGCCGATGATCTTGCGCTTGGCCTCGGGGTCGGCCTCGCCGGCCAGCGCGTCCATGAAGCGCCGGGTGGCGTCAACGTGGATCAGCTTCATGCCCATGTGGGCCTGGAAGGTCTCGACGACCTGGGCGCCTTCGTTCAGGCGCAGCAGCCCGGTGTCGACGAACACGCAGGTGAGCTGATCGCCGATCGCCTTGTGGATCAGGGCGCCGGCCACGCTGGAGTCCACGCCGCCGGACAGGCCCAGGATGACCTCCTGGTCGCCGACCTGCTCGCGGATCCTGGCGACCGCCTCGTCGATGTAGTTGCCCATCACCCAGTCGGCGCGGCAGCCGCAGATGTCGAGCACGAAGCGCGACAGCAGGCGCTTGCCCTGCACCGTGTGGGTGACTTCGGGGTGGAACTGGACCGCGTAGAAGCCGCGCGACTCGTCGGCCATGCCGGCCATCGGGCAGGACGGCGTGGACGCCATCAGCCTGAAGCCCGGCGGCATCTCGACGACCTTGTCGCCGTGGCTCATCCAGACGTCGAGCAGGCCGTGGCCTTCGGCGTTGGTACGTCCTCGATGCCCTCGAGCAGCTTCGTGTGGCCGCGCGCGCGCACCTCGGCGTAGCCGAACTCGCGCTTCGCTGAGCTCTCGACCTTGCCGCCGAGCTGGCTGGCCATGGTCTGCATGCCGTAGCAGATGCCCAGCACCGGCACGCCGAGCTCGAACACCGCCTGCGGCGCCCGGTCGGTGGATTCCTCCCAGGCCGACATGTGGCTGCCGGACAGGATGATGCCCTTGGGCGCGAACTCGCGCACGAAGGCGTCGGAGACGTCGCAGGGATGGATTTCGCAGTATACGTGCGCCTCGCGCACCCGGCGCGCGATCAGCTGGGTGACCTGCGAGCCGAAGTCGAGGATCAGGATCCGGTCGTGCATGAACGCGTCAGTCGATCTGGTAATTGGGCGCTTCCTGCGTGATCTGCACGTCGTGCACGTGCGACTCGCGCATGCCGGCGGCGGTGATCTCGACGAACTCGGGACGCGTGCGCATGTCCTCGATGGTCGGGCAGCCGCAATAGCCCATGCTGGCACGCAGGCCGCCGGCCAGCTGGTACAGGATGGCCACGACCGAACCCTTGTAGGCCACCCGGCCCTCGATGCCCTCGGGCACCAGCTTGTCGACGTTGACCGAGGAATCCTGAAAGTAGCGGTCCGCGGCGCCCTGCTGCATGGCGCCCAGCGAGCCCATGCCGCGGTAGGTCTTGTACGAGCGGCCCTGGTAGAGCACGACCTCGCCCGGCGCCTCTTCGGTGCCGGCGAACATCGAGCCCATCATCACCGCGTCGGCCCCGGCCACGATCGCCTTGGCGATGTCGCCCGAGTAGCGGATGCCGCCATCGGCGATCAGCGGCACCTCGGTGCCGGCCAGCGCGCCGGCCACGTCGGCGATGGCGGTGATCTGCGGCACGCCCACGCCGGCCACGATCCGGGTGGTGCAGATCGAGCCCGGGCCGATGCCCACCTTGACCGCGTCGACGCCGGCGCCGACCAGCGCGCGCGCGGCGTCGCCGGTGGCGATGTTGCCGGCCACCACCTGCAGGTTCGGGTACTGGCGCTTGATCGAGCGGACCCGGTCGATCACGCCCTTGCTGTGGCCGTGCGCGGTGTCCACCACCACGGCATCGACCCCGTTGCGCACCAGCAGCTCGAGCCGCTCTTCCACGTCGCCGCCCACGCCGACCGCGGCGCCCACGCGCAGCTTGCCTTCGGCGTCCTTGCAGGCATTGGGCTTCTCGGTGGCCTTCAGGATGTCCTTGACGGTGATCAGGCCCTTCAGCTCGAAAGCCTCGTTGATCACCAGCACCCGCTCGAGCCGGTGCTGGTGCATCAGCGCCTGGGCCTCGTCGAGCGAGGCGCCTTCGCGAACCGTGACCAGGCGCTCGCGCGGGGTCATGATCGTGGACACCGGCGAATCCAGCCGGGTCTCGAAGCGCAGGTCGCGGTTGGTGACGATGCCGACCACCCGGCCGTTCTCGACCACCGGCAGGCCCGAGATCCGGTGCTGCTGGGTGAGCTTGATGACGTCGAGCACCTTCATCGAGGGCTCGATCGTGATGGGGTCGAGCACGATGCCCGACTCGTGCCGCTTGACCTTCAGCACCTCCGCCGCCTGCCGCTGCGGCGACAGGTTCTTGTGGACGATGCCGATGCCGCCTTCCTGGGCGATCGCGATGGCCAGGCGGGCCTCGGTGACCGTGTCCATGGCCGCCGATACCAGCGGCAGGTTCAGCGCGATGCCGCGCGTGAACCGGGTCTTCAGGGAGGTGTCGCGGGGGAGGATTTCGGAGTAAGCCGGGACGAGCAGGACGTCGTCGAAGGTCAGGGCTTTCTTCGCCAGTCGCATGGAACCCTCTGGGCGCAAAACCGCATTATACAGAGCCGGAGCCGGGCGCGGAACGGCCGGTAACTGCCGCGGGCGCCTCCCGAACGGCGGCGCCCGCGGCCCTCGCCGCCGGGCCGCGAGGCGGCGCCTTTCGTCGGCGCCGGCGCTCGTCGGCGCGGCCCCGCGCAGCAGAATCGGTTCATCGCCCTGGCCGTTCCGGACCGCTTCCCGATGAACCGTCGAATGCCTGCCCGTCGTCCCCACCCTGCCCTGCCGGCAGCCCGGCCCTTCGGCAAGCCTCGCCTGGCGGCGACCCTGCTCTGCGCAGCCATCGCCACGATGGCGGGGCATCCCGACGCGGCGGCCGCCCCGGCATTCAAGTGGCGCGACGCGAGCGGGCGAATCGTCTACTCCGACCTGCCGCCCCCGCCGGGCGCGCGGGTCACCTTGCTCGCCGCGCCGGCCGGGAGCGCAGCCGGGGTGTCCTCCACCACCCCGGCCGCGCCGCAGGAACCCCGGCCGGCGAGCTGGGTCGAACGCGAGAAGGCTTCGCGCCAGAAGGCCGCCGAGCGCGGCGAGGCCGAGCGGGAGCAGGCCGAGCTGGCCCGCCAGGCCGCCGAGCGCGAGCGTCTCTGCGAAGAGGCGCGCGCCGGCCTGCGCACGCTGGAGAGCGGCGTGCGGCTCACCACGATCGACGAGCGCGGCGAGCGGGTCGTCGTCGATGACGTCGAACGCGCCCGCCGGACCGAGGCCATGCAGCGCGCGGTCGCCGACCACTGCGGCAAGACCAGCTAACGCCGGTCTCGCCCCTTCTGCGCCCGCCGCACCTCGGCGCGGCGCCGCCTCGCCACCTTCGGATCCACCCGCAGGCCCTCGAGCAGCTCGACCCGGTCGCCCGGAAAGAGCGGCGCCGTCGGCGGCTTGAGCTCGCCGAACACGGCCGCGACCAGCCGGCCCGCGGTCAGCCCCTCGCGCAGCGCCGGCAAGTCGATGGCCGCCAGCGCGTCGCCGAGCGTGGCGCCTGCAGGCAGCGCGAGCGGTCGCAGGACCACCCGCCCGCCGGCGTCGACCCAGGCGAGCTCGATGAGCAGCGCGGGCTCAGCCGAGCGCATGCAGGTGCTCGGCGCGCCGCACGAAGGCGTCGACGAAGGAACGCGCAATGTGGTCGAACACGGGCTCGAGCACGCGGCCCAGCAGGCCCCCGGCGAAGCGGTACTCGAGCTCGAACTCGACCTTGCAGGCGTCCTCGCGCAGCGGCGAGAAGCGCCATTCGCCGTGCAGGTGGCTGAAGGGCCCGTCGCGCAGCGCCATCGTGATCCGGCGCCCGGGCTCGGGCGTGTTGTGCGTGGTGAAGCCCTGGCGAATGCCGCGGAAATCGATGCGAACCGTGGCGGTCACCGTGCCGTCTTCGTGGCGCTTGACCTCGGTGCCGCCGCACCACGGCAGGAACTTCGGATAGTCCTCGACCCGCTCCACGAGCGCGAACATCCGTTCGGCGGAGTACGGAACCAGGACGGACTTTCGGACAGTGTGCGGCGGGCGTGCGGTCATCGGCAGGGTCGGATCGGCTCGGGCGCGGCGAAACGCCCGAAATCGGCGAGAATTGTAAAGATGAGCATCGCGCAGAACAAAAAGGCCCTCCACGACTACTTCATCGAGGAGCGTTTCGAAGCCGGCCTCGTCCTCGAGGGCTGGGAGGTCAAGGCCATCCGGGCCGGCCGCGCCCAGCTGAAGGAAGGCTACGTCGTGATCCGCAATGGCGAGCTGTTCCTGATCGGCGCGCACATCACCGCGCTGCCCGAGGCCTCCACCCACATCAAGCCGGATCCGACCCGCACCCGCAAGCTGCTGCTGCACGGCGCGCAGATCGACAAGCTGATCGGCAAGGTCGAGCGCGCCGGCTACACGCTGGTGCCGCTCGATCTGCACTACAAGGGCGGGCGCGTGAAGTGCGAGATCGGCCTGGCCAAGGGCAAGAAGCAGTACGACAAGCGCGAGACCGAGCGCGAGCGCGAGTGGCAGCGCGAGCGCCAGCGGCTGATCAAGGCGGGCACGCGGGCCTGATCCCGGGCCCGGTTCCGTCCCCCGGGCGGCGCATTGCCGCCCTAGCCGCTCAGGAGCGTGGCAGCCAGCGGGCGTGCGAGGCGATCTTCTGCAAGCCCCGTAGGTCGCGCTCGGCGGGCGGCACGTCGGCCAGCAGCCTCACGAACAGCATCGCGGTGGCCAGCGCGTCGGCGCAGGCATTGTGGCGCTGGTCCACCGGGATCGCGAAGTGCGCCAGCCAGTCGTCGAGCGCGTGCCCCTTCGCCTCGGCGTGCAGGGCCGGCGCCAGCTCGGCCACGTCGAGCCAGGCATTGCCCAGAGTGTGGCCGCTCCACGACTTCAGCGCCCGCGACAGGAAACCGCGGTCGAACGCCGCGTGAAAGGCGACGACCGGCGAATCTCCCAGGTAGGCACGCAGCCGCTCGCTTGCACGGGCGGGATCGAGACCGCTTCGCTGCGCCGCCTCGCCGATGCCGTGGACCAGGATGTTCTCGCGCTCGCTGGGCGCAGTCTGAGCGACGAACAGCTCCAGGCTGTCGGCCATCGCGATCCGCGCGCGATCTCGATCGGCGCGCACCGCCACCGCGCCGACCGCCAGCACCCGGTCGGCGGCCGGGTCCAGTCCGCTGGTCTCGACGTCGAGCACGACCCAGCGGGTGACGGGCCCGTGTGCGTCGCGGCCCCTGCCGTCCCCGCGGACACGGCCCAGCAACCCGGCAAGCCAGTCGCGCATCAGCCCGGATAATCCGCGGCCAGGCGCTGCTGCAGTTCGCGCGCCTGGCGGAAGGACTCCCGAAGGATCCGGCGATCGATCGCCGACAGATCGCGCGCGTCGATCCGGTTCGGGTTGCCCTCGTTCCGCCCGGCCTCGCCGGCCAGGTGCAGCCTGTGCTGGACGCGCAGCCTCAGGCTCTGCAGGAACTGGAAGGCGGCGGTCCAGTCGCGCACCTCGGGCGCCGGGAGCGCGCCGGCCCGGGCAAGCTGGGCCAGGCGCTCGGCAGTGCCGGTCGCCCGGATCCCGTGCCCGAGGGCGAGCAGGCGCGCGCCGTCGACGAAGGGCGCGGTGCCGTTCAGCTTCAGGTCGATCGACGCCTCTTCGCGCGTGAAGAGGCTTCCCAGCATCCCGCCGGTCCAGGAAGCGGGCGGACCATTGCGCAAGGCGTTGTCGCTCATCTGCTTGAGGAATCGCGGCACGCGGCGGGCATGCTCGGCCACGTGCTCGCGCAGCGTCCAGGCGAGCGAGGCATCGCCGGCGAGCGCGCGGAAATCGAAGAAGATGCTCGCGTTCAGCAGCGCGACCGGATCGCCCCGGTCGATCCAGCCGTCGAACTGCGCCCGCCACTGCTCGAGCGTCAGGCACCACTTGGGGTTGCCGGCCATGATGCCGCCCCTGCACAGCGGATAGCCGCAGTAGTCCAGCCCGCGGTTGACTTCGTCGGCGAAGGCCAGCAGCGCCTCCCGCGGCGCCGCGCCCTCCCCCACGATCAACGCGTTGTCCTGGTCGGTGGCGATCGTCTGCTCCTCGCGCCCCTCGCTGCCCAGCGAGAGCCAGCAGATCCGGTCGAGATCGATCCCATGCGCGACCGCGATCATGCCGATCAGGCGGACCGACAGCTGGTCGTTCAGGCGGCTGATGAGCCGGGTGATGAACTCGGCCGACACCCCCTGCGCCACCAGGCTGTGCGACCAGTGCCGGATGTCCCCGGCCACGATCGCGAGTCCCTCGACGTCGTCGGCCCGCCCGATCGCGTCGGAGATCTGGCGCAGCGTGCGCCGCTGCAGCACGAAGAGGTCGCGCTCGGTCACCACCCCGGCCAGGCGCCCCTCGCGCATCACCGGGATGTGGCGGATCGCGTGCTCGGCCATCCGCAGCATCGCGTCGCCGACCGTGTCGGCGGCGTCCATCGTGTAGACCGGCGAGGACATCACCTGCCGGATCGGCGCCTCGAGCGGCACCTGGGGCAGCACCACCCGGCCGACGACGTCCTGGCGGGTGAAGATGCCGTCGACCCGCTCGCGGCCGTCCGGTACCGCGGACACGACCAGCATCGCGCCGACCGCCTCGCGCTCCATCCGCTCGAACACCGCGCGCAGGGGCTCGTCGGGCCCGCAGGTGACCGGCGGGCGGCGCAGCATCTCCGCGAGCGGCTCGTTCATCGAGCGCCACTGGGTGGTCTGGGCCGCGTAGTTGGCCTGCAAGGCCTGGTTGGAAAGGTCGAGCAGCGCGGCGGTGCGCCGCTTGCAGAAGTCCAGGAAGACGGGGCTGGAGGCCAGCAGGTCGTCGAAATCTTCCTTGGGCAGGCGCCAGCAGAACACGTCGCCCTGGGCCCGGTAGATCGAGCTGACCGGCCGCTCGGCCATCAGGGCGCCGACCGGCAGGGTGTCGCCAGGCGTCAGGTGGACCATGGGCAGCAGCTCGCCGGCCGACTCGCCGGGCGGCCTGCGCCAGCCCTGCACCAGGCCCTGGCGCACGATCCACATGGCCTCTGGCGTGCCCGAGGCCGGCTCGATCAGGGTCTCGCCATCGGCGAAGTACTCGAGCTCGAGCCGCTGCGCGAGGAAGTCGAGGTCCTCGGCCGCCATCAGCGAGAACGGCGGATGATCGAGCAGGAAGCTGCGCGCCGCGGCGAGCAGCGTCGGCGCGCTCATTGCTTCGTCTGGCGGATCACCGAGGTGGCGGCGGCCACCAGCGAGGACACGTCGGCCAGGTTGGCCGGCACGATCATCGTGTTGTTCTCCTTGGCCAGCTTGCCGAGCGCATCGACGTACTTCTCGGCCACCTGCAGGTTGACCGCCTCGATGCCGCCCGGATGGTTGATCGAGGCGGCGATCCGCTCGATCGCGCGGGCGGTCGCGTCGGCCACCGCCGAGATCGCCGAGGCCTCGCCCATCGCGCGGTTGATCTCGGCCTGCCGCTCGCCCTCGGAGCGCTGGATGCTGGCCTCGCGCTCGCCGGTGGCGATGTTGATCTGCTCCTGCTTGCGGCCTTCCGAGGCGGCGATCAGCGCGCGCTTCTCGCGCTCGGCGGTGATCTGCGCCTGCATCGCCCTCAGGATCTCGTTCGGCGGCGTCAGGTCCTTGATCTCGTAGCGCAGCACCTTCACGCCCCAGTTCAGCGCGGCCTCGTCGAGCGCCGACACCACGTTCGAGTTGATGATCTCGCGCTCCTCGAAGGTCTTGTCCAGCTCCATCCGGCCGATCACCGAGCGCAGCGTGGTCTGGGCCAGCTGGGTGATCGCCACGATGTAGTTGCTCGAGCCGTAGGAGGCGCGCATCGGGTCGGTGACCTGGAAGTAGAGCACGCCGTCCACGGTGAGCTGGGTGTTGTCCTTGGTGATGCAGACCTGGCTGGGCACGTCGAGGGGCACCTCCTTGAGCAGGTGCTTGTAGGCCACCCGGTCGACGAAGGGGATCAGGAAGTTGAGGCCCGGCGCCAGCACGCGGTCGAACTTGCCGAGCCGCTCGACGACCCAGGCGTGCTGCTGGGGCACCACCTTCAGCGCCCGGACGATGAAGACGATCGCCAGGACGAGGATGATCAGGGATACGCTGAAACCGCCGCTGGGCATGCTGGACTCCGTGGTTCGGGAAGGAGGGTGATCAGGAGGCGGATGGCGCCGAGGAAGCGGCGGCCGGGGCGGCCTGCCGGCGAACGATCAGCCGGTTGCCGTCGACCCGGTCGATCACGAAGGCCCCGGCGCGGGCCGCGGAGTCGGGCTCGCTCGGGTCGAGCTCCACCGCCCACTGCGCGCCGCGATAGGGCACGCGCGTGCTGCGGCCGTCGGTCCACTCGTCCACGCGCAGGCTTTCGCCGATGTCGAGCACCATGTTCCGGTCGGCGCCGGGCCGCATCGCCGCGGCGCGTGCGCGGCCCCGGCGCCAGAGCACGGTCCAGCCGACGATCGCGACCGCGGCGGTGGCGAGCACCTGCAGCGTGGCCGAGCCGCCGGCCCAGGCCACCGCGCCGCCGGCCAGCGCGCCCAGCGCGAGCACGAGCAGGTAGAAGGTCGTGGTGAGCATCTCGCCGACGCCGAGCGCCAGCGCAAGGATCCACCACCAGTGATGCACCTGCATTCGACTCTCCCTCGCGCGTCCGGTCGCGGACCTGCCCCCGGGGCTGCCGCATGCGGGGGATGCTAGCACCAACCCGCCGCGCCGAAGCAGCCTCCGGTCGGCCTGCGCCGACGCCGGGTCGGGACAAGGGTCGTCGTTGCCGCCCGGAGGCGTTTCGGGCTAGGATTCGCGCCGTTGAGCCGCAGTCGGCGAGGCACCCGCCCGCCCTGCGTTCGATGGACCCATATCCGGAGACACCCTGATGAAAATGAAGCTCATCGGCTTCGCCATCGCCACCGCCTTCGCCGCCACCGCGGGCGTCGCCTCGGCCCAGACCGTGGTCAAGATCGGCCATGTCGGTCCGCTCACCGGCGGTATCGCCCACCTGGGCAAGGACAACGAGTTCGGCGGCCGCCTCGCGATCGAGGAACTGAACGCCAAGGGCCTGACCATCGGCGGCAAGCCGGTCAAGTTCGAGCTGATCGGCGAGGACGACGCCGCCGATCCGAAACAGGGCACCGCCGCCGCGCAGAAGCTGGTCGACTCCGGCGTGGCCGGCGTCGTGGGTCACCTGAATTCGGGCACCTCGATCCCGGCGGCCCGCATCTACAGCAACGCCGGCATCCCGCAGATCTCGCCCTCGTCGACGGCCCCGTCGTACACCAAGCAGGGCTTCAAGACGACCTTCCGCGTGGTGGCCAACGATGGCCAGCTCGGCGGCACGCTGGGCCGGTACGCGGTCAACGAGCTGAAGGCCAAGTCGATCGCGGTCATCGACGACCGCACTGCGTACGGCCAGGGCGTGGCCGACGAGTTCGAGAAGGCGGTGAAGGCCGCCGGCGGCAAGATCGTCGGGCGCGAGTTCACCAACGACAAGGCCACCGACTTCAGCGCCATCCTGACCAAGCTGAAGGGCGCCAAGCCCGACGTGGTCTTCTACGGCGGTATGGACGCGGTGGCCGGCCCGATGATGCGCCAGATGAAGCAGCTGGGCATCGACGCCAAGTTCATGGGCGGCGACGGCATCTGCACCGGCGAGATGGCCAAGCTGGCCGGCGACGCGATCGGCGAAGGCAAGGTGATCTGCGCCGAGGCGGGCGGCGTCACGCCCGACAAGGCGGGGGCCATCGAAGACTTCAAGAAGCGCTTCAAGGCCAAGTTCGGCATCGACGTGCAGCTGTACGCACCCTACGTCTACGACGCGGTCAACACGATGGTCGCCGCGATGCAGAAGGCCGACTCGACCGATCCGAAGAAGTACCTGCCCGAGCTGGCCAAGATCAACTACGACGGCATCACCGGCAAGATCGCCTTCGACCAGTTCGGCGACATGAAGGACGCGGCGCTGACGCTCTACACCTACAAGGGCGGCCAGAAGACGCAGATGATGGTCGTCAAGTGATCGCCA
>JRYH01004034.1_pt1 | contig 11640 bp, 11 predicted proteins | sample 235351 | NCBI WGS metagenome assembly JRYH01 (sample SAMN03074221, study PRJNA261480) | activated sludge metagenome | biome: Wastewater Treatment Plant; feature: Wastewater; material: Activated sludge; isolation source: activated biomass of a wastewater treatment plant treating wastewater... ... | reverse complement strand
AGGCCGCTGCCGCCTCTGACGCGGCGGAGGACGCCCTCGGCGCCGCGACGTATAGCGAGACGGTGGAAGAGGTTTCCAGCGCCTCCGACTCGATCTCGTCCCAGCAAACGCATGTGGAAGCCGCCCCCGAGGCCGCCGCTGCCTCGGACGTTCTCGGTTCGCAGCAGTCGGTGTCGCTCAGTGTTTCCGAAGCCGCTACTGCTTCGGAGGCAGCGGACGGGTCGGTAGGCCCGAGGACGTTCGAGGAGGGCGTTTCCGAAGCCGCTGCGGGCGCCGACGCTTCTGCAGCGGCGGGGCAGTTCACGCACGCGGTCGTCGAGACAGCCAACTCGACCGACACCGCTGAGGACGCCGTAGGCGCCAAGGTGTTCAACGAGACCGTCGAGGAAGCAGCCGTTGCCGCGGCTGCCGTGGGCAGCTCCGCGGCGTTCAGTTCTGAGGTAGCCGAGCAGGGCCAAAGTGCCGAAACGGTTAGCTCTACTGCTAACATGTCCGCGGCGTTCCTCGAAGCGGCCACCGCCGCGGATGTGGCCGAAAGCTACGCCGTATGGCTGCTGTCTCTACTCGACGCCGCCGCGGCGACAGACTTTTCGGAAGGGTACGAGTTCTTGCCCGCCGGCGCCGCGCCGCAGCTTGTCGTCCCGGTCGGTGTGCTTTCGTTCGAGGTGCCCGCGGCGGGCTCGATCAACGTACCAGTTCAACCGTGAGGGAATCATGATTCTCGGCGTACTGACCAAACAGCCTTCGGAGCGGCGGGACATTGACCTGACCTTCGCCAAGTGGCTCGCCAAGCGTCCGGGAGATTCTCTCGCTTCGGCGGTCTCGGCGGTTGACCCTGCCGGGCTGGCGGTGGAGAGCCCCGTCGTCGCTTCGCCGATAGTCAAGCAGTGGTTCTCCGGCGGCGTCGACGGGCAGACGTACAAGGTCACCGTAACGGTCACCACAACGCAGGGGCGCATCGAGGAGGTCGAGTTCAAAGTTCGCGTGCGCGAGGTATGAACATGTTGAAAGAGGAAATCAGTGCCCTAGCCGCAGGGGGCCACGTCGGGGAAGAGTTCATGGATCGGGTTATCTGGGAGGCGCATGAGCGCCGCCTGACCAAACTGGAGGACGGCTACGCCGCTATGGCCATGTCTGTGTCTCATATCGAAACCAAGATCGAGAAGAACAACGAGCTGACCTCCCAGATTCACAGCGACACCAAGGACATGCGCGAGATGCTCGCCGGCGCCCGGGTGTTCGGCAAGTTCGCCGCGTGGGTTGGAGTGATCACCGGCGCCATCGTGTCGATCTACGCCCTCGTGCAGTTGGCGAGCAAATGACCCGACTCGACACCGCCCTCGCTAACCCGAACGTCCGGGCCTTCCTGCGCGCCATCCGGCTCGGGGAGGGCACGTCGGACGACGACGGGTACCGGCGCATGGTCGGTGGCGGCGAGTTCGACTCGTTCGCCGATCACCCGCGTAAGCGAGTGTGGGTTGACAGGTACAAGGTTTACAGTTCGGCTGCGGGCGCGTACCAGTTCATCGCCCCGACGTGGGACGAGATGGCGCAGCAGTACGACCTGCCGGACTTCTCGCCCGAGAACCAAGACCGCGCCGCGGTCGGCCTGCTGATCCGGCGCAAGGCGCTCGACGACGTTATCGCGGGGCGCATCAAGGAGGCGATCGACAAGTGCAAGCTGGAGTGGGCGAGCCTGCCCGGCAGCACTTATGGCCAGCGGACCGAGAGTCTCGACCGCGTACTGGCCGAGTACCAGAAGTGGGGCGGGGCGTTCGAGCCCGCCGCGGAACAACCCCCGGCGCCGATCAGCGAGTCGAAGCCGGTATTCGTGAGGAAGGAACCCATGGACATCGGATTGATGAGCGTGCTGCTGCCGCGGCTGGTCACGGCGATCCCCGAGCTGATGCGGCAGTTCGGCGACGGCGAGGTCACCGAGCGCAACGCCAAGGCGGTCGAGACCGTGCTGACGACCGTGCAGGAGGTCACCCGGGCGCCCAACGTGCTTGGTGCAGTCGAAGCGGTCGAGACCGACTCGCAGGCGCGCGAGACCACCAAGGCCAAGCTCGCCGAGGACATGTGGCTGGAAGTCGTGGAGGTGGGCGACGGCGGGGTCAAGGCCGCGCGCGAGTTCGCCAGCAGCGACGGCGAGAAGTTCTGGCTGACCGGCGTGTTCTGGATCACGGTCCTCCTCCTGCCGCTCGTCTACATGACGGCGTACCTCGTGCTGACCGGATCGAACGAGCAGTTCTCCGGCGAGTTGCGCGCGGCCATCGCGTCGTCCATCGTGACGGGCGTGCTGGGCGGCGTGGTCGGTTTCTGGCTGGGCCTGAAGTTCCGCACCAGCCGCCGCGCGGCGGCCGAGGCAGGGTGATGCCGCCGCCGGTGCGTGAGTCGCGCGTGCTGCGCAGGATGGCGGACAATGTCTCCGCCGTCCACAACATGCTGCGGTCGGAGACCGACCACCTGATGACCCTCCTGATGGACGGCGCTTCGGAGTATAGTCGCGCCTTGGGTGTTATCGAGATGGCCGCTAACTCGAACGACCCGTATCTGCGCCGCGTCGCGCGGGAGTTCCTCAACTCGGTGAAGTGAGCCTGCTGTGATCCTGACGTTCTCCGACTTCGGCGGTATCGCCCCGGGCGTGGACCCGGTCAACCTGCCCGCCAACGGCGCGCAGGTGGCGGAGAATTGTCGCCTGCAGTCGGGCGGCTCCGTCGAGCCCTACAAGACCACGCTCAAGGTTTACCCGGCCACCGGCGTGATCGCCGGCGGGACGGTGAAGAGCATCTACCGGTTCGACCGCGAGACTGCGTCGAACACCGAGTGGTGGTTCACGTTCGACGCCGACACCGATGTGGCCAAGGGCCAGATCGCGGGCGACACGACCGAGCGCACCTACTACACCTCCGAGGCGCACGAGCCCCGCTACACCTACTCCGGCCTCGCGGAGGCCGGCGGCATCGGCCCGTTCCCGGTCAACCACTTCAAGCTTGGCGTGCCGGCGCCGACTACCGCCGCGGGCGTGACCAAGTCTGGTACGCCGGACGTTGGTACGACGCCCGAGCTGCGGTTCTACGTCTACACCTTCGTGACCACGGACGGACAGGAGAGCGCGCCGTCGCCGGTATCGCTCAGCATCGAGTGGTCGCAGGGCGAGACCGTGCAGCTGCTGAACATCGACGCGTTCCCGGCCGGCAACTACGACTTCACGGGCGGCAAGGTGCGCATCTATCGCACCGCCACCGGCTCGTCCAGCACGATCTTCCAGTTCGTGGCCGAGGTGTCCAACACCGCGCTGAGTGCCGCCTCCCCCGCGAGGTCGTGGCTCGACACGGTCAACTCCCTCGGCGAGGAACTGCTGACGACCGGGTGGAAACCCCCGCCCTCCACCTTGCGCGGCCTTGTCTCGCTGCCCAACGGTGTGATGGCCGGGTTCGTCGGGCAGGACCTGTACCTCACCCCGCCGTACACGCCCTATGCGTGGCCGGACCGCTACCGGCAGACGTTCGACTTGCCCATCGTCGGGCTTGCTGCGTTCGGCAACTCGCTCGCGGTGCTGACCATCGGCGAGCCCTACATCGTGTCGGGTTCGGACCCCGAGCTGATGGGGCAGCAGGGGCGCCCCGTGCCGTACTCGTGCGCGTCGAAGCGTTCGATTCAGAAAGTGGGTGACGCGATCCTGTACGCATCACCGCAAGGCATCGTCTCTCTTTCGGACGCGGGGATCAGCCTCGTCACGCAGGGCTACTTCACGCAGCGCGAGTGGGAGGCATTCAAACCCGAGACCATGCTCGGCGCGTCCTACGACGGGCTGTACATCGTGTTCTACGACAAGGGTGGTGGGGACCGCGGGGGCATCGTATTCGACCCGCGCAACAAGGCTGTCACCACGACCAGTCTGTTCGCTACCGCAGCCTTCGCCGACTCGGTGAACAACGCGCTCTTCCTGTGCATCGCACAAGAAATCCACAGGTTCGAGGGTGGCGCGTCCGTTCTGTCGATGCGGTGGAAAGGCAAGAAGCAGTCGATCCCGCAGCCGGGCTCGTTCGGCTGGGCGCAGGTCGTCGCCGACACCTACCCCGTCACCTTCAAGGCGTGGGCCGACGGCGTGCAGGTCGGCCTGACCAAGACCGTCACCAGCGCGGCTCCGTTCCGACTCGCCGTTGGACACGGCCGCTACTGGGAGGCCGAGGTGTCGGCTGCGACGGGGCGCGTGAGGGCCATCCACTTCGCCCATGAGGCGCGGGAGCTGGCTGGTGTCTAGGCGCCCCAAGCTCCCCACCCTGCCGGCCCCGCCGGCGGACGCATCGCCGCAGCAGCGATCGTTCTTCCAAGCCATCAAACAGCAGCTCGACGCGCTGGTGGGCCAGCTCGGCGAGAGGGACCGGGCGGTCACGTTCCGCGACCTTGAGGACGGCGGGCTCGCCCGGCTGCATGCGGACGGGTACACCATCCTCCCGGGGCAAGAGGGGCCGGAAGGCCCGCCCGGGCCGCAGGGTGACCCGGGCGAAAACGGCACGGGCCTGCCCACCGTAGCCGCGGGGGTGATCCCGCCCGCGGTCACCGGACTCAAGGCGACCGCCGCGTACAGCTCCATCATCCTGACGTGGAACGACCCGGACTGGCCGGCAGGCGCGAGCACGTTCAACGTCGCCTACTTTGAAATCTTCCGGGCTACGTCGGCTACGCCCAACCCCCCGGTGCCCGACGCATCCTATTCGTTCGGGCAGACGCGCTCGCTCGTGTTCAGCGACCTCGTCGGGACGAGCAAGACCTACTACTACTGGGTCCGCATCGTCGGCAAGAACAACGAGATCGGCCCCATCGCCGGCCCGGTCAGCGCGACCACCTCGCCCAACGTGCCGCAGCTGCTCGACGTGCTGACGGGGCAGCTGTCCGAGTCCCAGCTCGTCTCCGCGCTGAACGAACGGATCGACCTCATCGACGACTCCGGCACGCTGACGACCTCCGTCACCGCGCGCATCGCATCGGAGGCCACGGCTCGTAGCAACGCCGACTCCGCCCTCGCCGGGCAAATCAACACGGTCAACGCCCGGCTGAACACCGGCGGCGACACCTACAACGCGATCGTGCAGGCGCAGACGACGGCCTCGGCGAAGAACGCCTCGTTCGTCCAATCGACCACGCCGACCGCGACGAAGCTCAACGACCTGTGGATTCACACCGGCGACCAGAACAAGGTCTACCGCTGGAACGGCAGCGCGTGGGTGGTGGCGGATGACCAGCGCATCGGCGCCACGGCCTCTCAGGTCACAACCCTGCAGAGCAGCCTCACCACGCTCGACGGCGAAGTGAGCGACGTTCAGACCGACGTTGCGTCCCTGCAGATTTCCGCCTCCACGTCGGCCAGCAAGATCACTGGGTTGGAAGCGCAGTACACGGTCAAGACGGATGTGAATGGTAGGGTGGCGGGGTTCGGCCTTGCCTCCTACGGCCCGACCGACACGTCGCCTGCAAGTGGGTACTCCGAGTTCGCCGTCGTGGCGGACAAGTTCTCCATCGCCCCGGTGGCCACGAGTCCCGCTGCGGACAGCCACCCGTTTTTCCACCTGACCGCCCCGACCGTGATCGACGGGGTGACGGTGCCGGCCGGCACCTACATGAAGCAGGCGTACATCCACAACGCTGCGATCAACACCGCGCAGATCAAGGATGCGGCCGTCGACACTGCAAAAATCGCCGACGCAGCGATCGTCGAGGCCAAGATCGGCGACCTGCAGGTAACGACCGCGAAGATCGACGACGCCGCGATCACGACCGCGAAGATCGGCGCCGCGCAGATCACGACCGCGCTCATTGAGGACGCGGCCATTACCGATGCGAAGATCGCCAACACGATCCAGTCGACGAACTACGCCGCCGGTGCCGCGGGCTGGCGGATCAACAAGGCGGGTGGCGCGGAGTTTAATGATCTAAATGCCAGAGGCGGGGTGGTCGTCGGTAAGCCGGGAACCGCCGACCAGTTCGTTACGATCGCCAGTGAGGGAAAGACTGGCTGGTACAACAGCCAGACTGGGTTCATCCTCGCCCACAACAAGAACTACGCAAACAGCGGGCTGACTTACACTTTCATGGAATTTAGGGGGGGCAGTAAGGCGCTTCTGCGCTGGCGCGGCGGCACGCACCCCGACGCGGCAAGCGGTGTTCTGGAAGTCTCCGGCGTTCTAACCGCTGATGCAGTGGACGCGGTCAACACGGTGAATATCGCAGGGCAGGCGGTTACGTTCCCCAACCACTCAAGGGCGACGTGGACTCGCTATGATGGTAACTACACTGTCGCTAATTATGGCACCCCGGGCGGAACGGACGGCTGGTAATGGCAACGAGAATCTACAGTCCATTTCGGGAGCGGGTTTCTGAGGTTTATTGCCCCTACCCGGCTTACGGATCATCGCAGGTGTTGGTTAATTTTTCCGTCGAAGGCGACACCCCACTTTCGGTTGAAGTGGCGTCCCTCAAGTGGGACGCAGACAATGCAGAGTCATGGACGGACACTTACTGCCTTGCATCTATAAGAATTGTCGTGCTTAACTCTGGCGGCGGGATTTTGGCAGAACACACGGTTTCGCAAACAGGCCGTAACGGGTCGGCGAAGGCGCGCCTTAATGCGTGCAACTACGGGCTGTGGCTCCCGTCCGGGGCCAATTCTGTCGGCATTGACTTGATAGCCGACGTTTCGCGTTGGGACCGAGTAACCCGAGTCTGGCGAAACTACTCCCCCCGGTCGATCGTTGTGACCAACCTAAAGAGGTAGAAGTGCAGCATTATGTCGTGTATCTGGTTGGTACTGGCGAGATAATCATGTCGTCGACGGTGCCAGACGGCGTGTCTCCTAGCACCACAATTCCGGGCGCTGCTACGGCTGTAACACCGCACGCGATTGATGGGGACACCCACAGAGTCGACTTGAATACGGGGAATATTTCTGCGTATTCAGATGCTGGCGTGAAGCGCAAACGGCGCAACACGAACGGGCGCGGGTTTACTTGGGACCCCGCCACCGAGGACTGGATCGACGAACGACCGATCGACACGGTGCGCGCCGAGCTGCTGGTCGCGCTGCGCACGAAACGCGACGCCATGCTGGAGGGCGGGTTCACGTGGGACGGGTCGGAGTTCGACTCGGACGCCGCCGTTTCCCAGCCCCGCCTGCTTGGCTTGTTCACGTCCTCCCTCGCCGGCGGCATCCCACCGTCCGGCTACCCGTGGCGGCTCAAGGACAACTCGTGGCGCACGCTCACCGCTGCCGACGCGCAGGCTGTCTGGGCCACCTTCCAAGGCAGGATGGCCGCCCTGTTCCAAGCCTTCGCGGCGCACGAGGCGGCAGTCGCCGCGGAGACAGACATCAACGCGTTGCGCAACTACGACGTGGAGGTCGGCTGGCCGTGAGGTACTTCCGCCACATCCTGATCGCGTTCACGCAGCTACTGAACACCCTGACCGGCGGCTACCCGGACGAGTCGACCAGCTCTCGCGCGTGGCGGCAGCGCGACCGCAAGTTCCGGTGGCTGCTCGTCCAGCTAGTCGTCGACTTCTTGTTCTTCTGGCAGGACGGTCACTGCGAGAAGGCTTACCTGTCCGAGCGTGAGCGGCGGCACACCCCGCCCGAGCTGCGGTAGTACCCCGGCGCCGGGCAACGTGTTAGGCTACGCCTGTTAACACCCACCAAACGGAATACAGGCGCTATCGTGCGTGAGTTGCTCACCAGACTCTTGCAAGGCGACTCGGCCGCGGTCGAGCTTTGCCTGCTCGTGTTCGACTGGTGGAACCACTACGACCACCTGATCGACAGGGACCTGCCGGCGGAGTTCGTGGACGACGCGATCCACGATGCGATGTGGAAGGTGTCCGTCGAGATGCCCGCCAACCCTTTCTACCAGCGGCACCAGCACGAGCTGTCGGTGTCCATCGCCAACGCGATCAGCACGTGGAAGGCGTCCGTCGCCCTGCAGCGCGCCGGCGGGCCGAAGGAGCTGGAGCTGGCGCACGTTCTTCGGTGGGTGCCGGCGGAGTTCTTCCTGCACTGCGCCCGGCTCGTGGGGGGTCGCGCGTGGGCCGACTCGGTCGCACCGTGGTTCTGGGTGCAGATGACCAAGGATCATTCTTTCGCCGAGTTCGTCTCGGAAAGCAGAGGTACACATGGGTTGGGGACCTGAAGCGCCCGACATGTCCGGGGCGAACGAGCAAGCCCGGGCAGCGGCACAGATCGCCCGCGAGCAGTGGGACTACTTCAAGAGCACGTACGCCCCGCTGCTGTACGACCAGACGCTCGCGGACATGGAACGCTCCGAGGTGATGGGCGATCTGGCTATCGAGCAGCAGCGGTACGCGCTCGACCAGTCGAAGCGGTACGACGACCGGTACTGGGGAACGCAGGTACCGCTGGAGGACCGGCTCATCAAGGAAGCCACGGAGTTCAACACCGAGGCTGAACAGAACCGCATGGCCACCGAGGCTCGCGCGGATGCCCAGTCGGCGTACACGAACAGCATGGGGCAGATGGAGCGCGGGCTGCGCCGCATCGGCGTGAACCCGAACTCCGGCGCCTACGCCGGGGTGATGGCAGACACCCAGATGGAGCGCGCGAAGATGGAAGCGAACGCGGTGAACAAGACCCGCGTCGCAGCGCAGCAACTGGGGTGGTCCCGCCTGACGGACGCCGCCGCCATCGGGCGCGGCTTGCCCGGGTTCTCTGGGGACGCGAGCCGGGTCGCTATCGGGTGGAGTTCGCAGGGGCTGAACAACCTCGGCACCCAGACCGCCACTGCGGGCGCAGGGGCGTGGGCCGGGGCAGCGCAGACTTCCGGGGGGATGCTCAACTCGGCGTCCCAGAATCTGCGGCTCAACGCGATCGAGTCGGCCAAAACCCCCGGGTTCGATTTTCTTGCCGGCATCGTCGGGTCCGCAGTGGGCGGATACGCGACCGGCCTTGGGAAGAAATAAGCCATGGCGACCGACTACTACCGCATGGGCCGCGACCTCGGCGGCGCTTGGTTCGAGGGCTTGGAGCGCGGCCGGAGTATCAAGCGGCAAGAGGAGCTGGACCGCCAGCGCAACGAGCTGCACGAGGCTCAGATGCAGGGGCTGCGCCGCCAGCGCGCGCTGGAGCAGGAGCAGGACGCCGCGTTCCGCGAGTACACCGACCTCTCCCAGAACGGCGTCGTCGACGCCGCGGGCACCGGCCTGTCGCAGCCGAGCGCGCAGTTCATCGCCTCGGGCAACGCCGGGTTCGGCACGGGCGAGCGCGCGGTGCAGGAAGCCGCCGGCATGTACCAGCGGGAGATGAACAGGTTTCGGCAGGCGCCAGCCACGCCGGCGGAGGGGCTCCCCAAGTACGACGCCACCGCCCCCGTCAACCGCCGAGCCGCGTCCGAGATCGAGCGGGAGCAGGCGCTGGGCCGGGTCTCCGCCGCACAGCGTGACGCCCGCGGCCTGCGGGACTCGAACGAGCGGGTTACGAAGCTCAAGTTCGACGAGGGGTACAAGAAGTACGCCGACACCCTGCTGACGGACATGCGCACGCTCGGCCCCAAGGGGTTCATCGACAAGCACGGCGCCGCACTGAACGCCAACGGCAACGTCGACGGGTACATGACCTTCGACGAGCGGAGCGGCAAGATCGCCGTCGCCACGAAGGAAGGCGTCACGATGATGGACCCGGCCGACGTGCTGGCCTACCAGCTCGGGGCCTACAAGCTGGGCAACGGCAAGGTCGAGGAGGGCATCGCCCTCATGACTGGCGCCTCGGACCGGAACCAGAAGCGCATCACCGACGCGCTGGCCACGGCGCGCGATGTCATCAAGACGCAGGTGGGCGCGTGGAAGGCGGGCAAGGACGTGGAGAACGATACCGCACGCACCGCGGCGTACCGCGCCAGCATCAGCGCCCGGGCCGGTGCGAAAGAGCGGACTATGGAGGACGTTCCGAAAGAACTCCGGGACCGCATGTACGAGATCGAGGTGAAAATCCGCGACCCGAAACTTCAACCGACGGAGCGCGCTGCGCTGGCCCAAGAGTACGAGATGCTCACGGTCCGCGCCAACCAATCCCTCGGTCGGCCGTCCGGCCTGCCGCGTGCCAGAGGCGGCTTGAGCCCGGAAAAGGAGCTGGAGGCCGCGATGAAAGTCTCCGCTGAGAGCGGCATCCCGCTCCCCGCTGCGATTGCGCAGGTGCGCGCGATTTATGGTGGGGAGGATTTGACTGGGAACTTGCTTGCGTCCTTGCAGGCGCAGGACAAGACGGCCGAAGCAAACCGTGGGGCGGGACTGCGGGTTCCGGGGGGAGCCCCAAGCCGTCTGCCTCCCCCTGAGGCGCCGGCGCGTCGGCAGGCTGAGCAGGCCGCCGGCAGGTTCGACGCCACGCAGCAGCGCAATGCCGAGGCGGTGGAGTGGCAGCGCGTCGCCGGCACCGTCAATCTGGACACCATCCGACCGACGGAAGCTGCCGAGCTTCTTCGCAGGTTCGGGCATGTGATGCCGCCGGCCGACAGGCGGGCCATTACCCAGCGAGCGAACTGACATGCTGCCGACTGTTGCCGAGCTGCGCGAGCGCGCGGGGGGTCTGGACAACCTCACCGACGAGCAGATCGCTTCGGCGATCTTCGAGACCTACGGCCCAATGTACGGGGCCAAGTCGTTCGAGGAGTTCGCCCCCCAGATCGGCTACGAGCCGAACTGGGACTTGGGCCGCGGCTTCCAGATGGCCGGCAGGCAGATCGTCGGCGGCGGCTTGCGGCTTGGCGCCAAGGCAGCGGAAGCGGTCAACGCCCCCGGCGTTGGTCGGTGGCTCGACGAGGCAGCCGACAACCAGTTCAACCGGTCGCGGCAGCTGAGCCGCGGGCACGACGACATCACCAACGTCGGTTCGGTCGGCGAAGCGATCGACTGGGCACAGCAGGGGATCGGCCAGCTCGGCGCCTACGCGCTCCCTTCCATCGTCGGCGGCGGTATCGGCGGGGCGGTAGGAGCCCGGGGGCTCACCGGCCTTGCCGCCCGGCAGGCGGCGGTCCGCGGCGCTGCGGCGGGCTCGGCGGCGCTCAACTACCCGGTCCAGACCGGCCTCATGTACGAGGACCTGCGCGAGCAGGGCATCGACGACCTCGGCCGCGCGGCCGCCTACGCCGTCCCGGCGACCGCACTGGACCTGCTGGGTGAGGTGGGTGCGGTGTCCCGGGTCCTGACCCGCCCGGCCACCGGAGGGCTGCGCCGGCGCGTGACGACGGAGGTTGGTCGTGGTGTCGCCGCCGAGGTGCCGACTGAGCTGGGGCAGACCGCCATCGAGCGGTACTCCGCCTACAAGGACCTGACGGGCGACGAGGCGGCGGGCGAGTACATCAACGCGGCGGCGTTGGCTGGGCTGGGCGGCGGCGCCCGGGGCGTTGCGGCTGGTTTGGTCCCCCGCCGGCAAGAGGAAGCCCCGCCGCCCCCGACGTTCGGCGATGCCCGGTCGGACAGGCCGCCGGTCGAGACGCAGTACCGGGACGGGCAGGGCATGTTGTTCGACCCGGAAGCCGCGCCGCCGGCAGCGTCGTTCCAGCGGCCCGAGCAGACCCTTGCCGCCGAGCAGGAGATTCGCTCCCTGCTGACCGAGCGCGGGCAGTTGCAGTCGGGGATGCG
>JRYH01006867.1_pt1 | contig 11647 bp, 8 predicted proteins | sample 235351 | NCBI WGS metagenome assembly JRYH01 (sample SAMN03074221, study PRJNA261480) | activated sludge metagenome | biome: Wastewater Treatment Plant; feature: Wastewater; material: Activated sludge; isolation source: activated biomass of a wastewater treatment plant treating wastewater... ... | reverse complement strand
GGTTCTCGGCCAGCGAGTCGTCCACGGCCGAGGTCTTGGCGTCGGCCTTCTTGACGATGCAGGGCACGAGCCCTTCGGCCGGGAAGCGACCGGCCTCGACAAGGCGCGCGATGGACCTGTAGCGGCGGCCGCCGGCCGGGGTTTCGAACTCGCCGGTCTCATTGCCGTCCTCGTCGAGGATGGCGCGGACATTGAGACCCTGCACGAGATCCTCGCGCCGGTCGATGTCATGGGTAAGTTCGTCCAGACCCGCCTCGACATCGGTCTCGCGGACATTGCTGTCCGACAGCCTGATGCGGTTGAACGGAATGTCGCGCGCCCGCGAAAAGACGATCATCGGGGCGACGGGCTTCTTCCTGGCAGCTTTGGCCATGGTGGTTTCTCCGCGACGGGCGGCCAGGAGCCTCTCTCTCGACCTCCAACCCGTCACGAAGCGAAGCGCCGCCCTCTTCCTCTGAAGAGCGCGACGCCAGGCCACAAAGCCGACAGCCGGAAATCAGGAATCCTGGCTTTCTGTATCTGCGGATGTGCAGGTGAATGCCGCACCGGCGCGGTAGAGGGCTCGCTCCGCCGCACGGATGCTGCCGGCTTCCCGCGCAGCCTCCGCCCAGACCGAGATCGGGAAATCCCCGGTGAAGAGCAGATCCCGCTCGATCCCCATGCCGAAGGGCAATCGGACCCTGCGCAGCTCTTCCAGGCTCCACGAGCCAAGTTCGGGGTAGCCGATATCGGCCAGGCCGAACATGATGTCGCCGCCCTGATCCAGCTCAGTGGCGAGCCAGACGCCCGCGCCGAAGGGGTTGAAGAATTTCACGACGGGGATGTGATCCACATCACGTTGGCGACCATTGGCCAGAAGCCGGTCGCGCTGTGTTCCGGTCAAAAGGATCATGCCGCGACCCTCCCTTCGATTGCAGCCGGAACCGGCTCCCCGGCATCTTCGTCGGGCAGATGCGACAGCAGCCAGTCGGCCGCCTTGCTGGCCTGAGAAGCTGCGCGGACGATGGCGCGGTTGTCCTCGCGCAGCACCTCCAGCCAGGAGCCGATATAGTCGGCATGGCGCACGGTCGGCACGATACCAAGCGAGGCGCAGCAGAATGCCGCGTTCATCTCCGCCAGCTCCTCGAAGGCGTATTTCTTCGTGCCGAAACTGCCCGAGAAATCCCGCCCCAGGCGCGAGGCATGGCCGGTGGCGTGCCCCATCTCGTGCAGCGCCGTCCGGTGCCAGTTAATCGGCTCGAAATAGGCGGCCGGCGGCGGCACCTGCACATAATCGAGTGCCGGCACATAGAAGGCGCGATCTCCGCCGATGCGGAAATCGATCCCGGTCGCGCGGATCAGTGCCTCGACCTTCGGCTCGATCATACCGGGCGGCGGTGGTGGCGCCTCCACGGCAATATCTTCTGGCAGGCCCTCGCATTGCGCGGTGTTGAAAACGGTGAAGCGCTTCAGGAACGGGACGCGTCCCGGTTCTTCACCGGTCTCGCGGGCTCGGCGCTTCTCGTCTTCCGGGGTGAAGCGGTCGGCATAGACGACCGTCGTGCCGTGCTCGCCCTTACGGACATTACCGCCGAGGGCTGCCGCCTGGCGATAGGTGAGCCAATGCTGGGTCGGATAGCCGTGCTGGACCACGGCGCCCCAGAGGATCAGCACATTGATCCCGGAATACTGCCGCGAGGTCGCGGCGTTTCGCGGCATGGCAAGCGGCGCTTTCGCCGCAGTCCCCCAAGGCTGGACCCAGGGAAGCCGTCCTTCCTCCAGCTCGGCGATGATCTTGCCGGTGATGTCGTCGTAAAGATTGCTGCGGGCGCCGCCTTCACGGGCGCGGTCCTGTCTGGCCATCGGGATGATCTCCGCGACGGGCGCCGGAGGCCACTCCTCCAGTCCTTAACCCGTCACGGAAAACCCGCCCGCACTCGAACTCTCAGGGGGCGTTGCGGGGTCTCCCCGCTGATGGGGGTGCGTCGGCAACGCAGTGCCGACCAGGGGGAAGGCTTTTCCCCGCCCGGTCTCCGGAACCTGCCCCTTCACCGGAAATCCCGCGCCTTCACCCTGATGCTGTCGGCCTCCGGCCCCTGCTGCCCGACCGTCGCCACGTCGCGTTGCCCAACGCTCGCCAGATCTCGCGACAGATCGACGATCCGATGGACAACGAGATGCACGACCTCTCCCTCGCGCTGAACGCGACCCCTGACGGCAATCATGCTCGATGAGAGGATCACACGCCAATACTGCGCGAAGACCTTCTGCCAGACCACGACATTGGTGATGCCGGTCTCGTCCTCGATCGTGATGAACATGACGCCCTTGGCCGAGCCGGGGCGTTGGCGCACCAGCACGATCCCCGCCGTCTCCAGCCAGCGGCGGTCGCGCGCGCCCATCGCCTCGGCGCAGGAAACCATGCGGCGCTTGCGCAGATCCTCGCGCAGGAAGGAGATCGGATGGCGACGCAGAGAAAGGCCGGTATGGCTGTAATCCGCGACCACCTCGCGGCCAGCCGCCATCGGCCGCAGGGCGATGGACGGCTCCGATATCTCTGAAACCGTCTGGCCCTCGCGTGCCGAGGCTGCCGCAAACAGCGGCAGTTCCTCGTCGCGCAGCCCCTTGATCGCCCAAAGCGCTTCGCGGCGCGCAAGGCCGAAGGGCGGGCGGAAACCGTCGGCCTCGGCAATGTGGACCAATGCGGCGACCGGAACCCCGGCCCGCCGCCAGAGATCCTCGACCGAGGCAAATGGCTGATCAGCACGGGCGGCGACAATCGCCGCCGCATGGGCATTGGCAAGCCCCTTGACCATGCGCAGGCCAAGCCGAACCGCAAAGCGCGCCTCGTTGCCGGTCGGCTCCAGCGTGCAATCCCAGCGCGAGGCATTGGCGCAGATCGGGCGCAACTCGACGCCATGGTCGCGCGCATCGCGCACGATCTGGGCCGGGGCATAGAAGCCCATCGGCTGGCTGTTCAGCAGCGCGGCGCAGAAGGCATCGGGATGCCAGCATTTCAGCCAGGCCGAGGCATAGGCGATCAGCGCGAAGCTTGCCGCGTGGCTTTCGGGAAAGCCGTAGCTGCCGAAGCCTTCGAGCTGCCGGAAGGTGCGTTCAGAAAAGTCCTGCTCGTAACCATTGGCGACCATGCCTGTAATCAGCTTGTCGCGGAATTTCGAGACGCCGCCGGTGTGCTTGAAGGTCGCCATGCTTTTGCGCAAAAGGTCCGCCTCGCCGGGGGTGAAGCCCGCGCATTCGATGGCGACGCGCATCGCCTGTTCCTGAAACAGCGGCACGCCAAGGGTCTTGCCCAGCACCCTTTCCAGCTCGGGACGGGGATATTCGACCTGTTCCAGCCCTTCGCGGCGACGCAGATAGGGGTGGACCATGTCCCCCTGGATCGGGCCGGGGCGGACGATGGCAACCTGCACCACCAGATCGTAATAGGTGCGCGGCTTCAGGCGCGGCAGCATCGACATCTGCGCCCGGCTTTCGATCTGGAAGGTGCCCAAAGTGTCCGCCTTGCGGATCATCGCATAGGTGCGCGGGTCTTCCGCCGGGATCGTCGCCAGATCAAGGGCGATGCCCTTGTGTTCCACGATCAGATCCAGCCCCTTGCGCATGCAGGTCAGCATCCCCAGCGCCAGCACATCCACCTTCATGAAGCGCAAGGCGTCGATGTCGTCCTTGTCCCATTCGATGATCTGGCGATCCGCCATGGCCGCGGGTTCGATCGGCACCAGATCGTCCAGTCGGTCATGGGTCAGGACAAAGCCGCCGGGATGCTGCGACAGGTGCCGCGGTGCCCCGCGAAGCTGGGCGGCCAGCTCAAGGGTCAGGCGCAGGCGGCGGTCATCGGGATTCAGCCCCGCCGCCCGCAGATCCTCATCCGACAGCCCGCCACGCGACCAGCGGCCAAGCTGCCCGGACAGGGTCGCGATCAGGTCCTCGGGCAGGCCCATGGCCTTGCCGACATCGCGCAATGCGCCCTTGGAACGATAGCGGGTCACGGTGGCGGTCAACGCGGCCCGGTCACGGCCATAGTTCTCATAGACCCACTGGATGACCTCCTCACGGCGTTCATGCTCGAAATCGACGTCGATATCCGGCGGTTCGCGCCGTTCCTCGGAGACGAATCGCTCGAACAGCAGATCGTTGCGGCCGGGGTCGATGGCGGTGATGCCAAGAACATAGCAGACGGCGCTGTTCGCCGCCGATCCGCGCCCCTGACAGAGAATGCCGCGCGAACGGGCGAAACGAATGATGCTGTTTACCGTCAGAAAATAGGGCGCGTAATCGAGCTTGCCGATCAGGGTCAGTTCATGGCGCAGCGCCGCCGTCACCTCGTCGGGCACGCCCTCGGGGTAGCGGCTCGCCGCGCCCGCCCATGTCAGCCGGTCCAGCGTCTCCTGCGGGGTCAAGGTCGGATCGGCGCGCTCCTCGGGATATTGATAGGCAAGCTGGCCCAGATCGAAGGTGCAGCGCGCCATGATGTCGAGAGTGCGGGCCAGCGCCTCGGGCCAGCGGGCGAAGAGCCGGTGCATCTCGGCCGGAGGCTTGAGATAGCGGTCGGCATGACGTTCCCGGCGGAACCCCAGCTGGTCGATGGTGGTGTTGTGCCGGATGGCCGTCACCACATCCTGCAACATGCGGCGGCCGGATTCATGAAACAGCACGTCATTGGTCACGACGGTCGGCACGCCGATCCGCTGCGCGAGTTGCGAAAGCTCCCAGAGCCGCATCTGGTCGTTGGGCCTGCGGCGCAGGGTCAGGGCCAAATAGGCCCGATCACCGAAGGCATCGCGCAACCGACGCAGCCGGAACCCGCAGTCTTCATCGGCACCATCCGGCACCAGCACCGCGATCAGCCCTTCGCCATACGCAGCCAGGTCAGCCAATTCGAGATGGCATTTGCCCTTGCCGGCCCGCCCCTTGCCAAGGGTCAGCAATCGGCACAGCCGGGCATAAGCCGCGCGGTCGCTCGGATAGACCAGCACCGACATGCCGCAGGCGAGATCAAGGCGGCAGCCGACGATCAGCCGGACGCCGGTTGCCTTCGCCGCCTCATGGGCGCGAACGATACCCGCCAGGGAATTGCGATCCACCACCGCCAGCGCCTCGATGCCCATGGCTGCTGCCGTGGCGAACAACTCCTCGGCCGAGGAGGCCCCGCGCAGAAAGGAAAACTGCGTGGTGACCTGCAACTCGGCATATCGGGGCGCATTCATCCGAAAACCCCGTGCAGGAACCAGCGATGCGATCCGGTGGCTCCGTCCTCGCCGTCGCCGGTGCGAAAGATCCAGAACCGCTCTCCGGCATCATCCTCGATGCGGAAATAATCCCGCACCGCGACCAGCTCGGCATCGCGTTTCCACCATTCCCCGAAGATACGCTCGGGGCCGTCGGCCCGGCACACCCGCCGCCGCACACCGCGCCAGGAGATCCAGTTCGGCGGATGGTCGGGCAGCAGCGCCATGGTCTCGATCGGCTCGGGACGGGGTAACAGCCGCGAGGGGCGCGGCCAGTGATCGGGCCAGCCCGCGCCGGTCACTTCCGCCAGGGCCGGAATGCGGCGGGCGGATCGCTCGGGCACGTCGCTCGCCACCGGCGCGAAGCGATAGATCGCGCGGGCGCCGACCCGATTGGCAAGCGTGTCGATCAGACCCGACAGGTCCGGCTCGGGCGCCTCGATCAGACTGCTGGCTGCCTGGCGTTCGGTCATGGGTTCCGCCAGCGTGGTCGCCAGCGTCATGACCTCGATGCCGAGGCCGGGGTCGATGGTCTCGATCTTGTCGCAGAGCAGCCGGGTCAGGCGCTGAGGGTCGCGCACCGGCCGGGCCAAGCCGATGCGGACGGTCTCGACGCAGTTGTCGACGCGGTGGCACAGCAAGTCGAGGCGGCGCGCGCCGAGGCCGCGGGTCTCCAGCGCCTCGCAAAGCGTTGCGATCAGCTTACCGATATAGCGAGCGATGGTCTCAGCGGCGGCGATGGGTTCGGCAAAGCTGCGCCGAGCCTCGATCATGTCCTTCGGGCGCAGCGGCTCAACCGGTTCGGCGCTGGTGCCCAGAGCCTGATCCAGCCGGCGGCAGAGTTCCGGCCCGAAGCGCCGCGTCAGGGGTGCGCGGGGCTGGCCGATCAGATCGCCGATCCGGGCGAAGCCCAGATCGCGCAGGCCAGCCGGGATCGCGGGCGATAGCCGCAGGGCCTCCAGCGGCAACGGCGCGAGCATGTCGCTGCTGTCCCCCGGCATGGCGATCAGCACCGGATCGGCCCCATAACGCGCCAGCGCATGGGCCGCGCCCCAGGTATCGGCAATGGCGGCCCGTGCAGACACACCCGACAAGGTGAGCCGCCCGATCAGCGCATCGAGCATCGCCGCTTCACCGCGATGCAGATGATCCGCGCCGGTCGAGTCGATCACGATCCCGTCCGGCGGATCGACCGCCGCAATCGGCGCGATCCGTTGCAAGACCCAGAGCGCGAGGCGTTCAAGGCTTTCGGCATCTGCCTTCGGATCGGCGGGTTCAATCACCAGTCCCGGCACCAGCGCCTGCGCCTTGGTGACGGGCATGCCGACCCGCAGGCCGAGCGCCTGTGCAGTCGCGTCGGCCGCCGTCACGATGCGGCGGTTGCGATCACGTCCTGCAATGACGAGCGGCGCCTCAACCCGCGGCGTTGTGTCGCCGGCCTTCCGCCGTAGCCGGTCTGTCGGCCATGTCGGCAGGAAGACCGAGATGACCCGAGCCATCGCACGCCTCCAGTTCGATATCGAGGGATTCTCCCGCCCGCGCCCGGATCAGTTCAACCAGCCAGCGCGCGCGACCGACGCCGGGCACTGGCAAGGGCCGGGACGGCAGAGCCGAGATCCGCCAGCGGGTCATCGCCGCCGTCGGCTGGCCGAAGTCGCTGGCCTCGGCCTGGCGCCGCCAGCGGCGCAGGGCGAGGCCGATGGTGCCGCTTTCCTTGGCGGCCAGGTGCAGCCGCCGCGAGGCGGTCATCGGCAGCCGGGCAATATCGGCGACCACCGCGCCCAGCCCACCGTGCCGCAAGCCCTCCTCCATGCAGGCGAGAGTCGACTTGTCATCGCCGGCCTCGACATGGATGACGCGATCGGGCGGCAGGCCGGCCTGTTCCAGGCCCGGCGCGAACAGATCCTGCTGCGCGACGCACCACAGTACCTTGCCTTGGGTCCGCGCGGCGATCCCGGCCACGAAACAGGCCGCCGCCGCGCCGTCCACCGCGCCGTTGCCGCCGCCCGCGACCTCATGCAGGCAGCCAAGAGCCAGTCCACCACCGGGCAATTTGCGGTCCAGAGACGGAACGCCGAAGGACAGCACTTCCCTCGCGCGAGCGCCATCACCTTCAAGCTGCGCGATTCGCGCACGAAGGGCCGCAATGGCTGGACTGATGGCGCGCTCGTGCATCTGGAAGGCAGGCTCCGGGTCTTCTCAAGGGCAAATCCTGTCGTTATGTTCCTTATTTGTTCCGATGCGCAGCGGGAGTCAATCTGAGTCTCGTAAGATGTGATCGGAAGCCTTGCCGGAACTTCTGGCGTATGATGGCCGCAAAATCGGAGAAGCGGGTTTGTGCAATCTCTACAATCTGACCACCAACCAGCAGGCGATCCGGGATTTCGTGGCGCTCACCCACGACAGTATCGGCAATCTGGAACCGATCCTCGACGTCTATCCCGACCGGCCCGCGCCGGTCGTGCGCAAAACCGATGGCGGGTTGGAGCTTGCTCGCCTTACATGGGGAATGCCAACGCCGGTCGAGCATCTGAAGACCCCGGACGCGCCCGACACCGGCGTGACCAATGTTCGCAAGACCTGGATACGGCACTGGCAGCAGTGGCTCGGGGTTGAGCACCGTTGCGTGGTCCCGGCGACGGCCTTCTCGGAATACGGGCAGGCGCCTGATCCGGTAACAAAGCGCAAGCCGCTCTACTGGTTTGCGCTCCGCCAAACGCAACCGCTGTTCTTCTTCGCCGGGATCTGGACCCGATGGGAGGGGACGCGCGGCTCGAACCGTACGCCCAGACCGGGCAAACATGAGCTCTTCGCCTTCCTCACCACCGGTGCCAACGAGGTGGTGAAGCCGATCCATCCAAAAGCCATGCCTGTGATCCTGACCAGATCCGACGAGGTGGAGGTCTGGCTGACGGCCGACTGGCGCGAGGCGAAGGCCCTGCAACGACCTTTGCCCGCCGACCTGCTTGAAGTCATCGAAAAACCGGCAGCTCCGACAGGTTGACGACGAAGCATGTCGGGATCGGGAGAGCAGATCAGGGAGGCAGGCGAGCCGCGCGGAAAGATCCGCAAGATCATCCATGTCGATATGGATGCGTTCTATGCCTCAGTCGAGCAGCGCGACAATCCCGAATTGCGGGGCAAGCCGGTCGCGGTCGGCGGATCCGCCGCGCGCGGCGTGGTGGCCGCCGCCAGCTATGAGGCCCGAGTCTACGGCGTCCGGTCGGCCATGCCCTCGGTCACGGCGAAGCGCCGCTGTCCCGAATTGATCTTCGTGAAACCGCGCTTCGAGGTCTATCGGGCGGTGTCGGCACAGATCCGGGAGGTCTTTGCCGAGCATACCGATCTGATCGAGCCCCTTTCGCTTGACGAGGCCTATCTCGACGTGACCGAGAACAAGCAGGGCATCGCCATCGCGACGGAGGCGGCGGAGATCATTCGTCGCCGGATCAAGGAGGTCACCGGGCTCAATGCTTCGGCCGGGATCAGCTATTGCAAGTTCCTCGCCAAGATGGCGAGCGATCTGAACAAGCCCAACGGGCAGGCAGTCATTACCCCGTCGCGGGGGCCCGAGTTCGTGGCCGCGCTGCCGGTGAAGAAGTTTCACGGCGTCGGACCCGCTACGGCGGCGAAGATGGAGCGGCTGGGCATCCTGACCGGAGCTGACCTGCGCGACAAATCACCTGAGTTCCTGCACGCGCATTTCGGGAAGTCGGGCGACTGGTACTACCGCATTTCGCGCGGGATCGACCATCGCCCGGTGGAACCGCATCGGGAACGGAAGTCGATCGGCACGGAGGACACCTTCTCCGAGGATATTTTCGACGTGGAACCCGCAAGACGAGAGATCGACGCACTGGCGTCCAAGGTCTGGCGGAGCTGCGAAGCCAAGGCGCTGACCGGACGTACGGTTACGATCAAGGTCAAATACGCCGACTTCCAGCAAATCACGCGCAGCCGAACGGTCGAGCGCGGCATGCGCGGAGCCGGGGAACTCTCGGCGATTGCGAACGCGCTACTGGAACCGCTGTTCCCGGTCGAAAAAGGTGTGCGGCTTCTCGGCGTGACGCTCTCCTCGCTGGAAGCGGACAAGGACGATGATGCTGCCCGGCAACTCAGCCTCGGCCTGCCGGACCTGTGAGGAACGGAGTGGGCTGAGGGGGGCACCGTCGAGACCAGCGGCCACCATCGGCGCGGCCCATTTTCCCGCATTGCCATGCGCGGCGCCTCTGCGTTAGACTGACCTAAGGACATGGCTGGAACGTCACGCTGTGCGAGCAGATGTTCAAATCTCTTGGCGAGCCGCAAATTCGCACGTCGTCGCGCCAGTATTTTTGCGACGCCATGCTGCTCAGGAATTCGCCAATGCCCGACCCAGCCCTCCATTCCTCGCCAAACACCGCCGGGCGCTTCCCTGTAACGCATTGGAAATGCCGCGTAGTCTTTGTGCAGGACCGTCAGGGATTGGCGCAGGAATGGCACGGCAACGACAAACCACAGCATCGAAGCTTCGACTGGTCACGGATACCACGGATGAAGCTGTTGCGCGCGTTGCTGGCACCCGTAAACCCGACCCCCGTCTCGCCGATCTCGTCCGGCAACTCGCCCGACAGGCAGCGCGCGACCTCATTCAACAGGAAACGGCCCGATTGGCGGGCGACCGCCTCCCCGACTGAGGTGTCCGCATGAAGGTCGCGCTCTACGCCCGCTACTCCTCCGACAACCAGCGCGACGCCTCGATCGCCGATCAGCTGCGTATGTGCCGCCTGCGCGCCGAAAAGGAAGGCTGGACCGTCGTCGAGGAATACACCGATCACGCCATCTCCGGCGCCAGCATGATCCTGCGACCGGGCGTCCAGGCCCTGATCTCCGATTCCCTGCGCGGCCGTTTCGACATGATCATGGCCGAGGCCATGGACCGGCTATCGCGCGACCAGGAGGATATCGCCGGCATCTTCAAGCGCATGACCTATGCCGATGTGAAGATGTTCACCCTGTCCGAGGGCGAGATCACCCACCTGCATGTCGGGTTGAAGGGCACGATGAACGCGCTGTTCCTGAAGGATCTGGCCGACAAGACCCGTCGTGGGCTGCGCGGCCGCGTCGAGGATGGCAAATCCGGCGGCGGTCTCTGCTACGGTTATGACGTGGTGAAGAAGTTCGATGATCGTGGGGAAGCCATCCGGGGCGATAGGACCATCAACGAGACCGAGGCCGGGATCGTGCGACGCATCTTCGCCGATTATCTTGACGGAAAGTCCTCGCGCACGATCGCCATGTCGCTGAACCACGAAGGCGTGGCAGGGCCGCAAGGCAGTGAATGGGGGCCATCGACGATCCACGGCAACCCGAAGCGCGGCACCGGCATCCTGAACAACGAGCTTTACATCGGCAAGCTTCTCTGGAACCGCCTGCGTTATATCAAGGATCCCGATACTGGTCGGCGCGTATCCCGCCTGAACCCGGAAAGCGATTGGGTCGTCCATGAGGTGCCCGATCTGCGGCTCATAGACCAAAACATCTGGGATGCGGTCAAGGCGAGGCAGAGCCGCCTTGCCTACGATGTGGTCGAAACCAGCCCAAACCCCCTGAACGACCGGCGGCGCCCAAAGCATCTCTTCGCCGGCCTCGTCAAATGCGGCTGCTGCGGTGGCGGCTATACGATGATCTCGAAGGATCTTCTCGGCTGCGCGACGGCGCGCAACAAGGGCACCTGCAACAACCGGCTCAACATCCGGCGCGATGCGCTGGAAGCGTCGATCCTCAACGGGCTACGCAAGCACCTGATGGATCCCGCGCTGTTCAAGGAGTTCTGTACCGAGTTCACCAGGGAGGTGAATCGGCTGCGCATCGAGCGCGGCGCCGATCTGGAGGGTTGGAAACGGGAACTGGAGCGTGTCGACAAGGAGTTGGACAAGATCGTCGACGCGATCGTGCAAGGCTTCCCGCTATCGAAGCTGAAGGACAAGTCCGAGAAGCTGGAAGCCCGCAAAGCTGAACTGACGGAGAAACTGGCCAACGCGGACGAGCCGCCTCCCCTTCTGCACCCGAACATGGCGGCACTCTATGCGCAGCGGATCGGCCAACTCTACGAACATCTGCAAGATGAAGACGGTCGTAGTCGCGCTGCCGAGACCTTTCGGTCGCTGGTCGATCAGGTGACGCTGGTTCCCGACAATGGCGAGCTAGCCATCGTCCTGCGCGGCGACCTCGGTGCGATCCTGCGGTTTGCGGCGGGCAAGAAAAACCCCGACTTCCTTGCGGAGGCCGAGGCTTTGGACAACCTGCTATCGCCGGGATCGTTGGTTGCGGGAGGGCGCAACAGCCGATCACTGCGGAATGAGGGTAAAAATGCAAAAACCTCCGCGCTTTGTGCTACGGAGGTTTCGCAATTATCGTTGGTTGCGGGGATAGGATTT